>Ga0116230_10002038_pt1 | contig 19460 bp, 10 predicted proteins | sample S1TSphfallax_3_FD_88678 | JGI IMG/M metagenome (GOLD analysis project Ga0116230, IMG submission 88678) | Host-associated microbial communities from peat moss isolated from Minnesota, USA - S1T2_Fd - Sphagnum fallax MG | ecosystem: Host-associated > Plants > Peat moss > Unclassified | place... | reverse complement strand
TAACTTAAGATCTTTTTGTACTTGTAGGTTAATTCGCGTAGCCTATTTACATTAATATACATAAATAATAAAATTTATCTATATAATACCTATTGAAATATATATATATATATAATTGATTATAATTATAATTATAATATACATTTAATTGATAATTATGAACATTTATAATAAAATTTAATATTATCATATTAATCGATTCTAAATAATTTTTTGTTTAATCAAATTTACATTTTCTGAAAAATATTTCAAATAAAATAAAGTAAAAAAGTTTTACTTGCCAAAACAAATATTTAAATATATTTGACAAATAAAATTTAAAAACTTGCAATGTATATTTAAACCATGGTTTAGTTTTAAATAATTTTTTTTAGCCATAATTAATTTATCCTAACTTAATTTAACCATTTTTGGTTTTAGCCTAATTTAATTTAGCCATAAATATTTTAACCTAGTTTAATTTAGCCATAATCGATTTAGCCTAATTTAATTTAGCCATGTTTATTTCATGTTAAATTATTTTATTTTATTTTATTTTAACTTAACCATAATTAATATATTTTAATTTAATTTAGCCATGTTTAGTTTAGCCATAATTAATATAGTTTTATTTATTTTAGCCATAAATAATTTAACCTAACTTAATTTAATCATAATTATTTTGGCCTAATCTAATTTAGCCATATTTAATTTACCATAATTTAATTTAACCATAATTAGTTTAACCTAATTAATTTAGCCATGTTTAGTCTTAATGTAATTTAATTTAGCCATAAATAATTTAGCCTAATAAAATTAGGCATGGTTAATTTTAACCTAATTTAATTTAGCCATGGTTAGTTAAATTTTTTTGTTTATTTAGGCTAGGTTAATTTAACTACGATTATTTTAACCTAGGTTAGTTTAAGTTAGCCTAAATTAACATGGGGTTAACCTTAATACTAAAGGCACATAATATTATTATACATAGCCTATGTAGATATATTAAGTATAATAATTTAAATATGTATAAGTTTAGACCATTATTTTTATGACATGTGTCCATGTTGTACACGTTTAGTTGCATGTTAGTTGCACACACAACCGTATGGTTGAAAAATTATACAATACAAAATTTATAGTTGCAAACATCACCAAGATAGTTGCAAATGATAACTTGTTGCATGCCAGTTGCATAGTGACTAGTTACAAAAAACATAATTTCTAGTAGTGCACCAACATTAGTAATCAAAAGCAAAAAATGATTTAAATTGAATTGACTTGGGACAACAATGATGAACGGACCACAACATTCAATGAGATTTAATATTGGTAGATACATACAATTGAAAAGTGAAAAAATTGAACGTTCTAAGCATGTCCTGAGTAAACCTAGTTCTAATTAAAGTCATAGATATATTGTTTTGCCATGCATTGGTAGCAAGTGAATTGTGTTGTCAAAAATAATCTTGGGTAGGCCTTGTTGTCTCCACTTGTTCAAAACCTTCAATGTTAGAAAGAAAGAAACGATCGTAGACATTGTTATGGCATATTACATGCATGCATTTTTTACATTAGGCAACTACTAAGCACAAACATCCATTAATGGATTTCAATCTTCAACTACAAAGACAATTGTACTTAGACCTTCCAATGCATTAAGAATTGAAAACAAAGCTGACAAACAAGAGTTCCATACCTATTATGCATCACGTCAATTTCCCTAGATTGTGCTTGGTAGCCTTTGCTTTTGCTTTTGTAACCCACATCTAATAGAAGTAGAAACCTTTTTAACAATAGGCATTTTTTTACATTTCTTCTTCTACTTTTTCAAACGGCTCTCAACAATTTGGTCATTTGGTTGGGACCCATCAAATTGTCCCTTGCTAGATGTACCTGGGTCCAACCACATTATTAGGAGCCACATGTGCCCCCTTAAACCATGACTTTATTTTAAAATATTTTAAATACATCTTTTATTATAACAAAATCTTTAATGTTTTTTTAATACTATTATGTTAAGGCATTTTTTTTTTAAATCCCAAAATGTGTCATTAAAAAATATCTTCAAATTATGCTTTTAATGTCAAAACTGTTTTTAAGTTATTTTGATGCAACTTTTAAGTAGTGGTTGTAAGAGTTTAAAAATCTTTATGCATATTTTTCACTCATTAGATTGATTCCAAATTTCTATGATATGTACATAATGTTTTCACAATAAGATTTTTTTAATATTATAGTAATTATTATTATTTACAATTCAAAATTCAAAAAATTAAGTAGTGGTTACGATTGCTTTTAGTACATGTTAATATGATTACACCCACATGTACCTCCCATTTCCTCCTCTTGCATCTCCTCCTCTTCCTCCTCCCATGGTGAAAATTTCAAATTGTCTTTAAACACTATTTTTTCTCGAACAACAACACCTAAGCTCAAACCTTTTTCTTTTTTCCATTACTAGGTTTCTTGTGTTTTTGGTCAAGGGACCACAAGATGAAAATCTATATATGGACAATCACCAAGTTGTGGTGGTTGGCAAAGACAGTTGGGATGGAAATGCACGGTGATGGGACTACAACAAGGTTGTATAGACCACTATAAACATATAGGACTCAAGAGGGGGTTACATGGATTGCAATAGAATTGTAGTGACTTTTAGAAGAACGTGGGACTGAAGATGGAATTACATGGTTTGTAGTATGGTTTTAGTGACTTTTAAAACAATTTGGTATTCAAGATGGGATTACATGGATCATGGTAGGGACCTAGTGACTTTCAAGAACAAATGGGATGTAAGATGAAATTATATGGACTACAACAAGGTTTTAGTGACTTCCATGAGCATATATGGGATGTAAGATGGAATTATGTGAACTACATCAAGGTCCTAATGACTTTCAAGAGCGTATATGGGATCTAGGATGAAAGTATATGAAATACAACAAGATTTTAGTGACTTTCAAGAATGTATATGGGATGTAAGATGAAATTTTATGGACTATGTAGTAAGGTTCTAGTAACTTTCAAGACCATGTATGGAAGTAAGATGGAATTATAAGGACTAGAAACAAGGTTGCATTGACTTTTAAGAACGCACATGGGATGTCCAGACAATGGAATTATATGGACCATATAACAAGGTTCTAATGACTTTCAAGAGCACATACTATGGGATGTCATGGTGTTCAGTGGAATTATATGGACTGGATAACAAGGTTCACTAACTTTCAAGAACACACATGGGATGTAAGATGGAATTGTATGCACTAGACAATAGGGTTCACAAACTTTCAAGAGCATATGGGAGTGAAGATGCAAAACATACAACCAACAATAGGGTTCTAGTGACTATCACCAATATTTAGGGCTCAAGATGGAAATTTTATGAATTATGTTACGATTATAGCAATTGTCAACAACATGTGGCACTAAAGAGAGAAGATACATGGACATTAGAATTAATTCAGTGAATGTCAATGACATAAATGATTCCATATAACAATTGAATGGAATCTTATGAATGTGGGAAAATTGTTTGGTGATTTTCACACTTGTAGAATGGAAGATGGATTGAAAATTGAAAACATGTGAACATAGGACAAGTAGTAAGGATTATCATAAAAAGCTTATTGGCATAAATTTGACATATAAGTTGGATTGATCTAGAGTACTTGGAGCTAGGGCATCAAAACATAATACATACTGGGATAATTGAATATGAACTTAATGGCAAATTGCCAGTATTTGAAAAAAAAACCACATCGGATGTCTAATGGAATTATATGGACCAAACAATAAGGGTTCATTAACTTTCAAGAGCATATGGGAATGAAGATGGAAAACATACAACCAACAATAGGGTTTTAGTGTTTGTCACCAATACTCAGGGATCAACACTAGAAGAAAAACAAGTATTTGCAACTAGTCTCTCCGATTAAATTTTAGTCACATTCAACATTTGTGGCTAAAATTGAACTTTAGTCACCTTAAACAAATCACATGCAATATTAGTCACAAACGACAAAGGATATTGGATGAAAAAAAAAGTCAACAAATACAAGTTCATCTTTTTGATTCCATTGTATACATATTATCACATGCAACTAAAATGCAACTATTTTGCTCATAATTGAGGGCAAATGATGTGTTGTCATGTCTCCCAGTATTTAATTATTTAAAATATAATAGTAATAATAATTTTGAAATAGTCTAGGATGTTCAATAATCTATGACATGTGGCCCAATGTAAATATGCCATGTGACATTTTAAAGTATATATAATAATAAAAAAATAATATTAGGTTGGTAAGGAGATAAATTGGTGCTTACAAACCTAGGTTACATACCTACCTACTTAAGTAAAAATGTAGGTAAGTAGATCCCACCTTCCTAGGCTAAATACCTATTCATATAAGTAGGTATTTAGGTAGGTGTGTACATAGGTCGACCTAGGTGAGTACATCAAACCAGGTACTTATGTAGTTAGGTAGATAAATAGGTTGGGGACGTAAGTACTTTAAAATTGCATAATTTGTTCTTTTGTTTTGGGTTGAACCTTTAGATTGGCTCATCCCATGTGCACAAATTTTCTAATGTGAAATTGGATGACCACATCACTTGTTTATATAATGTTCTAAATAGGAATGAAGAATTAACAATATGTGATAAGTTTTGAAGTTGCAACTTCCTCACAAACTAAGTTATAATTACAAAATTTTATTCATGCATTTTATTTTCTTAGTTTTTAAATTTTTAAATAATTCAAGTACATGGTTCACTAGATAATTAGATAATCATTTAATTAATAATGATTAAACTTACATATATTTAAACTATAAATTATACACTAAAAATATTAAGTATTCATTATCAATTAATAACATCTTCGTATTTAACAAACTAGGTATCTAATTACTCACAAGTTGTCAACACATAATTCATAGATAATTAAATAATAAAAATATTTAAAATATTTAAAAATCTGGTCAAATTATAGATAAAATAATTCATGTAAAACCAATCTAATTACTCTAATTTTAAGAAAATAAAATTGAATATTTATTCTCAAATTATAAATAATGAACTAACAATTGTTAATAGAAAGTAAAATTTTCCATGAAGTATATATATATATAATTACATTTATTTTTGTAAGAAAATTTATAGGTCAAGTAATTATTTTTTCTATTGATAATTATTAACCATATTAAAATAATTTTCTAAACATAACATTAATTTTTATAATTAATGTAAAATTACTATAAAATATTTATCCTACACGATTAATTCCAGAATTTAAAATAAAAATAAAAATGCTACATAATAATGCATGAAATAAAAATAATAGAAGTAATAATTTTAACTACATTATAATTTTTCCAAAAGGTATTTCAGATTTAATGTTATAAATTATAGATTGTGAATAAGTATGTTCAATTAAACAATAATTATGCACATACTAATAAATTCTTACATAAAGTAATTAAACTTATTTAAATTAATGCAACATTAATTACAGTAACTAATCTATTTTACTGTAAAAATATAAGTTACATAATACAAAAATCTATGTTCTAACAATAATTATTTTGCATAACTCATAATAATAAGAAAAATCATTTATACTTATTTATAAAAAGTGATTTATTATGGATAAAACTAGTAGAAAAAACCTCAAAACTCAATCAATTAGTTTTTGGATTAAAATATAATTTTTACATTCCAAAATAGTAATTCAGAATTCAATTATTAAATTCTCGATCAAATAATTTTTTGAATTTAAATTAAATTTTTTAGAATTGAAATGTGCACTTTAAAACTCAATTAGTAGTTCTTGGAATTGAAATATTAATTTCTAGAATCGAAAATATTAGTTTGGAATTCAAATTTCAACTTTCAAGTGAAATACTTTCTTAGAAACTATATTTAAAATTTCAGAATTGAAATATCAATTTTCATATTCAAAATCAAAATGTCAAATTCTAGACTCAATTTTAATTTTTTGAATTCAAATATTAATTTCTAGATTTGAAAATAATAATTTACACTTCAAATATCTATTTTTTGATCAAATAAGTTTTTTGAATTGAAAATTTTAAAACCCAGAATTGAAATGTCAATTTTCAGATTGAAATAACAATATTGACAATTGAAATGTCCTTTTTTAGACTCAATTAATTATTTTCAAAATTGAAGTATTAATTCTGGGAATCCTAAATAATAATTTGGAATTGAAATTTCAAGGTTGAAATCAAATGATTATTTTAAATTTAAATGAAGACATTTCAGAGTAAAAATATAGAATTTCATATTCAAATAAAATATTCAAAATGAAAATTTCCTTTTCTATAATCAATTAAATATTTTCTGAATTGAAAAATATTTTTTGGATTCAAAAATAATAATTAAGAATTCAAATATCAATTTCTAGATCAAATAAGATTTTTGAATTTAAATAGAAATTTCATATTCAAATTATGTTTTAAATAATTGAAATAGCAATTTTCAGATTCCAATATCAAATCTCAAATTCAAATAAGTTTTTTAAAGAATTAGAATACCAGTTTTCAGAATTGAAATATTATTTTCAGATTATTTTTTAAATTATTATAATTTAATTTAGAATTATAAACTTAAATAATAAAGAATTCCAAAAACTATTTTTAGAATTAAAATTATAAAATTGAATATGATTTTTTTTCAAAATCAATAATTAAAAACAGAATTCCAATAGCAATTCTAAAATCGAAAGTTTGATTATAATGTTTAAATATTTATTCCATGATTGGAATTATAATTTTAAACTTAAACATATATTTTTGAATACAACTAACAATTTTGAGAATTCATATTTTAAACTTTGCATCTTTTACTCAAATGTAATGCTCAAGCATATATATATATGGTATTTGACAATTAACATAGATTGTCATAATTATTGCCAAATAGGATGAACAAAATAAATCAAACAATTTTACCACCTTTGAAATGGGAATAGTGATGTCCCCATTAATTACTATAGTCATGGGGCTCATACAACTATAGTCATGTACTCATGTTAAGGACTATAAATGGGTGACATGGGATTTGACATGGATCATATTACTTCATGACTAGTTTGGATTAGTGGTAATAGTTAATTGAAGTCATAGATGCCATGTTTTGGCATAGTGTCCTTGGTAAAATTGGTGCTAAGGCTGCATCTATGAAGCAATTTGTCATCGATTTCCATATTTCACTTAAGTCCAAATTACATGTTAAATTCTTGATGTCCTCGTCTTGAACACAAAATCCTTCATTAATCCACCAACCAAGGTGCAAAGTTTCACCACAAATCAAACATGTATTGTTATCTTTAGAGCTTTAGTTGAATTGAAAGATGATAGGTGTGTTTTTAAGAAATGACAACAATGTCATGACAATGGTATCCTCTACTACAAATCCACAAGGTTTCACAACAATATTTAAATTGGCACCATCAAATTATGATGTTGAACTTGAATGCAAAATGGGTTTAGGCCAAAATGAAACACCTCTCCACAATACATTTGCCCCGATTGAGCTTGGACAACCTTCTTTTCACTTCCAACAAAGACAATTTTTGACTAATGTCAAAGAGGACAAGATCAAGGCTATGGTGCTCAACTTGTCAATCTTTAAAATAAAATTACTCACCTTGCATGACATGTTTAATTATACAATTTATTTTTTCAAATAATTCCAATCATTGATTTTGAAGAATTCCATCACATTAGCCTACCAAATCTTTCATAAACTCCTCTTCTTCCATAGGCATTTTTGCAATAATAGCACCTTTTATCTATAAGCATTGCATATTTATCTACATTCAAAATAACTTGGAATAAGCAAGTTAAATGGTAGGGCACATAATGGCTAATGAAAACCTTAAACATATTTCATGAAAAAACACAACCCACCAAAGAACACAACACTAGATCAAATTCAAAACCTATTTTCTCCTCAAATTTGCACCTCTGTTGCAAGATTGCCTTCAATTCATGTTCTGTTACAATTAGGGAGGCTTGCACCTCCATTGCAAGGACCTTTCAATGATTCATGGAAAATTTCAACCCTATCAAAATTTCCCTTCTTATTTCACTCTTCATGTCACCTATCGTTGCATATCATGCACACTTCTTCAAATTGCATAACAAAACATGTAGTTATATAATCTTTTGGGTTTCTGATGGCAAGATGTCATATAGACACAAAATTTGTTGCTTCAAGTTATTGTTTTTCATCTCTAATGTGGGCTTACTGTCAAATTTTGTATACACCTCTTTGCCACTCAATTTCAACAACTTCATACTTTTGCTCTTAATTATTGTTGCACTTCTCCTCTAAACCTTCTTTTTGGATATCAATGATGTTGCCTTCACCCAATTAACCTCAAATCCCTTCTTTTGCACTATGTATCCACTTGCTAGCCCTAACATGAATTCATTATTGGTTGGGGTAACTAAACCATAGATTTATTATTGAAGTTTTTTGGACTTTTGTTTGGTATGAATGAATGCATAGGTTTGTGAGCTTGTAATTACACTTTGGTCCAAAAACCTCTACTAAATCACATTCATTAACATGTGCATTGGTAAGGTCTATTTTCATGTCCATGCTTTTGTTATGCAAACATTTTATAATAAAAAAATATTCTTATTTTTGGAGGTAGTAATCTATAGCTTCCCACAATAAGAATGCTACATCATATTTTTTTACGTTCCTTTCTTCTTTCACCCTTAACTTCTTAACAAACGAACAAATAACTCTTATAAGCAAAACCTAATTTTCAAAGTTCATGTTGCTGGTCTCCTCCAAGCTCCTAGTATAATGATTTATACTCAATGACTTGAATGGTCAAGTAAAAAAACTAGATGTGGGAGACACAATTCAACTTGCACTTGGGCGAAAAAAAACATACGCACCCATAACTATATTGAATTTATAATCAACAAAGAAGAATAATCATACGTACACTTCACGTGTTATGTGTTGGAAGTACGTGAAGCACTTTATTAACCAAAGAAACATGTGCAATAAAAGTCATTTCAAAACATTTACATCAAGGATTCAAAATTGACTTGCCTTTCATCCATTCTTTATAACCAATTGTGGTGCACCACAACAATGTTGTAAAAAACTAATTACTTTCTAAGCACTACCCCAAGGGGACGAGTTTGGGTCCTAAGTTAACACATTTGAACTCAACAATATGTTGATAAACACCCCACCTTATGAAGGTGTGTCGCATTGGTTGATTGGGACTTGGTTTTTCTGACATGGAGGTGAGGAGTTCAAGTCCTTGCAACCTATGCTAGACATAAGTGACCTAGTTAGCCCATGTTTTTAGCTAGGTACCTAACTAACATAGGCTAGGTTAGGTTGCCTAGCCTACCTAGGGTAGCATGTGCCAACTTAGGTTGTCAAGTTTATCTAGGTTAGCTAAGGCTGCCTAGGTTAACATAACTACCTAGGTTATGTTAGCTACCTAGTTAGCTTAAGTTAGTCTAGGTTATGCTAGTAGCTATTTACAATTAATCTTTTGATAGTTTAAACTAGTTTAAACCTTAAACTACTTAGTTACCCATGCTGACAGCTAGAATAAACTTTATAATTTTTAAGAACGTGATTACTGAAAATGGTGTTGGATCTTTATCGAAACCATGTATTGAAACCTTGTTATTGGAATTTGTTATTGAGAAAAAATTATACGTATATTTAATAGCAAAAGTTTAGCCCAATCTACTTTAGGCTTCTAGAAGGTAGATAATATAGATATTTAGTTTTCTTTTAAGTATGAAGATTTTTGGGGGGTTTCCCTAAATTTTTTATGTTCAACTATTTGCACTACTTTGTGAGAATTCCAATGGGGAAACTTGACATAGGTAATAAAATGTTATTGTTTATTTATTTCATTGAGTTTTGAGATTTTTTTCCATCTTTGAAGTTGTCTTCCTATGTGTAAGATGTGATTTTGTTTGAAATTGTATTTACTTTTGAAACTTATGTGATTAACTATCTAAATGTTATCAAATTTCCATTGTTTCTTTGTGTCGGAAGAAATTAGTAGTTTATTTGAACTATTGAACTCCCAATGGTTTGATTTGAAGTTGAGTAGTTGTTAATTAAAGTTGCAAGAAGTGCATGTGTAGTTTTTGCTCCTATTTATTTTGACTTTCATTTACTTACCTAATAAATAGGTAGGTTAAGGTCTAGGTGGGTAGCTAGTTTCAATATGTTGCCATGTGTTCATTTATGATTCATACATAGAGATTGCAAAAATGAATCCCACCAAAGTAGTTGCATGGGCATCCATATTAGATGTACGAGTGAACCCATATTATGGTATCAAATATTTGTGACATCATTCATTGTGTTGTATGCACCTAAATGTTGACCACAATTTATTGTTTGCTACTATGGGGATTTGAATTTGCAAATGTTGCATTTTGCAACTTTTAAAAGTAGTTGCACAAGCCAATTGTGAATTCTTTTTTTTTTAGTGTTTAATTTGTTATGTGCTTGTGTGAATTTCCACCAAGGCCTTGTAGCCATTTCTCTCATTGATATTTTCTTCACTTGTAAATTTTATAACCTCTTCATGTTCAATGAAAACATAATCTCAAATCTTGATAGTGGCAATCTAGTTGTATGATATTAGCCCAACTTTGAACACCTAATATTAAAAAGCCTATTGTCAACTTTATGTAACATAAACAATTGCCCAATTTGAAAAGTAGACTCATAATATTAGTTGGAGCACCAAAAAACAACCAAAATTGTTTTGCAAAACACAAAAGTTGAGTACAAAGGTATAACAATGGTTGCATGCAAACTAATTTGGTTACAAAAACTACTAGTAGATTTGGGATAGTTAATGGATGCTAGTTATAAATTTGTCATTTATTGTAATAACATTAGTAACATATCATGTTTAATTTTTCATGCAAGGACAAAGCGTATTGAAGTGCATAATCATTTTGTGAGAGATGAAATAATAGTGGGAAAATTTGATCTTGTTTATGATAGGACTGAAAAGCATGTGGTTGATATTTTACAAAGGCTTTAAATATAACTAAGTTGTGCAATTTTATAACAATATGTGTACAACTCGATTTTAGCTTGAGGGGGGGGTGTTGGGAACTCAAGTTCAACTTTAATCAAATACCATTATTTATTATCACAAGAATCAATTGTGTACTTTCATGGATTATTCCATTTATTTAGTTTAGCTATGTCCATTTTTGGGTTCAAACTTCTTTGTTAAGTTTTGTGTTTTAAAGGTGACCTTTGCTCATGTTATGTTATTGTTAGTTGATTTTTTTGGTTGTGAAACAAGAACCTTATAGGATAATGTTATTGTATCTTGAACTCCATGTGTGGGAGCAACAAGCTTGTGTGTAAATGTGGTTTGCAATGAAGTTGTTGGATTTTATTCTTCACATTTATTGTGAAAGTGCATGATCAAGATTGTATGCATGAGTTGAAATCTTAGGCTTATAACATTTTATGCTTTTCTTTTACCAAAATAATATATTCTAACAAAACATGCATATTGGTTGCCCCCACATGGGGTTTTCATGTGGCTTATTGATATCTTATTGTTGTTTTTAGGTAATGTTTTTAATGTTTGCATTGAACAAGCAAGTATATAAAGGCTTCAAATTTCAAATTATGGTATTCATCAAATGTCTTTCTATCATCCATGTATTCAATTTTTATTTTTGGTTCTACCTCACCATGTGTCGATTCTTATGTTTAGTTAAGTTGCCCTCCATTGCAACTCAACTTGTACCTTCCCATTTTTTGAGTGAATCAAATGGTACTTTTTGTTTATTCGTTTATCATTTACTACATGCATTAAGTTTATATCCACATATCCCAATGACTCCTGCACACAAATTGAGTTTTTGTTCCCATACTTTGATATGACTTCACAACTTGTGAGGTTATGAAGAATTACTACAACAAAAGGTGTCCATGTACGCCAAGTGATTTCATTGGATTTTGAGTGAATTCATTGGTTGTAGTGAATAAGAACCAGTGAAAAAACAGTGAATTCATTGATCTAGTGAACAAGGACTAGTGAATTGCACCCACATTTTATAATAATGAATGAATATTTATAATAGACCATTTTCATATAGTTTTTTTATAAAAATCATGATTTTCACAAAACATTTAGCTAGATTATTTTTACTTTCAATAATGAATTTTCTTGAATGTAATATGCAAATTAAAGGTGATTAAAAATACTCCTCTTACTTTGAAGTGTAAATGGAAGCCCATGCTTTTGCTCATGACCTCAATACGAAGACGTTCATTGATTGGAGCATCATGTAGGAGCCATGAGAACTCTTGACTCCATTGCGGATTCTTGTTTTTCTTCATTGTCTGCATTAATCCATCTACACACGTGCCCAATCACTCTTGTTCATCATTCTCCATAATCATAATGGACATAATTTGTAACACAAAAATGGGAATGGTTGTTTTACACGACAAGGTGGGGTTTGACATAATTACTCGTAATATATGTGTATTATGAGTAATTAGTCACCCAACCTAGACAATTTGGACATTAATGGTGCATCATTTTTATGTCTCTTGTGTTTGCCAACTATGACACATGTATAGATTAACAATTTGGCAATTCATCAATTGTGTGTACAATGGTTACATTCAAAAGCTATTCTTTTTGGAGGAGGAATTGACCCCAAAAATATCAAGGCACCCAAGTAATCAAGCTACAACTTTTTCTTTTTTCTTTTTGAGAGCTAGCATCATATACATGTGTTCTCTTTTCCTCTCCTTTGAAAATGATTCGCGCATATGGGTTGGTGTGATGTTTTCCTTCCACATCTTTTGCCTCATGTATCATGACCACCAATAAGCCTCCATTGTCACCTTGCAATACACGCTCCACTTTATTATGCATATATTCCATAAGGTCTGCCTCATCCTATATACAACAATTATTCTTATTTAAAATGTGCAACTCAAAATCACTATTGTGTAATAACAAGATAAAAGTGACGAAATTGGTTCTAGACATATGTCTAACAAAAGTATTTTATTTGTGGTTGAAGAATTGCATTCACCAAACACTTGTTGGTCATGTTGCACATTCCTTAGTATGTGAAATGCACATATCACCTCTTGAAAAGCCTTGTACATCAATTCAATTGAAAGTTCTCCCCAATCTTTTTGGTTGCGTTCATCATTTGGATCCATATTTTTCAATAACTTTAGATTGAACATCTTTGTCTCAAGGTCTATCAACAATGCTAATGGCACAACTTGCATTCCAATTTTTTCATGTGCTCCCACCTACAACCCGTATGCATTTTAAATTCACAAAAAACATCATCTAGGTCATTTGAAAGGGAGACTTGTAAAGCAATGTGAGCTTATCAATCATATCCATGAATTGTGCAATATGTGTAATGTTATGCACATAAGGTAAAGTCTTGGGGTGGGAGAATGACCAAATAAGGGCCTAGGACGAGTCGATAGTCAAGTTCAAGGCCTTGCATTTTGGGAATGTCCCCCCTTAAAGGTCTTACCCAATGTAAAGAACAAGGCGAAATTTATCACCATGAACCTAAATGTACATAAATCATGAAACATAGGAGGGGGAGGCAAATTATGCCCACGTATTTGGCCTTTCACTTTTATGGAGTAGGCATCATTTCTCTCCTCTTCTTTAACAAAAAGATAGTCATGAATACAAAGTGCCCTCCAAATTTGTTAAAGAAAATTTCAAAATGTTTTATGAAATTGTGCAATAACCAACTTCCATTGAAACAATGTGAGGGAATTTTTTTTCAGGTGTGATAATAGAAACCATACCTTCTCCCAATCATAAACATGGAGCTCAAGCAATTGTGATTTGGGATCATGTACCATAAGTTTGAAATGTTCATTCCATTCAGGGACAAATGTGTTCATTTTGGTGCGTGTGGTTTTTGCCATGAATGTATTTGCAATTTGGATCTTCACATATGCATTACCCATAAAATATTTTTGGGGAAAGTTCTTTGCTCGAACTATTTTCACTTCCACTGCACCTACTGGCCGTTTTGCCACACTATTCCATATCCAACCATAATAATCATATGTAAGGGATGGGTTTAAAAAAATCCAAACAACAATTGAAAAAATGATTATTATTTTGAAATATTGGCAATAATTCAAGAGTTGCACATTTCATGGTTGTATTGATTCACCTAGGATCTTTCATCAATGGGATTTCGAACATTTTTGGCCATATGCAAAAAATAGCAATTTGTTCTTTGATGAAATTCTGTAAATTTTCCATCCAATAAAAAATGATGATAGAAAATTTGAAACCAAAATGCATATAACATGAAGAAGATTTTTTTTTCAATTCATATCTATGTATATTAGTCTCAAATTATAAAATAAAACTTATTACATAATATTATATTATGGAATAAGTTCAAAACCTGGACAAATGTAGAAACACCTGGAATTGCCATGAGATCACCACCCAACACCTTCAATCCAAAGTCTATGTGAGGCTGCAAAAGAAAAACTCATATAAAAAATCTCATGTGCACATAATTTCAATTTTTAAATCTTTATTGGGCATTACCATAAATCCAACCTTTCAAAACTTTATAAGAGGATAGTCTTATACCATAAACTATGTATGTCAGGGAACATCACCACAAAGGCTTTCACATGCCAAAAATTAAATTGCCAACAAAAATTTGGATGACTATGATGAATGCACCATATGTGCAACACCCTAATGGTTTTCAATGATGCATATTTGAACCCAACATATAGTAACATGTAACATCTAATTATTACAAGAGGATGATAACATTTACCCTTTGCATCAAAGAGATGAAAATTTTTGAAAAGCAAGGGAAAATTGAAGTCAAAGGTTTCAGTGTAATTCGAGTTGTTCCAAATATTTGGAGGTCTATTAACTGCACAATCAAATTATATTTGGAACGAAACAAATGTGAGGAGCCGTTGGGTTATGAGAATCAATTTGCTAGTCACATTTCTTCATACTATGAAATACCTAAAGCTATTCAAAGTTCTTTCCTTTTGAGGACTATCATAAATCTATATTTGTTGTAAAACTATGAGTGAATTGTTCCTCTTTTAAGGTTAATCCCCTTGTCACAAATCAAATCCAAGTTTAATATAACATGGGCATGGTGATTATTCAAAGCTTTGCATATGCAATGGAAATCCTTTGATTTCAATACCCAAGATTGCTTATTGTTTACTAAGACCTTATTCTATATAATTTGGGGTTATGATTGTGGGTTACTTCCTTGCTTGATCAAAATTTGATGTGAACACCACTTTTAAAGATCATCATTTGGAGATTAATGTCCAAAATTTGGAAGGATATCCTATAAATTTCACAAAATACAATGTTAACGAGACATTGGGAAAGTTCTAAGCAATAACAACATTTGGCAACTAGGTTAAAACCTGCAAGGTTGTCTTTAATCCAAAAGCTTTGACAACAAAAACAATGTTGGGGTTCCCTGCAAACTTGAAGGAAGTTTCAAGGATCATTTCTTTGTCTTCAGTGTCATAAACTTTCACACCTAGAAAGTATCAAAACCATGAAGGAATTTAACAAATTGTTTTCTTCATAATTTTTTAAGTTAATGATCCACCCCAAAAACCCTTGAAAAAATGTTAACCAAAATAGGATTCCCACACAATTCCATGAAAAGTTATTAAATATTTTTTCTAACCCATGAGATTCATATAAGTGTATGGATTTGTACAATGCTAAAACACAAGTGTGGACCACCAAAAACACAATTGTCATAGAAAAAAATTTCAACATTGCCATTGATTTTTTCAATCAAGATTATTTGATTAAATCAAGTTTTGAAAAATATCACCAATGCAAGAATCTTACCCACAAATGTCGGAGGAAATTTTCCCATGGTAAGATATAGAAATTCAATTGAATCAATCCTAAACTTGGGTCCATAATGTTCAATATATGGCAAAACATGATCACAAGCAATCTTGCAAATGGCCTGTTACAAACTTTATGTCACACATATTTATATTTGTAAATCCTTGAAATAATTTTAGGATTTTGTTCAAATGGGTAAATTGAAAGAAATGTGCAATTAAAAACCTTGTCAAGATGGGCCATAAATCTTAAACTTGGCTCCACAATGCTCAATATATGGCAAAACATGTTCACTAAAAATCTTACATATGGCATGCCATAAACTTTATGTCACACATGTTTATACATGTAAATCCTCACAAAAATCCAAGGTTTCCTTCCAATGGGTAAATTGAAAGAAATGTGCAATTAGAGACCTTGTCAAGATGGGGCCATAAATCTTAAACTTGGGTCCCGATGCTCAATATATGGCAAAACATGTTCACGAGAAATCTTGCAGATGGCATGCCATAAACTTTATGTCACACATGTTTATACATGTAAATCCTCAAAAAAATCTAAGGTTTCCTTCCAATGTGTAAATTGAAAGAAATGTGCAATTAGAAACCTTGTCAAGATGGGGCCATAGATCTTTCACAATGTTGTTCACCCAATCAACCTATCAAACATCAAAGATTTGGTTTCAAGCTTTTACAAAACAAACTTGAAAATAGAAGTTTGAAAAATGTGATTAGTACATTTGTATGTATGCAACATAACCAAAAATTGGAAAAAATACTTGCTTGATCATAATCTGGATTTTTCACCCAAAGTGGAATTTCAGGAAGCAATTCTTGCAATGTTTGGTTCTCCAACTCTGATAACGTTCTTATAATGGGATCCTACATTCAAATTCGTCACCAAAAAAACTATTATGAAATCATCTTCGTCTTCCTTTCTCCAATTTTCAAAAGGGCCTGATCTTGAGTTTGAAATATTCAAAACTTTAAATGTTAAATTTGAATTTAAAATCATTTATTTTTGCATAAATAGGAAGGGAGGGAGGCAATATACCTTGACTTCCATAGGTTGCAAGTAAATGAAAAAAAAGAAACCCACAATGAGACCAATACTAACTCCCCATCCAAATCCCAATAAACCAACAATTGTTATGACTACCCCCATCCTCCAAGGCTCTCTTTGCCACAAGCCACTCCACACTTCTATTTTCCTTTAGTTATATGTTAATTTCCAATTACAAGGCCAATGTCATGCACCTTGATCCAAAACCCTTCTACACCATCCAAACACCACCAAATCATACACTTTTTTTGAATGAAAGAAGCTTTGAAAAAAACCATAGGTGGAATGGGTAGATGGAACTCCACACTTTTGAGATCAATTAGAATTTTGGTAAATCAAAGTACAAGGGTGGTTTTCCACAAATGACAACATGAGATTATTCCCAAGTGGGTTTCAAATTCAAGTGATTGGAGTTATCCATTTCATCACATCCACACACAAAATACCACCATTAGTTTGTGATATTCTTTGCCATTTTCTTATTGGATTTTATGATGGGTAGAGTTGGAAAATTCATATGTGCAACTTGGTTATTCTTTTAATTTGTTTAAAACCACTCAATTATTTAAGATTTTTTTAAAGATGGAAAAGGAATATAAAAATGGGAGACTTGGCTAATTCCTTTGAGAAAGCACAAAAATCCAATAAGAAATTATCTTTACAAAAAGAAACTAAAAGACAAACAAGGATTCCCATATTTATTTCATATTCAAGTAATAAAACTTGGGTTATGTGCTATTGTGAAAAATGAATTGAATTTTTGGAAATTGATTTACATTTGAATGGCATTGCATGCAACTTGAATTCAATTCAATTCAATTCAAATACATTGTTCAATAGAATTAGATTCCAATTCAACAAAATTCAATTGCAATTCAGTTGAATTCAACTCAACAATTGGATTAAGATTCAAATTCAATTGAAGAGAATTTTATATAATAAAAATATTGATGGTTTATCATTGTGTTTTTACCATTCATACCTACATACAAGCCTAGGGTCACATCTCTTCTCGTCTATTCATTAAAACAAATAGACATTATAGTACGTGTTTTGTTGGGAGGTAAATTATTCTTGTTACCAAAGCTTTATTTCAATCTCTTGACATAAACATTCCATGAATACAAAGAGATCTTGAATGCATAGTCATGAAATCCATTGTCATTTTCAAATTTTTGGTTTCAAAAATCATGATTTATAGTTGAAGGCATTAGGGTGTTTGGTTTGAGGTTTCATGCAATAAACTTTGGGAAAGAGGAACTAATAAAAATATGTGAATTTGAAAGTTGAAACAAACCATAATCAAATATTTTATGATGATGATGATGGTATTAAAGGATGGTGTTATTATTTTAGTTAAAGGATTAATCAATTGTTCTAAAAGGGATATAGGGAAAAGACATTTCTTTACAATGTGTATTCTATTTCATCATTATGATATTTAATATGGATAAATGAAGATTGGTGTCTAACAACCTTTGTTATAGTTCTTTTTTTATACCACTTAAAATTCATTCATTCATTTTCATATTTATTACATCTTGATGTGTAAGGAAAGAGGAAGAGGAGAGTAAGTAACATTGCAAAGATTCATAAGCAAAAACAATGACAACCAAACAATTATGTTTTTGGTAGTAGTGGTATTCAACAAAGGTGGAATCCTACTTGGCATGTAAAGATTAGTTGAGGACTATTCATGATAATGGTGAAATATTTTTTAATGTGGAATTTCATAAGAAAACTCCATCCATAATCTTCAATTTAGTTTGCAAGTTATTAACATTTCTTATTCCAATGATGAGAATTTCAAGGAATTGGTATATGGGGTTTCTTTTTGTATAGTTACCTTGCACGTTTCGAAATGTAATTGTCTTTCACATTTTAGTTAATGCACTCCCAACTCCTTGAAAGATTCAAATGTGAATCCAAGTAAAAAACAACGGAAGAAGGAGGAGTCAGGGCACGCTCCTTAGCTCACAACACTTTGAGGGGTAGACGGGCGTGTTGGAGCTCTAGGATGGGACTAGGAAGAGTTGACAAGCTTCACTCACTCACACAGGCCTACACAAAACCCACACAAGGTGTTTAGTGCGTAGTTGGAGCATTTTTGGTGCTAGGACAAACCACGGGCAACACAGACACACAAGACTCACCACGGCCTGGACTTGGGGGAAGCCACCACCTTCCCCTTTATATTATACTCTGCACCTCTCCACGGGGCCCACATCCAAATAGCTTTTTGTCTCGGGACTCCCAAGTGGGAGTCCCGAAATCGCCCAAGTTGGGACTCCTGCAACTTTGGAGCCTCATAACTTTATAAGCAGACCTTGGATCGAGATGCAGTCTAAAGCAAAGTTGTAGCCCTTGTCAAGAGCTTTTCAATGGTATGTCGCATGCCATTTGCAAATAAGTAATTTGGGTCGATTCCTGACTTTTTCTGGTCGGGAGTCAAACTAACAGTTTGACTCTTGGC
>Ga0116230_10002037_pt1 | contig 19461 bp, 11 predicted proteins | sample S1TSphfallax_3_FD_88678 | JGI IMG/M metagenome (GOLD analysis project Ga0116230, IMG submission 88678) | Host-associated microbial communities from peat moss isolated from Minnesota, USA - S1T2_Fd - Sphagnum fallax MG | ecosystem: Host-associated > Plants > Peat moss > Unclassified | place... | reverse complement strand
GAACTAACCACTCGGGTGGTTTGTTTTGTGCAGATTCTAGCTTGATCAACTAAGTCACTCTTCCTAGTCTAATCCCTGGGCTCCCAACTCGACCCTCTACCCCTTTCTAGAGTTGGAAGCCGGAAGCGTGCTACCAAGTCTCAACTTCCGCAACTTGACTTTGTGAAACCCTCAAGTTGGTTTCACCCCGTGACTTGGGAGCGCGTCATAAACCATGTCAAAATACAAAATACAAGCTTGAAGTAGTATTTACAAAAGCCATCAAATATTGTAATCATGAACTACTTGTATACACTAACATTAAATTACAAAAGGTCTAAACAATTTTATGAATACAAGCCTCAAGTAATGCTTACAAAAGTCATCCAAATTCCATGTGATGATGAACTACTTGCATATAAACTAAGTCACTGGATTGCAACTAAGTCTTTCTCATGCCATAGGACAATGCCATTCCCCATGTCATCCACCTTTGTAGCATCTGGGTTTGGAAATGGTAGTCTTGTTGACCCTCTCTTAATTATTGTCACAATCATAGTATAATGCCCAAGTGCAATAATGTTCCCATGGAATGTCATCCTTGGTTGCCACATATTTCACCAGCTGCACATGGCAATCCACTTAAAGGGTTAATCTTGTCAACCTTCGTCCGTGGTTTGAAAGGCTATAAGAAAACTGCATTCATGATATAAATATAAATTAGGGAAATTTGTAACCAACTAGTGATGCAAAAAAGTCTTGGGACAATTATCTAATCTAGAATATGAAAACATGGAACAAAAATTACCTAAATTTCTAAATTAGATTGTAATTTATGGGTGGGTGATACACGGGAGAACTTTTTTTAACTTTTGTTACCATGTATCATATCCAAACATAGATAATGTAACTATTAAAGAACATGGTAAATGGGGGAAAAAAAAATATAAATTAGATTCGAAACAACTAGTTCATGGTAATGGATATAACCCAAGCAATTTTTTTAATAAAAACTAACCCTATTGGAATTAACATGGATTGGTTAATAATCACATGTGTCTTAGAGGATTTCAATTTGCAACTAGGTGATACATGCAAGGCATCTTCATAGCTTAAGCCACCTTACATAATCAATTCTCAATAACTAGCAAAGGACCATGAAATCAACATAATGGAAGAAGACACTAACAACTCAAGGGCACACTTGACTTGTCTTGCCATGTTCCAATTCAACCATGCAAATTATATAACCACAAACAAATAAGTCACCACAACCCTTGATGTGGTTTCTTGAAGGGAGTTGTCGTTAATTTGTGCTTTCTTTGTGGCTTGAAAGAGTGGTTGTCAATTTGCATTTTCATGGTCTTCTCAACCTCTTGAACATTCAATTTTAAATTATCCCACCCATTGGATGTTTGCTTGCCTTGATTGTGCCAACTATGATGAAGTCAATAGTGGCACAATAATCACCCCCATTTGAAAATCCACCTACACCCTATACATCTTTATAGATTAAGGCATATTAATGTTGAAACATATATCCATTTTTTACAATTACACAAGTTACATTTTATCAATTTGTGAGTTTGTTTCATTTTTTGTTCAAATGTGTAAAGATTGTGATGGCTAAAAAACTACATAAATATACAAGATTAACTACTTGCCAAAGTTGAATCCACCACCATAACCAACTTGCATGTGCATGATTAAGAGGGGGGGTTTTCCACTTAAGCATTTGCAACCTCAAAGATTGATTTGGATGGGAGAACAATGTTTGTAGGCTCCTACAAATCATAGACAACATGTAATTAAATACATTTTTGAATAATGAAATGAACAAAAACAATTTCCAAATTAGTGAGAAAACCCACTTGCACCTCCACTTGGGAGTTCTATGGTTGCATGGTGGTGGCCACCGTTGTGTTTATGGCCTTGATTTCAAAACTATTGTTCAAATCACAATGTTTCTTAATTGGCACTAATGGCAAGATACGGGTTTCCTTAGTTTTCTTGATTTAGGTGTAGGGCTTGAAATTTGGTAAGCAAGTGCACCTTATAGCTAGGGTTTCAATGAACAAATGCAAGCTACATTGGATTATGTATGTGATGGCAATAATGTTTTGAGTGACTAGAGGTCAAAGTTGAACATTATGTTGGCTCCTTAGAAGTTGGCTTAGGTGGGTGATAATTGAACATAAAATTTTAAAATTTGGAGAGTTTTGAACTTTGAAAATATATCTATAAATTCCAAATCATAAATGATGCATAGGAAATAAATTATTTATTTTGAACCACAAACACAATTCAATATCTACAAATACATTTTGCATTTTTCTTTCACCAATAACATATGTACCTTTGAATATAATCACCTCATAGAACTTGGAGTAGAGGTATGGAAAGTCACCTCACAGGGTCCCACATTAGTTCCCATTGAGTCTTTAGTTTGGTCTTAATGTGTCGCAATTTCATGATGATTTTTTATTGGTCATATAATTTCCAATTTGGTATTTTCAATAACATCTTCCGATTTATTTTGTTCCCCACTATGAAAAGTCATAGCATCTTTTAGATCATTCTTAGGCTATTCCAATCGCTTTGTGTTACTCACGTGGCCCACTTCAGCACTTTTTTGCAAAACCTATTCCATTTTTTTCCTTCATACTTCTTATCAACACATCGGCACACTGAAATGATTACAAAATTTTTGTAGTCTATTGGTTATTTTTGGTTATTTATTTTTATTTGTTAAACAACACCAACAATTCTTCTATGATTTATTTTGGTAGAGTCAAATAGCTCTAACCAATATTTGTCCAAATAGGAACGATAATGAACCAAAAAGTTTGGATTCAATATCCATGATATGGTCACAAAAGGCCACTTGGTGAACTATTAGGTTTTAGGGTTTTAAATTAATTAAAAGTAGAAAATTTCAATTCTGCAACATTAAGTGACAAATAGTCACCAAAAGTTTATAATATCGGTAATTCAAATAGACTACAAGTTTCTATCTTGCAAACACTTCAAACTTGCAAAGAAACACACAACTTTAAAGTTAAAACACTATGGAAAACAACCACACATAAAATTTTACATACAAAAGGTATGATAGGAAAGAGTGATTTTACTTCGTAAAATATTCTCTTGTATAGTTCACACAGGGATTAAAGCTTAAATACCTCAAAGGAAAAAGCTAGAAATTGTGGAACAGGTAGTTAGTTTAATCCCTAAAAAAATCAGTCCTAAAATTAAACAATCTAATCGGAAGTAAGATCGATTTTGCTAAAAGGTCTTTCGATAAAAACAATATCAATTTCAATAAACATCCAGTAAAATACTGGATTTGGTAAAAAAGTTTTGATAAATCTACCTTCAACAAATGTGCTAGAGGGTATTGTTATGATTGTACAAACCAAGCATCTCTCCAATGTTTGCCGCTCCAAGCCTATGTGTGGCTAGTGATTTTTCCAAATCCAAAGTCAAGTCATTGAATTTCTTTATAATGTCTCGTGATCTAGAGCCCTATCCTCTGCAGCCTTTCACATAAATCTCATTTATTTCACAACATCATGATCTCATTTATCACTAAATTAAATATTTTAATGTCGTACATAATTCATATTGTCATCCATGTATAAGATGAAAAATTCTATGTTTTCACAATCCATAATAAGGTGTATTTCAAGATTTAAATGTGTCATGCATATTGAAAAACTTAAAGTGACTGATGACCATCTTAATCAATAGGGATGATGTTATTAATTGGATAAAAAAAGAATATGCATATGTTATCTATTCAAGTATATTACCAATCTTTAACATATGTATGTTTTTGTATTTTATGTCAAATTGAGCAATGGTAGAAATCAAATGTGATGATGATATGACAATAACAATATTTGGTCATAATCAGGAATGACCATATTTTGTTGTTGTGGGCTAAGTTAATCATTTGTAGTGAATTGTGTGGAGAAATCCTTGATTCTAGCTAAAATGCCGAGTTTTTAAAAATGTGTTTAATTTGCGAATAGAATAAACTTGTAGACTGATGTCAATGCTTATTTATTCCAAAAAAAATTTACTTGGGACTTGTGTACATAGCTTTTATTATTACTAGAGCTACTGGTCATTTTGTCTATATTCATAGAAAATTGATGGATATGAATGTGTATTCAAGCATTGAAATCATAGGTACCAATACTAAAAGTTATATATTCATAACCAAAGGTGAGGTATCAAAAAGAAAGATTATGTACTATTGTTGAACACCTAAAACCATGGGAAGAAATAATACCATTGAACACCCCAAAACATTTTGTCCCAAGTCCAAAATAACACCAGAAGTCCTCATTGTCCTAAATTAATCCAAATATTTTTTCTAGTTTCATCCGGTTCAGTTCTTAGACTCAGACCCAAACTTGGCCAAAAACCTGGACCCAGCTTATGTCCCTCTTTTTCACTCCTAAAGCATCAGGAGAGCACTAGAGTATTTAGAAGGCACTTTATATTAGTGACCACTGCTCCTAAAAAAGAACAGAGATATTACAACTACTCTTTAGGAGCCAGAGGGATGTTATGCTTATGTGGACAAAACATCCCTGTTGCTCTTAAGAAGTAGCTATAACAACCCTCCTCCTATGCGCGCACAATCTATGCATGTTTAGGTTCATGATAATGTTTGTCTCATGCTTTATATTGACTAAAGCCCACAGGTAGGAGACATTCTCAAAATGTAGGGCTTGGCTTGCCTTACCACTTTGTCCACTATCACTTTGTCATGGGCCCTTTTATGTCAGGAATGCCACCTTAGGACTCAAAATCTCGCTCAGATATATGCATATATACTAATGTGGATTGGATCTTCTTCTTTTTCAAAAAAATTCAATCCTTTTTGACATTTCAAAAAGTTTTGCTAGGTTTTTCAAGTGCAAGTCTGAGCCTGGTTCTTTGGATTTCCAAACTTGCAATTCTGGTTTTGACAACTTTTTTCAGATTCAATAGCCTTTGGGTGCAATTTGAGAATAGAACCTCCAATTGCATGTGCACATTAGCAGTCCCAAAACTTGAAATTTTGATAAGCATAGAGTTTTACAACAAGGTAAAATAAAAATTTGTAAAAATATTGAGTTTTATTACAAATCAAACTGATCACTTATTTATGAAGTTTAATCTACTTGCTAACTTTTCAAAAAACTTCATTGTGCCAGCTACCTTAAGAATTTATACATACTTTTTAAAGTTCATTTTCAGATTCCAATTTCTATTCTATGAAAAGTTTGTTCCATAGTTGAAAACTTGTGTTGTTTCCCCTAAAAAGATGTTGAAGTAGGTTTAGATCACAAAAACTTAACCTAAACCCCTAAGTTTAACTCTTCAAACTAGAGAACTTGTCAACAATAACATACTGTATCTATGATTGATGTTTGGCACGAAATAATTCACCAAAGGTCTAGTCAAAAAAAGATAAATTTTATTAATATTTGTTAAAAGTTGAAAACCATTGGGTTACTATTACAAATGCACAACACAAGATGTATTTTGCTTGCTTGTTATTCTTCAACTGTTGAAATCCTGAAAAATCAAAAGTGAAACTGCTGAACCTTGCTTTCTAAAATAAATAAATATTTGACAAAGAAGTGTTGAACATCAGTCATTGGTATGGTATACGTGGTCAAATATCTGGAGGGAAATCAATGTCATTTTAAATACCTGCCCAACACTGGTACAAACCAGTGTTGACAGGTCATTGCATGTTGACCTTGTTATCAACTCGGCTATTCAGTAGTCATTAATATCGTACCAGCTCATTATTGGTTTTTTGGGATAGTTCGGTATTACCAAACTGCTTTAAAGTGAAATTTTAAAATCTAATAACCTACACGGAGGACTTGGTTATCAATCTTGAAACACTAAACATTTTTATGATATATATAGATATATATATCATAATTTTTAAAAACTTTATAATTGGTGCCTAATTGATGGTTATCAACAAGGTATTTGATAACTTACCTTTATGCATAACTGATGATTATTAACAAAAAATATTGATAACCCAACCAGTCCCCCTTTTTTTATATTGATTACTTAGTTGCACCCAAATTTTGATTAAGAAACCCTACCCAATGTTATGAAACAAAATCAATAATTGGCCGAAACTGGTACATACCAGGGGGTTAGTTTTCATTGAAGGGTTGCATAATCAAGTTGCATTTGTAGAAGAACATTAGCAAAAGTTGCAAGAAGTTTTCAAACAGATTGAAGAACCCATATCAATCTCATTAGTTAACAAACATCATGGGTTTTTCTTTATGTTAGAAACCCATTATTTTACTCCATTATTTCAGTTGTGAAAATATGTTGTAAATGTTTTGGATTCCAGCTTGCTGAAATTCTTATTTCAGAGATGTTGGTGCAGGAAATTGCAGTGTCATGCAATGTAAGGTAACAGAGTTGTAAATGTATATTACTTACTCCCAATGGGAATATCCATTGGATTGTTCTACCCCATTGAGCCTTCATGTTTCCCTTTCATTTATTGTTACATCTTAACTTGTTGATTTCAAATATAGGCTGAAGAATTGGCATTAAGGGTGCCAATTTCATTCATGTGGAACAATGCCTGCTCATACATGCCTTGGAGGCATCCAAAAACCTTGACTGCAAACTAGTCTAATTTACCTACCAAACTCTTGGAGTGGACATTCTAGGGTCCCAGCTTCCCCTTGATAAAAAGACAAGAAAAATAAAAAAAGAATCTAACTATCCGGTGCTGGGGTAGATCATTGATCACTATGTCTACCGAACTCCAGTCCCTGATATCTTACCTTCCTTTTTAATATTTTTGAGGTAACACGCTTTATAGTTCGTTGGGACTCCCCTTTTTCCTGAACACTCTGGAATTAAAAGGCTGTTTGGAATAAAGGGCCGCTCTGTTATTTTGGAAGAAAAGTGGGGAGAGAAGATTTGGGGGTGGGGGGCACTTACGGCTAGGTAGCATCTCATAAATTATACCAGAGTACTTACCTACCTCCTCTGCAATGATAGAACCATCTTCTCTTTGGCGTCACTTGTCTCTAAGAGCGCAGTGTTGATTGGCATTGCATTATGCAGCATCCAGAACTACTATAAAGATTCATGCAACCTTTAAATTATTTTGCACCCACAATTGTGGGCCATGCTCGAAACACAGGTTCCACTTACACACTGCAGAATCAACAAATAAATTCTCCCGTCACAATTGGATGGTACTGACTAAGTCAAACTGGCGAGTTTTTTTTAGACAGGCAATTGCTTTCTTAGACTAGTCTGCCATCTGCACATCTTCTGGGTCGATTGCAACAGCACCTAGAGACCAATTAATTGAATCAGGCCAAAAATTGCACCTTGCTCCCTTGAGGCAGAAGAGTTTTGGATTCTTATGAATGAGTATTCTGTTAAGCTGTCACAATCACAGTAACAATCACCGGTGACAGAAGAGGATGTCTAATGACAATGTCTCTCATTGGGGCTACTCAAAATTGGAAGAACTTCTAGGGTTCATTGTGAAGAGCCTGGGGAGCCAATTCGACCACTGCTGTTATGAAATAACAAAAAGGTCATTACCATGCTGGACGTTATTCTCCCCCCCCATCGAAAACCCACATTACCACTGACCATAAAAACTATGGCATAAAATATTCCTATAAACAGGGGTTTAGAATATTCCTCTAGGAAGCCATAATAAGAAGCCCAAGCTTTTTTGTGAATATTCCTCCTATCCAAGGGTCGTTGAGCCTGGGCTCTCTTGACCCTGGTCATGTGCATATTCATATGGCCAGGGTCAAAAATACCATCTTTGAGAATATTCCATACTATGATAATGACTAGTGCTAATGGCCTTTCAGCTATTCCATATCCTCTAGTCCATTCAATCTCTTCAAAACGAACGGGCAATTTGCAAAAGGATATATGGACAGGATATAAATGCGTAACTAAGGAGGACAAAAAAACTTTTAATGCAGGGATTCAAAGAAGCAACCTGTTTCTACTTTTTGAAAAGTAGAAACAGGTTGTGTGTGAAATAGTCAGCCATCTCTTCCAGGTTGAAAACACAAAGAGAATTTTTTCACCTGACTACATTTTACTGCTTCAACAAAGTTCTTTGTTCTAGGGTTTTGAGGGATTTGAACTTTGATGGTTCCGACTTTGAACCCTATTTCTCTTTGTGCTGGCAATCGTCAGGCTTGTCTTGCTCATCACAGGCTTCAAGCTACATCAGCATAGACTGCTCAAGCATTGGATCGAATCTGCATGCAGTCCTTCCAATGCTTAGACACTGAGCAGTCTTTTAGCTTTTGCATATATAGACAGGATCCAATGGCACTTAATGAGTCAAATCTATTTTGCTTCTCAGTTGGTGAGTATATGTATACAGAAGGAGAAGAATGACGCTATGGTCTGTGAGGTGTGACTGAGTGTCGCATTCATTGAGATGTGAGTCAGTTTGACACAACACCCACTAGTCCTACCGACCACAGTTTTCCATAAAACTCAGAAGTCCACTACAATAAGGGCTTTTGTTTTATTGCACAATTCCAAAGAGTGTCATAAATGCATTTGATTTGTGTTATGATGTGCTTATATAGGGAAGACACTAAATACCCACTAACGAGCTCTAGGTGCCCTGTGCAGTTTTGCCCACTGTTCAGCTTGTGTCATCTAGGTTCAACACTTGCCTTACAGAAGACAAAATTATTCTTAATATTTTATTCTTAATATTTTGTTGTTTGAAGCGAGGCTTAAATTGCATGGAAGTAGAACCTACTTCCAATTAGGGACGGACTTCCAACGATTTACAAGACAAGAGTAGGATGCTAATTTGGATTTGTTTATTTTTTGGAGAACATTACTCAAAACCTACAATAGAACCATGTAGGAGGTCGCACTTTTCATTTGGATGGAGCTAGTTAAGGGATATTTAATGTCTTTCCTGATACAGGCTCTAACACTAGTACTATTCAATAGAATGGTATTGAAGCCAAGTGGCCACAATAGGATCCTCCTCAAATAGTAGCCCTATAGATACCTATTTACCATCCTAACTAACTAAACAACAAGATTTTGTCTTTGTCTTAAATGAAAGACTCACACCTAGTTCTGTTTAGCCCACATTGAGCATATTTGTTACTTCATTTCTTCAGTCACCCATACTTCCACAAGTGGTTAATCAACTCACATCTCAATTAGTTTTTGTCCCAATACTTCTAGGCATGCTCACTAGTCTTTACCTCTCAAATATTGCAAGTTATCAAAATGTCTAACACTTGGGCAACTATCATAAACTTTCCTTTTATTGATCAATCCTCCCATGAATATGAAATGAAACGAACAAGCATGTGGTGAAAAATTATATCTCAAATGGTGTTGAACAAACTAAAAGTAACGGTGAATGTGAGCCCTAATTCACCATGATTATTTCCCTAGGCCTCATTTTTGGTCTTTTCTTTAATTATTAACATTTTAGAATAGGTAATAATTGGATTTAGGAAGTTAGAACCCATTTTAACATTTCAAATCATTAAAGGCCTATTGATTTAAATTGTGTTAATTATTCAATATTAGAAGTTGAATAGACTTACTTTTAGATTGAAATGTAAAATTACATCCATTTGACATTTACAAATCAAATCAAAACCAATTCCCATATCTTTCGTGTTGATATTTTAATCACTTCTATAAGGATTGTCATGTTTTGATTAAAGATGAATATATTAATGTTTTATGCATTTGTTCACTAAAATGAGTTAAAGAGTAGTATTTTGATTAAAGGAGTTAATTTTGTAAGTTAATATTCTGATTGGAACATCAAGGACCAAACCCTATGAATCAATATTTCAAGATGCAAAAATGCAAAGTGCTACAAGGTTTAAAATGTCAAAGAATACTACAATGTCCTTTTGGTTACCACAAAGATACAGTCCATATGTAATCTTCAAACTTCTAAACATGCATTAGAATGGTAGGTGCAATTTCTATGAGAATTGCTTTCTACCTACTAATAAAAAATATAATCATACTCTCAAAAGCACTTAAAATGTTCACAATCCATGGTTTTACTCGTTCTGATTTCTCTATAGACTGTTTCACACAATTTTCTTATTACAATTATTGTTTTTTTTCCCCTTAGATTCTCTATTATCATCAATAATCAAATATGTGATCAGGTTTCATAATTCAATTAGAAAAGCACAACAATTCAAAGTAGTTTCATTGTTTTTTCATTAATATTCTATGATTTTTTAATTCAAATTTGATTATATCAAACATCTATAGTATTAAATGTAGAAATTTAAATTGGAAAACAAGAAAATCTCTAGTTTGCAACCCAACATAACTCTAAACTATTCATTATTTTTATTTTTATCTCCAACAATTATTTCAATTTTCTTTCTATATGAAATAAAATAATCTTCCAAATATCCTCAACTTTTAAAATTACATGCTAAGTTCTTCCCTCCAAAAGTAATTTGAATCTTCAAACTAATGAAATGTCTTCATCTTATTAACTCACTAGCCATCTACATTTTGCCTTGTTTAATTTCTACCATTCTCTTGATTCTATTCTACCTTGTTTAATCACTACCATACTCCAAGTAATAAACAAGTTCCCATAAATATTAGAAGGAAAAGAAAACCAACAACAAACTATGTAGCCTCATAAACCATAGCCCAACAAGTAATCATAATTACATGAAGCTGAAAAGTCAATAAATGGTACAAGTGAAGCACTCTATTTGTTGTTCCATGGGAAGAAGTTGGACCAAACCCTTTAACTAACAATAGTGGCCATTACTAAGAACCCATGTTTGCAAGAAAATATGCACATCATCATCTTTGCATTAACACTTATCTTGGCTTGTCATTAAGAAAGGACAAACTTTTAAGTAAATCATTAGAGTACAGACATTAAAAGGTAGTGTTGGAAAATCCCACATCAATCAATCCACCCAAGTACACATGGCTTTTCTAGTTGGTTTCTTTTCGAGTCTAGGTAGTTGGATCAAGTTCACATCCAATGAGAAGTTGGAACACTTTTCATTTAGTGGTGTGGTTTGAGCTTTGTGCAACTTAAAGTTATTTGTCATGATTTGATTAACAAATTGATGTTCCATTTATAATAAAACACCTTATTAAATATGGTTATAATTAAGGTTATAAAAGTTAATTTCATGGCCAACAAACAATTATGACTATGCAAATTACTTTAAATCCAATAGACTAAAAATATTTCCATCAAATGATCAATATAAGGCTTTTAAATAATCATTTAAAAACCTTTTGGATTTAATGGGTCTAAAAAGGCTTGGGTGATAGTTACTATGGGCACACCTTGGGCTAAAGGTATTTTTCTATAACCTAGTATGTAAAATAAGGAAAAAAGGTGGTGTGGCCACACTTGGGATGGAAAAGGGCTTCATATTCATTGCAAAGATGACATTCAAGATGGGAATAGAAGTGGGTTTTCAACCCATTTGAATAAAAGGGGTTTTCATCCTATAATGATTGGAAGAGAAGGGAACATGATGGATTAGCTCCAAGTTCGTTGGATCATGAAAGGAATAAGATAACTTCAATTTAAGTCTCATACTTTTACCTTTTTTTCTAGCCACAATGCCAAAATCTGCAAAATGTTTTTAAATGTTTATAACCATTCCAAAAAAGGTTTAGCCAACTAATTAAATCTAGCCAAATCAAAAATTGAAAAGTGACTAGTTTTAGTCATGTTTGATGGTTTTTTAGGGTTTGAGAGTTTTGATAATCATCTAGTTCAAACTTACTAAAGTTTGTGAGTGCTTAGATAATTTATATATTTTATACAATAATTTTGAGTATTTTGAATAATATTATTTTATATTTTAAAAATCATATTTTTGTATACAATCAACATTTAACTTATGTACAGTCAATATATGGATTACATATAGTCAACCTATGTGAGTTTGGACCTTGGTCTCCAAAGTTGGAGACCAAGCCTTTTGCCAACAACACAACTTGTCTTTCTTTGATACAAAGTGTATTGAATTGTATTTGAAACATACTCCATTTTAAATCTTATAAAAATGTCAACCTTAAAATTCAATGTTTTCTTGATATTTTGTTTAATTAAAAAATTTAAAATTTTTGTTTTTAAAAAAAATCAAATATGTATACATCGATATTTGAAACAAGAAAAACCAAATTCATTTGAACAATTTTTAAAAAAAAAGTTTGTTACATAACAACATTTCAATGTCAGTTCCTTAAAAGAAAACATTCAAATACATAATTAACATATTTTGAAATGGATTTCTTTAATTTAAAAAATGAATCAATATAAATAGTTATAATAAAAATGAAATTCAAGTTTTTTTTTCAATTATTTTTTAATTTAGTAGTCCAAACCCTAAAGCCCAAACCCAAAGCCTTAACACCCAAATTATAATTAACCATCAATGTTTTACTGTCTAAATTGCATTTAAATATATATATATATTTTATTATTATGAAATATTCATTAATCATTCATGAATTTAAAGGTATGTTCTTAAAACTAATTTGGTATTATTGATTATGATCATTACTCATAAATTATAATACTTAACTATAATGTCAATCTTTTCATAAATAATAATTCACCAATAATAAAATTTATTAATTTTGGTTATTTGAAACAATCAATATACTTACAAGTGACTACCTTTTTTTTCGTAAGAAATTATTCAGAAAAAGTGATATTGAAAATTCAAAAGTTGAACATCAAATAAGTATGCACATGTTTGCAATCTCAAAGACACATAATCCAATGTTTTCTTTTGTTGGATTTCACTGAACCCAAATATAATGAAGGACGACTACAAAATTTTCAAGCCAAACATAATTGTTAATTATATGCTATAAGTTTTTTGTTATAAATTAAAAAAAAGAAAAATCCAATATATTAACTATTAGTTCCAAGTATTAGGATTTAAGGTTTCTTCATTCATAATGTAGAGATGGGTCTTGAACATACTCGTCCATCATTACTTTCGAAATGGAGGCCCCACTCTATGCACTAACAATTATGAAAGAGGCATGAATTCTAACCACATAACATTCTTGAACATCTTTTCGCAATGATGATGTTCCTAAAGTGAGAAGTGGGGGATTGGGTTGAGTTTGTGAGTTTTCCTTTTGGCTAGATGAATCTCGTGCAAAAGTTTTTAGAGGAGGGCAACATGTGTTCAACAAAAAACACCAAAGACAACACCAACAAGGAATGACTAATGGCCTACACTTTCAAGCTTGCACTAAACCACCAAACCAACAAATAGGTATAAAGACCTATTGTTTGACATTTTTGAATCGCCTCTCTCAATAATTAAGTATCATTGTTCAAGTTCCACTTTGCTTGAAAGCATTTCGTTAATTTTTTATTAAGGAGAAAGAACATCAAAATTTAGGATGTGTAAGGGCTTGGAATGTTATTCCTTGGGACTTACATATGATTTCCTCATAATATGCCAAATGTAGTTTCTTTATAATACCTAATAGTTTGTGAACTCAAGTTTTTACCAAAAAGTTGGGGAACCAACCAAATGCAATGGATTGAACACATATTATGATTGCGCGATAAATTCAAATCCATACAAGGTACATAGGGCTTGAAGCATTTGGAACCAATAGGTTGCTTGTTGTAGAAATTAAACAAGCATAGAACAAGCTACATACATTTGTGCATGTTTTCATTTATGGACCTTAGATGCCAATGTTTAGTTGTTAGGTCAAAGGCACAAATATTCTATAATTTGCTGGAACATCATATCATTTTAAATGCAAGAAACAAGCTTGCTTAGTGCTATTGAAGTATTTACTTTCAAGATAATAACCTTTCCCTCCTTCCATGAAGTAGACCATAATTCCTTTTCAAAAACTATTAGATGGAGTTACCTGCTTGTTTCATATGCTTTTTATAACTTCACTCTTTCCATTTGACCAATAAAATCTTAGTATATGTAATGGCTTCTTTAACAAAAATTACATTCCTAACATGTTGAAAATATATAATGAATATGAAACATGTGTAATATATGTTGGGCAGTGGATATTATCTACTTGCATATGTAGAGAATCAATGTAGTATATATTATGGTCTAAAATTGAGAAGAATGCAAATAAAAATCATATCATGCATAATGCCTTAATTAAGGAGAGGTAAAATACTAGTAAAAACTAAGCATTTATAACCATTGGTGATGGCAGGAGAAACACTTGGTGGCCATTAGGTGTTCTTAACCATTCACATTGGTGGGAAAAACAATTCTAAGTATTTTTAGTTACAAAAGATGATGGGAAAAACACTTAATGATTGTTAAACATTTCTGCCTAGGTGACGCACTCCCAACTCCTTGTAAGATTCAAAAATGAATCCAAGTACAAAATAGCGGAAGGGGGAAGAGTTGAGGCACGCTCCCTAGTTCACAACATTTTGAGGGGTAGAAGGGCGTGTTGGAGCTCCAGAATGGGACTAGGAAAAGTTGACAAGCTTCACTCACTCACACGAGCCTGCACCAACCCACACAAGGTGGTTAGTGCATAGTTGGAGCACCTTTGGTGCTAAAACGAACCATGGGCAACACGAACACACAAGATTCATCATGGTCCAGACTTGGGGGAAACCACCACCTTCCCCCTTATAGTATACTTTGCACCTCTCCATGGGGCCGACATCCAAATGGTTTTTCTCTTTTGGGATTCCTGAGTGGGAGTCCCGAAATCGCGCCAATTGGGACTCCCGCGACTTTGGAGCCCCATAACTTTACGAGCAGACCTCGGATCGAGATGTGATCTGAAGCAAAGTTGTAGCCCTCGTCAAGAGCTTTTCAACAATATGTTGCAAGTTGTCTGCAGCTAAGCAAATCAGGTCAATTCCAAATTTTTTCTAGTCCGGAGTCAAACTGGTAGTTTGACTCTCGGCCTTTCTTTTGGTTATAATTTGTGTTTCATATGTCCAAATGAGCAATGCAAGCCCATTTTAGAAATCTAAGTTTCAAGAGCTTTTCAATGATATAAAGAACGCCACAAGACATTGAATTTTGACCCCTGAAATCATTCTCTAAAGTTTTGGGAGTCCACCGGGACTCCATCTCCCAAAATCGGAGTTGCTTGGGAGTGTGGGGGTTCATTCCCTCACATTTTTTTACACCCCCGAGAGTATGTGATGTGACTCCTGGGCTTCCTTTTTGCCCGCAACCTTGCAACCCCTTTTTGCCTTGGTCGCAAACCTAAGGCTAGGGTTGTGACACTAGGGATGTGGCTAAAAAAATGCATGGTGATTGCCAGGCATTTCTACCCAAGGATGTTGACCAAAAAAAAGGCATGGCATCTGTTAGGTCTTTCTACCCAAGGATGTTTGTCAAATAAACGCCTAGCAATCACCAAGCCTTTCTACCCAATGATGTTAGTTGAAAAATGTTTAACGACCCCTAAGTAGTTCAATTTAGGGGTGGTCATGGGAAAAACACTTAGTGGCCGCCAAACATTTCATTATATGGATGGTCAATGGAGAAATGCCCAGTGGCCACAGTTCAGGGTTGATTGCTTGAAAAATGTTTGGCAGCCACTGCGCATTTTAATCAAAGGATGTTCATTGGAGGAACGCCTGGAGGCTATTAGGCATTTCAGTCTAATGATCTTCTCTAAAGAAAAGCCTATCGGCCATCATGCATTTTAGTCCATGGATGTTCTCTAAAAAAACACCTGATGATCGCTAGGAGTTTTAATCTTGGGATTTTTTCTAGAAAAATGTTTGGCAGCCACTAGGCATTTCAACCCAAGTATGTTCTCTTGTGAAATGTTTAGCGACAACCATGCGTTTCAATCCAAGTATGTTCTCTTGAAAACCGCCTAGCAGTTGCTGGGCATTTTAGTCTAGGTGTGTTTTTACAACCATTATTCAGAGCTTAAAAAATGTGAGACATTTTTGAGAAAAACACCATTCAAAGTTTCTCAATGAACATATATGGTGTAAAAATGCATGGTGACAATAAGGGATTTTTTTACCAAGGATATTGGTTGGAGAAACTCCAAGATGCTGCCACGGGTCTATTAATAAGCATATTGGCAAGTTGCAAGGTATTTTTGGCCCTAATTTTTACTTCTGAAATGGACAAGCTAGAAAATAAATGTTCTGGCCAATATTTTATTCTTTGATCTAATGTTTCATTATGTTTGTTCTTAACTTGGCAGGATATGGTTAAGGGATTCATGTTTGGTAGTTCTATTAGCATTTGGGATGCTCACAAAAATGAAACGGTGAGGATTGGTATTAGAACGTGTTGAGATTCGTCAATAATTTCAATATGTTGACCTTGTGGAGTGGAGAATTGCATAATGGTTTTAATTGAAATTGTGCATGAGGATTATGGGCAATGAAAGTTATTTTGTCCAATTCGAATTGCAAAATACTATGAATTAGCAATAGGAATGGAGATATTTTGGCCTTGCAAGGATTTCAATGATTGATGAAGTGGTTGAAATGGTGTTAGAGTAGGTTCATGTGACAATGGCCATGGTGAATAATCTTGTGAAGAAACAAGTTTCATGTAAGGATGATTATTTGCCAAAAAACTTCTGAGCTAAAAACATTGATGATTTTGAAAATATGGGTAGTACAATTGAAGACTTGTGTAATGAGGAATTGCATGGTGAAAGGAGTTAAACCTTTAAGGATGGTGTGGAAGGCTTCATTAGAGAGTTTGAGTTTGATTCCATGAATGAAGAAGGAAATGAAGAGGATATTGGGAAAGGCAATGAAGAGATTGGTGTCGAGGAAAATTTCGAACAAAATGAGGAGGACTATACACTGCAAAGTATATTTTATGTACTTCAATATGCGCTTCACTACATCCAAATGTGGCTTTTGTGGTGTTTGCATGAATTGATTCACCACTCCAATTGCATAACTCAAATCTGGCCTTGTGATGGTCATGTAGATCAAACTCCCCACTATGCATCTGTACATAGTGGTATCCTCCACAAGGTCTCCTTCATCTGCACTTAACTTCACATTTTGCTCCAATGGAATTGAAATGGGTTTGCAACTTGTCATCCCATATTTGGACAATTTGTTCAAGGCATAATGCTTTTGTAATAACTTTATCCCTTTGGGGGATTAGATTACTTCAATGCCAAGGAAGTAACGCAACTCTCCCAAATCTTTCATCTCAAACTTTTGCTTCAAAAGCTTCTTCAAATCAAAGATGTCTACATCACTATCTCTTGTGATAATCAAGTCATCAACATAGATGACTATGACAACAATCGTGTGAATTGTTTTTTTCACATATAGTGAAAAGTTTGCATTGGATGTTTGAAATCCACTTGTGACAAAATACTGACCTATTTTGTCTAACCAAGCTCTAGGTGCTTGCTTCAAGCCATATGAAGCTTTCTTCAACCTACAAACCAAATTAAAACATGTTTGGTCCACATAACCTAATGGTTGTTCCATGTACACTTCTTCCTATAAATCTCCATGAAAAAAAACATTTTTTACATCCATTTGATGTAAAGACCATCCTTTTGTTGTTGCCATAACAATGATTGCTTTTATAGTTGTCATTTTGGCAAATGGACTATAGGTCTCCTCATAGTCTATGCCATAAGTTTAGGCATCACCTTTGGCAACCAATCTTGCTTTGTATTTACTCACAGATCCATCTGCATTGTGCTTGATTTTGTACACCCATTTGCACCCAATTGCTTTCTTGTCCTTTGGTAAAACTACCTACTCCCAAGTAGCATTAACATCCAATGCCGCCATCTCTTCATCCATGGCATTATCCCATTTAAGGTTTATGACCGCTTGTTCAAAATAAGTGGGTTCAACCTCTTGTATGACTTTCACCATATATGCGTAATGATGAACTACAAAGCCATCATATGTGAGTATTTGTACAGGGTACTTGACTCGTGTGGATCTTCGTACTCCATTATTGTTGTCAGGTGTTTTCAAAGCTTTCTTGGCCATCTATGCTCCAGGAGTAATAACTGAAGAGATTTTCTATTTTTCACCCACACTTTTCTTTGAATCACTTGACTCATCATCTACATGAGGATTTCTAAATGATGTTTGAGAACTACCATTTACAATGTTTGAAGATCTTAATTTTCCTTTCCATGGAATGATATTGGACCCACTAATTGAGGACTCTTGTGGTCCACTAATTAATTATGATTCTTATTCCACATTTGATGGAACATCACCATTTCTAACTTTTCCATCTTCTACTATCTTTAGTGGTGGGTACTAGTTAACCATCTCATCAAACACAACATCTCCACTCACTTGCAACTTCCGAGTGGAAGGGTTGAAGCATCTATATCCTTTTTGTTCTAAGGAATATCTAATGAAGATACACTTCTCAGCTTTTTGATCTAGTTTTGATCTCTTCTCATCAAGAACATGCACGTATGTAATGCAACTAAACACTCTAAGGTGTGAAACATCTGGTTTTTTGCCTATGAATTTTTCTTTAGGTGTCATGTCATGAACTGTTGATGTGGGTGTTCGATTCATGATATATACTACAGTTGCTATTGCTTTAGCCCAAAAATAATTTGGCAAATTCTTCTCATTTAGCATGGCACGTGTTATTTTTGTAATGTGCATGTTCTTCCTTTCAGCAATTCCATTTTGATATGGGGAATAATTACATGAGTATTTCCTTTGAATTCCATGCTCCTTCAAGTACTCACTGAATTCATTTGAAAAATACTCTCCCCTTCCATCGGACCTTAAGCACTTGATGCTCACACCTTTCTCCTTCTCCACCATTGCTTTGAAATTCAAAAAATGTTGAAACAATTCACCTTTGTGTTTCATGAAATAGACCCACACTTTCCTTGTGTGGTCATCAATGAAACTCACGTAGTATTTATATCCTCCAATGGATTCTGTCTTCATCGTCCACACATCTAAGTGGATCATTTCCAAAAGTTTAGAACTTACATGAGTTGTTTGAACTGGGAATGGATACCTAGCTTGCTTCCCCAATTGGCGTGTTTCACAAACTTCTGACATCACCTCTTCTGTTCCAAATTTAGGAAATCCTCCAACAAGATTTTGTTTTTCCATCAGCTTAAGATGTTGGATATTAACATGGCCAACTCACTTGTGCTAAATTCCAATGTCTCCAGCTCCTTTTCCATGTGCGAATAACATAGAATTCACCTCAGGTATGTTCACATCCAAGGTGAACATTTGTCCATTCCTTTCCCTTTTGGCAATCAATTTGCTTTGGTTCTTCATGTCCTCCACAAAACATCCATTAAGGTTGAATGTCACTTGTAAACCTTGTTCCACCATTTGGCCTACGGAGACCAAATTTTTTGTTATGGTTGGAACATGAAGTACATCTTTCAAGTACTTTGTTTGCCCATCTTGCATGGACAATGGCACCTTGCCAATTTGTGTGATGG
>Ga0116230_10002036_pt1 | contig 19465 bp, 30 predicted proteins | sample S1TSphfallax_3_FD_88678 | JGI IMG/M metagenome (GOLD analysis project Ga0116230, IMG submission 88678) | Host-associated microbial communities from peat moss isolated from Minnesota, USA - S1T2_Fd - Sphagnum fallax MG | ecosystem: Host-associated > Plants > Peat moss > Unclassified | place... | reverse complement strand
TTGAGGGGCGGTGGCTACGCACCGCTGGCCACGGCGTGCGGGCGGCGCGAGATTTCTTCAGGGCGAAACCATCGGCGACGATGGACAGGGCGATGGCGACCACGCTCACGAGCACAACGCGCATGCCGGAAATCGTCAACGGACGGTTGACCTATCCCCGTGGAACGATTCCATTGCCGCCAATGCACTTGCGCGACCGCACGATCGATCCGCCGCCGCCGCCGCCGCCGGAACCCGGTGCAGATGTGCCGTTCTGGCCGTAGGCAAATCGTTTACACCCCGGCGCGGTTGCTGTACGAAACCGGCCTATGGCTGGCAAACACAGGCTTTTTGACCGCGTTGAGCGCCTTCTGATCGGCCTTCTGGACGAAGCGGAAACCGTCACACCGGCGAAATTCGATGACGACGGGATTGAGTTGGTCCCGGCAAAGACCGGCGCGACCTTCGGCGAACGGCTCAAATTGGCCGAGGTCGCCACAACGTTCGAGACGCGCCGCGCGAAGGTCGTAGAGGACAATGCACCGTCCGTGCTGCAAGAAATGATGGGGGACTTTCACAATGCCGACCGAAAGACTCCGGGTCGTAGAGGTCGCAAAGCCCGAGCGCCGGAAAGCGACGGAATTGCCGCCAATGGCCGAGCCCTCGGAGCCTTCACCGATACCCCCGCCGCCGGACACCCATAACGTCATGCTGGCCCAAACCCTCGGCGTGATCGCCGGGATCGCGGGCCTGACAGCAACGCGGGTGCTCCTGCTGCTCGCCGTGCTCGGCGCCTTCTTCCTGGCCACGATCGCCGCCCGAGCGGAGACAAACCCGCCCCTGTACGTCCTGGTGGCGTTCTCCGTGCTGATCGTCCTGCCCCTGGTCTGGCTGGACAGCCAGAAACGGGGGGCGGGATGAGCGAACTGGACGGACTGATTGAGGATTTGCGCCGCGCCTACGCCGCCGCCGACCGCAACACCCCCGGACCCTTCCGGTTCGTTGCAGAAGTGAAGACGACGTGCAATGATTGCTTCCTGGCACTCGTGCTTGCCGTGGACTCTCCCGGCGCCCGGCAAGCCGCCGCAAAGATGCTCACGACATGACGCCGGAAACCGCCCGAACCGCACTGCTTTTTATGCAACGCGCTTCGTTGAACGGGTCCGAAGTCCCGGCCTTCGTCAATGTTTGCCGCGAACTCGAAAAGATTGCGAACATTCCGAGCAAACCGCCCGAGGCTGCTAACCAATGACCGCGCCCGCCCTAAATGTTTACCTGAACGGCCCGGTTGCGGTGACTGCCGACAACTTCAATACTTTCATGCAGACGGCGAATGTCGCGTCCGATCTCCGCGCATTCATCGGCACGACAGGCCAGACGGTTCAACTGCGCGGTATCAATACAATAAACGACGGGTTTGGCGGCAGTTTCTACTGGAATGCTTCTTCGACCGCGACCGACAATAATTCGACCGCTATCGTCCCCCTTGGGGCAAAGCCGGGGGCTTGGCTCCGTCTCATCAATACCGCCATCTATGGCGCCATCACACAGACGGCGACCGGCCAGTTTTCGGAAAGCGCGGGCGCGATCGTGGACCGCCTGAACGATCGGGTGTTCGTCGGCGCCGCGACGGTGAACGATGGGAATGTGCCGAGCACAACCAAGGATTATTGCGAGTCAATCATTCCGGACAGCACCACGCTTTCACAGTTCGCGAGCCTTTCAACGATCGGCGGCATCGGCGCCCTAGGCGCTTCGCAAAGCATCAACAACGCGACCAACAATTCCGAGGGGACGATCGGTGTTTCGGGTCTGGCGTTCAATAACGCGACAACGCTGATTCAGTATGTTTATGGCGGCTACTTTGAAGCACGCCATGAGGCCGGGGTGACGAATGGCTCAATCTCGGAAGGACTCGAAGTCGATATCACGAACCAATCGGGTGTCACCACCACCTTGCAGCCGTATCAGGTCTATCAGCCGAACGCGACATATGGCTTTATCCTTGCGTCCGGGGGCGGCGCCTCGGGTTTGTCTGATGCGTCGTGCGCGTTAGTCATTGGCAACAATGGCGCGGCTTTCAAGTGTGGGATACTTTTCGACTACAATTCAATTACCGGCGCGACCGGCACATCCGGCGCTGGCGTTGCCATCGGCATGGGATGCGGCCACGTCATCCAGTGGTATTCGCCGAACGGCGAGATCGCCGGTCAGATTTCTTCGACAACCACAGCGACAACGACCACGCCGATATCGATGCAGTTCGGTAATGCAGGGCTGCAATTCTACAATTCCGCGCTTCAGGGATTATTCGGAATTGACCCCGTGACTCCCACAGCCGGTCAAACGGCCATTACGTTGCTTGTGTATAATAACGCGGGCGTAAACGCGGTGCCGGTGACGCTGGGGGCGACCGGCAGCGGCGGCACGGGCTATCGTGCGCTGGTGGTACCAAACTGATGGCCGCGCCCGCCCTGAACGTCTATCTGAACGGGCCGGTTGCCGTCACGGCGGACAACTTCAATACGTTTATGCAAACGTGCAACACCGCGAATGATCTTCGCGCGTTCATCGGCACCATCGGCCAGACTGTGCAAACGCGTGGCTTGAGCGCGGTCAACGACGGCCAAGGCGGCAATTTCTACTGGAACGGTTCTTCGAACGCGCCCGATGACAACCTGAATGTCATTCGTCCCGCCGCCGCTTCGGTGGGCGCATGGATTCGGCTGGTGCTGGATATCAACGAGGTAATCGGCGTCGTCACCAACTATGCTGCGCTCCGGGCTTTGACCACGTATGAGAACTATCCAGCGGTGTACGTGGGGGGATATTCGACGCCAACGGACGGCGGCGAAGGGATGTTTTGGTACGTATCGACCGACGTTTCATCCCCCGACAACAACGGAACGATCCTGGTCGATTCGTCCGGTCGCCGCTGGTATCGAGAATCGGGCGGACCTATCTCAGCGGCTTGGTTCGGCGCGGTCGCCGGGCTCACTGATTATTCGATCTCGCTGCAACAGTGGCTCACCGTATCGGCAAACGCATCCGCTTATCTCCCGCCGGGGAATTACCCGTTTAGTACCGCCCTAACCAGTTCCGCGCCGGTGCGGCTGGTCGGCGCCGGGGAGCAAATGTCTGTGCTGCAACCAGCAGCAGGCATCGTCGCGCTCACGTTTACCACCGCATCGAAGGTCGTTCTCGAAAGCTTCGGCATCGCCTATCCGACCGCACAAACGTCCGGGCTTTATGCGATCAAGATCACGGCGAGCGGTGGGGCCGAGAACGCTTTGAGCACCATCCGCGACGTTCAGATTTCTCTGGCCGATAGCGGAGTCCAATGGACCAATTCTGCTTTCTTCCTGATGGATCATGTTTTCATCGAAAATTTCGCGACGAACGGCGTCCAGGTTTCGAACGCGGTCAATATCGACGTGGGCGACAGCAACATCACAAACTGCACGTTTTTCGACTTCGCCGGGGAGAGCACGGGGTCGGGCATAAACTGGCTCAGTTCCGGCGGTCTGCGCGTGGAAAACAACAAGTTCGGCGCCCTGGCGACCGGCATTAATTTCCAGTACGCGACGGATAGTGGTTCGGCTCAATCGAACACGGCGCAGCTTATCGTGACGGGGAACAGCTTCGACACGATGAGCAATGCCGCAATCTCGATGACCAGATCAACATCCACGGATGTCTTCAACTCGGTCATCATCGCCAACAACGTGATGCCGGATTGCAACGTCGGTTTGAGCGTCCCGCTCGATGCGAACGGTTCGTGGCTCACATCGGTTGTCGTCACGGGAAATGAGTGGATCGGGCCTGCATCCGGCTCGCCGGTGGGCTTTGAGGTCCAAAGCACCGGCAACATAAATATTTCTAATAACACGCTTTTCGGCAACGTGGCGGGGACTGTAGGAATCTCGGTCGGGTCAAGCGTGTCGGGCGGGATCGTGCAGGGGAACAACCTTTCCGGCACATTCGGTACAACGATCGTCACCACCGGAACCGCAATCCGCGTGCTGGACAACCAGGGTGTCAATCCGATCGGGGTAACGACCCCAACGCCCGGTTCGTCGCCATGGACTTACACGTGCGGCGCATCGCCGCAAACGGTTTACCTGAGTGCCAGCACTTCCATAACCGGGATCACTTACAGTTCGAATTCGCTCTTGCCCGCCGCCAGCGGGGCGAATGTCGTGGTGACTGTCGGCTTGGGACCAAATGAAGCCATTATAATCTCTTACACCGGTACGTTGACCGCTCACGTGATGACCCATTGATATGAGAAAGCTATGAAACTCGTCGGCGTCAACGGCCAGCAGGCCGATCATTTCATGTTCGACGCGTCCGGCACGATCGCGAGTGCCACCGCGCCGCAATTGCTGTTGCCACGCGGCTTCCAGCGGTCCCAGGTCCTGGTGCAAAACCTGTCTGCCCACGTGATGTATCTCGAAATCGGCTCGGCCCGCGCCACGGCGACGATCAGCGGCGGCGTCGTCACCGGATGCACGGTCACAAACCCAGGCTTCGGATTCACCTTGCCGCCGACCGTCACTTTCCGGGGCGGCGGGGCGCAGATGTATCCAGGCTTTCTCGGCAGCACCGATCCGCTCTCGCCGTCGATCGGCGAGCCCGCGATCGGCCATTGCGTGATGACGGGGAGCGCGGGCGCCCTGACGCTCTCCTCGATCACGATCGACTATGGGGGATCGGGCTACCTGCAACCGCCCTACGTGTTGATCCGCAACAACCACCACGATCCGAACGGGTGCGCGGACCCCTCGAACAACAGCGGTTCGGGCATCTACCTTGCGGCCAACGGCGGGGCGTACACCGGGATTTCGGCGTCCTGCCAGACCACCGACCAAATGGCCCTGTTCTGCGGCACCCAGGGCGCGGCCTTTACCTGCAAGTGGATGGACTGACCATGGCAAATCCGACCTTCCAAGACCTGAACCCGACCCTCATCATCGTTGATTATTCGATCACGGCGGGTGTGACTGCCCAAACAGTTTTCGCCAACAACATCTTGTTCGGCAAAAAACTCTCGTTTATGCGGATTTGGAACGTCAGCAGCACAGCCACAATCTGGCTCTGCCGTACCGGCGCCGCCGTCATAAACGGTGCGGGCTCGTATCCACTCTCGCCGCTCACCTATGAGGCTTTCCAGAACCCGGCGAAAATCCCGCTCAACGCGCTATCCATCATCGCCTCGGCAGCATCGACGCCGGTGACGATCGAGGTCGGCTGATGTCGGGCGCGTTTTCACCGTTCCAACTCACCGGCCCGGACACCGAACCGCTTGCCGCGTCCGAATGGAACGCCGGAACCGTATCGACCCTCGGCACCGGCCTTTCGATCACAAGCCAGACCATCAACGCGCAGTGGTCGGGCGGCGCCGTGACGACGCTTGGAACCGGCCTTTCCATTACCGGCACCACGCTCAACGCCACCGCCACGAATGAATGGAACGCGGGAACAGTCAACGCCATCGGCGTGGGCCTGAGTCTTTCCGGCAACACGCTATCTGCCGGTGCCGCTTTGCCGTTCTTCAACGTCAGCGCTGGTGTCCCGGCCCTGTCTTCGTTTACGCAAGTCGGGATCGCGGGAACCACGTCGATCGCCCAAAGCAGTCAAGATCAGATCATCAGTCTGAAAGATACCGGCGGCAACGCGACGGATTTGCGCGGCGTGACCTATCCGGCCCCATCAACACCCTACCGCGTCGCGATGCTGGTTTGCCTTGGTTCGGCGCTCAATCAATTGTGGGGACTTAATTGGGGATGGAGTGACGGCACCAAATACGCAACACTGTATTTCTTCGTTAATTATTCAAGCGATGGCTTTTATACGATCGATTGGTCCAATTCCACGACGCTCGCATCCAGTAATGGTGTCGTCAGTGGTTACGGTTTCACGCCGATCTGGCTCGGTTGTCGGAATGACGGAACGACTCTGTATTTCGAATTCTCGGGCGACGGCGTGAACTTTGAGACGATCTATTCGGTGGCGATAGCAAGCGCGTACTGCACCCCGACAAACGTTTTCGTCGGTTTCTCGCCGCAAAGTTCATCGCGACCGAGTTCGATGTCGATCCAGTGCTTTGACCTCAACGGACTCACAAGGTCATTCCCCTGATGTCCGGCGCGTTCTCGCCGTTTCAGCTTACCGGCCCGGATACCGAGCCCGCGTCAGGCGTGGAATGGAACGCGGGGACCGTGACCGCGCTCGGGGGCTCGCTCGCCATCAACGCGGGGGTGCTTTCCGACGCATGGAACGCGGGGACCGTCGCCAGCCTCGGCGGCGGTCTGACCGTGAACGGCGGCGTCCTGGCCGATCAATGGTCCGGCGGAACCGTCACGACCCTCAGTACTGGCCTTCTGCTTTCGTCCGGCACACTGACCGCGCCGCCGTTGCCCTGGCTCAACAATGCCGCTGGCGTGCCTGCCCTGGCGAATTTCACCCAGGTTGGGATCGGCGGCACGACATCAATCTCGCAATCCACACTCGATCAGATCATCAGTCTGATCGACAGCGGCGCCAACACGACGGCGTTGCGTGGCCTGCTCTACACCGCGCCAGCGACGCCGTACCGGATCGCCATTCTGGTGTGCAACAATGCCGGGCCGAACAGCAACCGCGCGCTGGCATGGGGGTTTTGCGATGGCACCAAATATCAAGTCGTTTTAGTCGCGAACGCCTATCAGGCGACCCCCAATCTGGCCAACTGGTCAAGCGCGACAACCTATGTGTCCCAGGTCGTGAAGACGGAAATCGTGTCGCTGACCGGCGCCGGTGATATCTGGCTCGGGTGCCACAATGACGGGACAAACATTTATTACGAATTCAGCACCGATGGCGTCAACTTCGTGACCGTCGCCGAGGTCACAATCTCGGGCGGCTATCTCTCTTCGATCGCCAGTGTCTTCATCGGCGTAGACTACAACTCTGCGGCGAACCCATCGGCCCTGAGCATACAGTGCTTCGATCCGAACGGATTAAACCGGACTTTCCCCTGATGCTTGTGACTGGCAATCGCCGCCCGGCGGGAGCAAATAGCCGCAATGAATCCTGTCGAACCCTGGCTACACGACCGCCCGGTTCGGAACCGAAATCCGGGCGATCTTCGCCCCCGCCATGACGCTCCGCAATGGCCGGGCATGGAGGCCGTTGACGACGGCCCCGGCGGTCCCTTCGCGATCTTCGTGACCGTCTCGGAAGGCTGGTCGGCGCTCGGTCTGTGGTGCCTGGATGCGCGGTATCTGCGCGGCCTTCGGTCGGCGGCGCAAATGGTTTCCGTCTTTGCCCCACCCTCGGAAAACGACACGTCGGCCTATGCCGAGGGGATCGCGGCGCGGATGGGCGCTGGCTCGCTCGACCTGACGCAGCCCGGCCTGCTCGAACAACTATGTCTGTCCATCGCCCATTTTGAGGAGAGTCATTCGGTGTGGACTGACGCCGAGATCGGCGCGGGTATGCGGCTGTGTCAAGCACCTTGGTCGGGGTATCGCGCCTTACGTCTCGCGCCGCAATGACGTGCGCCGCTGGGTTGCAACCGTCTGGATATTGATATTCTTCGTGATGGTCAGTTTGATCGGCACGTGGTGGCGCTGGTTCAGAAATGGGCCAAATCACGGATTCGAGCATGCCCTTTTCGGCATCCTGGCTATTATCCTGATCGCGCTGCTGATGTTCCTGCACCTGGAACCGTAGGCGGTCGGCGACGGTTACTGATCGAAGGCTTTTAGGAGGATGACATGGCAAAAAATGGCAAGAGCACATTCGTTGACTTTGCCGATGAAATCGAAACCGCAGTCACGCATGCAGCGGCGATCGTGCTCATCGGCTTGCAAGCAATCCAGCAGGGATACACCACGCTCACCGCAACTGATCCGCTGGTGCTGAACGGTGTCCAGGTCGCTGCGGCGGAAGCGCAGGCGCGGGGTGTTCCGCCCGAACAGGCCGCGATCGGCGCGGACCACGTTCTCAAGGCCGCTCAAGCCATGGCGACAAAGGGCTGGGAGCCGCGTGAAGTGGCCGAGGCGACCAAGGCGCCGGGGACGCCGCCGCTGACCGAGGCGCCCCCGCCCGAGCCCGTTGCGGCCTAGCTGAAACTCCGAAGTTTAACCGCCGTCGCGTCGAAACTCTCGGGCGCGACGGCAATCATTTCCCCGTAGATGTCGATTACCTCGGGCGCGAACAGCAGGCCGAGCCGCTTCATCGACTGTATGCCTGAGTGCGAGGCGAACACCGCAACATCGGCGTCGATCAGATCAACAAATTCCTCTGCTGCGCCGAACAAATAGCTGACGTTTCTCGGTTTTTTCTCGAACAAAAGACAGGTGAAAGACGCGGCCCACATCGGATTTGCTTCGATGCAAAAAACCCGTTTGGCGTGTTGGCCAAGGTAAAAGGCGAGAAGCCCGACGCCACCGCCGATCTCCACCACAGTCTTGCCCCGGATGCGGTCGGCGATCATGTTGGCGATCCCCGCCGCAAGTTTGTCTTCGCAAACCGTGAGGACGGACGCGCTTTCGACGCCGTGGCGCTCCATATAATTGTCGGCCAAACCGCTGTTTTCGACCACAAAAGAGGCGCGACTCAGAAGTGTGGGGATGTCCTCACGCATGGCTGGCGTCTCCGTTCGCTGCTGCATTGCGTGGTGGGCGACCGCGCTTTTTGGGCTCGGCATCGGCTGGCTTTACCTTGGCCAGTTTCGGCTTCAACGCCCGGTCGGCGGCGCCATCCTTGTGGCCTTGCGCCCAGGCCACATACTCTTGCGTACCTGGCTGAAACTGATTGTTGGTTGCTTCGCCCCCAGCTTTCCCGGTGTTGTAGCCGTCCGCGTGAGCGCGGGCGCGGGCGAGGTTTGGCGAGACTGTGCCGAGGTCCGATTGCTCGTTCGCCTCAAACAGACTGCTTTGCGAGACGGTTTGAACCCATTCGTCATCGGCGGGTTTGAGGATACCGGCGATAATCAGATAGCGCATATCCGATTGGGCCTGCGAGCGGGCAACGGCGGTATCCAGCTTCGAAGCACGGTGCGCTGCTTTGATCGACCGGACGTTGACGCCCTGGCCTTCATAGCGTTTGAGCATCGCGGCCTGTCGCTGGGAAAGCCGCTTCAACTCGGTGTCAACTTGCGTGTATTCGGCCAAACATGCCTGAACAATCGACGGGTCAACGTTGCCACCGGCGCCGCTGTTCATCGCTTCAGAAAGCTTTCTAGGCACGCTATTCCTCCCCAATTTCGGAAAGATCGAAGTTGCATCCTATAAAAAAGTCCGTCAATGATTATATCTGCCGCAGTATTCGAAGTAATTAATTCAAAAATTAATTACTTAATTTTTCGCCGAGAGGAACCCCATGGAAACACTGAATAGCTTCGATGCGCTGCGGATGTTCGGCGTGCTGGCCGAACATATCGCGGCAAAACCCGACCGGAAATCGGTGCCTGAACGGGTAATGGACTGCGTTGATGCACTGCACTTGGCGGGCTTCATCATCGTCCCGCGTGAAACCGTTGGCTCGCTTGAGCGGGCGGCATGAGCAACGTGGACATCAGCATGTCAGTGGTAATCACCGCCGATGGCCGGTGGATCGCCTATGGTCGCAGCGATAGCACCGAGTTTGAGAATCAGGCTGTTGCCAAGCTGTTGGCTACGACATGGCAGATGGAGGGACCGCAGAACATCCACACCGTTCGCGCCTCGCTCCCCGCCCCCTTGGAGGCCGAACATGCCGGGTGATCTTGTCGTTCAGGATGCCGAGCCCGGCACCCTGCTGGCCAACCTGATGTCGCTGGCTCGTGATCCGAACATCCGGCCCGAGGTCGTTGCGGCGTTCATCGGCATGCAGGAGCGGCTGGAAGACCGCCAAGCCGAGCGGGAATTCAATCAAGCCTTCGTGCAGATGCAGCCGCGCCTTCCCAGGATCACGCGCGACGGCACGCTCAAATACCCGGTGAACAAGAATCAGCCGGACGGACCCCAGAAAGAGATCAGCAAATACGCGAAGTGGGAGACGATCGACGCCGCGATCCGGCCCCTGCTGACCGAACACGGATTTGCGCTCTCGTTCACCACGGCGCCGAGGCCCGGCGATGGGGGAGGTCTGCTTGTGACGGCGATTCTGCGGCATGCAGGCGGACACAAGCAGGAAACCCCGGTGCCGGTGCCGCTCGACACGTCCGGGGGGAAAAACAATTTGCAAGGCTACGGGTCCAGCCTTTCCTACGGGAAGCGATATGCCGCGACCGCCGCGCTCAACCTCATCACCGAGGGCGAGGATGACGACGGCAAGGCGGGCGGGATGCGCTACGTCACCCCCGATCAGGCGGCGGAACTGCGCGGCCTGCTGCACACCGCCGGACGGCAGGAAGGCGCCTTCCTCGATCGGCTGTTCTCGGGCTCGGTGCGGTCGCTGGAAGAGGTCGAAGCGGGCGCCTACGTCGTTGTGCGGAACATGCTCGACGGCATCATTCATCAGAAGAAGGGCAAGGTAGATGCCGGTCATTAGCTGGGACATTCAGCAAGGAACGCTCCCCTGGTATGCAGTCCGGCAAGGCATTCCGACCGCTTCCGAATTCGCGAGCATCATCACGCCGAAGAAAATGCAGATTTCGGAAGCCCGCAAATCCTACCAGTGCCGCCTGATCGCCGAGCGGTTGCTGAATTGGCAGGCGGACAGTCTCGACAAAATCCGCCACATCGAAGACGGCAAGATCAATGAACCGTTCGCGGTCGCGCAGATTGAGGAGATCGCCGAAATCGAGACGGCCAAGGTCGGATTTATCCGCACCAACGATTTGCGGTTCGGCGCGTCGCCGGATCGCGTCGCCGGGGTGAACGCCGACCGGACCCGCGTTGACATGGTACTCGAGGTCAAGGCGCCGACGATCCCGAGGCAACTCGAATACCTGCTGCTCGGCCACGATGACGCCTATCGCGCCCAGGTCCAGGGACAGTTATGGGTTTCGGAGGCGGACAAAGCGATCTTCTATGCCTACAATCCGCGCACGCCCGCTTACACGTTTGAGACTGGCCGCGATGAGGTTTTTATCCGCAATCTGGTGCAATGCCTTGAACAGTTTTCCGACGAGTTGGAAGCCATGACGGAGAAGGCCCGGCGGCTTGGCGCGTTCCAGGCATTTGCCGCCCTGGTGCCGCCGGTGGAGGCGGAATACCCGGCAGACTCGCGCTTCCGGCCACCATCCGAGCAAGACATACAGGACATGATCGACGGCAAGCACTTCCTGGCCTGATGCAGAAGAAAAAAGCCTACCGTTCGGGCTGGATCACCGGCCTGAAATCCGGCCCGGTCGAAACCGACGATTTGGTGCTGCGTATTCGCAGATTTCGGGGCGCCTGACGATTGCCGAGATCGTCAAGCAACTCGACTTCAAATCGTTTTACGGCGGTTATCTGACGGTTGTGCGGCTTTGCAGGGAGTACGAAATGGTAACGGCGGACCCCGAGCCAGACTACTCGGCGAAAGACATCAAGCGCGATTACGCCATGGCGACGGCGCAAGACAACCTCGCTCGCGAGATCGCCGCCGCGAAGGCCGAGGCCGCGACCGCGCCCGGTTACAAGCCCGGCCCGCTTGGCTGGGACATGGGGGACCGCGCCGCCGCCCGCCAGATAAAGAGCGACAAGGTGGCGCTGGCCCAACGTCAGGCCCGCTAAGATGGCTGGTTCGCGTTGAGGCACCGCACTTTGTCGCCGGGCTCGTGATCGACGGCGAGGTTTGCACGCTCGCGGCGCCGATCCTGCGGTGGACAATTGGCAAATCGGTAAATGAATTGCGGGGGCAATTCCGGCGCAAGCGATGGCGAGCAACGATGGTTGTCGATCCCGTGACGGAAAATTAACGCACGATTTACGGCAAAGTCGCAACAGTCTCACAGGATTTCACGCCGCCGTGATATTTCGTGCTTGGCCGGTGGACGTTGCGGATATGATACGGCGTCGCTTCCCTCCCGGACAAACTCATGTGGAAATCCCCACCGCCGTCATCACCGCTGCGCTCGCCGGGCTCGGGGGCTTTGGCTCTTGGCTGGTGGCAGTCCTGACGATCCAGGCCAACCGGCGGCGGGATGCGGCGAAAGCCGCGCAGGCCGAGCACGAGGCCGAAGTTCAGGAGCGCATGACCTTCCGCGCCGCCCTGGTCGCCGACATCGCCACGCTGCGGAAGCTGGTCACGGAATGCGACGGCGACCGCGAGCGCATCCGGGTGCGGCTCAACACCGCCGAGGAGCAACTTCTCGTCCTGCAAGCCGACAAGGTGATTATGGCGAAGTGGCTGGATTTCTTCAAAAAGACCGGCGCCGTCGCCGATCTGCCGATTTAGACCATCCCGACACTCAACGCGGGGTGCGGCGTCGGCTCCCGAACCTCCATCTGTCCGGTTGTCTCGTGCCATTGCCGATCGGCGCAAAGCGGCGGGGGGAATATGAGGATTGCGTCGTCTTTGTTGTTAAAGCGCACGACAAACGCGGCATTGTGTTGCGTGGCCATCTTGAGCATCCAGGCCCGCAACTCGGGCGAGCGATAAGCCGAGCGGTGGGCCGGATCGACCCATATTTGCATCACCCCGACTTGCCGCGTCTCGCCGCCCTCGCTTTGCATCGTGATATAGTCGGGCGTGAGGTCAATCACGTAATGCGCCCTGTCCGGTCGCGGCATCCCGGCGGTAGACGGATCGGACAGCCAGCGGCAGGACCACGTGCGGCACTCCATAGGCCGATCGGGGTGAATCCGGCACCCCTTGGCCGCGCTCTGGTGCTGGCACCGCTGGTTCGCGGGCTTGGCAAACGCCCGGATCGGCAGCAGCTTGCAGCAGAGCGTGCAGGACCCGCAGCGGCGCCCGGTCCCCACGTCGTCGAAGGTGATAACGGTCTTGTCGCCGTCCTCCCGTATCGTCATCCGCTCGCCAGCAAATTCAATCATGGTCGCCCCCAGGTTCGAGAGCGACCATACGCTCACATCGAATTCGCGTCTTCATTCCGCATTTGAAGATAGCGATCAAAATCCCGCCGAAGCAGAGGCTTGTTCGTCGCGAATTCCAGCACGCCAAAGGCGTTGCGCTTCAAGTCCTCTTGCGGATGAAACCCGTGTTTTACGAACATGCCCCAGCGTCCGATGTAATTCCTGGCACTTTTTCGGCCATGCCATAGGTGTTCGATCGTCCCCTCGGTGTATCCGATATTGCCGTTGATATGCCTGACCGCGCGTTCGCCCCAGCGCAGGACCTCTTCGCAATACGCGGTGTTGGGTCCAGGCGGCAGGCTCTTTTGCGCGAGTCCAGCGAGGCCGAGCGCCATGTGATGGTCGCCGGAACCCATGCCGCCAAATTCGAACAAGCCGCCAACCCATTCGAACGCTTGCCGCGTCATCGCCCAAGCGTAGCCGCTATTGTGCGTGACAATACCATCCGCGATGATGTGGCCGTGTTCTGTTTGGAGGTCGTAGAGTTGCCCCGAAAATGGACGGCGACCGACATAGACAATCTGATCGGCCTCTACCTGTCCGGCAAGGGCGCTGGCGAGGCGGCGAGGATCGTCGGCATGGACAGCACCAACGCGCGGCGAATCATCAAACGGCGCGTGTCCGAGCAAGTCCGCCGTGAGCACGCGGTCATGCGAACATCCGGCCCCGTTGCCTCGGCTCGCCATGTTGCGCGATGGAATGCCTACAGCCCGGCGCGTCGGCGCGAGATAGCCAGCGCCGTCAGCACCGGGATGTTTACCAAGATGACGGCGGAACAGCGGCAAGACATCAGCCGAAAGGGTGGGGCTATCGGGAGGAAGGGCAAGACAGAGTCCCTCGCCAAAAAGATTATGCGGGCGCAAACCGTCGCGGCTGGCACCGCCCATCGCGACAATCCGACCGAGTGCGAGATCGCCGCGCTTTTGACCGCTGCGGGTGTCAGTTCCCGCCGCCAAGTTGCGATCGGCCCATACCTCGGCGACTTTGCTATTGGCTCGGCGATTATCGAGATTGTCCGGCAGAAGGTTTGCAAATCGGTTCATTCTCGGACGTTCGCTAAACGCACGAACTATATCTTCGATTCGGGCTGGCGACTGCTTTTTGTCTGGCTCGGAAAGACTCCCGTTCCCTCGGACATGGCACAACACATTGTCGCCCACGTTGATGCTATCGGCTCGCTTCCAGCATCCACCAGAGAGTATCGGGTGATTGGGCGAGCAGGCCAACTCCTGACCGCTGGCCGTGCGGAGAACGACCAAATCACCTTCGAAATACCGGACAGCCGCCGCTATCACTTTCCCGCCCGGAACGACGAGGCTATCGCCGGGTAAGCAGTGCGGATAGATGTGCTTTCCGCCATCGCCCTGCCAATACGGCTCTTTCCAGGAGTCCGGCGCGAGCGGCAGACCGTTGAATAACTGGCAACAGAACGAGGTATGCGCCGCAAGGTGCTCGCCGCCCGGCCCGAGATCATAGCAGGTGCGCCAAGGCTGGATCACGTCGTAATGCTGCAAGGCCCGAACGGTGCGAATCGACCATGTGGGGTCACGAAACAGCGTGTCGGCATCTATCCAGGCGATTATTTGCGCGTCCGGCGTTCGTTGCACGCCCAGGTTCAAAAGGCATTCTTTGTTCCAGCCTCGGGTTTTCGCCCGGACCCCGATGTGTCGGAACCGCTCGGCGTGCGACGGATCGGACATCGGCGGCGCGGTGCAGGCGAAGTCCTCGGCGCCGTAGGCGCATTCCACGACCGTCAGGATGACGTTCGGAGAGTCGAGCATATGCTTGGCGAAAATCTCCCAATTCTTGTGCGGCTGTTTCCAATACAGCGGATTGGATCGCGCGGTGAATACGTGAAGCGGCGGCAGCACGGGTTTGTCCTATCGTTTGAGGAGGGGATTATCGGGGTTAAATTCCCAGCGTTTCCGTGTCGGTTTCTTGGGCTTGGCGGGCGGCGGCGGATCGGTTGCGACAGGCAATTGCGGGCGGCGAATGATCTCGGGCGGCGGCAGCAGCAAGGCGGGGTGAAAGGCTGGTCTGCGGGGCTTTCGTTCTGCACGTGTCGGTTTCTTGGGCGGCACGTCAGGCACGTTGTCGGGCAGTCCGAGCGCACGGCGACGGCGGGAAATCGCCCGCCGCCCGGCGCGGCTTAAATCGTCCGGGTGTAAATCAATTGCGTCCGCGATTACTTCCCTCGATTCCGCCCAGGCGCCATCGCTCGTGAAGAACGCTACCGCCTGATTGTATTCAACCGACTCAAATGGTCCAAATTCGATATCAAAGATTGCCGTATTGATGACAGCGAGCCACAGAACCCGATAGTGTTCCACGCCGGTTTGAATAGCAGACCGAAACGGAATTCGCATCACCAATCTGTGAGGCTTGCGTGAAAATTATCGCCCTCGATCTCGGTTCGGTCACTGCGTGGTGCGTCGGCGATACGAACACAATCGGAACCGTACCCGCATGGGGATGCTGGCAACTTGCCGGTATGAATCGCCTCGATGAGTCCCTTCTCGGACTTTACAATGAGTTATGGGAATTGTTTGAGGCCGAGCGCCCGGAATATGTCGTATATGAGAGCCCATTGACTCGATCCGCTCGCGACTCAAGCCGCAACATCGTTGATTTACTTGTGGGTTTAGCCGCCGTGACGCGGCTTGTTGGCGCGATCCTAACGATACCGGTCTACGAACAACCCTTCGCCGAAGTGCGGAAAAAAGTCGTTGGAAAGGGCGCGTTTCCAAAACCTTTTCGTGGTCGTGGGAAAATCAGCAGAAAGACCGGAAAATTAATCGGCGATGCAAAGGAAGAAGTGCGGCTCTGGATCGAAAGCTACGGGTGGGCGGAAATTGACGATGAAGACGCAAGGGATGCTGCGGTGTTGTTCCGGTTTGCCCAGATGCTAACGCCCAAAAGTCGCGCGTCGGGAACATCCCTCACGCAAACGATTAGACACTTGCCCGACATGATATGACATTTAATAAATTCCGCACCGCAGCAATCTTAACTTTGGGGCGGTATAAGTATTCCGACTGCGACTAAATTCCGCAATAACACCGGACGCCGTATCGGCAAACAGCTTGCATAAATCCGATTCAAATAAAACGAAACGTTAATTAAGCCGCGCCAATGCTCGGTTTCCTCGGTTAATCGAATCTTGCTTGATCCGGTCTGGACTCCCTGAATGACCGATGCCTTAATGCGGCCCGGATGACCCCCCCGAGTGAGGGCTCGGGAGGGTCCCACCGAATACCGCGTGCCGCTTCAAGGCGCGGACGGTGGCTGTGGGCTCGCGCCCACGGTAGGCCGGTACCGCGTGCATCTCTAGCCCCCCTTTGGGATAAAAATGCCGCTGGACCACAATTATTCAATTGCGCCAATTCCGCCACCACGCAAGGCCACATCGCGTCAGGCGAACGTGAATTGTGCATCGTGCGATGAAAACCCGCCGGTAATTCACCATCCAACGCAAGGAAATCTCTGCATTTCCTGTGTGAATCTCTGCGTTGAAATTGTCGTCAATCTGTCAAGGGAGAAGAGCGTCCGATGAGCGCCTTAGCCATGGGGAACGCGCTAACAGCGCCCGGCCTGACCTTGGGAGAGAGAGCGGTCTACGCCTATTTGATTTGGCGCGGGAACGGGCGGCGAATGTGCTGGCCGAAGCGGGAGACGATCGCCGCCGATCTGAAAATGGACGAACTCACGATCAGCCGAGCCGTCTCGAAACTTGCCGGACTTGGCCGGATCACGATCAAACGATCGCCAAACCGATCGAATGTTTATGCAATAATCGACCTCGATGGGCTTTATTCCCGACAATCAGAGCGCGAAATAGAGCCAGCACCAGAACCCGCCGAGGTTGCAATTGAAGGTGATCGAAACCCACTATCCGAACCCCCGTCAGAGGTGATCGAAACCCACTATCCGGAACCCGAAACACCCCCCCAAGGTGATCGAAACCCACTATCCAATGACCTGTTTGGGGTGATCGAAACCGACCATAGAAAAGAATCAAAGAAAGTTAGAAAAGACTCAAAGGAAGAAAGAGTACTTTTGGCAGAATCGGAATTAGGAACGAAAAGCGAGATTGACGCCGCAGCTTCGTCAGTGGCGCAAACCTGGAACGCAACCGCAGAGGCGACCGGACTATCTCGCATTCGCGTAATGACCCCAGCCCGTAACAAGTCGCTCAAGGCACGCATCCGCGAAGTCGGGATCGAAGGGATGTTGGGCGCGATCGAAGCGGTGGCCGCATCGTCTTTCTGCCGGGGGGGGAACGAGACGGGATGGCGGGCAGACTTCGATTTCATCCTACAGCCGAAGAGCCTGATCCGGCTTTTGGAAGGTCGCTATGCCGACAAGAGCGGAACGGGCAAGAGTCTCAGCCCCGTTGAGCAACTTCGCCGGGACTGGAATTTGCCGACGTTCCTTGGCGCCGATGTTGACGATCGGAAATTGCTGAATGACTGACCTGACGCACATGCGGCGCGTGACGGCATGGCTGGCCGACCTCGCCAATCTGACCAGCGGGATTTCCGCCAACGTGGACGCGAAAGCCAAAATCGGCTCGATCGCCGCCACCTTGGCCGACGCGTTCCCCGAGCCCGAGTGCTTCACCCGCGAGTCGCTCACCGCGATTGCGAAGCAAAACGGGATGTTCCCAGGCTTCGGGACGCTGCACACGCAATTGGCGGCATGGTGGGCGGACCACAAGCCGCGCCGGTTCACCCCGCCCGTGGAACTGGCCGCAGCCGCTATGACCCCCGAGGACCGCGCCCAGGTGGCATCGTGGCTCCGCAGCCGGGACACGCGCGAAGCGCAGATGCAGCTTGCCGTGGTGCGCCGGTACACGCCCAACGGGTTTGAATGGCTCGTGCAGCACGATCTGATCGCCGCTTCGATCGCCGTGAAATCGGGATGGAGTGGAGCCGCGACCGAGCATAGTCAGGCGCGGGAAGCCGAGGAAGATTGGAAAAGTCCCGCGATTGTGCGCGAAATCACGCGGAAATATTGGAACAATCCCGAGGCAATGCGGTTATTGTCCGGGCTTGTGGCGAAGTGGGCGCCTGAAAACCTTGAAGTTGTTGAAGATGTTGCCGCCGAATGCCGTGAACGACAACCGCAAGCCGCCGAGTGCGAAGCCGCTCGATGAGGCACAATTGCGTGCGGTTTACGGCGTGCTCGCGGAGAAAGGCGTCATCAGCGCGGCGATCCGCATGGCGATGCTCAATCGCGCGGCGGCGGCGGCGGCGGAACCTCGGACAGGCGGCGAAGCCAATCCATCAGCGCCGCAGGACAGTCAGCTTGGCCATTCCAGAACCGGCGAGCCGAGCGAACGCTGATCCCGGCGGCGGTCGCGAAGCCGCCCGCGTCCCATGCCATTTTCTGACACAGAACGCGGAACGCTTCACCCCGTTGCCAATCGTCAATCGGCGGCATCGGCGATCAGTTCAAGCACCGGCCCGGCGACGCGCGGCGCGAAGTCCGCGAATTGTGCGACCGAGACAGGCGCGGCATACTCAGGCCCGAGCGGCAACTCGCCCCCTGGCCAGAACCGACCAGCGGGAAAGTGCATGTCACGCGGCGACGTTCCCGAGCGCGTAGCGCCTTTCCAGTTCACCCAGGCGGCAGGCACGCGAGCCCAGCGCGAATAATCCGGGTCCATCCACCAGCGCGGCCCGACTGCATCGATCGCCCGGAACCGCGCCGCGCCGAACGCTGGCATAAAGTCATCATACCCCCTGAAAGAAAACCGCCCCCGCTTTGCCCGCCCCAGGGGGGCGGGACAGGCGGCAGGCCATTGGGGGGCTAGTAGGGTGCCCCCGAACGGCACAACCGCTGTAGACCCGCTTGGAAGCGTCGCAGCGAAGTGCGCCGTAAGCGCCGCTCCGCTCAGTTCCCAAAACGCGGCCCGGCTCATTGGCCGACTCCGAACGCGTGCAGGATTTCCGGCAACCGGGCAATGATTGCGGCCAGCACCGCACCGGCGACCGAGAGCGGCACAATCCACCGCTCCCGGCCTTCGGCCATCAGTTTGTGTTGTTCGGCAACAAACTTCCGGGTTTCTTCCTGTTGCCGACCGATGCGGGCAACAAGTTCCTGCATGACTTCGCTCATGGGGTGGTGCCTCCCGCAACGGCCTGCTGTATCTCCTGCAACCGCGCCATCAGATCGACCCGAGTCCGGCCCAACTCATCCAACAAGCCCTGCTGGAACGCGCGTTGATTCGCTGCAATCCCCGCCTGTCCGGACTCGAGAGTTTCCACCCGAGAGTCGAGCGTGCTTATGCCTGCTTCGATTGTCCCCAAGCGCCCCGAAATCGCCGCCTGCCCTGATTCGAGATTGCCAACGCGCCCGAGGATTTCCGCCTGCCCGGCCTCTAACCGGGCAAGCGCCGCCATTACAGGATCGCCGCTCATGTGAGGCTTAGATGCAGCGCATCGATCGCGCGGCGCAGATCGCCCGGCAGGACCACGCCCTTGGCCATATCG
>Ga0116230_10002035_pt1 | contig 19478 bp, 12 predicted proteins | sample S1TSphfallax_3_FD_88678 | JGI IMG/M metagenome (GOLD analysis project Ga0116230, IMG submission 88678) | Host-associated microbial communities from peat moss isolated from Minnesota, USA - S1T2_Fd - Sphagnum fallax MG | ecosystem: Host-associated > Plants > Peat moss > Unclassified | place... | reverse complement strand
CGGCTACAACAAGGGTCGCAATTAGGAGAATGCCAATTGGAACTCTCGTCCCCACTGCGCATCCTCCTCATCGAGGATGATCCTCGGATGGTCGAACTGCTACGCCGTGGCCTTTGGGAACGCGGCCACACCATCGTTACCGCGGCAACAGCGCAGGAGGGCCAGCAGCTCGCCGAGGACCATGAGTTCGACGCCATTCTGCTCGACATCTGCCTGCCCGACCGCAGCGGCGTCACCGTCGCCCGCGCCCTCGCCGGCAAAGAGCGCCGACCGGCCATCCTCATGCTCACCGCCCTGCGCGAGGAGGACCATGTCGTCCTTGGTCTCGAGTCCGGCGCCGACGACTACCTCACCAAGCCCTTTTCCTTCCTGGAGCTGCTGGCGCGGCTTAACTCCGCCAGCCGACGCTCCCGCCTCTTCCGCTCCGGTGACATTGTCTTCGGCGGCTTTACGCTCGACACCGAGCGCCGTCGCCTGATGCACAACCTCACCGACGTCCATCTCACCCGCTCAGAATTTCTGCTGCTACGCGAACTCGCTCTGCGCAGCCCGGAGGCCGTGCCTCGCCGCCACCTGATGCAGGCCGTCTGGCAGACCACGCAAGTCACCGATGGCGCGCTCGACACCCTCGTCGCCGCGCTGCGCGAAAAGCTCGACCGTTACGAGTCCGGCCACATCGCCACCCTGCGCGGCCTCGGCTACGCCCTGCAGCAGGAGCCCGCCGCATGAGAGCCTCCACCCTGCAGCGCCTTCCGCTGCGCGTTCGACTGACGCTGTGGTACTCGCTGGTCTTCGCCGTCGCCTTCTTCGCCGTCGGCACCACCTGCCTGTGGATGGTCCATCGCACCGTAGTCGAGTTGCAGGACAATGAACTGCAGCAGCGCGTGCGCAGCGTGCGCCGCTTCCTGGAGGCCCGCCCCATCAACGAACCCCCGGCCCAGACCCGTGCCGCCATCGCCGCAGCCTACGACGTGATGCACGGCAGCAAGTGGCTGCAGGTGATCGATGACCATGGTGTATGGCTCTACCGCTCCACGCACATCGCCGCCGCTTATCCACGGCTTGCCCTGCCTCAGGAGCTCGCCGCCCCCGCTACCTATTTCGACTTCGTCGCGGAGGGACTGCACGCACATGCCCTCATCGCCCCGATCCAGGTCCACGGCGTGCGCTACACCGTGCAGACCGGCCTCTCGCTCACGAAGACCTTGATCGTCCTCTCCAGCTTCCGCCTCCAGCTTTGGCTGCTCACGGCGCTGGCGTTGGCGTTCTCCTCGCTGGCCGGCTATTTAATGAGTCGCAAAGCCCTCACCCCCATCGCTCTGCTGGCCGCGGAGGCCCGCCGCATCAATGAGACCAACCTCGCCGCACGGATGCCCGCGCTGCCCTCCCGCGATGAGCTTGCCGCGCTCTCCGTCACCCTCAACAAGATGCTGGAGCGCATCGAGGCCGGCTACCGCAGCGTGCGCTCCTTTACTGCCAATGCCGCCCACGAGCTGCGCACGCCGGTCGCCCTGCTGCGCGCAGAGGCCGAGGTCGCGCTCGCCTTTCCCCGCGACGCCGACTACTATCGCCGCACCTGCGAGCAGGTGGTGACCCACGCGGCCGAGATGGCCACGCTCATTGACCAGCTGCTCGCCCTGGCCCGCACCGATGCCGGCGTCGAGACCTATCGCTTCGCCGCGCTGGACCTAGCCGACCTGCTCAGCCAGGCCTACGCCCGCTGGCAGCGCCGCTTCGCCGAGGCCGGTCTTCACTTCGAGCTCCATCCGCTCCCCGAGACGTCGCCCACTCCGGTCTGGGTCGAGGGCGATGAGCCCGCCCTGCTTCGCTTGCTCGATGTGCTCATCGAAAACGCCTGGCGCTACACCCCCGCCGGCCGTTCGGTCACGCTCAGCGTTAAACGCAAGCCAGACAGCGCCCGCGTCTCCGTCGCCGACACCGGTGACGGCATCCCCATAGAGGCGCAGGCCACGCTCTTCGACCGCTTTGTCCGTGTCTCGCGGCCCCTGCGCGGCGACTTTTCCGGCTCGGGACTCGGACTGGTGCTGGCTCAGGGCATCGCCCAGGCCCACGACGCCACCATCGTCCTGCACAGCCTTCCTGGCCACGGTGCCGACTTCAGCCTGGAGCTTCGGACCGTCCCCGCACCCAGCTTCGCAGCCACCAGCCTCGCGCCGAGTCCAGCAGGCAATACGGTCAGCGATACGGCGGCCGCTCTTCCAGCCATCCACTAGAGCCTTTCTTCTGTATGTGTGTTGCTGGGCCGCGATTCAGATGGGCGTCTTCCTCAATGAACACGCCCCTGCACACTACCAACGGGATACCTCAGCAACACGGGAAATGCTCTAAGGGCTTGCAGAGCAGGAAGCGCGACGTCGGGCGACCATCGAACCCATTCGAGGAAAACAGAAGAGCCCCGGCCGTAGCCGGGGCTCTTCTGGCAGTTGAAGTAGGGAAGGGACCTAGCCGCGGTACAGCTCGGTCGGGATGTGGTGCTCGGGCAGGTACAGCTCGGCGGTCGCGGGGGCCGGCGGCATGTCCATGCACTTGACGAAGGCGGTCTGGAACTTCGCCATCTCCTCGCGGGTGCCGACGGTCACGCGGACGTAGGTCGGCATCGCCGCCCAGGTGCGTCCGATGGCCACCTCTTCCTTGAGCATCGCCTGCTGGAACTCGCGTCCCGGCCGCTTCACATCGACCATGAAGAAGTTCGCCTGCGAACCGGGGACGATGGTGTATCCCTTCTTCGTCAGGAACTCCAGCGTTTCCGTGCGGATGTCGGTGTTGATCTTCCGGCGCGCCGGGATCAGCTCCTTGTCCTGCAGGCCGGCCTTGGCGCCGGCTGCGCTGGTGATTGAGATGCTCGCCAGGCTGCGCGCCGGAGCGGCAACGGTGGTGAACTTCGCCAGCAGGTCCGGACGGCCCACCGCAAAGCCGGCGCGCAGCCCGGCCATGCCGTAGATCTTCGAGAAAGTGCGGGTCACGATGATGTCCTGGTCGGCTGCGACCTGGTCGATCACCGACTCGTCGTTGGAGAAGTGGAAGTAGGCTTCGTCGACGATCACGACCGAACCCTTGGGCTTGTTCTTCAGCAGCCAGAGGATGTCTTCGCGCTTGGTCATCGTGCCGGTGGGGTTGTTGGGGTTCACGATGTAGTACGCGCCGGGCGAGGGGTGAGCCGCCAGCATCGCCTTCACGTCGTGCGCGTAATCCGCGGTCAGCTTCACCGGGAACTTCGGCGCCTTCATCGCGTCGGCCGCGCGCGGACCCTGCTCATAGCTGGGGTCGGCGTAGACGAGGGGCTTGTCGGGGCCAATGTTGGACATCAGCGCTAGATCCAAGGGGCCGCCCGAACCGGGGAAGAGCGCGGAGTAGCCACGCTTGAGGCCGAAGATCTCGTTGAACGCAGCAACCGCCTGCGCGCTCTGCTCCTGGTGGTAGCGGCCGCCCATCGACGCGGTCTTGCTGATCGCATCCAGGGTGGACTGCGCCGGCCCAAGCGGGTTCTCGTTGGAGCTGATGATGACCGTGTTCGGGCTCAGCACACGGCCTTCGCCCATGTCTGCACCGCCGCCGCCGAAGCCGCGCTGACGACCGCCGGCCGGAGCCTGCGGGGCTGCCGCCTGATGGGCCATCGCCTGCTGCTGAGCCATTGCGGGAAACGCTGCCGCAGCCGCGCCGGCTGCTCCAAGGGTGCGCAGGAACGACCGGCGCGACACCCCACTCGGGATACAGTTCTTCATTTCGGAATTCATTCGGGAATTCTCCTGGTATTCAAACTCTATTGCGGTTGCAAAAACGGTGGGAACATCGGTCGATCAGTGCTGCTTTTGGAACTCGACGTCGTGGTCGTGGTTCCGGGCCTACAGTGGAAGATCATTTCGTGCGGCCGAGAGAGTCGGCGAAGAAATCAAATTCTGCTGCGAGTAGCCGGGCGCTTGGTACACCCTCGGTTGCCTGATACCACAACTGTAACTCTAAGTTGACCCAAAATGCACGCAGGTTCAGAGAAATTTGCATGGGCGTATTGGCAGATACCGCCTGCCCTGGGTCGGCAGAACCGTGCCTGCGGCAGCCTTTTGCTTCCTGCGTCCAGTCTTGTTCCATACGCCAAGCCGCCCTGCACCGGCTATCCTCTCCCTGCAAACACCCTGTAAATACTGGCGAATGCGAATCTAGTCCTGGTCCACGAACCTCCAGACTCGGTAGCCGCACGGCTGCATTGGCACCGCTTTCAGCTGGTCCGGCCTGGGCCTGCGTCGCGGGGACCACAACGCCGCCACCACGATTCTTGTGGAAATCTAGCTGCCGTTCGGACCCTTCCTGCAGTCTGTCCACGCTAGAACCCAACCAGTCTCGCCGTAAACTGCACCGTCCTCGGGCCGCCTACGCGCGCCGCTCCCGGCGCATAAAGCGCCTGGCCGGCCGAGGCCACCGGCGCCAGCGTGCTCCCGAACAGGCTCACGCCCTCCGGCCCAAAGCTGCGGTTCTGCGCCCCAGCCAGGTTGAACACGTCCATAAACAGGTCCAGGTGATGGCCTTCACCCTTCAGGGTAAAGTCCTTCACCAGACGCACATCTTCGTCGGAGAAGATCGGCTGCCGGTACAGGTTGCGCGGCGTCTCCGCCCCATTCACCACCGCTCGGTCGTTCCAGTCGTTGGCGTCGTTCTGGGTGTCGAAGCCGATGAGGCCCGTGTAGGGCGCGCCCGACCGCACCACCGCCAGCGGGTTCAGCTTCAGTCCGTAGGGCAGGTTGAAGATCGCGCTGGCATTGAATGTGTTGCGCACATCGAGTCCGGAGTACGCCCGCTCCGCAGCCAGATTGAACGGGTTCAGCGCCGTCACGTTCGCATAGGGTCCGTCGCTGGTATCGTCGTCCCAGGTGCGCGCCGCCGTGTAGTTCAGCGTGAACTGGCTGCGCCGCGAGATCTGCGCGATCGCCGACACGCTCACGCCGTCATAGGTCGAGTGCGCGGTCGACTCGGTCACCAGCATCCGGCCCACGCCCGCCAGCGGCCGCGCTGTACCGAATACCGGCACCCCCTGTACAGTTGCCACTGGCGGCAGCAGGTTCTGGTCCACCACCCGCTGCAGCCGCCAGGTCTCCGCGTGGACGTAGCCCGCACGCAGGGTCAGCTTCGCGCTCACCGTCTGGTCTACGCTCGCCGCCGCCTGCGCGCTGCGCGGGTTGCGGAACCCGGCCGCGATACCTTCCACCAGTGCTGCCGGTTTCGCCAGCCCCGCCGGCGCCACGGACAACGCATGGGGCGTGGCTGTGTTTGCCGCGGTCAGCGCGAGCAGCTGCGGGTCGAAGTAGCTGTCCGCCGTCACAGTCGCCGTTCCGTTGTCGGCGAAGACGCGATGGAACACGGTCGCCGGCGTCGGCGCATCGTACAGCCCGGCCGAGAGCCGCAGCGTCGTCTTCGCGGCCGCATTCCACGCCAGCCCTACCCGCGGCTGCCACTGCGTAATGTCATTCGGAATACGCTGCGTCTGCGGGATGCGTGCATTGCTCTGCGGCGGCTGCGGATTCCACTGCGCCGCCCAGCGCAGCCCGGCGGTCAGCGTCAGCCGCCGCCGCAGCTCCACATGCGCATTCGCATAGAGCCCCAGCTCGGTCACAGTCGCCTGGTAGAGGGTGTTGCCGGTCACAAACGTCTGCTGAAACCGCCGCGGCGCGCTCTGCTGCAGCGCCGTCAAGGAGTCGTAGTCGAAGCGGCCGTTCAGGTTCTCCTCGCGCTGCTCGTAGGCCGGGTCCACATGCAGCGCGCCGCCGAAGGTCAGCAACCGCGAGCCCCGGCTCAGCGCCACATCGTCGGCCACCTGCCACTGCTGGCTGGTATAGAGGTGGGGCCCCAGCGCGTTGCCGCCCAGCACGCCGAAACCGTTCACAAACATCTCCGGCGCGGTCGAAACCGGCGTCGCCCCGCGATGGTCTTGGCTCCACGCCAGCAGCGCCTGGTTGACCGTGCGCGGCCCCAGCACGCTGGTCAGCCCGACGCGCGCCCACAGGCTTTGCCCGCTCACGTTCTCCGCGTTGGCTGCGGTGGCCAGTGTGCGGCTCTGCCCGTCGCTGGCGTTCGTCACGCGTACGCGCTCACCCGCCAGCTCGACATTCAGCGTCTCATTCGCGCTCAGGACTGTATCTACGCGGCCGGACAGCGAGAGCGGCGTCTCCAGCTCGGCGATCTCCCCCTGCAACCCGGCCAGCGCCGCCGGCGCCACGACGCCCGCTGCCTGCGGCGCAAACGCCGTCACCTGCGGTGCATGGACAAACCCCTGCTCCAGCCCTGCATAGAAGAAGCTGCGGTTCTTCCGGATCGCGCCTCCTTCGCTCAGCCCGAAGACATTCTGCGTCGCATCCAGGCTCTGCCCAAAGCCGTTGGCAGCCGTCAGCGTGGAGGGCCGCGCCGAGTAGAACGCCTCCCCATGCATCCGGTTGGAGCCCTCCTTGGTGGCCACGTTCACCAGCGCCGCCGAGGTCCCGCCCACCTCCGCGCTCACCCCCGTGCTCACCACCTGAAACTCGCGCACCACTGTCTGCGGCAGCGCCACGCCCTGGCCCTCACCACTGCCGCGCAGGCCGCCCAGCAGCGGGCTGTCGAACGCCACGCCGTCCACCACTGTCACCACGCCCGTCGTTGGCCGCTGCCCGTCGACCACATCGCCCGAGCCGTCTTCGTCCTCATGCGCGTTCGTGCTTAACGGGTCGAACTGCGTCAGGTCGCGCGACTTGTTGGGCAGGTACGTCACCACCGTCCCGGCGAAGAAGCTCAGCACCTGCGGCTCGGTCTGGTTGATCGGCGGCGTGGTGGTGTTGCCCTCAGAGGTCCCCGGCCGCGCATTCACCGTTGTGCCCGCGCCGGAGCGCTGCCGCACCGTCGCCACCTCGAGCGCCAGCGCCACCTCCGTGCTGCTGCCCAGCCCTACGGTCAGCCGCACCGGCCGCCGCGTCACCAGCTGGCCCTTCTTCGCCTCCACCGTATACGCCCCCGGCACCAGCCCGGTCAGCGTGAACCGCCCGGCGCCGTCGCTGGTCGCGGTGCGCGCGGTCGCCAGGTCGGTGCTCTTCACCGTCACCGTCGCGCCCACCACGACCAGCCCTTGCTTGTCTGCAACGCGTCCATAGACACTGCCGGTATTGGTCTGCGCCCCGGCCGTGCCGGCTGCCACAAACAAAGCCCCCAGCGCGGCCCAGCGCAACGTACTCCGCAGCCCCCGTAACGGTGCCCACAGCGGCGCTCGCGAACGCATCAGAAGCTCACCTTCGCCATGAACTGCAGCTCGCGCGCCGGCAGCTGCGCGGTCGCGCCGAAGCTCGGCGTGCCCAGCGTCGCCGGCGGGGCCGTCCCGGTGCCGTAGGTGCCGTTGAAGGTGACGAAGTTGGCGTGGTTGGTCACGTTGAACGCCTCCGCCCGCAGGTCCAGCCACACATGCGCCGGCCACAGCGGGAAGCTGCGCTCCACAAACGGATCGACCGAGTAAATGTTGGTGCCGCGACCGGTGTCCCGGCCCACGATCGCGCCGTTGATCACCGGCCGGTCGGTGGTCGCGCCGGTATCGCCGCTGTTGGTTACGCCGGTGGTCAGGTTGTAGGGCAGGCCGCCGGCCATGGTCGCGATGCCGCCCAGGCGTACCTTCAGCGGCAGGGTATAGAAGCCGCTCAGCACGAACCGGTTCCGCTGGTCGTACAGTGCATTGCCATACTCGGCCGCGCCGGGCTGGTTGGGGTCGTTGGGGTTTTGGCTGGTCGCGTCGGGGTCCACGTTGTCCAGCGTGTGCGACCACGTATAGCTGGCCAGCAGCACGCCCTTCTGCCCGAAGTTTTCGCGCAGGTTCACGTCCAGCGCGTCGTAGTGCTCATAGCCCTCGTTCACATCGCTCTGGATCACGCTATAGGGCGGCTGCGTGGACGTCGGCGAGGCAGTCGAGCAGGTCAAGCCCTCCTGCTGGTAGTAGTAGATCCAGTACGGCCGCGTGCAGTTCGCCGCCGTTGCATTGCGCACCGCCGAGTTCTGCGTTCCTGTTGCGATGTCCGCGAGGCGCGTGGGGGTGTAGCTCGTCGGCGGGTCCACATCCAGCGGCCGTACGATGCGCTGCGCATGCGCTCCCACATAGTCCACACCCAGCGTCATGCCCGGCCGCAGCCGCTGCTCCACGCTCACCGTGTACTGCTGGTTGTACGGGTTCAGCAGCTTGCTCGGATACCCGGTCAGCGTCGAGGTAGGGAAGAACTGGTTCAGGTACGCGCTCTGCCCCGGCCGGATATACAGGCTGCGCAGCGGCGCGACCGCACCCGCTGGGAACGCCGGCAGCGGGGCCGCGGCGACGCTGGTAGGGAAGCCCACCTGCCCGGGCGTCGCGGTGTAGTTGAACACCCCGGTCGGCCCGGTCAGCGCGTAGTCGGCCTCTTCGTTGTCCACGATCTGCGAGTAGTAGATGCCGTAGCCCGCGCGCAGCACCGTCTTGCCGGTGCCGAAGACATCGAGCGCCACGCCCACCCGCGGCGCAAAGCTGAGCCGCGCATCGGTAAACGTCTGCCCCTCGTAGCGCAGCCCCAGGTTCAGCACCAGGTTGGGCAGCACCCGCCAATCGTCCTGCACGAAGCCTGCATAGAGGTTGTCGTTCACCGTGTACTGCGCATTGCCGTAGCTCTGTTGGTAGTTCGCGACATTGGCGATGTTGTTCAGATACGCCGGGCTCTCGCACGCCGCCACGCCCAGCGAGCAGGTGTTGTACGTGAACTTGCCCAGGTAGATCGGGCCGCCGAACTCTTTGCTGTTGCCGCCGGTGTGCGCGAAGATCCAGTCGCCGCCGATGCGCAGCTGGTGCCGGCCCAGCGTCGCCGCCAGTACCTCATTCACCTCGTATTGATGGTTCATCAGCAGGGCATTCTGACTGGTGCCGCTGGTAAAGGTCGCCGCACCCGCGATGGGCACGCTGAACTGCGTGCCGTACACCGCCGGGTCGAACTCGGTGATGGGCGAAGCCAGCTGGAACTGTACGCGCACGCTGTTCACCAGCCGCGGGCTCAGCACCGTGGTATCGCCCAGCTCGGTGGTGTAGGTGCGCCGGTGGAAGGTCCGCGCCACCGTCGCCAGGCTGGAGCCGCCGACGATCCCGTTCGGGTTGGTGTCATAGAAGCCGTCGTCGCTCTCGCGGAAGAACGCATTGTTCTTCGCGCCGAACTGCCGGTCCAGCCGCAGGAAGCCCAGCAGGTCGAAGTAGTGCCCGATAAAGTTCCCCGGCGCCAGCGGCGAGGTCACCGGGCTGGCCCGGTTCTGCTGCGTCACCTCGAACGCCCCATAGAAGTGCGCCGGCTGCTCGCCGAAGTGCTTGCCCGGCAGCCGCCCGCCCAGCGCCCCGGCCGTCTGCGCCAGGCTGTCGTTGGTGATCTCATTGCCGCTGGTGGCGTTGGTGCTGGTATAGCCGGAGAGCTCGGCCTCCGGCCCGGAGGGGCGCCAGAGCTCCAGAAGGTCGCCGTGCAGCCGGTCGCCGCCGGACTTGGTCACGATGTTCACCACGCTGCCCGTACCCCAGCCATACTCGGCTGAAAACGCATTCGTGAGCACCGTCATCTCGCCCACCGCGTCCTTGGGGATGTTGGTCAGGATCGTCTGCCGGCCCCAGCCATCGTTGCCGTTGCCGCCGTCGATCTCAAACCATGTCTGCCGCCGCCCCGCGCCGTTGGTCGTAAACAGGTCCTGGTTCATAAACACGTCGCCCTGGTTGATCGCCGGCCGGTTGGCGGCGTTCAGCAGCGGCAGGTAGGTGATCCTGCGGTTCAGAAGCGGCGTCTCCTCGATCTGCGCGGTACCCAGCCGGTCGCCTAGCTGCGGCTCGTCGATGCGCACATCGGTCGCCGTGCCCTCCACGGTCACCGCGATCTTGTCCGGGGCCATGCTCATCGTAATGATGGTCCGCGCCGTGCTGCCGCCGGCCAGCAAGATGTCCTTGCGCTCCGCCGTCAGGTACCACGCACTCTGCACCTGCACCGTGTACCTGCCGCCCACCGGCAGGCCGCTCAGCGCGAACGTCCCCTGCGAGTCCGTCATCGCCGTGCGCTCAAGGCCGGTGGTGTCGTTCTTCACCGTGACCTTCGCCCCGGCTACGCGTGCATGGCTGGGGTCTTCCACCGTGCCTGCCAGCGTGGCGGTGTCCGGCGTCTGGGCTGTAGCCCGAAGAATGCACAGGAGAAACAGCAAGACGATCAAGAGAGGATATTTGCGCATCGGACTCCAGATGATTTGCGCCGAACGGGCGATCTAGGGGGGCGCAGGAAACGCGTCCCCAGCTTGCGTCCCATCGGACGATGGTTTTGGGTACTCTCTTAATCCTTAAATGAATCTGCCTGGTACTACCAGCGGTAGTAGATCGAAGCGGAGAGAAAAAAGCCTTCTGAATTTTTCATTTCGACCGGAGCGTGGGATCCCAAGCGAAGGCTTTTGTTCGCTGGGGTGCAAGCGGGTCGGCTATAGTGTCCCGCGTATTGGAGAAACCCGCATTTGCTGCTGCGTAGACGAAACGCAGGTCTCTCCACATGCGGCGGCAACGCGCCGTCTCCGGTCGAGATGAAAATTTTTATAAAACGACGACCGTTTCGACGAGCTAGATGAGGTTGATACCGCTCTAGTGGAGCAGAGACTCCAGTAGCGGGTAGAGCGGATAGAAGATCTTCGGCAGGATGACGAGTAGGCACATCAGGCCGGAAAGCAGAAGCAGATATCTCCGGGCAAGCGCTCCACGCGAGTTCCTCAGAGGTGCTGCGCAAGGAACGGACATCAGCCGCTCCACGCGGAACGCTAGTTGCCGGTCGGCCGCGGACAAAGAACTGGCCAGCGGCATCGGCACCTCATACGTGCGCAGCCGAGCCACCTTGACGAGCGTCTCGGCGAGAGCGATGGAGCGGTCTGCACGGCCACCGGCTGCATAGTCGTCAGCGGCCAGCTCGGCGAATCGCTCCCACTGGGTCTCAACGGCAGTAAGGCCGCCCTTGAATCGAATCATCCCCGGTACGACACCCGGCAGGACCGCCATCAGCAGCCGCTTCAGGTTGTCCTGCGAGACCTGATGCGCGCGCTCATGCCGCAGAGCTGCTTCCAATTGTGGAGCGGTGAGTGCCTGTAGCAGCCGGCGCGATACCAGCACCCGTGGACGAAAAACGCCGACCAGAGCCATCAAAGGCTCGCCGGCATTCCCTTCGGTGACCCAGATATCGGTGTCTGCCACGCGGCGGGGCTGCACCTGTTGCGTTCCATGGGGCATCCGGGAGATCCGCGAGATCCGATAGCTCTGCACCAGCGCGAATGCGCCTCGTACTGCGGAGGTCAGGACGAGCCCGAGTCCCATCAGGGCGGCGGCAATGCAGAACCGTCCCATGCCTTCGCTTCCTGTGTTCTGCTCGTACCGCAGATAACTCGGAACGCAGAGGGCGGCGATTAGCAGCAACGACAAGGTGGTCGGCAGCAGTCGCAGGCCCAGGAACCATCTTGCGGCATGTTGCGGGCGCATGCGTCCTGCCGCCTTCGCCACCGTACCGGACAGCCCCATCACGAGCGCGGAAGTCGCCAGATTGAACAGGAAGAGCATCTCCAGGCACAGGCACACCAGACGGACGGAATAGGGCAAGATCATCGCTTCTCCCTCTGCGCAAACTGTAACCGGCGGTTCGCGATCGTCTTCTCGAGCTCTTTCAGTAACGTCTCGTCATAGCTGCCGACTGCGTCCAACAGATACGAAGCGAACGGGCTCAACGCCAGCACGGGCCAGCGTGGCACCGTGGCGCCGGCTCCGCTCTCGTCGATTGTGCGGAGCGACTTTGGCGAATACAGGAACCGCCGGCCCGACTTGTGCCGCTCCAGCAGGTCTTTTTTGTACAGGCGGTCCAGCGTAGTCATCACCGTGGTGTAGGCGAAAGAACGGCTCAGTTGGCCGCGCACTTCGTCCACGGAGCCTCCGCCACGAGCGCAGACGACGGCCAGCACCTCGCTTTCAAGAGAACCAAGCGAGAACAGCCTGGGTCCGGCGTTCTGCCGTCCCTGCCCGGTGATGACCTTGCGGATATGGCTCATCGCCCACCTCCTTGAGAGTGCTAACAAACTCCGCTTTGAACAGGCGGGTCTTCACGCGCCGTCTTTCTGCCGTGTTGCTTCCGTCTTTCCATCGCGTACTTCGCGTTTTACTTTGCGTCCATTGCGTTCGTCTTTAGTGATGTTTTCTTAGCCGCAAAGCCCGCTACTCATCGTCCCCATACTCGATCTGGTCCTCCACATCGTGGTCGATGCGGAAGGTGTCGAGCGAAAGCTGCGGCAGGTTCTGCCGGCGCAGCCCCTCGTTGATCGCCTTCACATCGGTCGCCTTCACCTCTTCCCACTGCTGCAGCAGGTCGGCCACCGGCTTGCGGGTCTCCTCGACCGCCTCCACCTGGGTGGTGGTGGGCGCGGCGTCCGCGTTCTGGATCTCATGCTCCAGCCGCGCCAAGGAGGTCCGCGCCGAGCCCAGCGTCTGTGGGCCCGCCGGGCCGCCGCCGCGACGGCCCCCACCGCCGCCTTCGCCGCGCTCGCGTCCGCCGATCTTCTCCAGCTTCGCCTCCAGCGCCGCCGCCTGGTCGGCCGGCACCTTCACCGTGCCGGCATTCATCTGGTCGCGCAGCACCGCGATCTCATGCAGCGCCCGGGTCGCCTTCACCATGTCGTCGTACATACCCTTGGAGAGGTCGAACTGCTGCTGCCACTCGCTCGCCGGCGTCTTCACCCGCGGGTCCATCGCCACCGTCAGCGGCGCGGTGAACTTCTCACCGCCCACCGTCAGCCGTACCGTATATGTTCCCGGCAGCACCCACGGCGAAGAGCTCACCGGCGGCGTGTTGTGCGGCACAGCCTCGCTCGCGTCCGGCCCGGTCGACATGCCGGGGATCGCCTGGTAGTGCATGTCCCACACGTAGCGGTGATGCCCTGGAGTCGCCGCGACAATCTGCTGCGGCCGCGCCCAATACGTCGGGTCGGGGTAGCGCGGGTCGATGGGCAGGATGGGATCGTTGCTGTGCGCAACGCTGACCACCTCGCCCTTCGCGTCCAGCACCTCCAGCGTCACCACGCCGGACGCCTTCGCGCCCAGGTAGTAGTCGATCAGCGCCCCCGGCGGCGGGTTCTCGCCGGTCGCCATATCCGGCGGCCACGGCGTCGGCGGGTTCATATCGTTGCGCACCCGGATCGCCGTTTCCGGCGCGTACAGATGCGCCTTCTCGGCGGCCAGCTTGGCGGTGATCTGGCGCAGCGGCGTCACGTCGTCCAGCACCATGAAGCCGCGGCCGTGCGTGCCCGCCACCAGGTCGTCGTCCTTCACCGTCAGGTCGCGCACCGACACCGCCGGCATGTTCAGCCGCAGCGACTGCCAGTGGTCGCCGTCGTCGAACGACACATACACCTGCGTCTCGGTGCCGGCATAGAGCAGCCCCTTGCGCTTGGGGTCTTCGCGGATCGTGCTGGTCGCCGCTCCCGCGGGAATGCCTTCGTCGATCTCTTTCCAGGTCTTGCCGCCGTCGTGGGTGCGGAACAGGTGTGGCCGCATGTCGTCCAACCGCAGCGTGTTCACAGCCGCATAGTCGGTCAGCACGTCGAAGTGTCCGGCGTCCATGTTGAAGACCTTCCAGAAGGCCTTCAGCTCCGGCGGCGTCACGTTGCTCCAGTGCGCTCCACCGTCGCTGGTGGTCCAGATCAAGCCGTCGTCGGTGCCTGCCCAGATGCGGTTCGCATCCAGCGGTGAGAGCCCCAGCGAATAGATCACGCCGCGCCGCGTCACCCGCGCCGCCGGTGAGTCCTTATACGGCTCCACGCTCGGCGGCAGCTCGTAGGTCTCACGGCTCAGGTCCGGGCTCACTTCCTTCCAGTCCTTGCCGCCGTTCTCGGTCAGCCAGAGTGTATTGGTTGCGAAGAACAGCTTGTGCGGGTCCTTCGGCGAGAACTGCAACGGCTCGGTACGCAGCGCGCGATAGCCCCGCGTCGCCTTCGGCTCCACATCCTGGATCTGTCCGGTGCGGCGGTTGTACCGGGTCACTTTGCCGCCATAGACGATGTCCGGGTCCAGCGGGTCCGGCGCCGCGTAGCCGTACTCCTCGATGCCCGCCGGGTGCCAGTCGTGGAAGGTGATTCGCCCGTCGTTGGACCGGCTGGCGACGCACGCGCTGCCGGAGTCCTGCTGCCCCCCACAAACGCTGTACGGGAACGCGTTGTCCGCGGTCACGTGATACACCTGTGCGGTCGGCTGGTTGTACCACTCCGTCCAGCTCTCGCCGCGGTTCATGCTGACGATCACGCCCTGGTCGCTGGCCAGCGCGATGATGTCCGTGTTGTTCGGGTTGATCCACACGTTCTGGTAGTCGTCCCCACCGGGCGCGCCGCGGATGCCCGTCCAGGTCTTGCCGCCGTCGGTCGAGCGCCACGTCACCACGCTGGCCACGATCACCGTGTTCGGGTCCTTCGGGTCGGCCTTGGGCACCGGCACGTCGCCGCCGCCGATGCGCCCCTCCGGCCGGGTGTCGTTCACCGGCGTATGCACCCAGGTGTCGCCACCGTCGCTGGAGCGATACAGCCCCACGCCCGTCGGCACCTCGGCAATCGCGGCGTAGATCACCTTGTCATCGGCCGGCGAAATCGAGAGCTGCACCTGCAGGATCGCGTCAGGCAGACCGCCGCCGGTCAGCTTCTTCCAGGTCTCACCGCCGTCGGTGGAGCGGTACAGCCCGCCCCGGTCGCCGATGAACGCACCGTTCTCCCACGGCCCCTCCTGCCGCTGCCACATCCCCGCAAACACGATCTTCGGGTTCTTCGGGTCGATCTGCACCTCCGACGCTCCGGTCAGCTCGTCGGTGTACAGCACCCGCTTGAAGGTCTTGCCGCCGTCCAGCGTCAGGTAAAGTCCGCGCTCCTTGCTGGGCCCATAGGGATGCCCCGTGACCGCGACGAAGACCTTGTCCGGGTTGGTCGGGTCGATCGCCACCTGCCCGATCTGCTGGCCGTCGCGCAGCCCCGCCAGGTGCGTCCAGGTCTGCCCCGCGTCGGTGGACTTATACACGCCGTCGCCGGTGGAGAGGTCCGGCCGCTGCAGGCCCTCGCCGCTCGCCACATACACGATATTGGGGTTCGAGTCCGCCACCGCGATCGATCCAATCGACCCCGAATCCTCCGCGTCCCAGGTGGTCTTCCAGGTGCTGCCGCCGTCGGTGGTCTTCCACACCCCGCCATTCACCGCACCCAGGTAGAACGTCGCCGGTTGGCTCGGCACACCGGCCAAGGCCCGCGTGCGCCCCGCGCGCATCGGCCCGATCTCCCGCCAGCGCATGTCCGAGTACAGCTGCGGCGAGACGCTCTGCGCCACCGCCCCTGCCACACCCAATCCCAACCAACCGATGACGACAAACCCCTGAACGGACAGCTTCATTGCGGACTCCTGACTACAGCAGTGCGGCATCCTGCAGAAATCTTGCAGGATGCCGCGATCGATGGAAATGCTTGTCGCCCAGAGTAATACAGCCTCCGGCGGCGCGCGCAAAGCTTTGCGCAGATGCTTCTGTGGCTATGCAGTGGAAGACGTATCCTGTATGGGAAAAGTCGCCCGCAGCCCCCGCCCGCGCAAACGCAGCCGCCACGCGACCGCCGCCACGCTCACCAAGCAGCATCCGTAGAGGAACAGCTTGCCCCCGTCGAGCAGGTCCGGATGCCCGTCCTTCAACTCGGGGTCGGTCAGGATGCTGTGTAGAAACACCAGCACCACCGCCGGAAACGCCAGAAAATGCAAGCTGCGCCACAGCCGCCGGCCCAGCTGGTGGCGGAGCAGGGAAGACCCCAGCAGCAGCACCAGCAGGTATAGCCCCAGCGCACCTACCGTATTCACCCAGGGCTGCAAGGGCGAGTGCACGGGCCACAGCAGGTCCACCACCCCAAAGTGCGGCGCACGCACCCCGAGCAGCACCACCGGATGCAGCAGCGTCAGCGCCACGGCCAGGTACGCCGACCACTGATGCAGCGCAAACACATTCACGCGTCGCCAAGGCCACTGCCGCACCGGACTGTATCGCAGCGCGATCAGCAGACCCAGCAGCAGAGTCACAGTCGCCATGCCCGCCGCGCCCAGCCCCAGGTACGCACACAGATCCAGGATCGTCATCGCCTAGCAATCACCCCACGAATGATATTGAAGATTGTCTTTGTACACGCCGTTGAGCCCAGATTGTAGCCCGCCGCTGCAGTGTCCTTGGCGAGTCCTCGAACAGCCGTCTGTCACACAAAACTGGACTGGCCATACGCACGCTATCGTTATATGTCCGATAACACATATTCTGTATACATGCCGATTCGCTTGGCCCACACCCTTCCAAACACCCGCTGCTAAACTCTTCCCCAGTCGCCATGCGCATCGTTCAGACCGTCTTCGGCGTCTTCCATCACTTCGAGCTCGCCCGCGAACTTCATCGCCGTAGCCACCTGCAGCGCATCTACTCCACCTGGCCCTGGCGTAGGCTGCAGCGCGAAGGGCTGCCGCGAGAGCTGGTACAAACGTTCCCCTGGCTGCAGCTTGCCGAGCATGTTGCCCAGCGCGCGCCAAGTCCCCTTAGGCGTCTCGCCGATCCCCTCGGTTACGCCAACGCGCTCGCCTTCGACCGCTTCACCCTGCGTCAGCTGCAACGCCTTGATCAGCCGCCGGACGCACTGATCGGGATCTCGGGCTCCAGCTTGCTTACAGGTCAATGGTTGCAACAAAATGGCGGCGTCTTCCTGTGTGACCGCGGCTCCAGTCATGCACGTTTTCAGCAGGATATCCTCAGAGAGGAATTTGTACGCTGGGGTCTGCCCAACCCACCCTCCGACCCACGCGACACTGCCCGCGAAGAAGCCATCTATGCCCAGGCCGACGCCATCGTCGTACCTTCCACCTTCGCCGCGCAGTCCTTCCTCGAGCACGGCATCGCCCCAGAAAAGCTCCACATCCTCCCCTACGGCGTCCGGCTGGAGGCCTTCCACCCTACCGCAACCCCCGATCCCAACACCTTCGAGGTCCTCTTTGCCGGCTATGCCAGCCTGCGCAAAGGCCTTCCTTATTTGCTGGAAGCCTTTGCAAATCTATCGCATCCGCATAAAGCCTTACGTATCGCTGGGAACTTCGGTCCAGAGGGCAATGCCCTCTTCGCGCGCCTGCCCACTACTAATGTCGAGCGCCTCGGCTCACTGCCCACGGAGCAACTGGCTGAGGTCATGTCGCGCAGCCATGCCCTGGTGCTGCCCTCGGTGGAGGACGGCTTCGGCCTCGTGCTGCCCCAGGCGATGGCCTGCGGAGCCGTGCCCGTCGCCACCACCCACACCGGCGCCGCCGACCTCTACACCGACGGCGTCGAAGGCTTCATCGTCCCGCCGCGCGACCCCGCCGCGCTCACCCAACGCCTTCAGCAGCTCGCCGACTCCCCCGTTCTCCACCAGCAGATGTCTACCGCTGCCCTCAGCCGCGCCCACGCCCTCGGCGGTTGGTCGTCCTACGGCGACCGCTGGGAGCAGTTGCTGCACTCCCTCACCGGCGCATCGTCCCAGGCCAAAGCGAGGTCATCCTGACCCCGAGCATCGCGAAGGGGAAGGACCTGCTTTTGCAGTTGCCCACCCCTGCTACCATCCCACCTGATGCGCATCGTCCAGACGGCCTTCGGCATCTTCCACCACTTCGAACTGGCCCGCGAGCTGCATCGCCGCGGCCACCTGGAGTGCATCTACTCCACCGCGCCCTGGCTGCGCCTTCGCCGCGAGGGCCTGCCCCGCGACCTCGTCGAAACCTTCCCTTACCTGCAGGCACTCGAATATGCCCTCGGCCGCGCGCCCATCGACCTCCGTTGGCTCTCCGATCCGCTAGGCTACGCCCAGGCTCTGGCCTTCGACCGCTTCACCCTCCGCCGGCTGCAGCGGCTCGCCCGGCCGCCGCAGGCCCTTATCGGCCTCTCCGGCTCCAGCCTGAGCACCGGCCGCTGGCTACAGCAGCAGGGGGGACTGTTCTTCTGCGACCGCGGCTCGACCCACCAGCGCTTCCAGCAAGAGATCCTCGCCGACGAGTGGGCCCACTGGGGCGTCGGCCGGCCCGTCTCCGACGAGCGCGACACCCTGCGCGAGGAGGCCATCTACGCCCAGGCCGACGCCATCGTCGTTCCCTCCACCTTCGCCGCCGAAAGCTTCCTGCAACTCGGCACGCCCGCGGAAAAGCTCCACGTCATCCCCTATGGCGTGCGGCTGGACAAGTTCCAGCCGGCTGCTGTCGCCGACTTGGCCGTGCCCGATCCCGCTGCCTTCGAGGTTCTCTTCGCCGGTGCCGTCGGCCTGCGCAAGGGACTTCCCTATCTGCTGCAGGCCTTCGCTGCGCTGCGCCATCCGCACAAACGCCTTCGCATCGCCGGCTATCTGCAGGAGGACATCAAGTCCGTGCTGCCGCGCCTGCCGATGGAGTCGGTGGAGATGCTCGGCCCGGTGCCCCAGCCCGAGCTCGCCCGCCTGATGGCTGCCAGTCACGTCCTCGTTCTGCCCTCCATTGAGGAGGGCCTCGCGCTGGTGCAGGCGCAGGCGCTGGCCTGCGGCTGCCCGGTCATCGCCACCCCCAACACCGGTGCGGCCGACCTCTTCACCGACGGCATGGAAGGCTTCCTGGTGCCTGTCCGCTCCTCCTCGGCCATCGCCGAGCGGCTGGAGCAGCTTGCCGCCGACCCTGCGCTGCGCGCCCGCATGTCCGCTGCCGCGCTCGCCCGCGTGCACGCGCTCGGCGGCTGGTCCACCTACGGCGACCGTTGGGAGAACCTGCTGCACTCGCTCATCCCCGGCACAGATTCTTTGTCATCCTGAGCGCAGCGAAGGATCCGCTTTTCGCCCGGACGACTGCAAAAACGCCCCTCCGCAAATGCATTGCCCGGATTACCGCGAACCCCCACCCACAAAGTGCACAATCTCCAGGCGGTCGCCCTCCACCACCGTCACCCCGTCCCACCGGCTCCGCGGCCGAATCTCCCCATTCAGTTCCACGGCTACCCGCCCCGGGTGCACCCCCAGCGCTTCCACCAGCGCCAGCAACCCCACCGGCCCCTCCAGCTCCGTCAGGCTGCGCAGTTTCCCATTCACCGTCAACGTCAATCTCTTGCCCTCGCCTTCAGCCTATCAGCCAGCGCCGCCTTGCCGCAGCGGCCACAGCAGGTCCAGTGGGCCGCGACCATGCCCCAGTCCTGGCGCCCGGCGCAGCGCCTCTGCGACGTACCCCTTTGCTGCCCAAACGGCCTCCACCGGCCTGTCACCCAGCATCAGCCTGCTCAGCAACGCGGCGGAAAAGGCGCAGCCGGTGCCGTGGGTCGAGCGCGTCGCAACGTGCTCGCCGGCGAAGCGGTGCAGCTCCCCCGACGGCAGTCGCAGCAGGTCGACCGGCGTCTCCAGCTCGCCGCCGGTCACGACAACATGCAGCCGCG
>Ga0116230_10002034_pt1 | contig 19483 bp, 21 predicted proteins | sample S1TSphfallax_3_FD_88678 | JGI IMG/M metagenome (GOLD analysis project Ga0116230, IMG submission 88678) | Host-associated microbial communities from peat moss isolated from Minnesota, USA - S1T2_Fd - Sphagnum fallax MG | ecosystem: Host-associated > Plants > Peat moss > Unclassified | place... | reverse complement strand
GGCCGGTGCGCGAGCTCCATGACGAGCGCGAGCGCAACGAGGATGAGTCCGCCCCACAGATACGTGCGCACGACCGCGCGCGCAACGCTGGGCTCGCGCCACCAGCGCACGAGCGCAAGCGAGCCGGCGGCACTCAAGATCGCGAGCGCCAGAAACGACCAGCTGCGCCAGGGGAGAAAACTGAAGATGCCGGCGAGGACGAGCGCGCCGAGCCACAACCCGAAGATCGGCCGCGCCGCGCGAACGCCGTCATCGCCGAGCTCCCCCCACAGCGATCCTGCGGCGAGCAGCGCCGCGATCACGAGCGAAGCGGCGAGCACGATCGCGGCCGTGCGCGAGAGGACCGGCGCCCCGATCGATGAGGGTCCATCGATCGGTGCGAGCAGCGTATAGCAGCCGATCGTGAGGAAGAACCAGGCAATTGCGGCGGCTCGTAGCCGAACGCTCATGAGTCGTGCCGCGCGTAGGTCATCGATGGACGCCTTCGGCGCTCGACCGGTGGTTCATGGCGCGCGTAAGGTTCGTCCGGGTGGCAAAAAAAAAAGACCGATGTGTCACCGGTCTCTTCGATGCGGGTGGAGCGGCGATTATTCGGGGATGCGGAGCGTCTGGCCGGGAGCGAGCGCCTTTGCGCTGAGGTGGTTTGCGGCGACGATCTGATCGATCGTTTCTTGGACGTCGCCGCCGGCGGCCGTGCGGGCCGAGGCCAGCGCCCAGAGGCTGTCGCCGGCTCTCACGGTGACGGTCGCGTACCGCACGGGAGCGGCGGCGTGGATCGTCGAGGAGAGCGCCGGCACCGAGACGGCCAGGCTGAGCGCGCCGAGCACGATGAGCGGCATCAAGGTGAATTTCTGTTTGCGCTGCGTCCGCATGGTGGACTTCCTCACTCCCAAGATATTGTGGCGAACGGTTGTTCGTCCCCTAGATGATACCTCCAACCCGAGCGACCGTCAAGCGAAATGCGAACATATGTTTGCTTTTTTTGGGACGAACCGCTAGGATCGGGGTAACACGGCCAGTCTTTCACGGGATTGTGCCCACTGGGTGGCACTCGGGTGCGCCGCCGGATCGATTTTTGGAGGCTCCATGACCACCGAACGGGCGACGACGGAGAAGCAGCAACGCATTCTCGACGTCATCCGCGACTTCACGGCAGAACAGGGCTACCCGCCGAGCGTCCGCGAGATCGGCGAACGCGTCGGCCTCTCGTCCTCGTCCACCGTGCAGTCGCATCTGAAAACCCTCGAGCGCCGCGGGCTCCTGCGCCGCGACCCGACCAAACCGCGCGCCCTCGTCACGCACGAATCGGATCGGACGCGCGCGGCCACCGCCGCCGCGGCCGATCGCTCGGATATCGCCGAGATCCCGATCCTGGGCCGGGTCGCCGCCGGCGTCCCGATCACGGCGGTCGAGAATTACGACGAGACCTTCATCTTGCCGGCCTCGTTCGCACGCAAGGCGGGCACGTTCATGCTGCGCGTCAAGGGCGACTCGATGATCGAGGCCGCGATCCTCGACGGCGATCTGATCGTGGTCGAACCGAAACCCGATGCGACGAACGGCGAGATCGTCGTGGCGCTGCTGGACGGCGAGGCAACCGTCAAGCGCTTCTACCGGGAAGCCGGCCGGATCCGGTTGCAGCCGGAGAATAGCTCCATGGCGCCAATCTACGCGGACGATGTCACCATCGTCGGGCGAGTCGAGGCCGTCGTCCGCAGGCTCTAGATTCGGTTCGGCGCTCGCGCGGGTGGAGCGGCGGATCGAGCCCTACGCCCAACGCTTCTCGAACGCCCCCGCGATCGTCGCCCTGCGCGAAGCATTGCCGCTGAGTTTCGGCGGCCTGCTCGTTGGGCTCGCGGGCTTCATCCTCTTCGCCGAGCATGGCGCGCCGGTGGCGCGCTTCAAGCACGCCTTCTCGCAGGGCCGGCTGGTCCTCACGCTCGACGTCGGCTTCACGACGATGGCCTTGGTGCTGATCGCTGCGCTCGGCGTCGTGCTGGCGCGCCGCATGCGGTACACGAGTTGGCTGTTCGTGCCGACGACGCTCGCGGTGTTCGCGCTCTCGATGCCGCATCCGGGCGAGAACGGCGCCCAGACCTATGAAATCTTCTCGCGCGCGCTCGGCGCGCAGGGACTCTTCCTCGCGATCGTGGTCGCGCTCTTGACGGCGGGTGCGTTCACGCTTGCGCGCGCGCGGCTCGGCGAGCGCTACGCCTGGGTCGGCTCGCCGGCGATTCTGGCCATCGCGTTCGCCGCGTTCGCGTTCCACGTGTCGCTGGCGCGCGCGCTCGGCTTCGCGCTCGAGCCGCTCACGACGCTCGGCGATACCTACTCGGCGCTGCTGGTCATCTCGCTCTTGCAAGCGGGGCTGTGGATCATCGGCATCCACGGGCCGGCGCTCCTCGCGGCGATCGTTACGCCGATCTACCTCCGGCTGCAGTTCGAGAATACCGCCGCGGCGCTCGCGCATCATCCGCTGCCGCACATCGTCGTCGTCTCGACGTTTCTGTTCGTCTTTCCGGGCGGCGCGGGCGCGACGCTACCGCTCGCGGTGCTGCTGCTGCGCTCGAAGAGCGGGCGACTCAAAAAGATCGCCTACGCCGCGATCGGACCCTCGCTGATCAACACGAACGAACCGCTGCTGCTCGGCTTGCCGCTGGTGTTCAATCCGTATCTCGCGATCCCGTTCTTGCTCGCGCCGCTGATCCTCGTCAACACGACCTACTTTGCGATGAAGTTCGGCGCCGTCGCGGATCCGGCGTACTATGTGCCGTCGTCCATCCCGACGGTCATCAGCGTGTTTCTCGCGACGGTCGATTGGCGCGCGATCGCGCTGGCGGTGGCGAATATCGCGATCGCGACCGCGATCTGGTTTCCGTTCGTGCAGCTCTACGAGCGCGCGGAACTGGCGCGCGAAACGTGATCGATCTGCTGCTCGGCGAGCGGCGGCTGGACCCGCGCGTGCGCGCGGCCGCGGAGCGCGCGCTGCCGGCACTCGAGTCCCGCGATCCGGCGCGCGGCGCGGTCAAAGCGCGCGTGCTGCGCGCGTTTCTCGATGAGGGGATCGCGGAGAGCGATCTTGCGGGCAGCACCGGCTACGGCTACGACGACGCGGCGCGCGAGCGCTACGAGTCGCTGCTGGCGCGCTATTTTCGCGCCGAGAAAGTGCTCGCCCGGCTCTCCATCGTGAGCGGTACGCACGCGATCGTCGCTTCGCTCGACGCGCTTACCGAACCCGGCGACGTGCTCGTGTGCGCGAACGGTGCGCCCTACGATACGCTGCGCTATGCGCTGGCCGATGCGCCGTATTCGCTGGTCGCGCGCGGCGTGCGGTACGCCGAGGTTGCGCGCACGCCGGCCGGCGCGACCGACGAGGCGGCACTCGCCGAGCGCGTGCGGGCCACCTCGCCGGCGGCCGTCTTCGTGCAACGCTCGCGCGGGTATGCCGCGCGCGCCTCGCTGCGCATCGACGACATCGCGCGCATCGTCGCGGTCGTGCGCGCGGCCGGCAGCGACGCACCGATCGTCGTCGACAACTGCTACGGCGAGCTCGTCGAAGAACGCGAGCCGCTCGAGGTGGGCGCGGATCTGGTCATCGGCTCGCTGATAAAAAATCTGGGCGGCGGGATCGCGCCGACCGGCGGGTACATCGCGGGCCGCGCCGCGCTCGTCGACCGGATCGCGACCCGCATCTATGCGCCCGGGATCGGCGCCGGACTCGGGCCGACGCTCGGCCTCGGGCGACTCTTCATTCAAGGCCTGTTCTACGCGCCGCTGGTCGTCGGCGAGACGCTGCGCGGCCTCGACTTCGCGGCTGCGCTCTTCGCCGAGCTCGGCTTCGCCGTCGATCCGCTCCCCGGCGCGCCGCGGACCGATATCGTGCAGGCGATCCGGCTCGAACGCGCCGACCGCCTAATCGCTTTCGCGCGCGGCCTGCAGACGGCGCTCCCGATCAACGCGCGCTTCGCCCCCGAACCGGGACCGGTCCCCGGCTATGTCGATCCGGTCATCATGTCGGGCGGCTCGTTCGTCTCGGGCGCGACGATCGACCTCTCATGCGATGCGCCGCTGCGCGAGCCGTACGAGGTGTATTTCCAGGGCGGCATCGTGGCCGAATACGCCGTGCTCGGCGCGATGCTCGCCGCGCAGGCCGTCGAGGGAGTACACTGATGATATGTTCGGTAAGGGGCCGCCATCCGTCGGCAGTGGGAAAGACACGTCACCGTACGTGGCGCAGCGGCGCTTCGCCCGCGCCGACGTCGATCTCGAAGCGACCTACGCGACGGCTGATGGGCCGGGCGAGCGCGCGGCGCGAATCGGCGACCTGAGCGCGGGCGGGGTGCGCCTCGTGAGCGATGAGGACGTCCCCTCCGGCAGCGCCGTGGAGCTGCGCTTCGCGCTCGCCGAGCGGCCGGTCCGGGCCCAGGGTCGGGTCGTCCTCAGTTACTTCGACTCCCATGCGAAGCGGTACAACCACGGCGTGGCCTTCACCGCCCTCGAGCCCGGCGCGCGGGAAGCGATCGCCGCGCTCGTGGCGAGCGGTCAGGAATCGGCCGCGGATTCCTCGTCCGGCGACTCGAACCGCTCGCCCATGAACCCGTAGAAGAAGAAGGTGATCCCGTCGCTGGTCGTGACGGAGATCCGCGTGTCCTCGATTTCGGCGCGCGCGATGGTCTTGCCGACCATCGAATCCAAGATCATCTGGGCCTGCATGAACTCGGCGGCGCGCAGGGATTCCGGGTCGATTTCGATCGAGCCGAAATCGGCTTCGTCGCTCGGCAAGATCATGTTCTCTCGGCGGCCGGAGGACCGTCCGTCGCCGCCAGGCGAAGGCCTAGGGCGATGTACGTTCTCGAAGTGATGAGTGGGCCGCTCGACGGAAAGACCTGGACCTTCGATCGTGAGATCACGATTGGGCGGGACGATGCGGTCGCGACGGCATGCATTACCATTGATCGGTATATTTCCCGGAAACATGCGAAGTTGGTCGATGAAGCCGGGGCACTGGTGCTCACGGATCTTGCGAGCCGGAACGGTACCCAGCTGGACGGCCGGCCCGTAACCGGGACCGAGCCGATCGAGGTCGGTCAAGTCTTCCGTGTCGGCCGCACGACGCTTCGCGTGTCGAAGAGCTAGCGATGCGGATCGTCCGGACCGTGCGTGACGCTCGGGAAGCCCTACGCGATTCACGTCGTCCATGGGGTTTCGTACCCACCATGGGTGCGCTTCACGCGGGCCACCTGCAGTTGACCGCTCGTGCCCGGGAAGAAAATTCGGCCGTCGCGGCATCGATTTTCGTCAACCCCTTGCAATTCGGCCCAGGCGAAGACTTCGCGCGCTATCCGCGCGCGTTTGTCGACGATTGCGCGAAATTCGAGGCCGCGGGCGTCGACGTGCTCTTCGCGCCGGACGTCGACCAAATGTATCCCGACGGCTTCGCCTCGACCGTCGATCCGGGTCCCGTCGGCGAGGTGTATGAGGGCGCGCTGCGTCCCGGCCACTTCCGCGGCGTCGCGACCGTGTGTACGAAACTGTTCTCGGTGATCGGCGCGGAACGCGTGTACTTCGGCGCCAAGGACGCGCAGCAAGTCGCCGTCCTCAAGCGGGTGATCGCCGACTTGAGTTTGCCCGTCGAGATGCGCGTCGTCCCAACCGTGCGAGAAGCCGACGGCCTCGCGCTCTCGAGTCGCAACGTGTATCTGAGTGCGGAGCAGCGCGCCGCCGCGCCGTGCCTCTACGCGGCGCTCGCGTTTCTGACCGAGGCGGTACGGTCCGGCCGGCGCGATCGTGAGACACTGCTCGCGGAGGCGCGCCGGCGCATCGTCGCGCCGCTGCGCGAAGCGTATCTCGATCTGGTCGATCCGCTAACGTTCCGGCCGGCGGCCGACCTCACGAAGCCGCTGCTCGCGATCGGTAGCGTGTGGGCGGGGACGACGCGGCTGATCGACAACCTTCCGATCCTGGCGGCCGTCGAGCGTGCGGCGTGAGCGACCGGCGCGTTCTGCTCGGCGTCTGCGGCGGCATCGCCGCCTACAAAGCCGCCGCGCTGGCGAGCCGCCTCGTGCAACGCGGGATCGTGCTCGACGTCGTGCTGACGGACGACGCCCAGCGCTTCATCGCGCCGCTGACGTTCGCCGCGCTCGCGCGGCGGCCGGTCTACACCTCGCTCTGGGAACGCCCGGAGACGATCCCGCATATCGCGCTCGCGCGCGAGAACGACGTGCTCGCGATCGTGCCGGCGACGGCCAACGTGCTGGCGAAACTCGCGCACGGCATCGCCGACGATCTGCTGACGAACTGCGCGCTTGCGACGCGCGCGCCGATCGTCGTCGCGCCGGCGATGAATACCGCGATGCTCGATCATCCGGCGACGCAGGCGAATCTCGCCGAGCTGCGAGCGCGCGGCGTCACGATCGTCGAACCCGGCGTCGGCTTCCTCGCCGAACGCGAACATGGCGCGGGGCGGCTGGCCGATGAAGAGACGATCGTCGCGGCGATCGAAGGCGCGCTCGCGCGCACGAGCGACCTCGCGGGCGAACGCGTCTTGATCACCGCCGGGCCGACGCGCGAGCCGATCGATCCGGTGCGCTTTCTCTCCAATGCCTCGACCGGGACGATGGGGATCGAACTCGCGCGCGAGGCGCTCGCGCGCGGGGCGCGGGTCGATCTCGTGCTCGGGCCGACGCTCGTCGCGCCGCCCGGCGGCGCCGACGTCGCGCACGTGACGACGGCGCGCGATATGGAGGCCGCCACGCTCGCGCGCGCGCCGCACGCGACGATCGCGATCGCGACGGCAGCGGTCTCCGATTGGCGCCCCGCTCAGACGCACGTGCACAAGGTGAAGAAATCCGACGACGCGCTCGCGCTTGCGCTCGAGCGCAATCCCGATATCCTCGCCGCGCTCGGCGCGCGCAAGAACGGCACGTTCCTGGTCGGCTTCGCCGCCGAAACGCGCGACGCCGAAGCCTATGCGCGCGAGAAACTTCAGGCAAAGCAACTCGATGCGATCGCGGTGAACGACGTCTCAGGCGAGCGCGGCTTCGGTACCGGCGAGAGTGCCCTCGTCGTGCTGTGGGGGGCGGCGGGCCGCCGAGATCTCGGCAGCGCCTCGAAGCGCGAGCTCGCGGCGCGCTTGTGGGATGCGTTGCTCGAGGTTCGCGCGAAGCGCGGCTGAGCGATGCTGCTCACGATCGATGTCGGGAACACCGATACCAAACTCGGGTATTTCGACGCGGCGATGCTGGTCGCGAATTGGCGCGTCACGACCGCGCGCCGGCGCACGGCGGACGAATACGGCGTCCTCTTTCAGGCGTTCTTCTCGGCCAGCGGCCTCGATCTCTCGGCTGTCGAGGCGATCGTCGTCGCGAGCGTCGTGCCGCAGATCGACCGCATGCTCGCGGAGGCGTGCCGCAAGTATTTCCGGCGCGAGCCGATCGCGTTCACGGCCGCGACGCAAACGCTGCTGACGATCAAAACGGATCGGCCGCTCGAACTCGGCGCGGATCTCGCGGCGGGCGCGATCGCCGGCTACGCGCACGCCGGCGGGGCTGCGATCGTGGTCAATTTCGGTACCGCGACGACCTTCTCGGCCATCGATGCGAGCGGCGCGTTTCTCGGCGCGGCGATTGCGCCGGGGATCAACATTTCCATCGACGCGCTTGCCACGCGCACGGCGAAACTCCCGCAGATCGCCCTCGCGGCACCGCCCTCGCCGATCGGCCGCGATACGATCGCCGCGCTGCAGTCGGGTATCGTCTACGGGGCGGTCGGTCAGACCGAGGGCATCGTCGCGCGGATGCGGGCGTCGCTGCCGGGTGCGGCGGTCATCGCCACCGGGGGACTCGCCGAGATCATCGCCCGCGAGACGCGCGTGATCGAACGCGTCGAGCCGTATCTCGTTCTCGACGGGCTCCGCCTGCACTACGCCGCGCTCGCGCGCACGCCGGCGACGGAGCCCGTCTAGCGCTTCGGTATCGTGGCCGTGTTTGCGGACGATTGCCGCGCCCTCCGCGCTGCGCACGAGGCCGCTTGATGTGCAGCGCAGGGCGTGCTTGCCTTGCCTGTCCGCCGTCCCTTCGCCGCACGGGCGCCCGATTTTTCGCAGAAGCGGCTGATTTGCGTGCCGTTGGTGCGGCGGCTATACTGGATCGTCATGCCCCGCGTCGTTCCGGCCCTGCGCATCGGGCCCCACGAGATCTGGCCACCGATCATCCTCGCTCCGATGTCCGGCGTGACGAACCGTACCCTGCGGGCGCTCTACCGGCCGTTCGGCTTCGGCCTCACCGTCACCGAATTCGTTTCCTCGAACGCCCTGCAGTACGGCGGGAAGCGCACGATGGAGATGATCGACCAGCACGGCCTCGAGAAGCCGGTCTCGACCCAGCTCTGGGGCAACGATCCGGCGCTCATGGCCTATGCGGCGAAGCTCGTGCGCGACTGCGGCGCCGACATCGTCGACATCAATTTCGGTTGCCCCGCGCCGAAGATCACGAAGACCGAGGGCGGCAGCGCATGTCTACGCGACGTCGATCGCTGCGAGGCGATCATGCAAGCCGTCGTTGCGGCCGTCGATTGCCCCGTCACGGTGAAGATGCGCCTGGGCTGGACGGAAAGCGACCTCGTGTACGTCGAGGTCGCGAAGCGTGCGCAGGCCGTCGGCGTGCAAGCGGTGACGCTCCACGCCCGCACGGCGAAGCAATTCTATAAGGGCAGCGCCGACTGGTCGCACATCGCCGCGCTCAAACGCGCGATCGATATCCCGGTGATCGGCAACGGCGACCTTCACGACGCGCACGACGCGCTCGCGAAGATGCGCGAGAGCGGCGTCGACGCCGTGATGCTGGGCCGTGCAACGCTCGGGAACCCCTGGCTCGTCTCGAGCTTGCGCGCGCTCATGGAAGGCCGCGAGCCCGACGTCTATCCCGCCGCGGCCGACCGGTTGCGCTTCGCGGTCCATCACTACGAGACGATGGTCGCGGAGTGGGGCGAACCGCGCGCCGTGCCGCAGATGCGCAAGCACCTCGGCTACTACCTCAAAGGTTTCTTCGGCGCGAGCGAACTGCGCGAGCGCTTGATGCGCACGGAGACGGCGGCGGAGACGCTCGGCATCGTGCGCGCGACGATCGACCGGCTGGAGGCGACCGAGTCCGATCATGCCGATCGCGCGGCTCGAACCGATCGCGCCGTTGCCTGACGTGCGCGCAAGCCTCGGCGATCTCTATGGCTGTACCACGCCCGCCGATCTTGCGGCGGAGACGTTCGAGAACTATCGGACCTATCTGAACCCGCCGCTGGCGCGTGTGATGAAACTCTCGGGTAGTCCGGTGGAAGTGTCCGCCGAGGGCTGCACGATCGTCGATCAGACCGGTAAAGCGTATCTCGATTTTGCCGGCGGCTATGGCGTCTTCACGCTCGGCCACCGGCATCCGCGCGTGGTCGCCGCCGTGCGCGACCAACTCGATCGCATCGCGCTCTCCGGACGCACGATGTTCAACCCGCTGATGGGCCGGCTCGCGAAAAGGCTGGCCGAACTCACACCGGGCGATCTGACGATCTCGTTTTTCGCCAACAGCGGAACCGAAGCGGTCGAGGGTGCGCTCAAGCTCGCGCGCGCCGCGACGAAACGCACGACGATCGTGACCACCGAAGGTGCCTATCATGGCAAGACGTTCGGCGCCCTGAGCGCAAGCGGACGCGAGGCGTTTCGCGCGCCGTTCGCGCCGCTGCTCGATGGGATCGCTCACGTGCCGTTCGGCGAGACGGCGCAGCTCGCACGCGTGCTCGACGGCGCGGCGGCGTTCATCGTTGAGCCGATCCAAGGTGAGGGCGGCGTGCACGTGCCGCCGCCGGGGTACTTGCGCGCCGTCCGCGAGGCGTGCGACCGCAGCGGCGCGCTCTTCATCGCGGACGAAGTGCAAACGGGTCTCGGCCGCTGCGGCGCGCTCTTCGCCTGCGATCGCGAGGGCGTCGTCCCCGACGTGATGACGCTCGCCAAGGGACTCTCGGGCGGCGTGATGCCGATCGGTGCGTACATCGCGCGGCCGAACGTGTGGAATGCCGCCTACGCCAAGGCGCCGCTGCTCCATACCTCGACATTCGGCGGAAACGAACTCGCCTGCGCCGCCGCGCTCGCGGCGCTCGACGTGCTCGTCGAAGACGATCTTTCGCGCAACGCGGCCGAGCGCGGGGGCGAACTGCTCGCGGCTGCCCGGCTCGTGCAAGCGCAGTATCCGCACGTGATCACCGCCGTGCGCGGCGCGGGTCTCTTGGTCGGCGTCGAACTCACCCATGAAGGCTACGGAGGCGCGATCATCCCCGAACTGCTCAAACGCGGCGTCACCGCGGCCTGGACGCTCAACGCGCAGCGCGTGATTCGCCTCGAACCGCCGCTCATCGTCACCTCCGCCGAAATTGCGCGCGCGATGGAAGCGTTCGCCGCCGCCGTCGGCGCCGCTTTCGAGATGCTTGGAACGCTCGGACCCCACGAAGCGCACCGAGGGCTCGTACCGGACGAAGCGCACCAAACTCGCGTAACCGACGAAGCGCACGGAACGCCGTAGTGCCGTTCATCCAAGCCGAGATCGTCGTGGACGCGCCGGTCCGCGACGTGTACGAACTCGCCAAAGACCAGGAGCGTTTCCCTGAGTTCATGCCCGACGTCGAAACGGTGCGTGTCCTCGAACGTCGCCCGGATTCGATCCTCACGCGCTGGAAGACGCTCGTCGAGGACGCTCCGATCGAGTGGACCGAAGAAGACCGCTTCGACGACGCCGCGACGCGAATCGACTACAAGTTGCTCGAAGGCGATCTCGAAAAGTTCGAGGGCGCGTGGACGTTCGAAGAACGCGATGGCGCGACGTTCGTGAAGCTCGGCATCGAGTACGACTTCGGCGTCCCGACGCTCGCCGAACTCATCGGCCCCACCCTCGCAAAAAAAGTTCGCGAAAACGCCGACATGATGCTCGCCGGTCTCAAGAAAGAAGCCGAATCCCGCGTCCGTTCCATTTCGTAACGGCTCGCGGTTTTCGTCGCGAACGCTAGCTGACGCCCGGGATTCCGAAGGCGACGACTTCGTTCGATTCGCGGGCGCTGGTCCAGAATTTCGTGCCGTCCCAGGCGAGGCTGCGTGCGATGAAGGGGACGCCGGCGAGTTCCGTTACGGCGGGCGTTTCTTTGCGGGCGTCGATGCGCAGGACGCGCATGTCGTCGCATGCTTTGTTTGCGCAAGTCATCGCGTAGAAGAGGCCGTTGACGATCGTTATGCCGGTAATTTGGCGCGGGACAGGGATGGTGCGGATGATGCCGCCGCTGGGATCGAGTTCGAGGATGCGCTGTTCGAAGCGCTGGCTCAAGAAGAGATGATCGCCGTCCCAGGCCAGGAACGAGCCGGTATGATCGGGACACGCGATCGCTTCGCTCTTGAATCCGTGGCCCATCACATAGCGACGGATGTAGCGATCGCCCTCGGGGCCCTCGGAGGTGACGGCCCGGATCGCATCGCCGGTGACGACGAGCCCGATCGGCCCGCCGGGTGCATCGTTCTCCTCGAAAACGGCGCCCGTTTGCGCGCGGACGCCGTAGATGCGATGCGTTTCGACCGATCCGATCCAGAGATCGGTGCCGTCGCAGGCGAGGCCTTGCGGTGCCGGCGCGGGTGAGGGGATCCGCTGCAATTCCTCGATCGATTCGGACGCGCTTTTGATCACCGGGCTACCTCGCTGATACGAACCGGGGGCGAGCCGCCTTCGGCGCGGGGCTCGACAATGCCCTGCGCGAAAAACGGCGCACACTGATGACCAAATTTGCGTTCGTCTGCCATCCCTTGTCGCTCGAAGACGTCGAGCGCTACGAACCCAACGCCAAGGGAAAAGGCGAGCCCTTGATCCGCAAGATCCTCGCGTGGCTGCCGGCGTACAACGGCGCACACGTGACCGGCGTGCGGACGCCTGACGGACGCGAAACCGAAGGCTGGTTCGTGATGGCGCCGCTCATGCCTGACCAGATGCTCGAGCTGCCGCGCGAACACGTCTACCAGCTCATTCTCGACGCAATTACGATCGGCGCCGAACTCGGTGCGGAGGTTGCGGGCCTCGGCGCGTTCACCGGCGTCGTCGGCGACGGCGGCGTGACGATCGCCGCGCGCGCGCCGATTCCGGTGACGACCGGGAATTCGCTCACGATCGCCGCCGGCGTGCGCAGTCTCTTTCGCGGTGCGCACGAGATGCGGATCGATCCGGCGCAGGCGACGGCCGTCGTGATCGGCGCGACGGGATCGATCGGCGCCGCGTGCGTCGAGCTGATCGCGCCGCGCGTCGGACGCATCATCCTCGTCGCGCGCAACGAGACGCGGCTGCGCAAAGCGCACGCGGCGATCGCTCCGGCCTTGCCCTGTCCCTCATCGTATTCGACGGACATCGCGGCCTCGGTCGCGCAAGCGGATCTCGTGCTCACCGCGACCACCTCGACCCAAGATATCATCGAGCCCGAATTCTTGCGCCCGGGAAGCGTCGTGTGCGAGCTTTCGCTGCCGCACGACGTCAGCCGTCGTGTCGCGCACGAACGTCCGGACGTGCTCGTGATCGAAGGCGGCAATATGCGCGTCCCCGGCGACATGCGCTGGGAGCGCGTGCGCGAGCCGGGCGAATTTTCACTCGGGCTGCCGCGCGGCACGGCGCTTGCGTGTATGTCCGAAACGATGGTCCTCGCACTGGAGAACCGGCCCGAATGTTTTACGCTCGGCCGCGGCATCGACGTCGCCAAGGTGCGCGAGATCGACGCGCTCGCCGAACGCGCCGGCTTCACGCTCGCCGACATGCGCGCGTTCGATAAAGCCATCGATCCGGAACGCATCGCCGCCACCCGCGCCGCCGCGGCGACCCGTCGAGCCTTGACGGCGTGAGGGTGCGGCCACACCGCTACCACGCCCGCTTGCGCTGGACCGGCGCTGCAAGCGGGCCGGCGCGCGAGTACGCGGACTACTCGCGTGCCTACGTGCTCGAGATCGACGGCAAACCTGCACTGCACGGCTCCGCCGACGTGCACTTTCGCGGCGATGCCTCGGCGCACAATCCGGAAGATTTGCTCGTTGGTGCGCTCTCCGCGTGTCATCTGCTTTCGTATCTGGCCGAGTGCACCCGGGCCGGCATCATCGTCGTGTCGTACGAAGACGACGCACGCGGCGAGATGACGCTCATCGACGGCAAGATCCGCTTTCGTGAAGTCGTCCTCGCGCCGAGCGTCGTCATCGGCGCGGGCGATGATCCCGAAGCGGCCTTGCAGCTTCACGAACGCGCGCACGCCGCGTGTTTCATCGCGAATTCGGTCAATTTCCCCGTCCGGCACGAAGCGACGATCGCCTGCGCCACGTAACCGCGCACCGTCGGATCGCCCTCAGGATGACACCGCATCGCGGCACGAGAATCGGGGCGTGGTGAAGCGTGTCGTTTCGGTGTCGCTCGGCTCGTCCTCGCGTGACCATCGCGCCGAGGTCGAATTGCTTGGCGAGCCGTTCGACATCGCGCGAATCGGGATGGACGGCTCGCTCGACCGCGCGCTCGCGAAGGTGGCGGAGCTGGACGGTACCGTCGATGCCATTGGTCTGGGCGGCATCGACGTGTATCTGTACGCCGGAAAGAATCGCTACGCGCTCAAGGATGGGCTGCGGCTGCTCGACGCGGCGAAGACGACGCCGGTCGTCGACGGCAGCGGCCTCAAGAACACGCTCGAGCGCGAAGCCGTCGTCTACCTGCGCGACGTACTCGGGATGGAGCTGGCCGGGAAGCGCGTTCTGATGGTTAGCGCGCTGGACCGGTTCGGGATGGCGCAGGCGCTCGTGCAAGCCGGCGCCGACGTCATCTTCGGCGACTTCATCTTCGCGCTCGACCTCGACAAGCCGGTGCGTGGGCTCGACGAGTTCGAGGAGATGGCGCAAAAGTATCTTCCCGACGCGTGTAAGCTGCCGTTCCAATTCTTCTATCCAACCGGCAAAAAGCAAGACCGCCCGCCGCAGCCAAAGTACCCCGAGTATTATGATGACGCGGAGATCATCGCGGGCGATTTTCATTTCTTGCGCCAGTACATGCCCGACCGGCTCGACGACAAGATCGTGCTGACCAACACGCTCACCGCGCGCGATCTCGACGAGCTGCGCGAGCGCGGTGTGCGGACCGTCATCTCGACGACGCCGGATTTCGGCGGCCGGTCGTTCGGCACGAACGTCGTCGAGGCGGCGATGGTGGCGTTGCTCGGCAAAGCCTGGGCCGATGTGACCGCCGATGATTACGCCGATTGCTTACGCGCGCTGCAGCTGCGGCCGCGCGTGATCGAATTCGCCGCTCCTTGACGCTCTGGCGCCGCCTCGCCGCGACGCAGCCGCACGACCGGGTCCGTCCCGCAGACGGGCACGCGCTGCGGCGCGTTCTCGGCGTCCCCGGCTTGATCGGCGTTGGCCTGGGCACGATGATCGGCGGCATCTTCACGACGATCGGCGCCGGGATGAACACCGCCGGGCCGGGCGTCATCGGCTCGTTCCTGCTCTCGGGGATCGCGTGCATCTTCGTCGCGCTGTGCTACGCCGAGCTCGCGGCGATGGTGCCGATCGCCGGCAGCGCGTATACGTACGCATACGCGACGCTCGGTGAGTTCGTCGCCTGGATCATCGGCTGGGATCTGATCCTCGAGTATGGCATCAGCGTCGCGCCGACGGCGGCGGCGTGGTCGGGGTACGTGCAGACGTTCCTCGCCAACTTCGGCTTTTCGCTGCCGGCCTGGGGCAAGGTCGCGAACGTCGTGTGGTCGCACGGCGGGATCGATCTCACGCACTCGCAGATCGATCTCTTCGCGATCGCGATCATCCTTGCGATCACCGCGCTGCTCGCGATCGGGATCCGCGAATCATCGTCCGCGAACACGATCCTCGTCGTCGTTCAACTGGTCGCGATCGTCGTGTTCTGCTTTGCGTTCGTCGGGGCGATCGTCCCCGCGCACTTCAGGCCGGCGTTTCCGCTGGGAGGCGGCAGCGTCGTTGCCGGGGCGGCGCTCGTGTTCTTCGCCTACATCGGCTTCGATACGGTGACCGTCGCCTCGGAAGAGGCGCGCAACGCGGCGCGCGACGTTCCGCGCGCGGTCATCGCCTCGCTCGTGATCGGAATGATCCTCTATCTGTTCATCTCCGTCGTGTGCGTCGGGATCGTGCCGTGGAAGACGATCGATCCGAACGCCGGGATGGCGGACGCTGTCGCCAAGAACGGGAACGCGCGCTGGCTCGTGGCGCTCGTCTTCGCGGGTGCCTTCGCCGGAACGACGACGGTGATGATCACCTCGCTACTCGGCCAGGTGCGGATCTTCTACGTGATGGCGCGCGACCGCATGTTGCCGCCGTTCGTGGCGCGCATCAACGCGCGCACCAAAACCCCGGTCGTGACGACGCTCGTCACGGGCGCGCTCGTCGCGATCCTGGCGGGGATCATCCCGCTCCCGGCGCTGCTCTCGCTCGTGAACATCGGCACGCTCTCGGCGTTCGCGATCGTGTGCATCGGCGTGCTGATTCTGCGCAACAAGAATCCCACCGCCGAGCGACCCTTCCGCGCGCCGCTGATCGTCGTCACCGCGCCGCTCGGCGCGGCGCTCTGCCTCTTCATCATGTCCGGCCTCGGCATGACGACGTGGCTGCGCTTCGTGATCTGGTTCCTGGTCGGCGTCGGCGTGTACGCCGCGTACGGTTACCGTCACTCGCTGCTGCGCGACCGCGCCTAGATTCATCACGTGAAGCGCGTCCTCGGGCTGTGGGATCTGCTCGTCATCGCGGCTGCCGCGATCGGCCCCGCGTTCTCGCTCTCGACGACGTTCGGCGCGATGGTCGGCGCGGGCGCCGGCGCAACGCCGCTCGCCCTCGTCGCCGTCACCGCGATCATGGCCGCGGTCGCGGTCGGTTATCGGCGGATGGGCGAACGCTATCCAAGCGCGGGCTCGTCGTATTCATGGGTACGGATCGCGTTCGGTGCGCACGCAGGTGCCTACGCGGCGTGGGTGCTGATCGTCGGGAACATCTTCGCAATCGTCGCGACCGCCGTCCCGGCCGGGACGTATACGCTCGCACTGGTGCTGCCCGCGCTCGTCCAGAATCCGCTCGCGGATGCGATCGCGGGCGCGCTCTGGGTGCTCGCCACGGGCTTCTTGCTCAACGCCGGTCTGCGGCCGACGGCGCGCGTGACGACGATCTTGCTGGTGGCCGAGATCGCGATCCTCGCGATCAGTGCGGTCGTCGCGTTCGCGCATCCGGCGGTCGCGCAGCACGCGGCCGGCGGGCCGTTTCCCGGACTCGGCGGTTTCGCCGGTGCGATCGCGATCGGGATCTGGATGATCGACGGCTGGGAAGTCAGCGCATCGACGGCCGAAGAAGCGGAGGGCTCCACGGACGCCCCGGGCGACGGCGGCCTCGCGGGACTCGGCGTCAGCGCGGCGATCATCTTGCTCTGCATGATCGCCTTCATGCGTGTCGGCACGCTCGCCGGCTTCGCGGAGAACGAAGGCGATGCGATGTCGTATGTCGCGGGGCAACTCGGCGGCTCGGTGTGGCGGATCGTCGTTACCGTGACCGTCCTCATCTCGATGGCGGCCGCGCTGCAGGCGACGCTCGTCTATCTCACCCGAAGTTTCTTTGCGATGGGCCGCGACGGCGTGCTGCCCACCGCCTTCGGCCGGCTCGATCGGCGCGACCAGCCCGTCTTCGGGATCGTCTCGCTCACCGCGCTCGGCATCGTCTGCACGCTGGCATCCGGTTTTTCGCCGAGCGTGAAGACCGCGTTCGCGATCATCCTCGGCGGAACGTCGTTCTTTCTCGGCGTCCTCTTCCTGATGAGCGCCGCCGCCGCCGTTCGCATGTTCGCCGGCGAACGCACGCACCGTCTGAGCGGCGTGGCGTTGCCCGCGTTCGGCACGCTTGCGCTCGTCGGCGTGCTCGCCGTGTCGCTCGCGCAGGCGGACCTCTCCACGCGCCTGTTCATTCTCGTCTCCGCCGCCATCGGCGTCCCGCTCGCGCTCTGGCGCGGCCGCACCTGGAAGCGCGCGGCCTGACACCGAAGGTACGGCGATGACTTCACGCTTCGTCCGCGCGTCGCTCTTGACGTGCGCCATCATCGTTTCGGCGCGACTTCCGTTGCAAGCCGCGCCGCATCCAGCCCTCGCGACCATCGCGGCGTTCGCTGCGACCTCGAACGCCGGCGATCGTAGCGCGTTCCTGCGGCTCTTCGCTCCCGAGGCCGCGATGGTGGATAACTTCGCGCCGTATCGCTTCCCTGCGCCGAACGGCCCGGCGACCTGGTACGACGGGTTCGGGGCGGACATGCAGAAGAGCGGCGTGACCGACGGCGTCATCTCCGTGGCTTCGCCGAAATTCTTTCGCGTCACCGGCGACCGCGCATGGGCCGTCGTGCCGACGCGCTTCGTCTACAAGCTCAAAGGCAAGCCGGAACTCGAAACGGGGCTTTCGGTCTTCACGCTGCACCGCGTCGGAGGCGCCTGGAAGATTACGTCGTTTTCGTGGGCGGAGCAGTCAGATACCGGAGTCTAGCGCGAGCGGGGAGGCGGCCTGCGGTCGCCGCCATAAAATTGCGACGCCGAGCGCGGCGTATGCGAGGAAGAGCAGCGGGTAGATCGTCGTCGGCCACGGCGGGAGCGGGTACACGCTGCCGATGGCCGGGACGAGCAGAAAGACGATCGCGAGCACGCTGATTGCGATGTTGCGGGCGCGGAGCTCGCCGAGCGCGCGGAGATAGAACGACGCTCCGATCGAGATCGCCGCGTAGATCACGACGAACGCGTACGAACACAGCGACGCCGTATCGGAAAAGGCATCGATCGGCGCGCGACCGGCCAAGAGCAGGGCTGTGCCGCCAATCCCGACGACGATGGCGATCGTACCGAGTGCGCGCGCCGGGGTCTCGTGCACCGGATCGGTTTGGGCGAAGGCTGCGGGCATCAGGCCCGTTCGCGCCATCACGAGCAGCGCGCGTGCTGCGCCGTTGAGCGCGGCGGTTGCGATCGAGACGGAGCAGAGGAGCGCGCCGATGTCGATCGGGATTTTCATATACGGCGCACCGACGGAATCGGCGAGTGCATCGAGCGGCGTGACCAGCTTGTCGAGCGGCGTCGCCAGCGCGTGCGCGCCGAGCACCTCGGCGTACATCGTGATCACGAAGAAGATTCCGGTCACCGCGACGCTGGCGAGGACGGCGCGCGGGATCGTGCGCAGCGGATCGTGTGCCTCTTCGCCGAGGGACGTCGCGCTCTCGAAGCCAAGCATGCTGAAGACGGCGAGCACCGTCCCGAGCGCGAGCGCTGAGAACGAAAAGCCGTGCAACGTGAACTGGCCGGCATCGAACCACGCGCCGCCGCGGTGGATGAAGATCAAGACCGTCAGCACCGCGATCATTGCGATCGAAATGCCCTCGAGCACGAGCAGCGCGATCGTCGAGATGCGCACGTCGCGGTAACTCAAGAACCACGCGACGCCAAGGCAGATCACCAGCGAGGCCGTAGCGGAGCCGGGAACGTGTACGCGTGCCAGCAGCCCCGGAAGAAAAACGGCGAAGCCGGTTGCGCCGGCGAGCGCGACGAACGCGTACGCCCAGAGCTGACACCAGCCGATGAAGAGGCCGCCGCGCGATCCGAAGGCGCGTAGCGCGAAGACGTAGAGTGAGCCGGCGCTCGCGGAGCGGCTCGCGAAGACGTTCACGTTGAGCGCGACCGTCGCCAGCATGATCGCGCCGAAGACGTAAGCCAGCCAGCCGGCGTCGCCCGCTTGCGCGTACATCAGCGGGACGATCAGCACGGGCGTGATCGTCGGGCCGATCATCGCGATCGATTGCGCCAAGACTTCCCAGATGTTGAGGCAATCGGGGCGCAGCCGCGAACTCATCCGCGGAGGACCTCGCGCGCCGCGAGCGCGCCCGTCGCGGCGCCTCCTTCCATGAAGCCTTGAAAGCGACCCGAGGTGTGCTCGCCGGCAAAATGGATGTTGCCTTGGCGCACGCCTTCGTAGCCGCCGATCGTCGTGTACTGGCCGGGGAGCCAGCACGAATAGGCGCCGCCGATCAGCGGATCGAGTGACGGCACGCTCAGCTTCGCAACGCCCGTGTAGTTCGCGCTCGCGTGCGGCACGAGGCGATCGAGCTGCGCTGCGAACGCGCGCGCGTAGCGATCCACCAGCGGCGTTGCATGCGTCGTCGTGTACGGTGCGGGCGGAGCAAAGAGCCGTTCGGATTCGCCGACGTAGTTCGTCAAGAGCCCGAAGGGCGCGGGCTGCGCCCGCGTCGTCTCCCAGGTCGATTGATAGGGCAGATCGCTCGAGGTATCGCCGTCGCCGATCCCGGGCCACGATCCGCGCCCGACCCACACGCGGTTCCGAAATTGCACGACGAGTTTCGCGTTCGCCCCGTAGCCGAGGCGGTCGATCGCCGCGTGCTTGCGCGGGCTGAATCCGGCG
>Ga0116230_10002033_pt1 | contig 19486 bp, 12 predicted proteins | sample S1TSphfallax_3_FD_88678 | JGI IMG/M metagenome (GOLD analysis project Ga0116230, IMG submission 88678) | Host-associated microbial communities from peat moss isolated from Minnesota, USA - S1T2_Fd - Sphagnum fallax MG | ecosystem: Host-associated > Plants > Peat moss > Unclassified | place... | reverse complement strand
TAGCAGGCCACCACTTTTGCTTGATTGGCCGGGATGACCGGCCCGCGCTCATAATCTTCGCTAGCGTGAAGCGATTCGCACGCGACGGTCTGGCCGCGGTCATCTCCGCGATCGTCGCGATCACCTATAGCCTCTCGTACGGCGCGCTCATCTTCTCCGGGCCGCTGCGTGCGGAACTTTCCCAAGGCATTACGCTGATGCTCGTCACGGCGGCGGTCGCCGGGATCGCCGTTGCGCTGATGAGCTCGTTCCGGTTTGCGATCGGCGGACCCGACTCGAATGTGACGGCCGTCTTTGCCGCGATCGCCCCGATGATCGGGGCGTCGATTCCCGATCCGGCGCTCGCCGCGCATCAAATCGTGCTGATCCTCATGTTCAGCGGTCTGGCCGGCGGCGCGGTGCTCGTCGCGCTCGGACAATTCCGACTCGGGCGCTGGGTGCGCTTCATTCCCTATCCGGTCGTGGCCGGGTTTCTCGCCGCGACCGGCTGGCTACTCTTGAACGGATCGCTGCGTGTGATCGCGGACGTCTCGTTGCCGATCCATCTCGAACCCGCCTTGACGGCCGGCGGCGCGGTACGGCTCGCCGTCGGCCTGATCCTCGCGGCGCTGCTCTTCGCAACGCGCCGCGCAAAGAGTCCGCTCGTACTTCCCGCGACGCTGATCGGCGGCTGCGCGCTGATCGATGCCGTCTTCGCCGTCAGCGGATCGTTCGCGCAGGCGCACGCGAGCGGCTGGTTTGTCCCGGCGTTCGGGGCGCCCCACCTCACGAGCATTGCCGCGCCGCCTTCGTATGCGGGGATTTCGTGGAGCGTGATCCGCGAGAGCATCCCGGCGATCGCGACGGCGGTGACGGTCGCCGTGATCGCGCTGCTCTTCAGCGCTGCGGGGGTCGAAGCGCAAACCGGCATCGATGCGAATTTCGATCGCGAATTGCGCGCGAGCGGCGTGGCGTCGATCGCCTGCGCGTTCTGCGGCGGCTTCATCGGCCTGCTCTCGTCGAATCGAACCCTCCTCAACGAGCGGGCGGGCGCGCAGACGCGGGTGGCGGGGGTCCTCGTCGGCGTGCTGAGCGCGGCGGCGCTTGCGGGCGGCTCGCCGATCATCTCGCTCGTGCCGCGTCCCGTGCTCGGCGGATTGCTGTTCGCGATCGGCTACGGGCTCTTGCAGGATTGGCTCATCATCGCTTGGCGGCGGCTGCCACGGATCGAGTTCGCGCTCGTGATCGCGATCGTGGTGGTGACGGGTCTGTCGAGTTTCATCAACGCGCTCATTCTGAGCTTGCTCTTCTCGTGCGTGAGCTTTGCGATTCGCTACGGACGTTTCCGGGCGATCCGTCACGCGCTGAGCGCCAAGCACAAACGGAGTCGCGTCGAGCGCGGCAGCGCGGAATACGATGCGCTCGAAGCGCATGGCGGGCAGATCAAGATGCTGCTGCTCCAGGGCTACATCTTTTTCGGCACGGCAACCTCGGTGCTCGACCAAGCACGGGCCTTTCTCGATCCGTTGAGCCCCGAGTATGCGCGCTCGCTGATCTTGGATTTTTCCGCCGTCTCCGGGATCGATAGCTCGGCCAGCAACTCGTTCGCGAAGTTGGTCGCGCTCGGCAAGCAGACCCGTACCCAGGTCGTGTTCTGCTCGCTCGGCGACGCGGTTTCGGACGTGTTGGTCCGTGGCGGGGTCGCGGATCCCGCCAACCGCCAGCGTGTCTTCCCCGATCTCGACCACGCGCTCGAGTGGTGCGAAGAAGATCTACTCGCGAGCATCGCCGGAATCGAACGCGAGTCGGTGCCGGCGTGGCTCGCGCGCGAGCTCGACGGCAGCGACCACTCGCGCGCGCTCCTGGCGTATTTCGAGACCGTTCACGTGGCCGCAGAAACCGTGCTGTTTCGCCGTGGCGATCCGTCGGATTTCCTCTACATCGTCGAGGACGGACGACTGCGCGTGAGCATCGCCGACGGCCGCCGCGTGCATCGCCTGCGTGAGATGATCGCCGGCAGTTTCGTCGGCGAGATGGGCCTCTTCACGAACGAGCCGCGCTCGGCCGACGTTATCGCGGAAACTGACGCCGTGCTCTATCGTCTCGCGCGCGCTGCGCTCGAGCGTATGTACGAGGACGATCCGGCACTCGCGAAGGCATTCGGTTCGCTGCTCTTCCGGCTGCAAGCGCAGCGTTTGCGTTTCGCAAGCGCGGAGATCGCGGCACTCGAAGCGTAGTTACTGCGAGATTTTCGCAAAGAACAGCGCGCGCGCCGCGCGATAGTGGTTTATCGTGCGAAACACCACCGGTAAGAGACGCAGGGCGGCCGCCGTGTCGCTGATCTTGATCCGGCCTTGCGCCGCGGCGACCATGACGTTGAGGTCGCCGGTGTACATCCGGTCGAGGGTCGTCGCCGAGAGATGGACCTCGAGCGTCGTCGCGGGGGCGTCCGGATCGTCGACGTAGTAGGCGAAGCCCTTGCCGGGCCGCGACAGCTCGCGCGCGTCGAGGACGAATCGGGCGGGGGGATCGCTCACGTTATACGCGACCACGGCGCCGCTCCCGCTGAAACCGCGAAGTTCCATCTTCGCGGCGCTCTCCAAGAACGCGGTGAAGAGTTCGCGCAGTTGTTCCGAGCTGCTAAAGGTGGCCATGCCGCCCCCCTCTTTGGACGCATCCCGCACACCCGCGCGACGCGAAGCGACATTTCTCGCTCCGGGCATACCGATACCTGGACGAGGCGAGCGCTGCTCGCTTGCGGAAACGCCGCATCGTGAACGGGTCGGCACGCGTAGCGCTTATCGGGTGTCTTGCTCTGCTTACGGCGCTCGGTATCTGCGTCGGCGCGCGAGCGAATGCCGACGAGTCGGATGCCCTACGCTTACCGTCCGGCTGGACACTCCAAGCGAATGGCCCGCAAACGTTCGCGCGCTGGGTGGCCCGGAACGCATCCTACGACGGGATGATCCTGGGCGGCTATGCCGGGTCGACCGATGCCTTGATGCACACCCTCGATGCACCGCATCCGATCCCGCTCACGCCGGGCGTGGAGGAACGCCGCGTGCGCATCGAGCGATGCGGAATCGTGGCCGCGCTCACGACGTTGACCGTGCGGTACCGCTCCCCGCGTTACCGATCGTTGCCACCCAACGTCAGCGAAACGCTCGACTTCGTCGCGGACGGCGCATGGTATTCGATCGTCTACCACAACGGCACGGCTCCCGCAAACGATCCCATCGATCGGCTGCTGCGCACGACCTGCCCGGCGGATTTGGCTTTCGCGTCGCCGCCTCCCGGCTGGCGTACGTTGCCCGCGAGCCGCACCGTTCGCTGGATGTCGCCGGACGGCGTGAACGGGCCGACGGTGATGCTGGCGGCGCAACACGCGAGCGGCGGCGAATTGAGTACCCGCGATCTCCCGCCGGGATTCACGCCGGCGTTTTCGGGGCTCGTCACCTCGTGCGGGTTGCCGCTCCTCATCGCGCAAGGAACGATCGACCTCGACGGGTCGCCGGCCGCCGCCGACCTCGCCATTTCACGATCGGGCACGCGCGACTATCTCGCCGCCTACGTTCACGGCTCGGACGAAAGCGATGCCGCCGTCCGCGCCGCGCTGCTCTCGCTCTGCGCGAAGGCGGCCCTCCCGGCTGCACCCTTCGCGGCCATCGCCCACCTCGGGCCGCGAACGATTGCCGTCGTTCGCGCGCCGGCTGCATTTCGCGCGCGCCAGACGATCACGTATTCCGCCACCGGAGCGGCACTGCCCGAAACGACCGAGACGGAACAGTTCGCCGCCGGCGACCGGATCGAATCGACGACGAAGATCGCCTACGGCGGCAACGTCGAAACGCGCAGCGATGCGCTCGAGGGTCGCTGGTATTACGAGCGAGTCAACGGCGTTTGGTACAAACACGACGCGTATCGCGCGCGCATCCCGTATCTGTATCCCAACTACCAGATCTTTCACGGAGCGACGATCCGAGGAACGGATACAGCGATCGACGGCGCGCCGAGCGAGGTGTACTACCTGCTCGACGGGACCTCCGATACGACGCTCTGGGTCGACAAGCGAACGCGCTATCTGCGCCGCGTCGACGCGCACGCAATCGCACCGCCGCCGTTTTCCGGCTGGTCGGATTCGAGTACCCGGTTCGACCGTTTCGATCGGCCCGTACCGATGAACGTCCCCGACCATGCGCGTGACGTCACGAGCTGCGCGACCGGGATCGTGCCGCCCGCGCCGCTCACCGCCGTCCAACCGGATACGCCGCCCGACGCGCCGCCGCTCACCGCGAGCGTGATGGTCGAGTTGCTGGTCTCCGTAAACGGCGAGGGCCGGTTGATCGACGCGGTCGTCACCAAATCGTCCGGCTCGTCCAGCCTCGATCGCGCGGCGCTCGAGGCGACCCGAAAGACGACGTTTTCAGCCGGATCAATCTACTGCGCGCCGGGCACGACGCAAGGCTTGTACGACGTGGAATTCGACGCGCAGTAGCGCTCGCGCTCAGCGCCCCGCCGGTACGACGCGGACCGCCGTGCCGTCGGCGGTCAGAATATCGATGATGCCGGGATCGGCATCGGCGCCGGGCCCGACAAGCTCGAATTCATAGGCCTTCACACCGCTCGGCGGAATCTGAATCGAAACGCTTTGCGGCGAACAGCGGCCGTCGCCGCAGAACGCGGCGATCCAGTGCGGACGCGCTCCGCGCGCCCGGAGCACGAGTTGCGATCCGGGCGCGGCGGCGATCAACAGCCGGTAGGCATGCTGCGCGCCGCTGAGCCCCGGGAGATCGGGACCCGACCAAGGCCCGACGGTGACCAGCGGCTGCGGACGGTCGCTACCGGATGCGGCGGCGATGATCCCCTCTTGCGCGCGCTGCGCGAACTCCGTCTTCGCTTCCGCGTACGCGCTCCCAGGCGACAGCGCGGCGCAGAGCGCCTTCGCCCGCTCGAACAGCTGCGTCGCACGCGCGGCGTTGCCCGCCCGCAGAGTGGCCGTTGCGTCGTCGAGCGCGGCATCGGCGGCCGAGAAGACGGCATCCGGCCCGCCGGAAGTCACGTTTTTCTCGAGCAGCGTCAGCGCGTGGTCGTAGGAGGCCGACGCATCCGTGTAGCGCCGCGCCCGCGTCTGATATTTCCCGAGCGCGTTCCAGCCGGCGCCGTCATCCGGTGCGAGCGCCGTGTAGTGCATCATCGTCTGAACCGCGCCGTCATCGTCGCCTTCGTGTGAGAGCGCGTCGCTCAGCGCCATCAGCGCATGCGGTTCATCCGGCACGATGAAGAGCGCCTGGCGGTACGCCTGCACGGCATCACTCCAGCGGTTTTCCTGCCCGTACCCGCTTCCGAGCATCGCCGCAAGGCCGAACCGCATTTCGTTCGTCACGGCTTGATCTTGCATCGACCTCGCGACCGCGACCATCAAGGCACCTTCCGCCGCCTGCGCGCGCTCGGAATCGATATCGTACGGGTGCTTTTGTTCGAGCCCGTTCGCCCGCGCGGCGGCATCGGCTACGGCCAACATCGTCGACTGCCGTTCCGCGAGGGTGCCGTCGAGTTTGTACCGGCTCGGCGCGAGCAGCGACTCGATCTGCGTCTCGGCCGGCGATCGATATGCCGACGAACGGCCCGCACGCGCATCGGTGATGTAGTGAATCAACTGTGCGGGACCGATGGGGCCCGTCCACCGCGCGCGAACGATTCCGGTTCGATCGATGACGATCGCCGACGGGAAGCCGGTCGCTCCGAAGGCATCGAAGAGTTCTTTGCCGGCGGTGGCATTCGGATACGGGATGTCGTGTGCGGCGACGTAGGTGCGGACGACCGCGGGGGGTTCGGTCGTGTCGATTCCGATGAACGCAACGTCGGGCGCCCTCAACGCACGATACGCCGCCACGAGGTCGTCGGTCTCTGTGCGGCACGGTCCGCACCACGACGCCCAGAACAGCACGACGACGACTTTGCCCGCGGTGCTTTTCGCATCGAGCACCGAGCCGTCGAGTGCGGTCGCCGTAAGCGGCGGCGCCGGTGAGCCGATCGCTCCCGGCGCACCCGGCGACGACACGGCGAGCAGAGCGAAACCGAACGAACACAAGATCACGCGCATCAGCACCTCGTTCCGGACGACATGGGAGAGGGTTCAGCCCTTGATGCACACGACCTGTTCGTCGTGACCCGTCAGAATGAGAGACTGAAGCTTGAAAGAAAGCGTGCGCGTTCAAGTCGCGGCGGCCGCACCAATTTCTTGTCGTTCACGTAGGATCGGCGCATGCACCCGTGTCACGCACGACCTAGCGCGCGGACGCATCCAGTTGGGCGAGGGCGCGATCGATGACGTCGCTGAGATTTTCTATTGAGATCTTGTCTTCGTAGGCGAAGCCGTTGATGAAGAGGGCGGGTGTGCCGGGGATGCCGCTATCTTGCGCGGATTGCATGTCGCGCTCGATCCGCCGCGAGTACGTTTTTTTGTCGATCGCGTGCTCGACCGTCGCGGGATCGACGCCGGCGGCACGCGCGTACGCCAAGAGGTCGCCCTCGGTCAGCGCTTCCTGGTGGCGGTAGAGCTGATCGAACATCTCCCAGAACTTGCCGGCTTCACCGGCGGCCTCGACGGCTTCGGCCGCGGCCGGCGCGTGTGAGTGCATCGGCAGCGGGCAGTGCCGGAAAACGAGCGCGACGCGCGAGCCGTATTTTTCACGAATCTCTTCGAGTACATCGTATGCGTCGCCGCAATAGGGACACTCGAAGTCGCCGAACTCGGTGATGACGACGGGGGCTTCGAGCGAACCCCGGACGTGGTCGGATGCGCTCGGCGGCGGGGTGAGATCGGAACCTTCTTGTGACATGATGGATCGACTGTTCCCCGTCCGCGCACGAGCCTACCGGATCAGCGTGCGGGCGGAGTCGCGCCGCTCGTCGGCTCCGGCATCGAGGGCACGGAGTCGCCGTCCGGCCCGTCGCTTGCCATCTTCCCGTGGCCGGTTTCTTCGGTCGCACCGAGATCGGCGTCGTGTCGCTCGACCTTGAGCTTCTCCGGATCGAGCCGCGGGATCGGTTGCTGTTCCATCGTGACCTCCGAGGCGCAGCGTACCCGTGTCCGGCCACACGTAACCGGCGAGGGCTTCGTCCGAGGCGGAGCGCACAAGAAGCGCATGCGTCTCCGCACGGTTCTCGCTCCCGCGCTGCTTGCAATCGCCCTCGCTGCCGCGGCGTTCTCCGCGAGCGCGCACGAGCACCCGCATACGGAGGGGCGGCCGGCCACGCATCGCGCGTCCGCGCATCGGGCCGCCGCGCCGCATCCATCGCCCGAGCCGACGGAAAATCCGGGACTGCAGTACCGGTCGATCGGCCCGTCGATCTCCGGCGGCCGCGTCGCGGCGGTCACCGGGAGCGATCGCGACGCGCAGCTGTACTATATCGGTGCGGCCGGCGGCGGTGTGTGGAAATCGACCAACGGCGGCGTGTCGTGGACGAGCGTGTGGAAGGGCCCGTCGCTCGGCGCGATCGGCGCGCTCGCGCTCGACCCGCGCGACGATGGCAGCGTGTGGGCGGGAACCGGTGAAGCGAACCCGCGCAACGACGTTTCGTGGGGCGACGGACTGTGGCATTCGCGCGACGCCGGGAAAACGTGGGCGCGCGCCGGGCTACGCGACACCTCGCAGATCGCGCGTATCAGCGTCGATCCGGTCGAGGGCAACGATATCGTCGTCGCCGCGCTCGGCGATCCGTGGAAAGACTCGAGGGAGCGCGGCATCTTCCGCACGACCGACGGCGGAAAGAGCTGGCGCAAAACGCTGTACGTCGACGCGACGACGGGCGCAGCCGATCTCGTGCGCGATCCGCGCGACACGCGCGTGCTCTACGCCTCGATGTGGCGCTACCGCCGCGAACCGTGGTACTTCACGAGCGGCGGCGGGCGGGGCGACGGCCTCTACAAATCAACCGACGACGGTGCGACCTGGCACCAGATCGTCGGGCACGGCTTCCCCGCCGCACCGCTGGGCCGCATCGGGATCGCCATCGCTCCCAGCCGGCCGTCGCGCGTATACGCCGTCGTGCAAAGCCGCGCCGGGACGATCTGGCGTTCGGACGATTCCGGCGCGACCTGGACGCGCGTCTCCTCCGACACGCTCCCCGAGCAGCGGCCGTTCTACTTCTCGCATCTCGCGGTCGACCCGCACAAACCCGACCACCTGATCTCCGTCTCGATGTATCTCACCGAATCGAAAGACGGCGGCAAGACCTGGAAGCATCTGACCGGGAACATCCACGTCGACAACCACGCGCTGTGGTGGTCCCAAGACGGCAAGCGGCTCATCAACGGGAACGACGGCGGTGTCGCGCTCTCGAACGACGGCGGCGAAAGTTGGTCGATGCCGCTCGATCTCGCGATCGGTCAGGTCTATCACGTCGGTTTCAATGCCGCCGATCCGTATCTGGTCTGCGGCGGTCTGCAAGACAATAGCTCGTGGTGCGGCCCCGCGAACAGCCGCAACGGCATCGGCATCTTGAATCGCGATTGGTTCTCGGTCGCGGGCGGTGACGGACAATACGCCATCCCCGATCCGGCCGACCCGGCGAAGATTTGGACCAACACGCAGGACGGTGCGCTCTCGGTCTTCGATCGCGACACGCAGCAAAGCATCGATGTCAGCCCGTGGCCGAACGATGCATTCACGTCGCTCGCCGGGATCGCGAACAACCGCTACCGCTTCAATTGGAACTCTCCGCTCGCGTTCTCGCCGCAGGATCCGCACACCGTGTATTTCGGCGGCGATGTCGTCTTCGCAACGCACGACGGCGGCATGACCTGGACGCCGATAAGCGGCGATCTCACGCGCAACGACAAAGCGCATCAGCGGGCCTCCGGCGGCCCGATCTCGCTCGACGTCTCGGGCGCGGAATACTACGATACGCTGCTGACGATCGCGCCCGCCACGGCCGACGCGCAGACGATCTGGACCGGGAGCGACGACGGTCTCGTGCACGTCACCCACGACGGCGGGAAAACCTGGGCCGACGTTACGCCGCGCGGGTTGCCGCAGCCGGCCCGCATCGAAGCGATCGACGCATCGAGCAGCGACGTGCGAACGGTGTATCTCGCCGCTGACCGGCACGATAGCGGCGACCGCGCGCCGTATCTCTTCGCGAGCGCCGACGGCGGCGCGAGCTGGACGCGGATCGACGCGCGCTTACCGCGCGACGCCTCGACGCATGTCGTGCGCCTCGATCCGGTCGATCCGAATCTGCTCTACGCCGGCACCGAAGCGGGCGTGTATTCGTCGCGGGATCGCGGGCGCGATTGGCAGTCGCTCGAGTTCAATCTCCCGGCGGCGCCCGTCTACGACCTGCAGGTGCAGCCGCATGCAAACGACCTGATCGTGGCGACGCACGGCCGCTCGATTTGGATCCTCGACGATCTCACGCCGATCCAGCAAAGCGCGCACGTCGGCACGGGGACCTATCTCTTCCCGCTGCGCCCGGGAACGCTGTGGGCGCAGTGGCCGCCGATCGAAGGCGGCGACGGCGGCAGCCTGCCCGCGAACTTCGCGGTCGGCGCGAATCCCAAAGGCCCCGCGCTCATCACGTTCTGGCAAAACCACCCCGCAAAGACGCGGCCGGCGATCGACATCGTCGATGCAGCGGGGACGGTCGTCCGTCACCTCAGCGGCAGCTACACAACCGATGACGGTCCCAAATACTGGGTTCCGAACGCCGCCGGTTACAACCGTCTCGCGTGGGATGGGATGGAAGACGGTCCGGAACGTTGGAACGGCACGAGCCTCGGTAATGCGGGGCCGCTCACCGGCGCGGAAGCGTTGCCCGGAACGTATACGATCCGGCTGACGATCGACGGCCACGTGCAGCAGCAGCCGTTCGTCTTCAAAGCCGATCCGCGCAGCCCGTGGACCGCCGAGCAGCTCGCGGCGCGACATGCCTACCTCGCGACGCTCTTCGCCGACGTGTCGGCGGTCGATCATCTGCTCAACGCCATCGACGCGAAGCGCCATGCGCTGCAGCACGCGCATCCCGCCGGATTCCGTGCGTCGATCGCCCGGCTCGATGCGATCGTTGCGACGCTGACCGCGAACGACGAGCACGACGAGGACGGCATCGGACGACCCGACCGGATCCGCGAACAGCTCTTCGGTGCGGCCGGCACGATCGGTGGCTCGTTCCAGCCGCCGACGGCGGCGCATCGCGCGTTCGCCGACGGCGTCGAGCAGACGTACGAACGAACCCTCGCGGCAGCGAAGCGCGCGTTCGCGGCGATCGTGCCTTAGCGCGGGTTGGAACGGCGGGCGAGGGTGCGCAAGACCACCGGGAGCGCCGCGGAAGCGATCGTCTCGTGTCCGCTATCCGAGGGATGAAAGCGGTCGGCTGAGAGAAAGACCGCCGGGTCGTGCAGGCGGTTCGTCACGGCAAACAGATCGACATAGGCGGCGCCGTGTTTCGCGGCCGCCGCGCGAGCGCCGCGATCGTCCTCGCTCGCGAGTCGCCGAATCAGGTCGGCGTGGTCGGCGAAGAGCGGGCTCACCGAGACGTCCGGCACGCCGACGGCGATCACACGCGCCTGCGGGACCGTGCGCCGAACGGCCGCGAGCAGCGCGTCGTACGATCGCGCGAACGACTCCGGATCGACGCCGCGCGCGACGTCGTTTCCGCCGACGCAAACGATCACGACGTCGGCGTGGCGCTCGTGCAAGCGCGCGACTTGCAGCCGCAGCACGTCGGCAGCCGTACTCCCGCCGATCGCATAATTCGTGATCTCGCTGCCCGGGTGGGTGATCGCAAGACGGCGGTAGAGGTCGAACGCAAAGCCGCGCGAGCTGTCGCTCGCGCCCGTGCCCAGCGCAAGACTGTCGCCGAGCACGGCAATTTCGATCGGCGGACCATCGCTGACCGCAACCGGTCGCCCGCGCGAGCGCCGCGGGGCGCACCCCGCGACGGCCAGCAGGCCGAGGAACACGCGCCTACGCAACGATGCGGCCGTCCGCGAGCCGGATGACGCGCTGCGCGCGCGACCAGACCGCTTCGCTGTGCGTCACCACGACCAGCGTTTGTCCGCGTTCGCGATGGACGCGGTCGAAGAGATCGAGGATCGTCGCGCCGGTACGCGCATCGAGTTCGCCGGTCGGCTCGTCCGCGAGCACCAGCGCCGGCGCGTTGACCAACGCCCGGGCGATCGCGACGCGCTGTTGCTGACCGCCGGAGAGTTGCTGCGGCCGGTGATGCAGCCGTTCGCCGAGGCCGAGCTCGTCGAGCAGCGTTCGCGCGCGCTCGCGTGCCGCCGCAAGCGGAGCCCCGGCGTAGTGCGCCGGGAGCATCACGTTCTCGAGCGCGTCGAGCGACGGAATCAAGTTGAAGCCTTGAAAGACAAAACCGATCCGCTCCGCGCGCAACTGCTTGAGCGCGCGGCGCGAAGCGCGCGCGACGTCGATGCCGTCGACGAGCGCAACGCCCGAACTCGGCCGGTCGAGCCCCCCGAGCACGTGCATGAGCGAGGTCTTCCCGCTCCCGCTCTCGCCGACGATCGCGACGTAGTCGCCGCGCTCGATCGCGAAGCTGATGCCGTCGAGCGCGCGCACCTCGGTCGGCGCTCCGGGCGCATGCACTTTCACGAGCTCGCGAACGTCGACGACCGCGCTCACGCGAGCCGCCGCAAGGCTTCGGTCGGATCGAGCCGGGCCGCGGCGAAGGCGGGCAGCAAGCCCGCGACGGCGCTCAGGCCGAGCGCGAAGGCAAACGCGCCGGCGACCAGCCGCGGCGTGAGCGCGAAGAGCTCGAGGTTCCCGCTCGCCGCGTTGTGCGCGTTCACGAACGCGATGACGATGGCGCCGGCCGCGATCCCGGCGATACCGCCGATCCCGCCGATCGCCGCCGCTTCGATCAAGAACTCGCGCAGGATGTCGCCGTCACCGGCACCGATCGCCTTGCGGATCCCGATCTCGCGCGTGCGCTCGGTGACCGCGATCGTCATCGTGTTGACGATCGAAAACGCGCCGACGACGAGTGCCACGAGCGCCGCGCCGAAGATGATGCCGTCGAAGACGGTCGTCGCCGCGTTGAGATTTGCCGTGCTCGTCTTGGGGTCGCTCGCGTTCAAGCCCGTCTCGAGCGAGATCTTGCGCGCGAGCAAGCCCGTATCGGCGCCCGGCTTGACCACGACCATGAGCGCCGTTCCATCGACCTGCGGTAGCGCGCGCACGAAGGACGGAACGTCTTGATCGAGCAGCGCACGCGCGGCCGGATACGGCACGACGATCGCGGCATCGAAGATCGTGAACGAGCGTTCGATCACGCCGACGACCGTAAACGAATTTCCCGCAAGCGCGATGGTACTGCCGACGCCGGCCCCGCGCATCGTCGCGAAATCGGGGCCGATCACCGCCGCGCGATCGTCGTCCGGTCGTAAATCGCGACCGCGCACGATCGGCGGCGTATGCGAGGCATACGTGCGCGCGGCCGGCGGAAACCCGAAGATGAGCGCCGGTGGTCCGAAGCGCCCGTCGTTCCCGGTGGAATAGGGCAAGATCACTTCCGGAACGACGCCGCGCACGCCCGCGAAGCGCCGGATCAGCGCCGCCGACCGCTCGAGCGATCCGCGCTCGGGGCCGTTGTCCGCAACCGGCGCGAAGGCAAAGATCGCCCCGGTATTGAGCGCGCTCGACCCCGCCACGATCGTATGCAGCCGTTCGGCGAGTCCGCCGACGACGACGAGCGCGAGGATGCCGATCGCGATCCCGGCCGCCGTCAGCGTCGTCCGCAACGCGCGGCTGCGGAGATTCCGGAGCACGGGTCCGATCGTCGCGACGGCGTTCATTGACCCGTGGTGGACTTAGGCCTTCGCCGTGTCCTTCGAGCGGAAGAATTCGCCGCGCGTCGAGGGGTTGGGGCCGGTTCCCGCGGCATAGGCGGCGAGCGCTTTGACGTAGAGGGCGTTTTGCTGCGCCGGCGTCAGTTCCGACCAGGGGCGATCGAAGCTGGGCTTCGGGGGATGAATCGTGCGTTTGGCGGCCATACGGATAGCTGCGCTACCCGGGCGGCGATTCCCCCCGCTAGACGCCGGCGAGTTGGGGTGCGCGGCGGAAGGGACGCTGGTAGAGCGAGAGGGTGGCTCGCGCATGGCTGCCGCCCGCCGGACGCTTCGCGACGCTGAAGTCGTCGCTCAGCTGCGAAATCATATAGAGCCCACGACCCGATTCGCTATAGACATCGCGCGGCAACGCCGGCACGTGATGAAATCCCGGGCCATCGTCGAGAACGTGCAGCACCGGCGTCGCACCGCTCCAATCGACGGCGACTTCGACCGGCCCGGGCGCGTAGCGCGCGACGTTGCCAACGAGCTCGCCGAAGACGACTTCCGCGTTCTGAATGCACTCGGGGTCGGCTGCACGTGCGCGCAGGCCGTCGGTGAAGGAGCGGCGCGCCGCCTGCGCTTCACGTCCGTCGGTTGCATCGAACGACCAGCGCTGGACGGCGCGCGGCTTCGTGCCGTCGCGAGCAGCGTCACTTTCGAGTCCCAAGACGAGGATCGCAACATCGTCTTTGGCCGGTCCGCCATCGAAGACCGCATCGCGAACGGCCCGCGCGGGATGCGGCCCCGCGAGGAGCCTCCCGTCCAAAAGCAGCTCGCGCAGCCGATCCTCGCCTTCCGCGGGACGGCGCGTAAGTTCGGTGAGCCCATCCGTATAAAAGACGAACGACGATCCCGCCTCGACGGCAAGCGTCTTGCCGGTTTCCTTCGCAACGTTGCGTAGCCCCAGCGGTAAGCCGCCGTCGGAGAGCAATTCGATCGTTCCGTCCGGCTTGCGCAACATCGGCGGCGGATGGCCGGCCGAGGCATACGCAAAGGTCCCGGCGATCGTATCGAGCACGCCGACGAAGGCAGTCACGAAGCGATCCGGGTGTTCGAGCCGCAAGGCCCGGTCGGCCGCGTCGAGCATCAGCGCGGGATCGGCGTGCACTTGCGCGATGCCGCGAATGATCTGACGCATGTTGCCCATCGTGACGGCCGCCCGCAACCCGTTTCCCGCAACGTCGCCGATCGAGATCACCACGCGTCCGTCGGCAAGCCGCAGCGCATCGTACCAATCGCCGCCGACTTGCGCTTCATCGCTAGCCGGGACGTAGACCGCATCGAAGACAACGCCGTCGGGCTGCGGCAGCGCGAGGGGAAGCGATGCCTCTTGAAACGATTGCGCGACGCGATGCTCGCGCTCGAAGAGCCGCGCGTTCTGCACGGCGATGCCGGCCCGGCGGCCGAGTTCTTCGAGCATCGGGAGATCGTCGGGGGAATAGCGCCGGCCTGAATCGCCGTACACCGCGGCGATCGCACCCAGCGTTTGGCCCTGCGCGGAGAGCGGGATGCAGGCAGCGGACCGCGTGCCGAGCTGCTGGTAGAGCTGCGTCTCCGCTTCGTTCGCGACGACGTCGTCGATCACGTCGGCGCCGATCGTGGCGATGATCTCGCTGCGTCCGGTCCGCAGAACGCGCGGCGTCCCGGAGGCGGCGCTAGCGTTGAGATGGACGCGGCCGACCATCTCCTGCGCGAGCCGCGCGCGGGCGGGATCCCAGTGCGCGAACGCCGCCGTCCGAATCCGGCCGTCCTCGGTCAGGAGCTCGATCTCGCACCAATCCGCGAAGCGCGGAACCGTCAGCTGCGCGAGGCTGTGCAGCGTCTGCTCGAGGTCGAGAGATTCCGAGAGAACGCGCGTGGCGCGTGAGAGGAACTCGCGCTCGTCGACCGCGCGCCGGACGTCGTGCACATCGGTCATACTGCCGGTCCAGCGTTCGATCCGGCCGGCGGCATCGCGCTGCGGCAGCGCGCGCGCCGCATGCCAGCGGTATTCACCGTCGCTGCGGCGCAAGCGGATTTCGGCGGCGAACGGCATCCCGGTCGCGACGGCAACGTCCCAGGCCGTGGAGGCATCCCGATAGTCGCCGGGGTGCACGATCGAGAGCCAGCCGCGGCCGTGGCCGCTCTCGACGGGCTCGCCGGTCAAGGTCGTGTAGTACTCGCTCAAAAACGTGATCGCGCCGCCCGCGTCCGCTTCGAGGACGATGTGCGGCATCGAGGCGGCGAGCGTGCGAAAACGCTCTTCGTTCGCGCGCAAATCGCGGGTCGCGCGTTCGCGAATCGACGCCGCGCTCAGCTGCGCATAGACGCGCGCCAGCAACTCATCGGACGAGAACGGCTTTGCGATGTAATCGTCGGCGCCGCGCTCGAGCCCCTCGACGGCAGCGCTCTCACCGGCCCGCGCCGAGAGCATGATGACGGGCAACATCTGCAGTTCCGGATCGCTGCGAATCGCCCGGATGAGCTCGAAGCCGTCCATCTCCGGCATCATCACATCGCTGACGACGAGATCGAACCGGCCCGCGCGCAGCGCTGCAAGTGCCTCGACGCCGCTGCGCACGGCGATCACTTCGTACCGGGCGGAAAGAATTCGCGTCACGTAGGCGCGCAGATCGCCGTTGTCATCGGCGAGCAGCACGCGCGCCGCTTTCCCGCCTTCCTCCGGGCGCGCAATGACCGCGTCCGCGCGCACGATCGTCGAGTCGACGTCGGCGAGATACTGGTCGACGACGCTTGCGTAGGCGGCGGTGCGGCTCTCGCTTGCGACCTGAGCGGGATCGAGGTGCGCGCGGCCGAGCGGAACGCACACGGTAAAGGTACTGCCCGCGCCGGCCTCGCTCTCCACGCGAATCGAGCCGCCGTGCAGCCGCGCGAGCTCGTCGACGAGCGCGAGGCCGATGCCGCTGCCTTCGTGCGAACGGGATTTCGCGCCGCGCACACGGCGAAAACGCTCGAACACATGCGGCAGATCGGCCGCCGCGATGCCGATCCCCGTATCGGTCACCGCCAGGCGCGCCGCCTCGCCGTCGCCGCGCAAGCTGAGCCGGATCCCGCCGGCATGCGTGAACTTCAGCGCGTTCGAGAGCAGGTTGAGCACGATCATCTCCCACATCATGCGGTCGACGAAGACGCGCTCCGGGAGATCGATGTCGACGTCGAAGCGCAGACCGGCCGTCTCGATCGCCGACCGGAAGAGCCCGCACAGCTCGGTCGTCACGGCAGCGAGATCCGTTTCGACGAAGGTCGCTTCGCGACGGCCGGCTTCCAGCCGCGCGAATTCGAGCAGCGTGTTGACGAGTTTGAGCAGCCGCAGCGCGTTGCGGTGCGCGGCCTCGAGCAGCGGCGCGGCCTGCGGGTCGGCATCGCGCTGCAGCTCGGCGAGCGGTCCGAGCATCAGCGTAAGCGGGGTGCGAAATTCGTGGCTGACGTTCGAGAAAAACTCGATTTTCGCGCGGTCGATTTCGGCCAGCGCCTCGGCGCGCTGGCGCTCGTTCTCATACGCTCGGGCGCTCGAGATCGCCGCGGCGATCTGACCCGCGATCAGCTCGTAGAAGCTCGCGTACCGCGCGTCGAACGATTCGCGTGGATTGATGCCCGCGATCAAGAAGCCGGCAGGCTCGAACGCGATCCCCGATTGAATCGGTACGACGACGGCGGCGCGCGGCGGCTCCGGCCACGGTCCGGTCGGGACCCGATCGAGCCGCGCAGCGAGATCACCGACTTGGATGAGCGAACCGGTCGCAAGCGCCTCGCGCAGCGGCCACCGCTCGACGGCGGCGTCGTCGAGCGAGATCTCTCTCGGCGGCGCAGACGGACCGTCGAGATCGATCCCCGATGCGCCCGCCAGGCGCGCCGTTCGGCCGCGGCCGTCGAAGAGATAGATGAGCGAGAACGGCACGCTGCGTGCATACCGTCCGATCGTCGCGGCCGCGACGCGGCATTCTTCCTCGGCGCTCTTGGCTTCCGTCCCGTGTGCGGCCAGATCGCGCAGCAGCAGAATGCGCCGCGCGCCGATGACGTTCTCGGTCGTTTCCTGAACCGTGCACAAGATACCGCCGATGCCGAGCGGTGCGCGCGGATCGGGCATCGGGCTATACGACCAAGTGAAATAATACTCGCCGACGTAGCCGTGCCGATTGATGTCGAGCAGGACGTCTTCATTCCAGGTCGCCGGACCACCGGTCGAGATGGACTCGATCTGCGGCCCGATGACGTCCCAGATCTCGGCCCAGGAAACGCGCGCGCTTTCCCCCAGCGCGGCGGGATGCTTGCCGCCGATGATCGGCAGATACGCATCGTTGTAGAACTGGATCAGCTCCGGGCCCCACCAGAAAATCATCGGGAACCGGCTCGCGAGGACGATGTCGAGCGCCGTGCGTAGTTCGTTCGGCCACTCGTGCGGCGGGCCGAGCGGTGTCTCCGACCAATTCTTGCGGGCGATCAGGTCGCCCATGACCGGCGAAACGAGCGTGTGACCCGAGCCGAGCATCCCGGCCTGGAACGTGCGATCACCTACCTGCGCCAAGGCGTCCTCCACCCGGCGCGGCGAGAAGTCCCGATCATCTTCGGTGCAATCTACCCGCCTGCACCCGGCCCGTAAACATCCGGTCGCATGGACGCTCGTGCGCCAGTATCCACGCGCGGCGATGCTTGCCTGTTGACGCTCGGTTCCGGCACTTTTACATTGAGAGGGACGAAAGTTTCCGGAGTAAGACGATGGAGTCTCGGGCGCTGTGCCCGTGTGGTCACCACGCGGGACATCATACGATCGACGGGTGCATGGGGGGACGCTACCGGCCGTGTCCGTGTCCGTTTCGCCCGCACGTCGTTGCTGCGGCGGGCTCGCTGCCCGAAGCCGACGGACCTCATCGGCGCGAGCCCGAGCTCACGACAACGCAATAGGTGTCGTGGTGCCGCGCGTCGGCGAACCACGAAGTTCCGCGCGCGGCGGCGCGCGGAACTTCCGGATAGGCGCTGCGCGATCAGCCCTTGCCCGCCGTGGCGTGGATCGGGACAGCGGTCTGCCCCGCGCTCTTGAAGAGCGTCGCCGCCACGGCGTTGCCGATCGGGCTGCCGAGCCCCGTGCACGCATCCCAGCCGGGTGCCGCGGAATACGCGCCGTTGTTCCCGTCGATGATGTCGTGAAACGGCGGCGGGTTGGCTGCGTAGAGGTCCGCGTTGACGAACCCCGCGGCCGACGTGTTCATGCTGTTCGCGCGAGCGATCAAGCTCGCCCAGAGCGGCGCAACCGCGCTCGTGCCGCCGATCTGCGTGCTCGTGCCGTCGACGATCACGTTGTAACCGGTTTCGGGATCGGCATCGCCGCTCACGTCCGGCACCCCGCGCTTCGCAAGCGGAATGGTTTTCTTGTCGAGGATCACGTGCAGCCCGTTTTGATACGCGGGACGAGCGAACTGCGTGCTGACGCCGCCGCCCGTGGCGCCGCCCTGCGTGCCGTCGTCCCAGACGGTTTCGCTTGCGATCGTATTCGCGCGCGCGCGCAGGCTCGTGCCGCCGCACGCGAGCGCGTGCGGACTCGAGGCCGGGAAGTCGACGTGCGTCCCGCTCGGGAGGCTATCGCCCGATCCGTTGTCGCCCGATGCGACGCACACGGTGATGCCGAGCGTCGCCGCGGATTGGAACGCGTCGTCGAACGACTCCATCGTCGCCGGTTCCCAATTCGCTTCGGGGCCACCCCAACTGATCGAGATCACGTTGGGCTTGTTGACGGTGTCGTGAATCGCGGTTGTGATCGCGTTGAGAAAACCGGCATCGGTGTTCGGGCTGAAGTAGGCGACGATTCGCGCACCGGGCGCGATCGAGCCGGCGACTTCGATATCGAGCATCACCTCGCCGTCGGGACCGTTCGCCGAACCGGTCGGCGCGTTGGTTGCGTGATCGACCGAGACCGAAGTGACGGTGGGCGGCGGCGAGATGCCGAGTTGCGTGAAGTAGGTATGCAAGTCGGCGGGCCGATAGCCGCCGCCGAGCTCGATGAGCGCGATGCACTGACCGCTGCCGATCCCGGTCGGAAAATCGTAGAGTTTGGCAACGGCCGGCGGGTCGTACGATACCGGCGCCGCGGCATGCGCTGCGCTCGCCGCCGGCGGACGGCGCACACGGAAATGCGGCGTCGCTTGCGGGCGGTTATCGAGGCCGAGCACCGCTTTGACGACGCCCTCGAGTTCCGTCGGCAGCTGAACGGTGCCGAGCCGCTGGCGGTAGGTGCCGCCCGGATGCGCATAGTTCTTGAAGTCGACGCCGAGCGCGGTGCGGAACTGCGCGGCCGTGCCGGCAACGACGACGGTGCGGCGCGCCGGCGACGCTTGGACCACCGCCATCCCGTTCTTCTGCGCGAACGCTCGCACGGCGGAGATGTCGGCGTCGCTGGCACCGTAGCGGCTCACGAAGTCGTCGTTCGAGATCCGCGCGCCGCGATCGCCGCGGGCGACGGCGTCCATTCGGTGCTTGAAGTCCTCGGTCGCTTGGCGTTTGAGAACGAACGTGACCTCGAAGCGCTCGGCGGGGTCGGTCGTTCCGATCTCGTGCGCGCCGTTGTACGGAGCGCGCTCGTGTTGACCATGGCTTGAATCGTTCATAGGGACACCCTCAAAACGCCGAATCGGCGATCGCGAATGCGGCCGCACGTAC
>Ga0116230_10002032_pt1 | contig 19491 bp, 12 predicted proteins | sample S1TSphfallax_3_FD_88678 | JGI IMG/M metagenome (GOLD analysis project Ga0116230, IMG submission 88678) | Host-associated microbial communities from peat moss isolated from Minnesota, USA - S1T2_Fd - Sphagnum fallax MG | ecosystem: Host-associated > Plants > Peat moss > Unclassified | place... | reverse complement strand
AGGACATGATTTAGGGTAGAAGGGGGATAATGTTAAAGGTAGAAATCTTTTAGCTTAACTAGCCTAGTGGGCATCCTAGTAATTAGTTAATTACTAATAATATATATTATTTATCATCTTTTAGTTTACTAGGAGATGAAGTTACTTGGGTTAGTTAGTTTTTTGTGGTCGATGGATTGGGTTTTGGTCTAATCAACTAGGAGTTTTTGGGGAAAAATTAAGATAAGGATTTTTTTTTAAAAGGGAAGAAGAAGACCACATGTGAATTAATTAGAACGAGAACTTGAAAGGAAGAACATTGAATCATTCTTAATGTAGCATGGTAGGAGGAGATATCGAGATGTTGGGAGAGTTTGTTAGGAAAACCATGTTGTACTTCATCATACAAGGAATGTATGGAGAGTGAAGGTTATGGACTTGATTTGTGTATTCCCATTTTTATTAGGATTAGAAGGCACTACCTTCTAGTTACCTAAATTGTCTAAGGGCTTTTTTTTATAAGTTCAATGGCTAAAGGTAGGATTACCTTCAAATAATAGCTTTTCCTTTCTCTTTGCTGATGATTTGTGTTTTTTTCTCTTTTTTTTTTACTTAACTACCCTCTTTAGTAGTTGAACCCATGGTTATACAATTGCTTTATAATATTTAAAGAAAAAAAGTTTCAAAATAAATATACATTTTTAAAGAATTGGTGTAGCTTTCCAAATAAACAATAATTATCACAAATCAAAAAAACTATAAAAGACATCAATTAAGGTTTTAGATTTAAGGTACATTAATTTAAGGAATTTGCATAGGCTTTATGTGTTATAACCTTTTTGAAAATTGGCCAAGCATTGGGAAAATACACAAAAACCTATGTCAATGTAGGTTTTTTGGGATTTAATGTAGATATATGGATGAAAGATGGATATGAAAATTTGAGTCAATTTTCAAAAAACCTAAAATAAGATAGGTTTTTTTAGAATTCACATAGGTTTTTCAAAAATTCATTATGTAGGGTTTTTGTATCAATTATTTATCAACATTGGAGAAATACAAGGCATGGATATCAAAACCTATGTAAATTTTTAAAATTTCTTTTTGGAATCACTTAGGTTTTTTCCAAGAATTCACTAGTAGGATTTTGTATGAATTTTTTATCAACATTAGATAGGTACAATGCATGGATATCAATACCTATGTAAATTTTTAAAAACCTACATTGACATAGGTTTTTAAAAAAATAATGTAGGTTTTTGGGAATTCACATAATTTTTTTGTATAAATTGTTCATCAACATTGGACAATTACAAGGCATGGATATATACCTTTGTAAATTCTATTAAAACTACATCAATGTAGGTTTAGAATTCATATAAGTTTTTTCTCAAAGAAGGGTGATAGGGCCATTTATGCAAAAATCTACATCATTTATGAAAAAACTTATGTTGACATAGGTTTTTTGAGAATGTAAGGAAGTTTTCAATCTCTCCCCCCAAAGCTTATCTTCATAGGTTTAGGGCAAAATAGAAAGCTTATGTCAAATATGAAAAAAACTACAAATTCACATAGGGTTTTTCATCAAAATTAACACAAGTTTTTTATTTCCTTGTCCATATCCCCTATTCATAACTTTACAAGAAAATAAAAAAACCTATGTCAAATATGACATTAGACTTTTCATCCAATCTAATGCCATAATTTTTTTATTTGTTGAATTTTCTATTGATCACAATGTCAAATCATTATAAATGAAAAAGAAAAAATTGGTATGAAAAGAATTTCACAAAACATAAAAATTGAAAGGTGTTAGTTTACACACCTCAGGCCATTACATTCACATGGTAAACTTCATGCCATCAAATTCCACGGTGGCTAACATCAATTGTTCAATCAAGGTTCATTTATATTATCAAGTAATGTAATGACAAGGAATATTTAATAAGTTATTTGAAACAACTTCTATTGTATCTCTTAAAAGATTGAATAATATTTTTTGGATCAAGTTTGCAAAAACCTAAACCTAAAGCCTAAAATACAACATAAATTTGTTTGGATCTTTTCAAAAATTTCTTTCAATATAAAGGGAGCAATTGCATGGTCCAATGTTTTACATTGTGCCATGTACCCTAACTACAACCTTGTGTGGCAATCTTTGCTTAATAGTTGGCCCTAAATCTTAACATTTTTTAGTTTCCTCCTTTCTACTTGTTTCCTTTTCCCCACTTTCTCTTTCTTGGCCTCTATATTTTGTGTCTTCATATTATTTCTTTTTCTCCCTCCCTCATAGTTTGGTGTCTTTGTGGATAGCGGTTTGGTTGGTGAGTGTCAAAATTGTGGTGCAATGACAATGTTTGGAGAACGTTTATCACAATCTTGAAATGTGGTCACTTGGAAGGCTACAATATTGGGACATGTGAAATGTGGTGAAGGGTGAAAGGTATTAGAATTATTTGAGTTGTTGCAACAAGAGGGTGTACAACTATACTTTGCCAAATTTTTGGGGGGGGTGTTGAATGTGCATGTGGGTTTTGGTTTAAGAAGGCATGTGTGCTCCTCATAGACCAATCAAAGTGGCTAGTCCTAAGTCTAATGTCCCTGTGAAGAATAGCTTGGTTTACATGTATAACTTGGGAACATTGAAGATGCTTCAAATGTATTCACCAATATGTAATTTGGTAGAAATGTGGTCTTTAGGAATGTGAGGGTATTGGGACATGTGAAATGAAGTGAAAGGTAGAAGGAATTGGAATTATTTCAATGTTTATAGTTACTAAAAGCTTGTGGCAAATTTGTGGGCAAACCATGTTGTTTTTGTGTGCTTGATGTGGTTGTGTGTTTCCATGACCAATGTGTTGAAAGTGCTTTTGTGCCTTGTTGATATGTTTGCAAAGTGTGGGTGCATGGTAGAAGGTGCAAAAGGAAGGTTCATTGCCAAACTTTGTGAGTTTTTGGAATTGTTGAATGCACATGGCAGTGAGATAATGCACAACATGTTTGGTATTAAAGAGGTGTGTTCATCATTAGATCTTTTGCAAGTGGTTCATTTTCTCTCATCCTTTTCATCTGATGTTTTTATTTATTTATTTATTTTTCTCTCTCAATCACTTGCTTTCCGCCTCTTGGTCTTGGTCTTAGTCTCTTGTCCTCTTAGTCTTAATGCCCCTAGTTTTTTGCTCTTTTATTTTTTTTACCTTTGTTCATTTGTTTTGTAGATTGTGTTCTTTTCTTGTTTTTTTAATTTTGAGTTTGATTTTTGTACTTAGTGTTGGTGTGGTGCTAATATTGGTTTTTTTTTAAATAAGAAAACTTGGGTCTCTATGGATGGGTTTTAGAACCTCCTTTTCATCTAAGGATGGAAAACCTAGTACGAAAATAACCTTTTTATTTAATTTGGTTTATTTCGTTTGTAGCAAATGTATTTTTTTGCACTGCTTTTATTTTTTATTTTTTCTAGTTATTGGCCTCTTGCTTTAGGGGTCCAAGCATGATAAAGTATGCCAAAAAAACTAGTCCTAAGAAAATTTAATTTCAAAAAAATCTCTTTTCAACATTCACATTCAAAAACATATTAAAAACCTATTTAAATTGCATTTTGAAATCATAGAACACTTCATTGATTTTATTGTAAATTGAACATAAAGTTTGATGAATTCCTATATAAGAAAAGTGGATGAGAAGTATGTTATAAATTAGCTAGTTGTTCACATTTGCCAAAATATTTTACATTAAAACTTTGATAGATTATGACTATATAATATGAAAAGTTGAAAATATATCCATACACATTAGGCCTTTATGAACTTGAAAGTACAATAATTCTAATTGATGTTTTACTTTCATGTACTTGTAATTCTATTTTACAAAATTGACATGTCCTTTCTAGTACTTGCATTTCAATATACGTATTTAAATGCATATTAAAACATGTGGTTTTTCAATATTATGCAATGGAGTCAAAGAACTTTTTTAAGTTCATGAGCATTGACTTAAATAATATTCATGAATTCAATATATTAAGGTATACTTTATGGATACTTTCCAAAAAAACAAGTGTTTCCGATTAGCATACTTTACCATGTTTTTGCCCTTAGGTAATATGTTCTTATTTTTTCTCTCATTTTCAACCTTTTTATTTCATGTTCTTGGCCTCCCTTTCTTTATATCTCTCATTTTTTTGACAAACATTTGGATTACATTTCATGACTTTGTGTTCCTCAAGGAAATGGAGCCTACCAAATGGCAATGTGAAATTATTATTGGGCATAAGGGGAACGAAGATGATGATGTCAACATTGAAAAAAATGATGATGAAAAGAGTTTTTACTTTGAATCTCACCAAGTTAAACATTATACTTGAGCATGAAATAAGGTTTAGTAAGGTTTAGTAAGGTTATTTCTTATGTAAGGGGATGGTGTTTACACCATTGCTTTCATAGTTATAATTTGTTTTGAATGTTACATTGTTGAAATGCAATTAATACATTAGGAGATCAAAAAGTCTTACTATTCAATGTTAGTGTATGATTTGTTTTGATTTTTAATCATTGTCCATTTGACTATTACATGATTTGCATAACCCAATATATAGGCTTCAAATTGGTCATGCGGTTAATAATAAACACACTTTGTAATTTTCAAATGGCTTATGTGTTGAGCCTAAGGTAATTAGGTACAAATGCACTTTACACAACATTTGTTGCAATGGATTTACTCAAGCTCAAGACCACAAAATGACACAAAAAATTATGAAGCACAAAGGTTCATTGTTGAATGAAAATAAAATGAAATTCATTGTTGAGGAATATGATTTTTCTGTGCAATCCATTGGTATGTAAAAACATTTATTGCTTTAACTTATAGCCAAACTGTTTGATTTGTTGTATTTTTATTTACAATGAGAATTTATCCAAAATACCCAACTTATTCTTTTTGCATATTTTTAGATGTGATTCCATCCACTATCACTTGCCATCTTAAGAGGCGATTCACAACTAGCACCTCACTACACAATAAATCTTTTAATTCCATTCATTGTTTGGTTATCCCATATAAACATGCAAACATGTATTAACATTTAATCAAGTTATATCTTTTGTAAAGGAATGGACCTTTGTAACACCATTGTTTTGAGAATTATAATGTGTTAAATGTTCCATTGTTAAAATGTGATTAATGCATTTAGAGGGGTGAAAGCACACTAAGCCCCCCAAAAATTGTAATTGCATGTATAATTTTTTTGCAACTAGATTTTTTGGTAACATATGGACATCACATCATGGATTAGTTTATATATACATATGATTAACTTAAGACTTAATTTAATCAATTATTATTTTGAAGAATCCAATAAACATTGAAAAATTTGAACGTACGAAATATACTTGTGACAAAATAATACCCATCATAAAGTTTGAAAATTTGAATATATACTTCAAAACTAAAGTTGTGGATGAAATTCTTGGGTGAATTTTTTTTATGGTGTATGATATTGATATACATCAATTAAGTCTAGGACAATTTAGGAATTTAAACTTTTTGGATGAATTTCCATTCAAAAAACTTGTTTTCATTTCATTTGTTTAGCAATGAATGCATAATAATATATATATTTTAGAAAAAAACCACTACCATATAAAAAAGGAGGAGTTTGTACAGATGGGCATTGCATTATTTTTTCAATTTTCTTTTGTTTGGTACTGTTTCATGAACCATAAACATGAGGCCTTATGGTCATTCAAAAACTATAAATTACATATTATATGTACACTGATTTTATCCAATCCTCCTCATCTAACCATTAGATCAAAATTTATTTAAACTTAAAGTGAACTTTGAGTTGCAAAATGTTGTTGTGCAAATTCTAATTGTTTTTACTTGTGATTTATATAATCAAAGCATGCCATCAAGATTTTAGTTTACAACAAACTTATAATACTTGTTATACATCACCTTTTTTGAATAAAAGTAGCTCACCAATAATGTGTTTTCTTCTAGGTATAAAAGAATCTTGCTTCTTTACATTGGAAAAGCCTAAATTATTTTGATTTTTATGATTATCCATTTGACTAATACATGTTTCATTGATTGTTCAATAGTGAACCTAAAATAATCAAATATAGATGCCTTTTATGTGATGTTTGTTGCAATGGGCATATTCAAGTGCATAATCATAATGACTCTAAAAGACACCAATATTATGAGGCATTGAGGTTTGGTACAAAGTGATGATAAAATGAAATTCATTATAGAAGAATATGATTCTTTTGTAAATTCTTTTGATGGTACATCATTTATTTCAATTTATTTGAAGATTTTTTGAATTGATGTACATTAATTACATGTAATTTCTCCATTTTTCTTGACTTTTTACCATTTGTTTGTTTATGTACAAGTTCATTTGTTGTTTCTTTGCTACCTAACAAGGCGACATTGGTGATAAAACAACAAAGGAAAATGGGCATTGATATTCCTTCAATTTGTGAGAGCTATTGTCAATATTCAAAAAGTCTTGGAATTTGGGAGTGTGAGGAAAGAATTTGATCAAAATCTGGAACTCAACAAAATCTTGCAACTTTATGGATCCCTTCTTGTGATGGATGGTGATGAGGTTGTGGCTGTCATATGCCACACACCATTCCATTAAACCAAACAACTAAATACGAAGAGAAAGTTTATTGACTTTTTTGGTAAGGGGATACCTTGAAAGATTCAAACGTAAAGAGTTTTGCTTAATGGTCATGTTTGGTCAGCATTGGGCTAAAGAATTTGGACAGTGAAATCATTGACCTTTTTTTGTATGATACACAATTATTATCTATTATATTTTTTAGTAATTGTTGGATGTGTTGTTTTTTTGTTCAAGTTCACATATTCTTTTCAGGTTGGTCATGATGGGACCCAAAGACTAATGGCAACAGGGGTTAAACTTGAAAACTTTGGCACCAACTTGGTTTTGGGCCTACAGGTGTTCATCCAAACTCATTATGTGTTGTTACTTGTTGGAAATTATTCATAAATCTAGTGAGGGATTGGGTTGAGTTGGGGACACCCCAATCACCACAGTGGGGATTAAGAAAATTATTCTTCCCTTCCCCACATCAATGGAAGGGATACCAGAATGAGCTACATATTTTTTATTTCTTTTGGGTGAATTTTCAGACCTTTGTGTAAAAGGTTAGTAATTTACTCATATCCATATCATTATTACATTCCTAAGAATTATAAATCTTGTGTGGTAGGAACAGCTATTGCAAGACATGTTATTCAAGCAGGTGGAAAATTTGTTTTTCCTAAGTATAGGGTGTTTTCAACCCAAAACATGGGACTATCCTAAGTCTATTTTCTAGCGAAGTGTACCATGGCACTAGAAGAAAAATAGGGTATACACAGATAGGAGTAGCCCTAAAGACAAAAAACACATTGCAAGAATCTTGCCTTGAGATTATATTTGTGTGTGTTCAAATTTCAACAAGATTCATTAAATGGACACATTCATCCACTCAATCATAGTAATGGTGACAATTTTCCATCATACTTTTGAAGCTAAGGATGTTACAAATTTTTTAATCCAAGATGATAGTTCAAGATGGCATGACACTTTTTGTTGGTCAATATAAATGTCAATGTGGCATAAAATGTTTTTCTATAATGCTTTTGCAATCCACAACATTAAAATAAATAATTATTTGTTTGGGCCGCTAATATGTTTGAAGGTAGGTGCTAAAGGTCATGACTAGTTTGTGCTGTTGAAACATCAAGCCAACATGTAATGTACAATGGAGACATGAATACACATCTCATAAAAACAAGGCATATGATAAAATAAAAGTGTAAACCAAGTTAAAACATCACTTACGAGTTGTTAAGCCAATTTTATTGACTATACCCTCTGTGGAATATAATAATTTTTTGACTCACACTCACTAATGCATGTGGATGGACAAGTCATGGTCTATAAATATCTTCTTCCCCAAAATATGTCATTTTCCATGCAAACCTGATTAATTTACACCTAATGTGGGTTTGCATCAAATCCAATATTTATGTGTCTTGAAATGTGTATATATATATATAAACTTTATTTTAGAAAATTCTAGTAGGATCATTAAAAATAGCAAAAACAATTACAATTTTTTTGAACATTTAATATTTATAAATGATGTTTCAATTGGTGAAGGACACACAATTTTAAGGTACACTTCCATTGATGTTCAAATTTTACAATGAAAGCTTATTATATGAGGTTGCACATGGCACAGACCAGAGGCCACAGATCCATTCTAAATGGTCTAGATTTTCTCAAGCATGTTGTCATATTGTTTGCATTGAGTGTTGCATCAATTTGCATGTTCATGTTCGTGGAAATTTAGGAACTCATGTGAAAGGCATTCATTGGGACTGCATGTGGGGTGCATATTTCTGTGTGTGCACAAACCCCCTCCCTCCCCAACTGCTATCTAAGCGCCATGTCACCTGCCATGTAGGTGCCAGGTCATTTTGTCACATGGAAAGTGTGCAGTGACATTTGCCACATCATTTGCCCAATCATTATTTAGCTGGCAAACGTACACCATGTAACAAATGTAGCCAAAAATCTTAAACCCTTACCTTATTTCTGGACCTTTGCCCTGGGACTCCTGCACCCGATTTTCCACACTCCAAATAGTTGCCCCTGCTGAATCCAACCCCATATTTTGGGAATGTCTCACACCATGGGTAAAGCACAAGGTGAAGGTTATTGTGAACCTATACATAGCTCGTAGATAATGCAGCTTAGGAGGGGGTAGGTTCTTAGGGTTACACTTTCTGAGTGAGAAGGATATTATGCCTAAGATCCTTTACACTCTTAATGAAAGGGTGTAATGTCCCTCCTAGAAAAGAGGAAGGATATTTATGGATATAAGGTACCCTCCAAATACATCTAGAACAATTCTTCGAGCGTGTTTTACGGAATTGGAACTAGACATGTGAAAATTTGCAGAATCAGAACCAGAACCCAACTCTCTTCTTCTCTTGGCACTGACCCAGGACTGGGATTTGGCTGACACTGCCGCCTAACTAATCTAACTGGATCTGATCAAAATGATTGGAATTAACCAGGTATAACAAGGGGGATAACTGCTCACCAGGAACTGATCAAATAATTATGAGTGCAAGAACCAGATCTGGAACCATCCCATCAATGCAAAACCAATTCTGAAGCATACCCATTATTTGAAAATTTGTGAAGTAACCCTGAAACTCTAAAACCCTCATGACCAGAGACTGGAGTTTAGGGCCAACGTGACTTGGCACTGGACAGACACATTGACTAGCCTTGTTCACCCCAGTCTATCTGTTGTCGCCTGACTCCTATCTATAATAAGCATGAGCTAGGGAGGGCAGCTCTTAAGAGTACTATATACAAATGTATATCACTTGGGTTACCCAGTCACCTACTGACTTATTGTTTTGAGTTCTCCTTGCAGGCTCCATGGGATTCATGTAATTGATTCATGCAAATACCACACGAGGGAGAATAAAATAAACACCCAAATATAACACTCCTGGAAGTCCAGCAAAGTGCACACTTTCTTGTATGTAAGGAGATAGTTTAGCACTTGTAAGGGATGCAAGTGATACGGCCCCTTGTGATTCAGTTATATAATTTGTTATTATTCTATGCTGAACTCTGATGTATATAGGTTTCATAGCTGGCTCTTTTTCGTCCACATGACTGGCAACAGTGGGCAAAGAGCACCCTTTCGCACGCACACACCGTTTGCACTCGTGTGAAAAACTGAGGCTTTTCCTTGCATGCACATTTCAAAAGAAATAGCAGTTTAATTCAATTTGTACATTCTTCATTTGTACACAAATCCTTATAAACAATTCATTTTCAGTCTTGCACATTATGAAATTCCATGTTGACAAATGCTCATTAGTGTCTGTATAATGGGCTCCACCAACATGCATAATGATCTTCTGTTGATGGCTTTCCATTGGTGGAGTTTGGAGAAGTATTTAATAAGCAGCTTAAATGTTTTATTCCTGCTTTGGAAATTCACTATAGTGTCAAAGATTTGCTCTAATTTTGCAAAAAAAAAAAAGTGTCAATATCTTGGGATTTTTCAAAACAATCACATCATCAAATGTTTGTCAAATGTGTGATGGTGAAGACATCAACCAAATGGAATATCTACAGTTGGAGCCATTGTGATCATCCTTCAATTGACTTGTTTTGGAAAGGTGGAAAAGTTATTTATTTCCAAAAAAATTCATGTTATTTTCATGTTGAAGAGGTGCATAATTTGCCAATGTGTAGATTTTTGTGTAGATATTAGGATTTCCATTCGAAAGTTATGTACTTATTAGGCACCTGATGTAATGCCAACTTCCTGTTGGCTTACATGTTGGTTGCCTTGTAGCATCTGAAATAAAAGTATTGTAGCCACCTTGCAAGTAGTTGTGGATACAAATTCACTACCTATTAAGTCATGCTGCATGTCACCCATAATACCCAACCCAATTAGGTGTATGGATTATTGGGTTAACCAATCATCTAACTTCCTGATTGACTAAAGGTTTCAAAGTTGTCCTTAGGGGAGATCATGGCAAATGCTAGGATGGTTATAAATGTTCACCTGTAACAATCACAGTTGCTGGGCAATGGATGCCTAATTCTCCAGATATTGTACTCAATTTCATACTGTCTTTCACAAATGTCCTACCTACTTAGGTTTTGTATTCTCCTGCCCTTTGAGGAGTTTGAAACCAAATGGATATTTAAAGCATAACTAAGAATTTTTTCTTAATTCTTGTGTTGACAACCCAACATTGAAAAGCACTTACCTGAAATGGGGAGCCTAAGTAAGTGCTTTCTTTAAAAAACAGTTTTGTGTGGAGTAAAGAAGAGCACTTGCATGCTATGGACACCAACAGCCACAAATATCTAAAGATTGGAAGCTCACCTGCCACATATATTCCAATTAAGCCATATACACAATGTGAACTATCTCAGCCAGTTACCTTCTACCATTCCACATGGGGCCAAGTTCTTATTCGTTGTGTGTTTTAATTTCAGTACACTCAAATGCACTGTAGTTCTGAAGCTCAAATTTGTACCCACAAAATCGGAGAGGACATTAGATAATTAAAGAAGAAGCATGCCAAGCAGACATAACCCCCAAAATGTACATGTAAGATGTTTTCAGAAATTGTGGTGAAAGGGCCAACCAATGTGGTCCCCATATCTGCTTCCAAGTGCCCTGAAGCGCTCAGGTTCCAACACATTGCAATATTGACAATTTAATATTATCTGGTGATCTCTTGTTTAACCCATTAAGAATTTTTTGTTACTTATATAAGGACTGGGTCAGACTTCGTTCACACCCGCCCCAAATTCATTGCCTGCACTGTCTTCTTTGCCAGTTTTTGATAGACCCGAAATCAGTTGCGTCTTGCAGGTGGGTATGTACTTGGCTCACTGGGGTTTTCTGTTCAGTCTCTTGTCTCTTCTGCCTCTATTGCTAAAAAGAACATCGTTTGCTCCCTTGTTGGAAGAAATGTTAAAAGGTGCCAATGAAGTCTGCCAACCAAGAGTGACGAATTGCCATAAATATTGTCTTAAAGTCTATGGCTTTTGCCTTGATTGTTAGGGTGGACACTTTCTAACTGTCTGAAGTTGGTTGTAGCTGATTCTTCTATCCAAACTGACTTGAAAGCATTTGAAACTTCGTACTTTTTGGATGACAAAGAAAAAATCCAACTATTTTATGTTTTTCTCTCCTTCCAGTTGGGAGTTGAACTTGGGTAGTAGATGAATGGATAAACAAATTGGATGTTTTTTCTTACAAGCATAGCTTGAGGTTTTTATGCATCCATTACAAGAGAATGTGGTTTTCCTCACATAAAGAGCCCCAATACATGACATGTGTGAGAGATAAACTTTGTGGTTTCATTCATTACATTGTAAATATGTGATGTTTACTGTGACATATATTATGTTAAAATAACACTAGGTTAATTTTGACATTGGGAAATGACACTTTTCGTTTAGAATTTCAAATTAAGACCTCATTTGAAAATAACTCTCTTCCTCTTTGTGCTGAAGGCCCATCTTACTAGTTTATAAAGTGATGTTACAATAACAGTTAATGTTTGATTCATCAACAAATGAGAAAGATGACAGCTGGTGAATAAATAAAATGCAACATGAGGTTAACTTGGATAATTCGAATTTATTTAAAAAGAAACCAGGAATTATACACAGAAGTCAGCTTCAACGAATTTCCATGGCTTGGTAGTTGCAGTAGACATCTGAATCTAAGATTCTTGTTGTATCCCCATTCTGTAGCCGGCATTCTTCTCTAATAAAATGACACAACCCTTGAACACAGTGCATCATCATCACATGCCGATGTTGATCAACGTCACAATTCACCAATCTAGCATTTAAACTAATTGATTAGAACTTTCGTAATGAATGAAAAAAGTAAACTTCAACAACATGTGCTTTGGGATCCAACTGTGGGATGGATCTGGCTGCTGCTTGTTTGGTGTGGGGCAGGTCCCCATAACTCAAAGAAGTTAGTTGACTAGTACTATTACTCCAGGCAATTTGTTTGAGGTTGTAAAGCATGATGAATAATGATATGATATGAAATTGGTGGGAATACCCATTAGGTATGGTCCTTCATTGGGTTTCTGACTTTGGAAACCGTCCTCCCTTCCAATATTCAAGTAGTGTTAGAAGTTTTAGAACTTACATGTTTAGGCTTTGGTAACAGAGAGAGTGGGATCCATTTGTACTTTTGTACCTCTGAGCCATTGACTTTTTCCATCAACTATTTGTGATGTTTCTGACATATGGAGTGATGGCAGAACTTCTTCAAGTACACTCACTTCTTAGCTGGTTTTTTAATATATCAAAGCTCAGATGATCCAGGAGCAAGTTGCACCCAACCATTGTTTTTTTTGTTTCAGAAATATATGACATTTGGCTACTTGTGGCGCTAGGATGGCAACTAGTTGGAATGAACTGGAGTCCAGAAGGCTATAAGATTTTTTTTTTAAGTAAATTTTTGACTACAGATTAAGGGGACAGTTTTTCAAGGTTGATTGTTGTAGGATATTTGGTTCTTGCCAATTCTAAAAAGAGAAATCTAGATAACTAAATCCTGGAGACTCTAGGTCCTTAACCACAATGTTCATTGCCCAAAATTCTAATACAACAAACCACAATGCATGCACACATCAGTTATAACACAAGTTCCACAAATTGGAAACAAACAAAAATAGTCATTTGTGAGTGGATTGAACCTTTTACACTTCTCATTATATCACAAGTGTCTTGCAAAACAAGGTTAGTTAAATACAAAACCACTCTCAAGCCACAATAGAACAACAACTTGGAAAGAAAAGGTTGAATTGTAAACAATAAATGGTATCCATTTTGGATCTCCAACTTCACTTACACACAAAAAAACTATCCAACAATTGCAACTTGTAATGTTGCCAAAAAATGTTGAGTAAAGATCCGAGAGCCTCAAATCTAAGCTCCCACAACATATTAAGGACATTTTGTGCGCTATTGTTCATATGCTTTTGTATATGAAGAATTATGGATGGTATAATTTTTTTGGGAAAACATATTGACCAATAACACCAAGTCAATAGTGAGTCAGTTGCACAACTTGGATTTGCAAGATGCCAAAGAGTTGAAGCATTGTTTATCCTCTACATTGCCAAGAACTTGTATCATGGTAATTTTAGCCAACTTGAAATATTCTGGAAAAGAACATGCAAGCATTCTAGATGCTGGAAAAGTGCACCAAAGGTGTGTCAAAGGATTCACATCAAACAACTTAGCCACTGCAGTATATGCATTTGATTTCATAACCAACTTGAAGATAGATTGTCGAATGTCAAAGGAAGCTGCTAATAAAACTTTAAACACCCATACATCACTATTGCCCAACTTCTTGGGGTGACAAAAAGCTACCTTAATAACATCCAAATGTTTGCAAAAAAATTCTTTTACAAATTACAATTAATATTATGGGTACACCACACCTAAATTGTCCACGACACCATAAGCAAGGAATCTCCTTTGCTATTTTGCAATAAGACAATCAATAACACCTACAACCCACATCCATTTTTTGGTTTAGTTCAATGTAAAATAAAGTGGACATAGTATAAATAAATAAAGTGAATTACAAAGGGGTTAGGGTTTAAGGTCAATCATAAAAAAATTCTTTCCACCTATATGATGGTACAACATAAACATCTCTTGTCATATATGAAATTTCAAGAGTTTATAAATTCAAATGAAAGCTAGATGTGTTATTGATTCACATTAAATGCTAGATGTTCCATGCCCATATTAGGTATGTCATCTAATACATTACTATTAACTTAACATGTTTAACACACAACAAATACTTGTAAACATCAAATGGGTGCAAACACATTAAAAGGAGCCAATGGTGCCAAGGTTAAAGTCCTTTTCAAAGATTGCATTTGACACATGGCATTTTTTTGTTGGTCTATTTTCTTAATTTATACATTTTTCATACCAAGTTTATGATTATGTTTTAGATATAATTTTTTAAAATACATCTTTGTCTATGTCATTTATATTATGCATCGATGCTTTGAAAACATAAAAATGAATCACTTGTGTTAAAGACACATTTTCAATTTATATTTTTCAAGGTCAAAAACACATTTGAAGAAAATGTGTTGAAATGTGTTTTTTAATAAATTCGCGAATTTTCAAGAGTTTTTTTTGTTTTCTAAACATCAATATTAATAAGATCATGTTCAATTTTGAAAAAGAATGATGCACATTTCATAACAAAAAAGGATGTTTCGATATATATTCACAGTTATTTTGAAAATGGAAAAGAACTTTTGAAATATCATCAATTTGTATCAAGTTTTGAACATTCAAACTCTACAAGTAATGGAAGCTAAAAAGGAAAAAAATCAATAATTCAATTTATTATACTCCCTCTTGCGATTATTCAAAGAGACAAGATTATAGTTTTAAGCATTATTCACACATTTTATGGTTCTAGCTAGTTACTATTTTTACACCCAAATTCATTAGACTTGAACCTCATGTCTAGGTTTGAATATAGTTCATAAATTTCCCCTTGGCATAGTTTTGTTGTTATCATGAAATCACAAATGAAAATGTTTCATAATTAATTATATTTAATTAGGTTATGGATTGATTACAACAATGGGAAAATGGCAACAAGCCCCAATAAAATTTACACATCGCAAAAAAAATCAAAGTTTGCCTTGTCATTGGTAGGACCATTAAAGGCCATTTTCATCAACAAAGTTTTGTACTCTACCATAACATGTTGAAAAGTAAGGGACAATATAAACATTCAATAGGTTTTGACATTCTTCAAAACCTTGGTCCCTTTTGTCTCCATATGTTCTACTAACTCTCTGCAATTCCAAGGCCTTTTAGGGCTCTTCAAAAAAATAATTGTACAAAGCTTGAAATAGATCCTAAATTATCTTGAACATGGACAAATGTGATAAAGTTTGAACCACAAGGTTGGTTCTATGAGCCATATAATGACCCCCCATGGAATGTGAAGCCCAACCATCTAAGTATGTGGAATAACACTTGAAACATCTAGATTTTCTAATCATTCTAAGCATATTTTTTGTGGATTTTTCACAAAAAAAATTAAAACTTCCAACCATATTCCTTAAGGATCATTTGGGAAAATTTTAAACATTTTCTTATGGATCTTTTTTTAAACATTATTTTAAAAAAAAAACTTCCTTTATAATTTATTGTCCATAACACTTCATCACAAGTAAATAACAAATGTTGAACTATTCCAACATCAAATTCTATGGCCTCCGAAGCAATGCCATGCATATGTTGATCCATAGCCTAACTAGAAGTGTTTGACCAATGCATGTTGGTGTTTTTTCAAGATTCCAAATATCAAACAAATCCTTGTGAACCTCACATTCAAGCATTGACTTGCCATCCTTCAATAAATGGAACAATGTAGTAAAATAAAATAATTTTCTACGCTTTTCACTAACTAACCCATTGGTAATTTGTTGCAAAACAAACTCCCCCCCTTTCAAAACATAAGCAACTTCATTTGTGTTTTGTTTACAATCTTTACTAGTATATTATTCCTTTCTTTTTACCTTTTTCATAGGTCTATGAACCTTCCTTTGATTAGTTTGTTTCTAAAATGAATCCCATTTTGGAACTAAAAGCTTGTATTTATGCTTTTCAACCCAAGGTAGTTTAGCCACCCATGAAATTTGGAATTTTTGGTTTGATTCATAAATTAAAAAATTTCTAGCTTTTGGTGGTAGTGACAAGTTTTATTAAGAAAATTCAATTAGTTTTTCTAGTGAAAAAATGCTAAGAAATTCTATAAGACAATTTGATGCATTTAAAACAATGATTGACAAGTTATTTACCTTTCAAAGCAAGAAACTCACTCAAGTTAGATGTTTGATTCTTATTACTAGAAGCCACATCAACAAACAAGAAGAGGTGTACCATTGTTAGGGTTATCAAAGTTATAAAAGTATCAAAACTTGAAATTTAAGGGTAATTTAAGTAGTGACAACTTCAAACAAAGTTGCAACTCACAAGAACAAAATGTGCAATTCGAAATTATTGTGTTGTTGCATGCATGTTGCAACATAAGTAAGACTACTAAAAAGAAAGGTCATTTCGATTAGAGAATCCAATAAAATAGGACCCCATTTGGATAGGTGTCAAAAAGACCATCTTGTCAATCTAGACAAATTGATTTGGACCTATTTTATGTGATTGGGGTGATCTTATTGACTAGTAGACTATTGGACTATTTGATTAGTCATTTTGACTACTGGTTAATGGACCATTTGACTAGTCAAATTTCTACCCAATATTTTCTATAGGTTATTACCAAATGTTTTTATATAAGTAGGTTTAAATAAATAAGTGGTAGCCTAGCTTAGCCTACTTGACGTAGTTTACTTACCTTAACCCTTTAAGTATGTATATAGGTTACAAGTCTTTACCAATGGACTACACCTTCCAAAATTGATAAAACTTGTCAAGTTTTTTTTCATTTGTTTATTTCACATCATTAGTTATGTAGGTAAGTAAGAAAGTTAGGTATTAATAGGTAGGTTGCACGATGTTTATTGAATAAGGGGTAGGTAAGTAGGTAGTTTGTAATCCATAGGAGGTAGGTAGTTAGGTAAGTAAATGGGTAGGTAGGTAGGTAAGTACTTATAAGTAGGTATGTAGGTAAGGATGTATGGTGGTGGGAAATAGGAGGTAGGTCAATAGAGTTGTATGGTAGGTGGGAATTAGGAAGTGTAATAGAGGCTTATGATGATAGGTTGGAAGTAGGAGGCATGTAGGTAAGATTGTATATTGGTAAGTGGCAAATATGAGGTAGGTAAGTAAAGATGTAAGATGGTAGGTGGGAAGTAGGAGGTAGGTAGGTAAGGATGTAAGATGGTAGGTGAAAAGTAGGAAGTAGGTAGGTATGTAGATAAGTAGGTTGGTGGGTAAGGATGTAAGATGGTAGGTGGGAAGTACAAGGTACGTAGGTATGTACATAAGTAGGTTGGTGGATAAGGATGTAGGATGGTAAGTGGGAAGTATGAGGTAGGTAGGTAGGTTTGTAAGATGATAGGTGAGTAGGTAAGTAAATAAGTAAGTTGGTATGTAGGTAGGCCTAGGTTATTGCATAACCTAGTTAGTAGTTATTTTAACCAATTAGGTAGCATAGGATCTCCCATTTGATTAGAACACCATTGTCCATCTTGACTAAGGATCTCGTTTTATTTTATCCAACTTGATTAGATGTCCTAGTTGACTAAAAACCATTGGTCATTTTGACCAAAATGGTTAAATTTTTTTGTCCAACTTGACTAAATGTTCAATTTGACATGTAGTCAAATAGGTCATTTTAGTCAAGTTTATTAGTTAAAAATACACATGTGTCATTCAAGCCTTAGGCCTATAGTCAAAATGTACATGTCCACTAATAAAAAAATATTTCTTGGTCAACTTGGACCTTTTGAAAAACCATGAATTGTAATAGTTTAACACAAGAACCCAAGTCCTAAAGATGTGACACACACCAATGTGAAGAACTACACAACTTGCACCAAAAAACACAAAGTATTAGAATCTAGAAGAACACAAAAAACAACAAAACAATTTTTTAAAGCTTTAGTTTGTTTTAATTCATAAGTATTAAGGTTCAAATTGCAAATGTACACCATACGAAAAGGTGAAAATATACAATGTACATTGTTAAATAAATTGTGAATCAAGATGTTCATAAGAAACACTTGCAATGTGTTCATTATGCTATAACCTATAACCATGAAAACATCACCAATGAATGATTGGATTTGATTCCAAGCTTCATAAAAAATTCCAAACCCATGATTCATTGTGTACTTTGTAACATTAAGCATAACATGACTTTCTGCCCCATTTTCACAAATCACAATCTAGTTAATTCTTCATTATTCAATCATGAATAATAATTTGTGATGTTAATTGTTCTATGGTTGACCATTGAACAATCAAATCTATAAATTGAGCTTTCGAAGGCACTTAAATCACTCAAAATAATGACAAAAGAATCACACAAAATCCACATTATGAAAAATGTAACATTTAGGTTACACACAACTTGTAATGGAACTTCAAAACCTTCTACTTGTAAATTATGAATTTTGGGGTAGCAATCTTGCAAACAAAAGAATGATGAGGAAAGGTTTTTGTGCAAGGGAGAACGGTTTTGGAAATGGCTTAAATTTGAGGGAAAAGGTGTGGTGACCATCCAATGGTTGAAATAAACAAGTAGGTTATTTAAGGTTCCTTTATGGCATGTTTGGTGACATGCTAATGTGGTTTGCTTGTGCAATAGGTGAAAGGTTTAATATTTGAAGAGATTTTTAAAAGACCTTTTTGGATGTGATGATGTTTTTAAGCAGAAAAACACTAGATTTCACCCTTGAAATTTAAACTTATAGTTGGTTGACCTTGAGTTTTTGGAGAAATTTGATGATTTTCACCCCAAAAAAATTATACCCAATAAACACATTTGAAAACACCCATTGGAAAATGAAGCCAACATCAATATGCAACTAGTTGGTTCATGGTTTAAAGAAATAATGGATGCCAACTTTATTTAAACCTATATCACATATTATATTAAGATTTCTTGGTTGGATTAACAAAATTCATGATCACAATTATTAGGCTAGTTATCAAAGTTCATAATCATAGTTATAAGAAAATCAAATACTTAATTTTGATGTGTTCACATGGTTACCAAATTATCAAATAATATATTTCGTATATTTAACCATGGTTTTTTTTTTTTGTAAAAATCAAATAACCACTTAGAAATTATTGGATATTTGTTATCTCTTCATGAAACCTAGTGGTTATTTGATGCCCAAAAAATTACAAATACCTAAACCTAATGGTTCTTTGATTTTTTT
>Ga0116230_10002031_pt1 | contig 19491 bp, 18 predicted proteins | sample S1TSphfallax_3_FD_88678 | JGI IMG/M metagenome (GOLD analysis project Ga0116230, IMG submission 88678) | Host-associated microbial communities from peat moss isolated from Minnesota, USA - S1T2_Fd - Sphagnum fallax MG | ecosystem: Host-associated > Plants > Peat moss > Unclassified | place... | reverse complement strand
CGGCGGCGGGCGTGTGGGTCATGAGCTTCGGCACGAGGCCGGTGCGGGTCATGGTGTGCCACTGGTCGCGCAGCCGGCCCGTATTCAAGGTGAAGCCGGGTCCGGTCCCGGCGGCGGGCACCGGCACGGCGACGATGCGCGCCCGCCCGTCCGCGGTGGGGAAGCGTCCATCGGCAAAAAGCCGGCCGCCCTCCGCGGTCGCGCCGGCGGGGTAGGGCCAGCGCGTGGGCGGCAGCGCGTCGTAGGCCTCGGCGGTGAGGCCGGCGAGGCCGCCGATGTCGAACAGGCGGGCGCCGTCATTCTCGAAGGCCGAAAGGGCGGCGTGTTCGGCGAAGACCTCCGCGGGATCGTTCCAGGCGAAGGCATCGGCGAAGCCGAGCCTCCGGGCGACACCCGCGAAGAGCCGCCAGTCCGCGCGCGCCTCTCCGGGCGCTTCGCGGAAGCGCCGCTGCCGCGAGATGCACCGTTCCGAATTGGTGACGGTGCCATCTTTCTCGCCCCAGCCCTCGGCGGGCAGCACGACATGGGCGAGACGCGTGGTGTCCGTCTCCCAGCAATCGGACACCACGACGAACGGGCAGCGGGCCAGCGCATCCCGCACCGCGCCCGCGCGCGGCATCGAGACGGCAGGGTTGGTGGCGGCAATCCAGATTGCCTTGATGCGGCCGTCGGCCACGGCCTCGAACAGGTCGATGGCCATCAGGCCGGGCTTCTCGGCCACGCGCGGCACGTTCCAGAAGCGGGCAACGCGGTCGCGGTCGGCGGGGGTGAAATCCATGTGGGCGGCGAGCATGGTGGCGAGGCCGCCGACCTCCCGCCCGCCCATGGCGTTCGGCTGGCCGGTGAGGGAGAACGGCCCCATGCCCGGCCGGCCGATCCGCGCCGTGGCGAGATGCACGTTGAGGATCGCGCCCACCTTGGCGGTGCCGTGCTTCGACTGGTTCACGCCCTGGGAGAACAGGGTCACGACGCGCTCGGTCTCGGCGAACCAGGTGTAGAACCGGGCGATCAAGGCCGCGTCCACCTCGGTCGCGGCGGCAACGGCCCCGATGCTGCCGGCGCCGTCCCGCGCCATCGCCAGCGCCACATCCAGCCCGGAGGTGTGGCGACCCGCCCAGCCGAGGTCGATCGCGCCCCGCTCATCGAGATGGACGAGCAGCCCGGCGAACAAGGCGATGTCGCTGCCCGGTGCCACGGGCAGGAACAGATCCGCCTGATCGGCGGTCGCGGTGCGGCGCGGATCGATCGCCACCAGCCGCGTGCCGCGTGCCGCACGCGCCGCGAGCAGCCGTTGATGCAGCACCGGATGGCACCAGGCGGTGTTGCTGCCGACCATCACCGCCAGGTCGGTCTCGTCGAGGTCGGCGTAGAGGCCCGGCACGATATCGGCGCCGAACGCTCGCTTGTGCCCGGCGACCGTGGAGGCCATGCAGAGACGCGAATTCGTGTCCATGTTGGCGACGCCGAGGAAGCCCTTCATGAGCTTGTTGGCGACGTAGTAGTCCTCGGTGAGGAACTGGCCGGAGCCGTAGAAGGCGACGCTCTCCGGCCCGTGCGCTTCGATGGTGGCGGCAAGTCGCCCGGCCACGCGGTCGAGCGCGGCCTCCACCCCGACGGCTGTCCCGTCCACCCGCGCCATGCGGAGGCGGCCGCGCTCGCCCAGCGTTTCCGCGAGCGCCGCACCCTTGGAGCAGATGCGGCCGAGGTTCGCGGGATGCGCCGGGTCCGGCTGCACCGGCCCCGACCCCGCAGGACCGGTGCCCGTCACGATGCCGCAGCCGACGCCGCAATAGGGGCAGGTTGTCTGCACGCGCCTTGCCTCAGACCCGCGCCAGCGCGGCCTCGGCCCAGGCAGACCGCCAGCGGCGGCCAACCTGGGTGATGCCCGCGAATGCCGCCAGGGCGATGCCGGCGAAGATGAGGAAGCCGACCTGGTAGGTGCCGGTGAGCTGCTTGCAGAGGCCGAGGCTGCTGGCGAGGTAGAAGCCGCCGACACCGCCGGCCATGCCGACGAGGCCGGTCATGATGCCAATCTCGGCCCCGAAGCGCTGCGGCACCAGTTGGAAGACCGCGCCGTTGCCTATCCCGAGCGAGAGCATGCCGATGGCGAAGATCGGCAGCGCCAGGAAGACCGAGGGCAGGCCGAGGCTCACCACCACGAAGGCGGTCGCGGCCACGAGGTAGACGACCGCGAGCGTCCGCACGCCGCCGATGCGGTCGGCGATTGCACCGCCCACGGGGCGCACGAGCGAGCCGAGGAACACGACCGCCGCCGTCGCGTAGCCGGCATGGACCGGCGAGAGATGATACTGCGTGTGGAAGTAGATGCTGAGGTAGGAGGCGAGGCCGACGAAGCCGCCGAAGGTCACGGCGTAGAAGCCCATCAGGCACCAGGTGTCGCCGATGCCCAGCATCTTCACATAATGCGAGAAGGGGCGCGGCGGCGGGCAGGTGGGGCTGTCCTTGGCGAGCACGATGAAGATGATGAGCGTCACCGTCAGCATGGCGGCCGCGATGCCGAAAACATTGGTCCAGCCGAAGGCGACCGCGAGGCTCGGCGCGAAGAGCGCGGCGAGCACGGTGCCGGAGTTGCCGGCGCCCGCGATGCCGAGCGCCGTGCCCTGATGCTCGGAGGGGTACCAGCGGGAGGCGAGCGGCAATGCGATCGCGAAGGCGGCGCCGGCGACGCCAAGCGCCAAAGCGAGCAGAAGAATTTGGTGGTAGCTGCCGATGCCGAAGAACCAGGCCGCCGCCAAGGCGAGGATGACGACGATCTGCATGGCGATGCCGACGCGGCGCGGTTTGAACTGATCGACGAGGAAGCCGTTCAGCACGCGCAGGAAAGCGCCTGAGAGCACGGGCACCGCCACCATGAAGCCAAGCTGCGCGTGGGTCAGCTTGAGGGTGTGGCCGATCTGTATGCCCAGCGGACCGAGCAGCACCCAGACCATGAACGACATATCGAAATACAGGAAGGCACTGAAAAGTGTCGGCAAGTTGCCGGCGTCACGAAATCGGGTCTGCATGGTTTCGAGGCTCCAGGCGGCGATACCGCCCTCGGACCGTCATTGGCCCGCGCACTCAATCGGGTAGGAGGCTGTCTCCTATCCGGACCAAACCAGGTTGCTGCTCTGCACCCAGGCATACCTGCGCTTCCCAGCGGCAGGCGGAAACCTCAACGCAAAATGTGTGCCATCGTCTGGTCGAGGCAGAACCACCGGACGGAATTCTTATTGTGATCAAAAAAGCATCATATGCCTAAGTTGTGTGCCCATATCTAAGGCAACTCGGTCCCGTCGCCCGCGAAACGAGTGCGCGGGCGACGGTGATACGCTACGGCAGGCTGCCCACGGCCGTCTCCGGAACGGGCAGGCCCAGATCCGAGGCTGCCTCCTGATACAGCTCGGGCCGGTAGAGATCAGGCAGATCCGCCTCCATCCAACCCCAGCGCCGCATCTGTCCGCCGAACCAGGCGGCATGGGCGAGGGAGGGAACGCTCGCCGATCCGGCCGCGAAGACCGGCCGGTCCGGACCGGCCAGCGCCGCTCGCGTGGCGGCTTCCGGCAAGGCGAGGCCATCCGCCGCCGCGAGCCTCGCGGCGAGTCGTGCGTCGCCTGCCGGATCGTCGCATAGCGGGCCGGCCCGCAGGAGAGCGCGTACCAGGGCGCGGAGCGCGGCGGGATCGTCCTCGGCCAGGGCGGCATCGACCGCGAGCGCCTTCTCGGGGTGCGCGCCCCAAATCTCGGTGGTGCCGATGAGGCGCGTGCCCGCCCCGCTTGCCTGCGCAACCGCGCCCCAGGGCGCACCGGCGCAGAAGCCGTCGATGGCGCCCTCCGCCAGGGCATCGGCCGTTGCCTCGGGCGGGACGGTGATGATCTCGACATCGCAGTCCGGATCGATGCCGCCGGCCGCCAGCCAGTGCCGCAACAGCAGGTTGTGGGTGGAATAGCCGTGCACGACCGCAAGCCGCGCCGGCGGCTGCCCGGCGAGCGCCGCCTTCAGGCTCCTTGCCCGGTCGAGCGCGCTGCCCTCCAGCCCGACCCGGCTGGCGAGCCCCGTCGTGACCGTCAGCGCGTTGCCGCCGGTGCTGAGGCCCATGGGCAGCACCAGCCGCCGGCGCACGCCGCGCAGCCCGGCCGCGATGGCAATGGCGAGCGGCGGCAGGATGACTGCCGCATCGAGCGCCCCGTAGCTCATCTTGTCGGCGATATTCGCCCAGGACGGTTCGATGGAGAGCGTGACGCGCAGGCCCTCGGCGGCGAACAGGCCCTCGGCCTCGGCCATCACGACGGCCGCGGAATCCACCAGGCGCAACAGCCCGAGGCGCAGGTGCCGGCTCATCCCCTAGCTCTCCGCCGTCGCCATGATCTGCGCCGCCACGTCGACGATGCGCTTCTGGCTCTCCATGGCGCGTTTGCGCAGCCGGCGATAGGCGTCAGGCTCCGACAGGCTGTGGCGGCGCATCAGCACGGATTTGGCGCGCGTGATCAGCGCTCGCTCCTCCAGCTGCTCCTCGGCGCGGCGCAGTTCGCTCTCCATCTGGCGGTAGCGATCGAACAGGGCGACGGCGACCCGGATCACCACCTTCACGTCGGGCATCGAGGCGCCGACCACGTTGTAGGACGAGACGCCGGCCGCGATGGCTTCATTCATGAAGGTGGGGTCGTCGTCATCCACGAACAGCACCACCGGCAGCGGCGCATGGGCGCGCAAGGCCCGCAAGGCTTCCAGACCGTCCCGGTCGGGCCGGCCCATATCGACCAGCACCAGATCGGCGCTCGCCCGCCGGACGCCGTCGAGAAGCGTCTCGCGGGGGCCAACGCGCGAGACCTTGGCCGCCCCGCTCAGCGCGGCGGCCAGCAGCTCAGCCCGCTCGGCATCGTTATCCGCGAGCAGCACCTTCACGAAGGCGGCAGACCCTGGCTCACAATCAGACGCTCTCCTCGCCGCGTGCGTCCTTATGTGGCCACGACCGCGGACGGGAGACAAGGATCTTGTGCAGTGCGGCAGATGCTTCCAAGGAATGTCACATCAAGCCGCACGAGCACCGCGTGGAAGGTTTTCCTTCTTTTTACAGAAAGAAGCGCCGCGCATTTTCCTGTTGATCAGGCACTCATGGAGCCGTTCGACAGCAGGGAGACTTTGGACCTCAGACTTTTGATGAGCCCGCTCGCATCGCCGGAAGAGACGAGAGAGGCGAAATCCGACCGCTGCACGGCGACGCGGCTGATGGTGCCGTCGAGAAGCACGTCCACCACCTTCCAGCCGCTGTCTTCGTCGCGCATCACGTAGTCGATCCGCAGCGGGTCGCGGCCCGGCTTGGTGATGGTGGTGGTGACGACGCGCTGGCTGCCCACGGGGCGGGTCGTCGGCTGCACGTCGATGACGCGGCCTTTATAGGAGTGGAAGTTCGCGACGTAGTTCGCGATCGTGTAGCTGCGGAAGACCTGGAGCAGGGTCTGCTGCTGCGCCGGGGGAAGCGTGCTCCAAAGGGCGCCCACGGAAATACGCAGGATGCCCTGGAGGTCGAAGGCTGCGTCGACGGCCGGCGCCAGCATCTGGTAGCGTTGCGGAAAGGGTGTGCTGCGCCCGGCCTTCATCACCTGGAGAAGAACGCCGTAGAACTGCGTGACGGGAACGGTCGCGGGGTCTACCGCGCCCTGCGCCGCCGCCTGGCGTGCCGCCAGAAGCAGGGGAAGGCTCATCGCGAAAAGCTGTCGTCTGGACGCCGGCACCGTCTCTCTCCCTGCCATTGTTGACGCGATATATCCTGTTTAGATGGCGGAGGATGCCTTTTTTCCAATCGTCCCAAGCTAACCGCATCGCGCCTGGCACCTCGCGCCTCGCCGACGGAACCTGATTACCATCGCCACACGTCCGGTCAGCAGACTAGACCTGACCGGACATTGCTTGGGCTGGATCATGATAACTGACGGCGCTGGACTGCTTACGCTTATCCTCGCCACCCTCCTGCTGGTGGTCGTCGCGGCTGTGGCCATGCTGCGGCCCCGCTGGCCGCTCTGGGCCCAACTGGCGACCCGGGCCGTCGCCTTCGCGATGCTGACCATCCTGGTGCAGAGGCTGCTGGGCTCGCCGCTCACGCCTCATTACAGCGCGCTCTACTCCGGCAAGGATTTCTGGGAACATCTGATCGAGGCCGGCTGGTGGATTCTGGCGGCGCGCGTGGGCGTGACCCTCGTCCGGCTGCTCGTCGTCCTCGAACATCGTCCGCGCGAGACACAGATCGTCTCTGACCTCATGGCCGGCGGTATCTACCTCGCGGCCCTGCTCGCCATCGTGAACGACGTCTTCGCGGTGTCCGTCGCCGGCCTGCTCGCAACCTCCGGCGTGATCGCCATCGTCCTTGGCCTCGCGCTGCAGAGCACCCTGGCCGATGTCTTCTCCGGCATCGCCGTCGGTATCGAGCGGCCGTACAAGGCCGGCGACCTCATCTGGGTCGAAGGGAATATCGAGGGCCATGTCGTCCAGGTGACATGGCGCTCGACGCATATCGCGACCTTCCAGAGCACGATCGCGATCGTTCCGAACAGCGTGATTGCGAAGGCGCGCATTATCAACCGCAGCCTGCCCGAACCCGTGCGGGGCGATACGATCGTGATCAGGCTGGATGCCGCGGCCGCGCCGGAGCGCTGCATCGCGACCCTGAAGGAGGCCGCGCGCGCCGCGATGATGCCGCTGGCCTTCCCTGCGCCCTCGGTTGCGCTCACCGGGCTGCAAGGGGACGGAGCGAGCTACGAGGTCAGCTACTCAGTGGCGACCAGCGGGCTGCTGGACCAGGCCCGGACCGAGGTTTTCACGCAGATCCATCGTCATCTCCATCATGCGGGCATTGCGCTGTCGGTTGCCGGCGCCGCCAGCCTGGGCGTGAGGAAGGTTCCCACGGCCGCGGATATGCTGGCCGAGTCCGATCTGTTCGGCATGCTGGATGCCGTGGGACGAGAATCCCTGGCGTCGCACTTCGAAGAGATCAGGCTGGAGGCGGGTGAAGCCCTTTTCCATGAAGGCGATGCGCCGAAGTACATATTTCTGCTGGCGAGCGGCGTCGTGGAGGTCACGAAGACAGGCACATCCGGCTCGCACATCGTCCATCGCTTGAGCCCGGGCGAGAGCCTCGGCGCGATCGGCCTCATCACCGGGTCGCCCTATGCGGCGACCGCGACGGCGCTGACGGCGGTGAAGCTCTTCAGGATGGACAAGGCGTCCGTCGCTGCCGCGATCGCGGCGGCGCCCCATCTCGAGGCTGGGCTTGCGGCCCTCGCGGAGCAGGGGCGGGCCGCACTCGCGCGCGATGCGGTCGCCGATCAGCGCCAGCGTCCCGAGGCGCCGGAGGAGCTTCGTTCGAGGCTGCGCAGCTTCCTCAGGGTGCTTGCCTCCGGTTGATGGCGGGCACGCACTTACGGCGCGATCCGCATGTGCAATTTCAGGTTGCACTGTCAATGTGTGGTTCTCGGCCGGTGATATCCGGGCGGATAGCGCCGGGGTCCGGGCTTCGGCACCGGGTGACCGTGGCCGTCCAGGACTTCATGGACCAGGAAGGCGATCCCTCCGGCGACCGTCACGGCACAGGGAAACAGCAGGCTGAAGACGAAACGTCGCCGGGGCATCGGGCGATCGCGCGGGGGCTCCGGCATGGGTTCGAGGAAAGCGCGCGCGATGTCGGCGGCCGTCACCATGATTTCCTGCCTTCCAATCTTGCTGGAACGCCACCTACGCGTATAACGCCATGACGTTGCCATATAATAAGGGCTCGACGTGATACCCGGCGCAACGAAGCACAACAGTTAGTGGCGCGTGATCATGCCGAGCGAAACGGACCTGCTGGACGACTTCGACCTCTCGGCGGCGCTGCATATGCTGCGCCCGAGCGAATATACGGCGGCGCTGATCCAGACGCTGCTTGGCCTGCCTCGTTTGGTCCGGGGCGCGAACGTGTTGGAGATCGGTTCGGGCAGCGGCGTCGTGCTCGCGGCCCTGGCAAGCTTGGGGGCGGCGTCGATCTGCGGGATCGATAGCGAGGCTCAGGCCATCCTGGCCGGCGAGGCCATGCTCGAGGCGGTCGGCGCCACGGCGGAGTTCCACCGTGGCGATCTCTGGCAGCCGGTCAGCGGGCGGCGGTTCAGCCTCGTTGTTTCCAACCTGCCGCAATTTCCGACGGACAGTCATCACTTTCCCGGCCGCCTGCCGAGCTGGAGCCATGGCGGCCATGACGGACGCCGGCTGCTGAACCCGTTCCTGGACGCGCTCCCCGAGCATCTGACGCCGGCTGGCCGTGCCATCATCACCCATAACGCCTTCATCAGCCTGGCGGAGACCAGGCGGCGCCTCGCCGAGAGCGGGCTTAGCGCCACGATCCTCCGAACTGTCATGGTGACGTTGCCGAACGAGAAGCTCAAGGTGATGTCGCCGGAAATCCGCGCCCGCGAGGAGGGGCGCACGATCCATACCCTGGGCGCCTATACCTTCGCCCGTTTGTACATCCTCGATATTGGTGCCAGCCGCATGGACCTTTGAATGCTGTGGTGCGTTTCGAGGAGAGGTTGGGCGCTGCTTGCCAGCCTGCTGCTGCTCCTGCTGGCCAGCCTCATCACGACCGGCCCGGCCTGCGCCGTTCCGGTTGCACCGACGCCGGACGCGGCGCTCGCACAGATACTGGCCACCGTCAGGCACGAAGCGGCAACGTCCTGCGCGCAGCCGGCTGACCGGCTGGAGGCGATCATCTGCGCCGGCACGATCCGGGTCGGCGTTCGCGAGAACTACCCGCCGTTCGGCTTTCTGCAGGGCAGCCGGCACAGTGGTTTCGAGGTCGCGGTTGCGCAGCGCATCGCCCAGGCGCTTGGGGTGACGCTGTCGCTCGTTACGGTCACACCGGCCGATCGCATCGCGCTGCTGGCCGAGGACCGCATCGACCTGACCATCGCGACGATGGGCGATACCACCCTGCGCGACACCCAGGCCCGCTTCATCCGCCCGCATTATTACGCCTCGGACACGGCGGTCGTCGGGCCGCGCGCCGTGCCGCTGACGAAGCTGGCCGGCGCCGCCGGCCATACCATCTGCGTCACTGTCGGTGATTCCAGCAACCCCGATCTGTCCGCCGCCGGTGCCCGGCTGCTGCTGTTCTCAAGCCCGCAGCAGCTGATCGACGAGCTTCATAGTGGCGTCTGCAGCCTCATCGCCCAGGACAACAGCTATTTCGCGCGCTACTTCGCGGATCCGACGTTCAGCGCCCTCTATGACACGAAGTTCACGATCGACGCGCTGCCCTGGGGCATGGCGGTCCCGGAGGCGGGCGGGGAGCGCCTGGCCATCGTGCTCTCCCTGATCAGCGAGATCTTCCAGCGCGATGGCATCTTCCTGACGCTGGCCGAGGCGAACGACGTCCCGGCCAATTTCCTGGCGCAACAGCGCGCGGTCTGGCGGCGGCCGGACTGCGATACGGCGACCGGCTTCGAGAGCCGCCGCTGCGTGCTGCCGCCGCGCCCCAGCGACATGGCGCAGACGCGCTTCGCCGGTGCCATCACCGCGATCGAAAGCTGGACCGCCGATCATCTCGGCATCCGGCTCAGCCTGGATATCTTGAAGCTCCAGCCGGCCTGGGATCTGATCCGTACCGGCCTCAGGAATTCCGTCATCCTGATCCTCGGCACCCTCACGGCCACCTTCTGCTTCGCGCTGCTGATCGGCCGGGCGCTGAGCATGCACTCGGCGCTCTGCCGCTGGCCTGTGCGCGGCCTCGTGATGCTGCTGCAATCGACGCCGCCGGTGCTCTCCCTGGTCATCGTCGCCTCCGCCGCGAACGCCGTCTTCACCTTTTCCGCAGCCCTCGCGCTTGCCGCCGCCATTCTGGCGCTGGGCCTCATCAACGGCGGCAATGCCGGGCAGGCGATCGCGGAAGCCGTCGCGACCCTCCGTGCCGAGGACGCCGCCAAGCCCCCCGGTCATCCGCGTCTCGCCGAAGGGACGCTCTTCACCCATGCGCTGCGCCGGTCGATCACGCAGATCATCGCCTTCCTGATCAACGCGACGAAGGCGACGCCGATCGCAAGCTTCATCGGGGCGCCGGAACTGCTCAACGCGCTGACCGACAGTACCTCCTTTTCCAGTGACCGGGACACGACCTACTGGCTGCTGCTGGTCTTCTATGTCGCCGTGGTGCTGGCGGTGGTCGGGCTCTGCCGGATTCTGCGCAACCAGCTCGAACGGCGCATCGCCGCGTCATGATCCATATCCTGCCGCACCTGCCCGCCACCTTCCTGCCGGCTCTGCTGGCCGGGATGTCGCGTGACTTCGCGATGGCGGGCATGGCCCTCGGCATGGGACTGGCGGTCGGGCTTCCGCTCGCATGGGTCGGGTCACTCCGCAACCCGATCCGGCTGGTCCCGAACGCGGTGGTTCAGCTGCTGCGGGCGGCTCCGACGTTTGTCGTCATGTTCTTTCTGATCAACATTCTGCCCCATCAGGTCCATGTGCTGGGCGTTCCCGTCCGCATCACGCGGGAATTCACCGTGGCGCTGTCGCTGGTGCCCTATTCGGCCTCCATCGTGGCCGAGAACGGGGCGGAGGCGTGGCGCCAATGGCGCCTCGGTTCCGAGCTGGCCGCGCTGCTGTTTCTGCCGAACCTGGCGCGCTCCTATTTCGTGCTCGTCATGTCATCCGGCAGTGCCGCCGCGATCGGCGTGAAGGAGGGTATCTCCGTCATTCTCCATCAGGCGGACCGCTATCCCGACATCGGCGATCAGCTCGGCGTTTTCGCGATCGGGGTTTTCGTCTATGGGTTGATTCTGCAAACCGGGTTTTTTGGGGTCATGGAACTGCGCCGCCGTCTGGCCGGTTTCGTGGTCAAGCGCCGCGCCGAGGCGTGGTCGGCAGGGAGCGGCGATTACGATGGTTAGAGCGGTTTTCGGAGACGGCATCGGGAAGGCGACCCGCTACCTCAACTACATCGTTGTTGGTCTCGTCCTGATCGGCCTGGGGATCGCCGCCTATGCCGCGCTGCCGCCGTCCCGGATCATCATCGCGACGGGGCCCGTCGGCGGAAGCTACTACGAGAACGCCGAGAAGTATAAAAAGATCCTCAGCGCCGAGGGCGTCGACCTGATCCTGAAGCCGGTGCCGAACTCGTTAGATATTGTAAACTATGTCGAATCGGAGACCGACGGCGTGCAGGTCGGGTTCGTGGCGCGGCCGCTCGACGGCCAGGATTATCCGAACACCTCGTCGCTCGGGGCGATCGAGCAGCAGCCGCTGTTTATCTTCACGGCGACCAAGCTCGGGCCGCTGAGCACGCCGGACGGGTTGCGCGGACGCCGCATCGTCATGCCGCCTCAGCGCAGCGTGAGCAGTCAGGCGGCGCTGGCTCTCCTGGCCCAATATGACGTTAATACCGACAATACCACGATCGATTTTCTACCGATCGCCCAGGCGACGGCGGCGCTTCGGAACGGAGATTTCGATGCCGGGTTCTTCATGCTCGATCCGCAGGATGAGTTCATCACGGCTCTGGCGGCGGATCCCAATTTGCAGCTGATGGGCCTGCGCGACACGCTGACGCTCTCGCGGCTCGATCCGGGTCTGCATCCGCTTACCCTACCGCGCGGGATCTTCGACCTGGACAAGGACATCCCGCCGGAGAACGTGCCTGTGCTGGCGGCGACCATCACCGTCGTCGCCCGCAAAGACCTGCATCAGGCGGCCATCTATCTGCTGCTGCAGGCCATGGGAGAGGTCCATCGCGGGTCGAGCCTCATAAACGACGCCGGGGCGTTTCCGAATCTGACCGACATCTCGCTGCCGGCAAATCCCCGCGCGAGCGACTACGAGAAAAGCGGGCTGCCATGGGCGTTCCAGAACTTGCCGCTTTGGCTGGCATCCCTGGTCAACTCCTACATCGCCATCGCCCTCCTCTTTCTGATTCTCATCGAGCTCTGGGAATTGTTCCACTATTCAATGGAACTGGTCGACTTCCTGTTCGTGCATATCTGCTTCGGGGTCCTGCGGCGCATCGAGCATCGCGCGCGCCACGGCCATACCCTGCGACCGCGCGAAATCAAGCTCGTCGAGATGCTGGAACGCGCTCTCACGCGGTCTGACCGGCGCCGCCGCAGCGAGGAGCTGATCGGCCGGATCCGCGCCGCGCGCGACTAGATCGCGATGACCGAAGGCGGAATTGCCGTCGGTCTGAATCGCGCGATCAAACGAACGGCTCTAGAGTCCCACGTCAGATCTGAGCGCCGAAAACCGAGGCGATGCGGGACTTGACGGATTGCGCGACCTGAAAGGTCGTGGAGGTCCGGCTGACCAGGTAGCGTGGCCGCACGGTGCCGCCGAAGCCGGTCAGGAGCATGTGATTGGTCCGGCTATCGATGCCGTCCAGGTCGAAGATGCGTCCGCAGGCCGCTGCCTTCTGAAGGGCGGTCCAGATCAACAGGCTGATTGCGCCGTTGCCGGACTCCGGCGCGCGGGTCGACATCAGATAGTATTCCGCCTCGTGATCCCAGGCGGTGAAGATGGCGGCCTGGGGGTCGCCCTTCGCATCCAGCGCGAAGAGGATACGGCCGCGGCCGCGCTCCAGGCACTCGGCCATCAGGTTCCCTCGGATGCGTCGGTCGAACCGGTTCCGGAGCGCGCGCTTCCGCAGGTTCTCTTCGTAGAAATCAAGGAAGAGCGCGGGAGAATCGATTGGCTGGACCGCGAGCCTTTCCTGGGCGCGACGAATGACGTTGCGCGTCTTGTCGCGCATGCCCCGCCACAGCGCCTCGGGCGTGTTCGGCGCGATGTCCAGCGTGAAGTCGACGGCGGTCGAGAAGCCCGCCGCCTCGAAAGCCAGGGAGTCCGTCTCATGCCGATTGAGGGCGAACCAAATGTGACCTGCCGGCGGAAGTTGTTCGATGAGCGCGGCGCATATCGTGAACCGCCGAAGGGACCGGCTCTGGTCGCTCGCGTTCACATCGAGAGAGAGGGACGGCCCGAGCACATGCGTCATCGCCGGCATCACAAGCGCCGTCTGCCAGCCGATTTTGCGCTGCCGCAAATAGGGCAGGCGCCCGATGACCTTGTTGCCCGCTGTATAGATCGTTTCCTCGTAGGCGCCGTCGCTCGCGGCCGCGAGCCACCAGGGCTCGTGGAAGATGGTAGCCGCCGGAAGCTTCGCGGGCGGCGCCTTGGCGGGCCGGGTGACGATATCGGCCGCCGCCCGCTTGGGTGCGAGGGCGCGCGCGCGCATGCGCATCCCCATCCGCATCCGCGACAGGAGCCTTCGATCAGAAGCCTCTGCCCTGGCAACAGGGGAGACCGTCAGGACAGACATTGAACCCCCCCACGAGCGGTCTGCATCTCCTTGCACTTCAAGTCTGCCGGCTTCGGTCCCGCAATTAGACCGTTAGCGGTATGACCGTGCTGTCGCCTAAGCATCAATGACAGGTTTTCTTCGCTAAGATTTTGACGAGACAAAAAACGACAAGCAGGCCTGTAGCGCGCGAGCCTCGCGGCGCAGGCTGGATAAAGTTGTATTTCCCGTGGAGGGCGATCGGCGTATGGCGTGGCTGGGGGGTGGTCTGCCACGCGAGAGTCCGCCTCCGGTCACCGTGCTCCAGGAAGGGTAGGGCAAGTGTCCATCGCCCCCATTACCGCCATCGCCACGGGCGACGCTATCGACAGCACCGCGCATATCGTGCAGGTCGCGCTGACGCCGATCTTTCTGCTGACCGGCGCGGGCACGCTGCTGAATGTGTTCAACACGCGCCTGTCCCGCGTATCGGATCACACCGAGCATACCGCGGAGCTGCTCAAGGGCTGCGAGGACGACGCCGAGCGCCGTCTGCTCGAGTCGCATCTGACCCGGCTGAGGCACCGTCTTCTCGCGCTGGATGCCTCGATCCTGCTGATCAGCCTGGGCGGGGCCGCGACCTGCGGGACAGCCTGCATCCTGTTCCTGGGCGGCGTGCAGGACAAAGGCGTGGCCTCCTGGCTGGTGATCTCCTTCGCCCTTGCCCTGGTCTGCGTCGTGGGCGGGCTGGCCGCGTTTCTGGTCGATACCCTGCTGGCCTGGCATGGCATCCGGCGAGACGGACCGCTGCCGCGCCCTAAATGATGCGCCGGCGGCTGGACGCAGCCGCATCCGCGCCTACATGCCCCTCATGCGGTGCCTTCTGCTGATGACGCTGCTTGCCTTGTCCGGCTGTTCGATCCTGGCCGCGCCATGCCGCATCACCTCCGCGGCGGTGGGTTCCGTGCCGGTGGTCGGCGGGGCTGCGGCCACGCCCACCAATGCCTGCGGCGATGTCCTCGACCCCTGAAGGGCCGCCCTGCTAGGCTGCGGCGTCCGGCGCGACCGGCACCGCCGCGTTCAATCCCCAGCCCAGGCGGAGACTATCGCCTTCGGCCGGCAGGCCCTCGGCGCCGCGAATGGCGAGGCTGACCTCCAAGGCAGGATGGATGGGCGTTTCCACCACCAGCTGCATGACCGTGCCGGCGTAGAGGGCGGTGGTGATCCGCCCCGAAACCACGTTCGGCGCGTCCTCGCCCTCGGCCAGCACCATGATCTTGTTCGGCCGCAACGCCAGCATCGCGGCATCGCCCACGACGGGCGACCATCCAGGCGCGCGCGCCTGATGCAGGGGCACGCCGAGGCAGTCGAGCGTCACCGCATTGCCCGTCGCCGTCACCCGCGCGTTGAGGAAGTTGCTGCGGCCGAGGAAGCCCGCGACGAAGCGCGAGCCCGGACGCTCGAACAACTCGGCCGGCGAGCCCATCTGCATCAATCGCCCGCCGCGCATGATGGCGATGCGATCGGACATCGTGATCGCCTCCTCCTGGTCATGCGTGACATTGACGAAGGTCGTCCCGATCCGCCCGTGCAGGCGCTTCAGCTCGATCTGCAGCTCCGTCCGCAGGCTTTTGTCGAGCGCCGAGAGCGGCTCGTCCAGCAGCAGCAGGTTGGGGCGGAAGACGAGGGCGCGGGCCAGCGCCACGCGCTGCTGCTGCCCGCCCGAAAGCTGGGCCGGCCGCCGGTCAGCGAGATGGCCGAGCTGCACAAGCTCCAGCGTCTCGCGCACGCGGGTCGCGCGCTCAGCTGGCGGGACGCGGCGCACCCTCAGCGGATAGGCGACGTTCTCCGCCACCGTCATGTGCGGGAACAGCGCATAGCCCTGGAACACCACGCCGAACTCCCGCGCCTCGGGCGGCAGCCGGGTGATCGGCCGGCCATCCAGCAGAATATCGCCGGAGGTGGGCTGAACGAAGCCGGCGATCGCCATCAGCACCGTGGTCTTGCCGGAACCTGAAGGGCCGAGCAGCGTGAGGAACTCGCCGGCAGCCACGTCCAGCGTGAGGTCGTCGATCGCGACCGTGCCCTGGTAGCGCTTGGTCAGGCCGCGCAGGCTGAGGGCGTGCGCGGTCATGGCTTCTCCGAGGCGGCGGGCGTGCCGCGCAGATCGCGCCACAGCAGCACCGCCGCGACGGCGACCGTCACGAGCATCATCATGGCGGAAACCGCTGCGACGGCGGGGTCGAGATTGTCATGGATCTCCTCGAAGATCATGCGGGGCAGGGTGAAGATATGCCGGGCGGTGACGAACATCGTCACCACGATCTCGTCCCACGAGGTGATGAAGGCGAAAACGGCGCCGGCCAGGATGCCGGGCCGCGCGGCGGGCACCAGAACCGCCCAGGCGGTGCGGAAGGCCCCGGCGCCCAGCGTGCGGCTCGCCTGCTCGATCCGCCGGTCGGTGTTGGTGAGGGAGGCGCTGACGGTCAGGAAGACGAAGGGCGTGGCGAGGATGGTGTGGGCGATGATGATGCCGGCCCAGCTGTCGAAGATCCCGAAATCGACCCAGACGCGATACATGCCGAGCGCGGAGACCACCGTCGGCACGATGAGCGGCAGCAGCACGAGAACGCGGAGGGCGGGAATGATCCAGTGGCCCGCCATCCGCCAGGCGGTGATGGCCGTCGCCGTGCCGATGGCGACCGCCACGACCATGGTGGCCGTCGCGATCACCACGCTCTGGCCGATCGCCGAGAGCCAGTCGGGCGAGCCAAAGACGGCGGCGTAGTGGCTGAAGGAGATGCCGCCCGAGGGCAGGGAGATCCAGCGGTTGGGCGTGACCGAGACCGGGAAGACCACCAGCATGGGTGCGGCCAGGAACACCAGCACCATCCAGCCGAGCACGCGAAAGGGCAGGGTGGTCCAGTCGACGCGCTTCATGAAGGGAGTATCCGGCGCGCGCCGAGCAGCTTCCCGGCAATGCCGAGCACGAGGAACGTCAGCACCAGCAGAACCACGGCCTGGGCGGCGGCGAAGCCCCAGCGCAGCTCCTCCAGCACCGTCACGCTCACATATTCGGCGAGCATGACGACGCGCCCGCCGCCGAGGATGGAGGGCGTGATGAAGAAGCCGAGGCTGAAGACGAAGACGATGACCGCCGCCGCGGCGATCCCCGGGAGGGTCAGCGGCACGAAGATGGAGAGGAAGGTCCGCACCCGCCCGGCGCCCAGGCTATGGCTGGCGCGGATCAGCGCCGGGTCGATCGACTGCATGGCGGCGATCAGCGGCAGCACGGCATAGGGCAGAAGATAATGCACCATGCCGATCAGCACGCCGGTCTCGTTGCGCACCAAGGCGAGCGGCTGCGAAATGAGCCCCATCGCGCGCAGCGTGTTGTTTACGACGCCGTTGTCGTCCAGCAGGATGAGCCAGGCGAAGGCGCGCACGAGCACGGAGATCCACAAGGTGAGCAGAACCAGCGCCAGCATGATGCGCCGGCGGCGAGGTGGCGCGTGCACCATGACGCAGGCGAGGAGATAGGCGACCGAGACCGAAATGACCGTGGTGATGGCACAGATGCGGAAGGTGTTGAACATCACCCGCCGCGGCCCGTGGTAGATGATCAGTCGCTCGAAATTGCCGACGCCCACCTCGGGGTCGGTGACGCTGAGCAGCAGCACCCGCACGAGCGGATACAGGTAGAACACGCCGAGAAGGATCACGACCGGCACCAGCAGCAGCCAATACCGGTCGAGCTTGGGAAGCGACTTCAAGGCGCGTTCTTTTTTACAAACGGGATGCCCCGCGCAAAGAAGCAATAAACGTTCGTCACGAGAAGCATCCAAGAGCCGTATGCAATGAAGCTGGATCGCTCGGCAGTCATTGTCGTCGTCCGCGGGCTTGACCCGGGCATCCATGTCCGGGCGCCCATGGATGCGCGGGTCAAGGCGGGGCCGCCAAGGCCAGCGCGAGACGAGAGATGGTCAACCTAAAGCCAACCTGACCTTAGCCGGACATCGCGTCCAGCCATTGCCCCACCGCGTCGTCATAGTGCTTCGCGTACCACTCCTCGTCGCGGTTGATCTGCACACCGAGATTGGCGGGGCTGCTCGGGTCCATCGCCGCGAGGTCGCCGGTCGCCATCTTGGACGCGGCGGGGTTCGCCGGACCGTTGCCGAGCAGCTGCAGCAGAACCAGCTGCCGCGCCGGATCCTGGCAGGAGGCGATGAACATGTTGGAGACCTTGGGGTCCTTCACGCCCTTGGGGATCGTCATGGCGCCCGGCGTGCGGATGGCCTGGTTGAAGGTGTAGTCGACGCGGCCCTTGGTGTCGCGCTTGAGCACGCTCGCGCGGGTGTTCCAGATGCAGGCCATGGTGACCTCGCTATCCATGAACATCTGCTGCGATGACGCGCCCGAATCCCATAGCAGCAGGTTGTCGCCGAGGGTCTTCGCCTTGGCGATGACGCGGTCCATGTCCATCGGGTAGAGCTTGTCGGGCGGCACGCCGTCTGCCAGCAGGATGGGCTCGCCGGTCCCCATGAAATACTTCCAGGTCGCGCGCTTGCCGGGATACTTCTTGAGATCGAAGAAGTCCGCCCAGGTCGGCACGCCCTTCACCTTGCTCGTGTCGTAGGCGAGGACATAGCTGTAGACGTAGTCGCTGACGCCCCACTTCCAGGCGAAGTTCGGCCAGACCTTGGACTTGTCGACGATCGTGTAGTCGATGGGGTCGAGGAAACCGGCATCGCCCAGCTGGATGCCGTAGTAGCCGTCGCCGTCCGACACGTCCCAGATGACGTTGTTGGCCTGCACCTGCTGCTTGATGTTGCTCGGCAGCGGCCCCGAACCATCGAGATGCACCTTGATGCCCGTCGCCTTGGTGAAGGGATCGCCCCAAGCCGTCGCCCAGGCCGCCAGCGCGTCACCGCCGAAATTGGCGACCGTGATCTCCTTCGTGTCCGCGAAGGCCGGCCGGCCGCCGGCGAGCGTCGCCGCACCGGCGCCGAGGCCGAGCGCGCCCATCAGGCGCACGAAATCGCGGCGCCCGACGCGGCCAGCCGCCATCTCCTGTTGTGCCAGTTCGACGAGATCCTGGGCGTAGCTTGGACGTTGTAACGTCATACGGCGAAATCCTTTTCGAGGGTGTACCAGAGGCGGCGAGCATGGTCCTTCAGGATGAGCGCCTCCGCCCAGCGGTCGGACAGCTCGCACCCGTCAGGGCCGGTCATTGCGTATTCATGCGGGCCTAGCTCGCAGAGAAAATTCAGAACCCCGGTCGTGGAACCGCAAGATCCGTGCCGCCGCCAGTGGCGAAAGCCGGCGTCCCACCAGCCGAGGAACAGATCGAGCCATTTCGAGTACTGCGGGAAGCCGAAGGGCACCTGGATCTGCTGGCGCGAGGCGATGCGGCCCTGAAAGGAGCCGGATCGTGCCAATAGCCGCGCGATGTGACCCTCGGTCCGCGCGTCCGGCGGGAAATCGAATTCCCGCCCCACCACGTAATGCGAGAGATCGGCCGAGATCACCATCTCCGGCACGGCATCCAGCAGTTGCAGGGTCGCGAACATGTCGTTGGTGATGCTGTTGCGGTGCGTCTCGAACTGCAGTTCGACGCCCGCGCTCGCGGCCATCTCCATCCAGCGGCGCGCCACGGGCACGGTCGCCTCCACGCTCAGCGGCATGACCTGCCCGATGAGGTTGACGTGGCGCGCGTCGAGCCGCCGGGCGAGATCGAGCACCGGCCCGAGCCCGTCCATCGTCTTGACGAAGGCGGTGATGAGGCAGCCGAGGCCGTAGCGCGGGAAGAGCGGCGCCAGGGCCCGCGCGTCCTCCAGCGGTGTCACGCCGAGGTCGATGCCGACGCCGTCGTAGCCCGCCTCGGCGATCATGGCGAAGCTCTGCTCGACCGGCCGTTCCGGCACGCCGGGGCGGCGCTGCTGCATGGCCCAAAGGGCCTGGAAGACCTCGAGTTTAAGCGGCGCAGGCGTCACGCGACGGCTTCCATGCGGTCGCCATCCCTCAGCAGGGTCGTCGCGATCTCCACCTGGGCGCCGATATAGGTGGCGCCGGGCAGCGGCTCGCCGAGGCGCGTCTGGATTTCGCGGTTCAGCTCCGGCAGGGCGAAGAACGGGATGCCGGGGAAGGTGTGGTGCGCGGTGTGGTAGGACATGTTCCACACCAGCCAGCGCACCAGCCAGGGGCCG
>Ga0116230_10002030_pt1 | contig 19492 bp, 7 predicted proteins | sample S1TSphfallax_3_FD_88678 | JGI IMG/M metagenome (GOLD analysis project Ga0116230, IMG submission 88678) | Host-associated microbial communities from peat moss isolated from Minnesota, USA - S1T2_Fd - Sphagnum fallax MG | ecosystem: Host-associated > Plants > Peat moss > Unclassified | place: USA... | reverse complement strand
TTTAAATATCAAACTTCAAATTTTTAACCTTACATTATCACTTCATTTTGATTGTTTGACAAATACAGACATGACACTAAATAATGTCTATCGCTTTATGTTTCACCATTGAATTTGGCATATTAGAACAAATTGCATTATTTAACCAAGTGTTTATTCTACGATATTACGTGACATTTCACCAAGTTAATTTGTCAAATTTTCTTTTCAAACAATTATTCACTTCACCAATTTTGTTCATCTATCATAATGAAAAGGAAAAACTGAAGTTGAAGCTAAACAATTTATTAAGAATTCATCTTATAAAAACATCCCACATTTCGTCTTATTATCTCTACAAGGGTGGTCACTTTTTAACCATCATAGGCTATGCAAAGTGGTGGCCCTACCATCCCTTCATCAAGGTACCAAGTTAGCAACATGGTTTTTGGTGACCTTTTCGATAATATTATGATTGGGTTGGCCCTAATAGGTTAGGTACATCTAGCATGGCCAAGTATGAACTTTAATTGACAACCAATTGCAAGTTGGTCATGAATATGACCCCACTTGGGTGATCGACTAGACACTTTTGGTATATTACAAATGATTGTAGTAAATGTACCTTTAAATCTAATAACTAATTTCCTTTTCCAAATTTCAATAAGATTTCAACGTGGAGGTAAATATATCTAGTTTGAACCAGTGTTTTGCGGTTCTTAGAATTAGGGACAGATACCTGCCAGATATCAACCTGCGTATTATACCCACTTATTCAACCAGTCTCAAAATCTTCAAAAAAATCACCTTCGGTTTATAACCATGGTTCTCAGAAATATGGAAAAGTGAAAGAATTGGGGAAAGAACCACCAGTTCTTCACCAATTGAAAGTTGTTTCATGGAAATCATTGGTTCCACAGTTGGAACACAAATATTGGAAATTTGAATTCACCCATCACCATGGGAATGTAAATACCATTTGAGAATGTGAAAGAAATGCTATTGGGGATCGCCCTCCTTTAAATATGAGCTTATGAATCAATCTTTGGCATCTAAAAATGTCTTTCAATGACTCCTTTTGCAGAAGATTTCATTGAGTGATTTTTTCCATGTGAAAATACTTTTTAACTACGCACCTCCCCTTGAAGAATGATTTTAGAAAGCATTGTTTACCGTGTACTTAAGCAAGATCAAACCTTAGAAAAAGGTTCAGATTATATTCAAGTCTACACTAAATTTAACACACATTATCCAATCAATCATCAACCTCCAAAAGCCAATTATCATTCAACAACTTTAAGATAGTTCTCATGAAATTGAGCTCATATAATTTTTGCCAGTTGCCTTCCATAATATAATTGGCCAAAGAAAACATTGTTTTCACGCCAACTTTTACAGTTTATTACCAATGTTAACTGAAATTTCCCAAAAACTTCGATTCTTTTGTGTCTGCGTAGTTTCTTTCACACATGAATAGAATGATTCCATAGGTTTAAACAACACTCACATTTGGAAGAATATGAAACAGAGGTAAAATCACACTTCAACACAAAAGATGCACATGCTGTTCTACTATATGTATGGCAAGTAATATTTGTACACATCATCACATCCCTCCAAGACTTTCAAATTTTGACTAAGTTTGCATTTATATGGTACCAAGTAACCATATTATCAAAGCCCTCGAAATGTCACAATACTTGTATAAGTGTTTTAGGCACAACAGCACCCATTTTATCGTAGATATTCAACGCCTCAAATACATTGCACATAATAATGTGCATGTATACTTGATATTGCATGTTATATGCTTGTGATCCTATTTGTGGTGTTGGCATAGTAGCACACTATGAACTTAATTCAACGCCTCAAATACATTGCACATAATAATGTGCATGTATACTTGATATTGCATGTTATATGTGTGTGATCCTATTTGTGGTGTTGGCATAGTAGCACACTATGAATTTAATTCAACGCCTCAAATACATTGCACATAATAATGTGTGTGTATACTTAAAACGTGTTGCAAGGCAGCAACAAAATCACATGAACTGGTTTGAACACCTATAACATGATACACATGGAAACAGATGCAACATCAAAATTTGTTGATCTATAAAGTCACCCTGGGGGGGGTGGGCAAGGGAGAGAAGACATTTTGAAATGCAACCACAACAGCCCAATTCCATCCTTAGTAGCCTAGGTGTTATCTTTTTGGGCCGTTCTTAATGCAAGTAATGACACTAGGAAAGGAAAACCATGTTCACAAAGAAATCTTCCCAACAGATATTGCAATTGTATGGCCAAGGACCCTAGCTAATTGATTGACTTGCAATATGCCAAAAGTAGGAGAGCATAGAACCACCTCGCTTGAGATATTCATCTGGATGTTGGCTTTTTATTGATTGCCAGGAATCTATAAAAGTGGCTGGAATACAATCAACAATGTATGTGGTTAAGTATGTGAAACTTTTTTTTTCCCCCTTCTATTTGACACAGTTAAATAATGGCATGGTGCTATTTGCATGGGATTGAAGCATCATCAGATCAGCCAACAATTTCACAACAACATACACAATCTGACCATCTTGACATTTCATCAAAGATTCAACGCTATTCTCCCTTATCTTAAGAAACTCATGAACGGCCTTGTTTTACTGCCAAAATGTTGGCAAATGGCTAAATCAAAAATGAAAAACTCAAAGAGTAGGTAAGTTATTTTCAATTGCCAGAAGTCAGGAAAATCAATTAAAATTTGGCAAACTGCTATTTTTGCTTCCAGTAACTAGCCAGAAATATTGAAGGAGGATGAAAAATGTGTGCTTCAGATCTGGTTTATAGAAGATTTGGTCAAATCTTCTTATGGATGAAGGCCACTTTTTCTACACCTTCCTATTCATGATCACCACTTGAGCCACACTAAAAAATTCCTGAACAAAACATTTCTCATGAGGGAGTGCAACAATTAATTGCCAACAAATGTAATTGGCTAGAAATCATGATCAATAGGAACAAGCAACTCGTGAGTAGGTAGTAACAAATGTACTATTGCACTAGCTAGTAGAAGCAAACTATGCTATTGGATAAAAACTAATTTCAACTAATGTGTAAATATCCACAAGCACAGGCACACAAACAGAGTCAATTGGGGGGAAAATCTACTTCAGTTTCAAAATTCATGTGAACCTTCCCCAAGGTTTAGGGTTCCCTGGATCTTTTCTTGCAAAGGTGGCACCAGGCAACAGATCATAGGCCACCCAAGTCTGCACATGAGAATTCCTGGGCGGTGGTGACACTATTCCCCAAAAGATTAACTAGCCTTTCTTAATTTGGACCCTGAACCTTGTTGTTTATCTTGCCATTCAGAACATGAAAAAGTTCTTGTCATCTTTTTTATCACCAATCACTTGATGTTAGCAAACCCTAAATCTTGTCACCAATTCTTTTCTGTTTTCCGTTGTTCTGGTCTCTTTCAAAAGAGGCTTCACAAGTTAGCATCAACACTCCTGGAGGCTGATTCTAGAGGCCAGACCACAGTACAAGTTGAGTGGCACAATGGTTTCCAGTCAATTGGGTTTCTCATCACCAGGGTTTTTTGTTTCTCTGTTTTTATTTCCAATTTTGCAATACCCCAAAAAATAGCAGAATCAGTCGAATTTACACTAGATTAGACAAATATCCCAATCTCTAATTTTTTAAAAGAGGGTCCAATTTGGAAAGAGTGGACTTAGCTCCTTCTTATCTCCATCTCAACTTCCTCTTTATAGTAGTGTTTTTTGTTTGAGAAAATTGGTAGATTTTAATAAATTTTGAAAGAGTTCTAGGCACCACCAATGATATCTTTGTGACAAATTGTGAAATCCTTTTTGAAAAAATCTTGGAAAGACTCTTTTTTTACAATGTTTTTTCAGCTGTTCCTCATCACGTTTGTGAAATCATTGAAAATTTGGGGGAAAAATAACCAATAGGCACAATTGCATCACAATGAAACTCATTGAAATCTGGAAAGGAAACCATGCAAATGCTTGCATATTAGAAAAGCAATTCAGGTGCTGGGATCCGGGTTGGACATGCATCAAGCCAATAAACCCTTTACAATATAAAGAAAAGTTCAGTCTTGCGTCAAGCCAATAAACTCTTTACAATAAATAAAAAAGTCCATCTTACGTCAAGCCAATAAACTCTTTATGATCCAAAAAGTTTGTCCCACCCCCGCTAAAGTTTCTCCCACTCAAAATCTCCTCCGATTTGGCCACCAAAAAGGAAAGATCTGGGTTTGTCCAACTCCGTTCATTGGAGACAACAAGTCTATCCTCCAAGATATGTTGGCAGTGCTTTTGCTATAATATACAGCATAAATTCCCTTTTGCTCATCACTGTAGAGCATTGACCAAGCTTTTATTTCAGTGGTGCTTACAAGATATGAACCTTCCCCCAGATTTTTAGCCCACTTGAGTCTTGAACGGTTGGTAGCACAAAACTTTTCCCAATTTCTAGGGTACAATTGGCCCAAATTCCGCAGAGAAGTAAACGAAAAAAGAACACTCTCCAAATGGCCAAATCCATGTACTATATATAAGGAGAAAAGGGATTGCCGACTGTCCAAAAAATTGGTTTAGAGAAAAAGTTCTAAAAAGCACCACAGAACAACAACAAAAGCTACATGTAAGTGAACTTCTACACCTACTATCCCCCACGTCAAAAAAGTATGCAAATGGGTTTTAGAAAAAGTTCTAAAAAGCACCACAGAACAACAACAAAAGCTGCATGTAAGTTAACTTCTACACCTACTATCCCCCATGTCAAAAAAGTATGCAAATGGGTTTTAGAAAAAGTTCTAAACAAACACCACACAACAACAAAAGCTGTAAATAAGTTATCTTTTACACCTACTACTCCCGTGTAAAAAAGTATACAACGTGGCCTCCTCTGCTGCATAGCATACGGCCTTGGAATTCGAATAATACCTACTGGAAAGTGGCTCGTTCTCATGCCAAAAACTGGGGGCTTCACTTCGTAATGACAAGTGAACATTTTTTTCATGAAAGTGATTTCAAATGAAGGTACAAAGCTTTGAGACTGAGTTGTCTTGTTCTGTAGTCCTTTTTCAAACTTGTCTTTACCTTTGTTAAGAACCTGGATGTATCAGTAGGAGTCCTTCCCTTCCCTTCCCTTACCTGGCAGACTTCATGACAAGAAAGCCATTACAACAACAACCAGGAAGTGTGAATGGCAAAACAAAGCATGTAAGTAAAAGTAAAGGCTGCTAAGTGCCAAATCTCAGCTCTCAAATGTTGATAATAAAAGTTCATAATTCAACCACCAACAATAAATACAGTAGCTACAACTGATGTTGGGCACTTCTTTGCCAAATGTTTATTTATTTTTAAAACCAGGGTTTGGCAGTTTTTTTTTATAATAATAATTTCAACAATTGAGGATGAAGTCTGCGAGATTCATCTTTTGTTGTGCATTTGTATTAGGAACTCAATGCTTTTCAATTTTTAACAATTTTGACAAATATGAATAAATTTTTCTCTATTTTTTCGTTAAATGTTTCATGCCAAACATTACTAGTAGGTATGGTAGATTATTAGATGTGATTGGGAGTTTTATTTACACTAGAGGCATTTATATTTTCTTTTCCTACAATGGTATGTAGACCAATCACCATACATGCTTCACATCCAAGTGTTTAGAGACCTAGATGGGAGCAAGGAACTTGGAAGATGTAGGTAGTACAAGTCAAACCCCACCGTCAATTGAAACCAATGAAAATAGTGCGCCGCTCATCTTTGCCTTCCCTCCCTTGAACATTGACCTTGGTGATTAACAATGTATTTTCAAATCCAAATGCTAGCCAAGCTCCACCTTTATGTGCTATCAAATTTTGTTGGCATTGCCTTGATAGGCAAGAATATCGTGTTTAGATTCATTATAGAGTATGGTAGCTTAAAGGATTTTGGCCCCTAGGTAATAGGTCTATTTTTATATGAGGATTTTTGAAAGATGATATTTTGGCTTGTGTTGAAACTTGAGATTAGTTATAGAGTTATAATACTTTGAAGGATTTTGGTTTTTGTAGAGGATTTTTTGAAGATTATATTTTTGCATGGTGAAATGTTTGAGTTTCCATAATTCTTCTTTTGCCCTAAGATATGTTTTAATGTAAATGGCAAGGCCATAGTGTCACACACACCTTGTTTGAACTTTGTTAAGATATCAACCAATGCCCTTACAATTAAAGGTCAGGATCCACCATTGAAACTAGGTATCAACATCAATGACTATCAAATATATGTGAAGTTTTACAACACAATGAAAATGACATGGTTCTATTCTCAAGAGCTACCCACATGATACAATCTAGATTGAATAGTTCAAGGATGGATGACATTATTTGGCTTCCACATGTTCCATTTTTTCCTACTTATTTTCTTGATGCTCTCAACCTCTTTTGTCACCTAAAGGTCACATTAGTGTCAAAGGCTTTCCATCTATGCAATTCATGTTCACCTTTCTTTTTTCATTCACACCTAAATCAAATGCAAAATTCAATAAATGTTTTAAAAACTTAACAAAACATTTAACACCATCTATAAAAGTTGTTTGTTTGTTTTGTTTTGTTTATTCTTATGAAATCCACTGAATCAAGATGCTTCAAATTGCGTTCTTGGTCTCATTGGAAAGCTCTTGAGGAGGAGGGGTGCATCAGCTTGGTTCCATGATGTTTGGACTTGCAATGCAAAACTTCTTGAATATTGAATGGTTTTCTCATTGAAAACTAAATTAAATTGTAGCTGAAAATTTTGGAGGAATTGGAATGTGCCTTTTGTGTTGTTGGAAAGATCTTGATGAGGAAGATTTAATGGAATTTATTTGGTAAGATTTGGATTCAGAATGTAATAAAATATAGATGTTTAAATGATTTCTACCACTGAAAATTCAAATAAATTCCAAAAAACTAGGTTTTGAAAGAAAAAATCAGTTGAAGACATGGTAACACTTGGGCCAATGGCATAGGCCACGCTAGTGTGATGTGGTAACTGAATTCACAATATTTTGAATTTGATGAGGGTGCATACAAATGTCATGATCAAAATGATGTACCCAAGGAATTTTATTTCACATTTATGAAATTCACATGTTACCTATGTCTCATGTAATGCTCAACTTTTTTAACTTTTTTAAACAAAAGTTGTGGTACATAATGTTTATGTCCTTTCAAAGTATTGAACATTAAGGATCACATTGATGTAATAAACCATGAATTAATCCAAGTACTATTGAAATACATGATTCATCAAATGTTGGAAAACAGATGGTCCATTCATAAGATCTATATTTTATATTTTAAATGAATCTTTTTGGAACATATTTTCTCATTCTCCACCTTATGAAATACACGTTAGGTTATGATAAGAATAAAATCAATCTTGGTGTACAATATTGTGCAACCATGATTGATATTCAAAATCGTTATTTTCATTTTCTTTATGTGATTCAACATATATATGAACAAACCCATATTTTCCTTCAATAAATTGGATTTGGGCATTAATTAAATATTTTGAATCTCAAATGTAGTCTTTTTTTCTATCAATGTAATTATTGAAATGATGCAAGTTTGTTTGTGACAAGTTGTAAGTAAGTCAAATTGAATTTCATTGATATGACCAATGAATAAGTAATTTGCAAATGAAAGCATAGTCAAAGGAGTCACCTAAAGGGATGGACACTACTTAAAATTAATATTTTTTATCTTTGAAAAATCATAAAGGGGTCACAATAATTTGGATTTTATTTTTATTTTTTGAAATACGCTTCCTTACTTGCAAAGCTTCAATGCTCAAGACTTGAATGCAAATCAAAAGTCCTTTTGCGCATTGAATGATTGAAATAACAAAAGAAATTGAAATTGGTGAAAAAATAAATTACAACACATTTTAACACATTTAATTTAAACAATCATTTGGCCCTAAAATTTATGAATTTTGAGAATGTCATTGCAACAAAAGTTATTCATTTCTATGTGATAAAAAGCACGAATGCATAACATACATTATGTAGGATCAATATGTAACAAATATATATATAACACATTGTGATAAATTGGGTATGAAAATAATAAAATTTACAATTATATACCAACACATGAATCCACAAGTCACATGTAGTTTTTGGAAAAAATAACTTTATCTTGATGCCCTAGCCCTTTTAACTGTGTTTGCACCCTTATGTCAACATTATTCTTATCAAACATTAGTTGAGATACTTGTGATTCACATGGAAAACATCATCATTTGCATTCATGATGATTCCAAATGTTTGATCAAGTTTATACTCAATTTTGTTTTGATGTTTTATTATCTCCCATCACCATATTGACTTGTTTTAATTTCAAATTTCATGATTGTATTGAATTGCTATCATTTCAATTTCTCATTCAATTCAACTCTTCAAGATTGTTTTTAATTGTTGTTTCAATGTCTTATTGAATTGCTCAAGTTCCTTGTGACCATATTGAATTTTTGTTTCAATTTAATATTGAATTAGTGTTTCAATTCTCACATAAAAAACACAAACAAATTCAAAGATTTCATAACATAAATATTATGAACATGGAAAGGCATGTAACATGTACATTTTCATGTCCAATTGGTGGGTAGGTATTAATTAATTAGGCTTGGAGTAGGTATTTATGAATGGCACAAACAAACAAACAAAATTTTTTAATTACATACATGTTTTTGTGATTTCAATATTGACCAAGAATATTGTGGCACCATGTTAACATATTTTTTCAGGGGAAAACATGTATATATGTAAGATCTATCTATTTTTGTGTAATACATATAAAAATCATTTGTTCATTATGACTTTCTTTATGCAACATCTTATAAATTTGGGGCTTTTAATTGCTTGTATTCATTTTTAAAAATTTCAACTCATGAAAGAGAAGGGGCAAAGGACATAGCTAAAAACATTGCCTAGGGCATTCAAACAAGAATGGGGGAAAAATCAATAAATCAAAAGCCCACTTGTGACATGCTTGTCAAGTGTGTTGAAGTTGGGTACATGCATCTTTCAATTGCTTTGCATAAACAACAAATTCTTTAGATAATATAGAATAAACATGTAGAATGTGAATAGAATAAAAGAACCCATTCAAGGTGTAATTAAATGGTTAATTTTACATGTTTTAAAATGATAAGTCAAGTTAATGTTTAAAATGTTTGGTATACTTTATACAACAATGTTATTAATATATTATGGGAACATGTGAAAATTTTGAAATGAATCTAGTGAATGTAAAATACCCAAAATCATTCCTAAACATTATAACCAATGATTTTCATTACTTAAATGACTTTTTAAAATATTTAAAATATTTTTAAATGATATGTTTTGGGAAATTTTTAATATCACATTTAAATAATAGAATAAATAACATTTTAAATATTTTAAGGTAAGCATAAGACAAAGAAATGGGGGATGGGCCATTTTATTGTACCAAGGGCCTATAGAAAAAAAATGTGGCCAAGGAACAAGGAGAATATTCAATAATGGAGTCTAAGAATTGACTTAAAAAAAACAAAGGAAAAAGATGATTAATAAGCCCAAGAAAGTGAGCATAATAAAGATGGACTCATCCATGAAATGGCCTTTTAAGGTGAACTTGCCACAAGTGCACCATGGGTACAACTATGTGATAACCAATCAACTGTCTAAGGTCGTTATAACCTAACCAAACATCAATTAATTTTCACCTATAATGGTTGTACTACAAACCACATTCTTGCACCTTATTCCAATGTACCTAGTAATTCAAATGATCAATATTAACATGTCCATCATTATCTAAAACATGCATTGTAGTTTTTATGCAAATGGAAACATGTTATATGTCATCCTTTGAAGCAACAATGAAGAAATAAGTTGTGGAGAAGGGTTGCAAGAATACGAATTACTATATATTGCATGGGAAATAACTTCATAGGGGACCCAACAATTACAATATGTAAACATTCTCAATAACTACCAAGTACTTTTGGCTAGGGTGAACCAATACCTACGCTAATACTTGTAGTGAAAAAAGGCAATGGATGATTTCAAAAAGTCATTCATTTTCCTTCTCTCTAGGCCTCCCACACATAATGTACCATCCTACTTTTTAGTTAACCTCTTCGGTTTCCATCTTAGTTTTTATCTAACCTCTTTAGTTCATTTTCTTATGTTTTGGCTATGTATCATTATTTTAGACATTTTAATAAAATTATCCCACAATAACCTCCCATGTCTACTTCAATCTTATTTATCAAGGATGTATAAAAATCATGTTTTGTTTTTATTTTCTAGATACAAATAGTTCAATAGGAGTCATGTCGTTTTGATGCATTAAATGATATATGAAGCCACGTGAAATGAAAAAAGTCTGATGGTATAAAGGCAATTTGTATTCAAAAGAACATGACTTTGGGATCCACAAAACTTCAAACTAAACTAAACATGATTTTTGTGAACTTGTCCTTTTAAAAATATGTCATTTTTTGTTTGCACACAACCTTCACAATTCAAAGGGAGAGGATATAGATTTTTTTTAAAAGCACTTTAGTGGCTTTGTGTTTGCGATACATATAACATTACTAGAATCACATTATTTCAAAATACCTTACAAAGAGCTCAAGTGACAAATATGTTCTCATTCTTTACAAACCTTTTCAAAGTTTGAATGTTTTAGGTTCCCCATGCCAAAATGACATACCCATATGACACAAGTGTGCCACTACATCAAGTTTTGCATCATGTGTAACTTTCTTCTTTGGATTCCTTTTCCATTAATGCAATGTGAGCCCAAATGGCACAACTATTGAAATGTCAAATAATAATGTACATGGAAGGCTTCACCCTTATGTGAATGCCTTACTCAATTAAAATTTTAAATTTTTTTACCTACAACATTTTTCATAAATGTATTCCCACAATGCAAATGCAATAGATAGGATCAATATACTTCAATTAATGTGTGAAATGATTAATACTATGATTATTATGAATGCCCTCGATACATTTCCCAAGTACTTTCATTGAAGTTTCTACATCAAGTATAATATTAACAATCTCCATCACCATTGATGAAATGTTATACATGATATAAAACCTTGACATTCGTCTTCACTTACTAGTTTTTGATTATATTTGATGTGGTTATTTTACCTATCTTGAACACCTGTTGGGCGCAAATACATTTTAAAGGAGCCCATGAGATTATTTTATAAAAGGATTATGAGTCATTTTTTAATCATTTTCACTTTTTCATATGAAGGAAAATTTGAATGAAATCTTTTGCAACTTGTTATTAACAATGCATATAGTTGCCCCAATATATTAGATGTTTTATGTTTTTCATTTTTGAATAAATGTGAATGGTTAACATAATTTTTAAATGTCAAAACAAAAAAAATGTAAAACAAGTTTATTATTTTCACCACTATTTGACATGGTTTTTGGCTATTGGATATTGTTTATACTAGTTGACACAATGAAATAACTTAATTTTAAGGTTTGTATTCACAATTGATACAAAAATGTTATTTGCATACACTGAACTAAGTTTTGAATGTTGGTATACAATTTTTAATTTTCAAGTAAATGTGAATGAAAAAATGAAAAATCAAAACACAACCTAAGTTCTTCAAGTTTGTGTGATATAAAAACTAGTATGTATTCATTGATCATCACAATATACTTCAAAAAAAGTCATGGTAATAGCCACAAAAAAAACATGATGATACATTTCTAAAGCCAATACCTACATTTTAATGTTTATGAAATGTGTAAAGTTCCATGTACAATATCCCCTTAAATCATCATGTTCAAATGTCAAATTTAGATTCTTATAGCAATTGCACATACGAAAGAAAATGCCATACAATGAACATGAAACAATGTTGTTGGATGAAATTGTCCATCCAAACATAATAATACTATAATACCTTAACAATTGTCGCATTATTCATATTATTCAAGTAGTAACATTGAAGTTTTCAAAGAATTTTTTTTTCAGAATTTTTTTTTTGTGAAGGAATATTTTATAAATATTATAAAATATTATAAAATATCTTACTTTTGACATGGAATATTCAAATTTAATTAATTTTTCAACCAACATGTGTTGAAGCTAGCCTTATATTATGGTACAAGTGCACCTTCACCTCCACAAAGGAAACAATTTCCAATTTACATTATTCAAAATTTTCAAATTTTCAAAATTACATTATTAATATGAATTACTATTTTAAGATTTCATCATGTTTCAAGAATTTCAAAATTAAAATATTCAAAATGCTTGTTCTTCCACAATTAATCATGACCAAAGGGTTTTTTCCCCAATTTTGTCAAGTAGGTGAACTAGTGATCATTTAGAATAGGAATGAACTAAATTTGGTTGGAGGTTAGACAAAAAAAAGAGAATTTTTCAGTAATTTTTCTTTTGTCCTAACAACCTCCACGAGTTTTTTATAATTAGAAGAGTTTTTATTAACAACCTTCTAATTTTATTCCCCTCACAATATGATGATTTATGTGCATTTTTTCCCAAAAAAACCCTTTGAACATAAGGGACTTTTTTTTGTCATTGTGGTGTAAAATTTCACCCCCAAAAAAACATCAATCATAACTATATAAGGAATCTATCAAAAAATGACAAATATTTTTGTCAATTGGGCATGAGTTAAAAGTTTATAACCTTCAAAAACACATTTTCCAAACAAGCTGTCGACCAAAATTGCTTGAGCCTTCTAAACCTTGTGTTTCAAAAAAATTCCTAGATTTTCTATTTTTGATGATCATCAATAGGCATTGGCCAAACACCAAACAAAGAAGGAAATGCTTCTTCAAAACAAAAAAACCTACTTGAGAAGAAGTGGAAAGAAATGAAGGGAAAAGAAAAGAAACTAAAATCAAGTGGTGTTTCTTACACAATTGCCATTGACTATCATAGTTTCTTCGTTGGTTCAACACTAATTATATTATTTATGATGTTTTCAATTTTTAATAATTATTACATGATCGTGTCAAAAGTCTAGGAAATCCTAGTTGTCACATGTCGAAAGTGTTCCCTAGGGTGGATAGGGTAATTTTGTAAAATTTTTAAGGCGAAAGATATAATTTAATTAGATCTCTAAAAGGGAGGGAAGTATTTTGTAAGGCATTGATTACCTCAATTGTTACATAGTGTAAGTCCTTATTATGAAGGATTTATTGTGTGGACCTCGAACTCCACCCTTGGTGCTCACATAGTAAATCCTTGACAACATAGACTTACCTTATACAAAAATTGTTTTTCACTGAAATGTTAAAAATTTATTTAATATTTTTGACGAAAATAGGAATAATTATTTTTAAAATGTTGAATTGAGTTTTTTTGAATTAATTAAATATTTGATAATTGACTGTCAAATTGGCCAAGGTATTATGGTAGCTACTTGAGTTTCTTCCACCATGGGCCCGTGATTTTTGGTGGTACCCCTCCAAAAAAAATTTAAAATACAAAAAAGGAACCAACAGACCAAGGTGATGGAGAAAATATTAAAAATAAAACAAAAAGACTAAAAAACAAGGAAATTTGAAAAAACAACAATCGAGTTTCTTATAAAAGTTCCACCATTGCCCAACATTAATGTTCTTGTTGTTGTTACAAACAACACAAATAGCTTGAAATGTTGATAGTGAAAATGAATTTGAAAGTTGGACATGTAGGTGGAAAGACCATGAATATGACCATGGAAACAACACAAACAAAATGGATGAACTTGCTAGAGGTACAAAATACTAACACAAGTTTGAACAAATGAAGTTGATGAATGCAACAATGGTAAACACAAACACAAACACAACCATGGTTGTGCAACTATGAGAAAAAATTAATAGCCATGTTGCAATGAGGCTTTATCAATAGTGGGTGCAAAAAAAGTAGTACAAAAAAATGTTTAAAAATGGAGCCTAGGTAATAATTGCCCTAAATTATGACACATAATCTAAACTAATTGAAGTAAATCTAATGTCCTAAACAATAACACCTAACCTAGGAGCCATACCTATCCTTTCATTCACCATTTAACATCTTCACATCATTTATCTCATGCTAGCACTAATGCAAATGTTGATTCACCCAATGCCCATATTTCTCACTAAGGTTTGACAATAAATAATTCATAGAAGGAAAGACTAATTTTTTTAAAAATAAAAAAATGTTAATTCTAGAAATCTAGAAAATTAAATTCTTAACCTCATGCAAAATAATGATTATTTTCAGCATGTTGTACATTGTGAAATAATGATGCACCTTGTATACTTATCATTTGATCGTCAAAATTTTGGAAATTTAAAAATGTGACTATTGAATTCCTTTTGCTAAAAACTCTAATCATTTCAGTATAAATTATTAATTGTTAGTGGTGAGTACAATAATCAAAATACTAAAATAGAAAAAGGTAAAAAATCACAAACTTTAAATTAAAGAACCCTAAGATGAATTCAATACACTTGGGATGATACATTACCAAAGTCCATGGTCTATTGGCATTTGGTATATTTCCTATAAGTACTCAAAAATTACCCAACTTATTATGGAGAAGAAAAAATAGCAAACAACTAGTCCAAAGTGGGCCTCCTCCCATTCTATGGCTTTTATAGTACCAATTGACACATCACTAAAGGAAAGGGAAAAATAAACAAAAAAATTGGAGAGGCATAGGTCCTTTTAAGGGAATTTGGTTTATAGTATATGCTATAGTTTTTCCTTTTTTCCAAACCCTCCCCTAAAGTAATTAGGTGTTTTGTACCCTTTTCACTGCGAGAACCCCCTTTGTCACCATACATTCTACTTTATCAAAAGGTAACAACATAGTACCCTTTGTCTAAATCCTACCCACCATTAAACCTCATATTTGACCTATGCACACATACATTGCAAATCTTTTGATGTGAACCCATTTACCAAGTTATGGAGGACATTTTCTACATCACAAATTCTTGTGGAAAAATCCTTGAATACATCAAGTTAGAGTTGAGCTTGTTATTGTGCAAGTTATTGGATTGGTAAAGGGTGAATGGTGTTTTTCTATATTCACATTAATGAAACCTAAACTACAAAATCAATTGACCATACACTTGGAACTAGTTCACCATTCAAATGTTTAGCCAAAAGTTTTTGATCACCTTGAATTTTTTTCCTTTTGTCAAACAATAATTCAAAATTGGAAAGATAAGAAAACTTGGTATGGTGCAACAATTTGAAGGTGAATGTGGATTCTAGAATTTGGATCACAACAAGGCTACCCAAGTTTCACATTTTTTTTCCTCTTGTATTTATGACCTTTTTTTTGGTGATTTGATTGGAATGTTCGAAAGTTGTCCATGCTTTGTCTACATGTTGCTTCACCTTTATGTTGGCCCACCAAAAGTTTCTTTGGAAGGTTCCTTAACTATTTGTTACATAAACCTTTATCTATCAATGAAGTTTTTTTTTATGAAGGTGTTTAATGGTCCATAATTATTATGATATCATTTTTGGTATGAGTTGTGGGCCATGGATTATGGCATATGGTTTTAAAGCTAACTTCTTTGTGTAGTGATGAAGTTTAAAGTATGATAGTTGCTATAATGAATGTTTGAGTTTTGATGTTGTTAAAAAAATTAATTGCCCTTTGTTTCCATGATTCATGTTTTGTGGGATATGGTGAACCTTTGACCAACCCTCATTTGGGCCCTTAGGAATTAGGATTTTGTTTTCATGTCAAACATGTAAAACCAATGTTTTCTTTTTTGCATGTTTATTTTTTGTTGCAATGGGAAAGGCTTTTATGGGTCAAGGTTCAATTATAATTTCTCTTTTTGTTGCAATGGGAAAGGCTTTTATGGGTCAAGGTTCAATTCTAATTTCTCCATATAGCTTTGTCACCAAAAATTGGAAATAAATAACCCTTTTGTTTGCAAAAGACTTAATAGAAAGTTAAAGCTTGTAGCTCCAAAACTTATTAAAAATTTCTCTAAGTTCACAAATTAAAATTGATAAGAAAAATTTCCTAGTCTTTGAAAAACTACACATTTGTTTAACATGTAATTGGAGAGTTCATCACTAATATGTCCACGTGGCAATTGTAGTTCACATAATGGCCACATTTGGCTAATTTAGTTAAAATCAAAAAGCAAAAACAAAAAAAATGGTGCCCGATGGTTATTAAGCTAGGATTAATTTTATTTGATACCTAACAATTTTAAGTGAAAAAACTAGCTTGAAAACTGATTGAGTACTTACTTTTAGTCTTTGTGATATTCACCCAACATTTTTTTTAGTTTAAACAAGTGATCACAATTTCAAATCATACCAATAATATATTAATTATTTTATGGTTCAATTTATTGTATTGCAAACTACACTTTTGTTTTATATATCATGTACATTACACCCATTTACAAGTTGTAAAGGATTCTTGAAACATTATGAGAAATCATGTCCATTGTAACTTGTAGTTGCAAACACAAGTTGCAACAAACAAAATTTCTCATAATTTAATATGAGATTCTAAATGAATGTTAAATTTGTAAAAAATTCAAATTTCATGTCTTTTAAATAATCGAGTGTTTTTTGTGTGTGGGTAGTAGGTTATTATCATCTCAATTTTTTTCTTTTCAATTTTTTTTGGATGAAAAAGGTCCTCAATGTAGTCCTTTGGAGAACTATCCTTATTTTATGCAAATGTTGTTCAAGTTCAAAGTATTTAATTAAAACCAAAACTTAAAATTGAATATATATAATAAAAATATTGATGTTTGTTTATCTATCTATTTATGCTATTCACATATACCTCTTCTAGGCCTATCTACTTCAATGCTTTCCTAATAACTACCACCTTTCTTCTATCCACCTACATGGACATGAAAAGGCACAAGTTAATATTAAAATAATTTAATAACCTACATTTTTCAAGCCTATCCACTTAAACCATATACATAGACATGAAAGATTTGACATAAATAACGATGAACATATGGGAACATACAAAAGGGCCAAAAAAGAAAAAGGAGAGGGGGGGTTTTGCTTAGTCTAGAACCCATTACATTCACGAAATGAAATTTTAATTTTAATTCCTCAACACTCGTATCACTCATTTAACACAATCACTACCATGATTTTCACATGGCAATGCATAAACATATGTGTGAAATTTGAAATTTTTCATTTGGATTTAATGCGACTTTTGGTTTGTTTAATTATGATCATGCCATTGTTTTGGAAATTTTGAGAAAGTTGGATGTTTTCACAATTTATAAATCCATAAAAGTGAAATCCATAGAATGTTGAATACTTCTTGTCTAATGATGGCATTCACATAAACCCTTGTAGTGCTCAACCCATCTTCATTCATGATGTTTATTTTTTTCTTTCCACTTCACTAACTTTTATTGGTGTTTCATTGTGCATTATTCCTAGTAGCTCGTTCAAAAATATTTTTTTGTGCAACTTGATATTCAAACTACATTTCAAAGCTTGCAAGTCCATGTAGGTCAATTGTAGGATAGAAGATATTCTTCTATCCACCTATATATGTCAATTATAGTCCATGTAGTCAATTGTAGGATAGCCAAAATTAAATATGTATAATTATTATGTGTCTTTGATGGCCTGATTATTTGACAATTTATAACCCAATGCAAGACCCATTAGCTATAAATCACTTTGGAGTCAACAAAACAATGGAATTATTTTGTGATAATATTTGTTCCCATAATTGTGGAAATGTGTAAAAGACTTTGTTTGATCACTTCAATTTTTTGTAAAACAAGAAAATTCTATTTGTTGCAACATGAAAACATTGTTGTTTATCCTTGCATTAACTTGGTTTTCAATTTATTTGGACCATCATTAATGTTTTATTTTGGAATTTTTTTTGTTACTTGTTGACCAAAAAAAGGGCTAACAAATCCAAAAAGGGTTTTTTGGGGGAAAAAATATACAAAACAAATCCCCATATCTTGAGGGAAAAAAAGGCTAGAAGTTGTGATGTTTAATTAGTGTGTTCATGTAGGTAACCAAAACTAGGTAGGATTCCAAAAAACCCTTGTCCACCAAGGATAGTCACCATTTATTGTTAATTATTGCTAAGGATCCTAGCCAATGCACCTACTTGAGGAATTTGAAGAAAAAAAACCCATGTTCTTCACTAATATCCCACATTTTATACCACTCCATTCCACTTTGGCGATGGTGGATTGTAAATGATAAATATTCAATTCAATGTCTTTGGTACATGGAATGAATTGAACCCTTATCAATGGAAGTTAACAAACTATGTGACCTACATAAGAATAGACAAAAACAATAAGAAAAAAGTTACCCATTAACACCTCTACAAATGTCATTTGTACAAAGACTGAAAACCGCCTCTAACAACATTATGGTAGAACATTTACTACATAACCCTAATCTTACAAAATTAACAATGCATTAAAACAAAGGAAGAACAACAAAACATAATCACCAAAATGATGCAACAATTGTATTGTTATCAACAATGCCCAAAACAATCAAAACAAGCTTCATGTTTGTATTTTCCATGATTTGTGAATGTAATACATAAAGAACATAAATCAAGTTGATAATGCACAAACTAGAAATAGGAACCGATCCTAATCCATCCCTAAGTTGCATTATATGTTGTTTTCAGCATTGTTTTGCAAACAAAGGGTGAAGATGTAACCATTTTTTCAATGTGATTATTAGAAACTTGCATTGAGCTAGAAAAGATGTAAAATAGATGGCATACCAAATATTTTCCATGATGGTAGCTAATTAACAACACAGTAATGGTAACAAATGTTATAATCCTCAAATTGAAAACAATAAAAGATTAGCCATGTTCAAAATGTTGCCATAAGAAGTGACAGAATATAATGACCAACAAAAAGCCATAAAACAAAACCTAATCTTTTTGTAGATTTTGCCTTCTAAAAAAATGAGGATTACACCCACCCCATAGCCCTAAAATGGAACAACTCAAGCCTCATTATTTATCAGACTCCATAGAGGCACCTATTGAAGATAGTCAACAGCATTTGGTTAGTAGGGCTTTGCTGCCCAGGAGCAACTGAAGAGGTCCTTAAACAGACCACTGTAGTGTTACCATAAACCACTTGGAGAAACTTTGTGGTGTATTTGAAGGGTACTTTATATCCATGACATCAACTTCTGAGATTAGGGTTCTTCATAGAACAACAAACAAGCAAGTGGGGTTTCCTTGTGATGAGTGGCTGCATGTGAAGACTGATACAGTAATTCACAAGGATTGAGGAGCAGCAGATTTGGTTTTCCAAGTGCTATATGAGCAGATTTGGCTTATTCCATGGAGACTTTTGCATCTATGTTTTGGTCATATATTGACTGGAAAACACGCTGGGTATAGTCAAGGGGGCAGTAATGGGTATCAGTGTTTTTTTTCATTTTTTT
>Ga0116230_10002026_pt1 | contig 19506 bp, 18 predicted proteins | sample S1TSphfallax_3_FD_88678 | JGI IMG/M metagenome (GOLD analysis project Ga0116230, IMG submission 88678) | Host-associated microbial communities from peat moss isolated from Minnesota, USA - S1T2_Fd - Sphagnum fallax MG | ecosystem: Host-associated > Plants > Peat moss > Unclassified | place... | reverse complement strand
GTGCTGTATCTGGCCCAGGAAGGCCGCGGCATCGGCCTGATCAACAAGCTGCGCGCCTACACGCTGCAGGATAGCGGGCTGGACACGGTGGACGCCAACCAGGCGCTCGGCTGGCAGGCGGATGAGCGCAATTTCCACATCGCCGCCGCCATGCTGCGCGAGCTCGGCCTGCCGCGCATCCGGCTGCTCACCAACAACCCCGACAAGATGCTCTCGCTCGCCGCCTGCGGGATCGACATCATCGAGCGCGTGCCGCACGAATTCGCGCCGAACGGCGTGAACGACGGCTACCTCGCGACCAAGGCGCGCCGTTTCGGGCACCTGATTGGTTGAATTCACCTACCATGCCGGCACGCTGCAGGGCGCCGGGCTTACCTTTCGGGCTGTGTGCGGCCGCCGCGGCGTCACCCGCGCTAAACACGAAGGCGACGGCGCCACACCTGCCGGCCGGCACGCGCTGCGCCGCGTGCTCTACCGCGCTGACCGCCTTGCAGCGCCGCGCTGCGCTGTGCCGGTTGAGCCGATCGGCCTTGCGGATGGCTGGTGCGACGATCCGGCCGACACCGCGTATAACCGGCCAATACGCCTGCCCGCGACCATGCACCACGAACGCCTGCACCGCGAGGACAACATCTACGACGTTATAGGGGTGCTCGGCTGGAACATGGACCCTGTGGTGCCAGGCCGGGGTTCGGCCATATTTGTGCACGTCGCGAGGGCGGATTTTGCGCCGACGGACGGATGCGTGGCGCTCGCGTTGCCGGAGCTTTTGGCGTGCCTGGAGGTGGGCTTAACAGAGATTTTCGTGGAAGGGTAAAGAAGCGCTTCTTTTGGAAAAAAGAAGCAAAAAACTTTTATGACTCTGGGTCGTGGGCTTTGGCGCCATCTCCGCCTATGAAGCAGGCTGAGAAAAACCACTTCTGTTCACCAGACCTAGGCGCCTTCTCTAGCGTCTCGCCCTCAGCGCCGTCGCCAGCGTGCCCTCGTCCAGCACCTCCAGCGCCCCGCCCATCGGCACGCCCTGCGCCAAGCGCGACACGGGCACGCCAAAAATTTTCAGTTTCTCGCTCAGGTAATGACCCGTCGCAGCGCCGTCGACGGTGGCGGGCATCGCCAGGATGATTTCCTCGGGCAAAGTTTCGTCGAGCCGCGTCAGCAGCGCGGCGATCGCGAGGTCCTCCGGGCCGCGGCCGGCGAGTGCGGAGAGCGAGCCGCCCAGCACGTGGTAGCGGCCGCGATAGATCATCGCGCGTTCCAGCGCCCACAGGTCGGCGACCGTCTCGACGACGCAGATCCGCGCCTCGCGGGACGGGCTGGTGCAGATGCCGCACGGGTCGGCGGAGTCGAGATTGCCGCAGACCGAGCACGAGCGCACGGTTTGCGCGGCGGCGCGCAGTGCATCGGCGAGCGGCAATACGTTGCGATCACGTAGCAATTTGAGCACGATGCGCCGCGCGCTGCGGGGCCCAAGGCCCGGCAGCTTCGCAAACAGGCTGATCAGATGTTCGAGCTCAGGCCCGCCCATCAGAACGGCAGCTTGAGCCCCGCGGGCAGGTTCATCCCGCCGGTCACACTCTTCATCTCGGCTTCGGCATAGGCGTCTAGCTTGGCTTTCGCATCGGCGTGGGCTGCCAGTAGCAGGTCCTCGAGCATTTCGGTCTCGGCCGGATCGGCGAGTTTCGGATCGACCTTGATGCGCTTCATCGCCCCCTTGCCCGTGAGCGTCAGGCGCACGAGACCGGCGCCGGCCACGCCCTCGATTTCTGCGGCATCGAGCTTGGTCTGCATCTCGGCCATCTTCTGCTGCATCTGCTCGGCCTGCTTCATCAGGCCCATGATGTTTTTCACAACGACTCTCCTTCATAAAAATCCATCGGCGGCGCACCCGGCTCGTCATACTCCTCGGGCGGCGCGAAGGCCGCCCAGTCCGCCGGCAATTCCGGCTCCGCCGCCGCCTCGTCATCCCGCTTCATCGCCTCGATCCGGGCGCCGGGAAAGGCTTCCAGAATCGCCTGCACCAGCGGGTGATTTTCCGCGGCCGCGCGCGCCGCACTGGCGGCAACACCTTCCTGCTGGTCGATCGTGGGCGCACCTGGCACATCGGATACCACAATGGTCCAGCGCCGGCTTGTCTCCGTTTCAAGCAGTGCCGCGAGTCGCGCGGCGAGATCGCGCGGCGCATCGGCGGCGGGACGGAACTCGATGACCGGCGGGGCGAAGCGCACGAGGTGCACGGATTGCCGCAGATGCGCATAGAGCATGACATCGCGCCGGGCGGCGGCGAGGGCGACGACGTCGTTGAAGGTGATCGCGCGCGGTGCTGCATCCATCACCGGCGGCCCGTTCGCGACCGCACGTGTGCCGGACGTGCCGCCTGGCGCAACGCCTGAGCCCGTCGCGCTGGTCTGGCTATCGGTGATGCGGCGGAGCAACTCGCCCGGCGGCGGCATATCCGCGACATGGCAGAGCCGGATCAGGATCATTTCGGCCGCCGCGCGCCGGTCGGGCGCGGCGTCAACCTCCTGCACGCCCTTGAGGAGCATCTGCCAGAGCCGGCCGAGGAACGGAATGCCGAGCACATTTGCAAGCGCCGCACCGCGCGTCCGCTCGACCTCCGGCAGTGACTGGCTGGCGGCAAGGCCAGGCACCGCCTTCATGCGCGTCAACAGATGTGCCAGGCCCAGCAGATCGCCGAGCAGCACGCCAAGGTCCGCGCCACGCTCATAGGCGCCGTCCGCAATCGCGAGGGCCCCCGCCGCATCGCCGGCGACGACCGCGTCCATCAGGTCAAAAACATAGGCGCGATCCGCGAGGCCCAGCATGTCGGCGACCATGGCCGCGGAAATCTCGGCACCTTCCTCGGCACCCCGCGCGATCGCCTGGTCCAGCAGCGACAGCCCGTCGCGCACCGAGCCATCCGCAGCGCGCGCGATATGCTCGATCGCGCCGGCCGCGATGGCGATGCCCTCTTTCGCCGCGATTTTTGTGAAATGCGTGGCGAGCTCATTCACCGCGACGCGCCGCAGGTCAAAACGCTGACAGCGCGATAACACCGTCACCGGCACCTTGCGTATCTCGGTGGTGGCCAACACAAACTTGATATGCGGCGGCGGCTCCTCCAGCGTCTTCAACAGCGCGTTGAAGGCGTTGCGCGAGAGCATATGCACTTCGTCGATGATGAAGATCTTCGTGCGCGCGCTCAGCGGCCGGAACCGCGTCGCCTCGATGATCTCGCGCACATCCTCGACACCCGTGTTGGAGGCGGCGTCCATTTCCACGACATCGGGATGCCGGTCGGCCAGGATTGCGATGCAGTTGTCGCACACGCCGCACGGATCGGGCGTAGGCCCGCCCTGGCCGTCCGGCCCGGTGCAGTTGAGCGCGCGCGCCAGAATCCGCGCGGTCGTGGTTTTGCCGACCCCGCGCACGCCCGTCAGCATGAACGCATGCGCGATCCGCTGCATCGCGAAGGCATTGCGCAGGGTGCGCACCAGCGCCTCCTGGCCGACGACGTCGTCGAATGTAACCGGCCGGTATTTGCGCGCCAGCACGCGGTAGGCGGGCGCCGTCAATGGCGCGGCAGGCGCCTCGCCGAAGAGCGAGGGACCGGGCGTCTCGGAGGCCGCGTCGTCTTCGAACAAACCAGCCATTCGCGGCGCCAGAACCTTTATCGTCGGAGCTAAGGGGTGGGAGGCCGAACAATGACCCACGCAAAACTCGTTGCGGCTGCTGCCTTCCGGCCCTGACCGGGTTGGCGAGGTGCCATGTCCACCGCCGACCTCCCGGCCCGTTTATCCCTCCAACCGCGCCATTCCGCAAGCTTGCGCCGAATCCGCAGTTGCGCTGGGGCAAAACTCCGTGCCAGTTGAGGCGCATGCGCCGCATCACGCCCAGCCGACCCAACGCCTATACCGGCGGCACGCTCAACCGTGCCGCACATCACCGCGAGGACGATGCCTGGCTCGAGGCCGCCCGCGGGCATCCCGACACCAGGTTCGTGCTGTTGATGAACGGCCAGCCGCTGATCCTCCCCGGCGACGAACCGCGCGCCGCACTGATCGGTTTTCACGCCACCACCGAGCCATGGGTGTTTCTCGGCCTCGCCGGGACGACGCCGCTGTTTGCGCTCGACCTGAGCGGCACGGACGTCGCGCCGCCCACGGGCGCGTTCACTGATCTGCGCAGCCTCACCGCCTTGCTGCCGGCCGATGACGCGACCATTCTCGCGACCGCGCGCGGCATGCTGCACTGGCGCGCGACGCATGGCTTCTGCACCCGCTGCGGCGGCGTTAACGAACCGATCCGCGGCGGCTACGTGCTGCGCTGCACACAATGCGCCACCGAGCATTTTCCCCGCACGGATGCCGCCGTCATCATGCTGGTCACGCGCGGCGAGCGCCTGCTGCTCGGCCAGTCGCACAAATTTCCCATCGAGCGGAATTTCTACTCGACGCTCGCGGGCTTTGTCGAACCGGGCGAGAGCCTAGAGGATGCCGTGCGCCGCGAAGTGTTCGAGGAGGTCGGCGTGCATGTCGGCGAGGTCGGTTATCATTCGAGCCAGCCCTGGCCGTTTCCGGCCTCGCTGATGCTCGGCTACTATGCCGAGGGGCTGAGCGAGGAGATCATCCTCGAGACCACGGAAATGCGCGACGCCCGCTGGTTCACGCGGGCAGACATCGCGAACCGGCATGAGCTCGGGTTCAATCTGCCGCCGCAGGATTCGATAGCGCGCAGGCTGATTGAGGATTGGCTGGATAGTTTTAGTTGAATGAAGCGCTACTTTTTTGGAAAAAAAGCAGCAGAAAACTCCTGAGGCTTTTCGCCCCGGGCGTTAAAGCCTTCACAGCTGCAGACCCAGATTGTAAAGTTTTTTTGCTACTTTTTGTTCACAAAAAGTAGTCCTTTCTAGCCCGTACTCAAAAAAACAGGAGCCGAAGCTCCTGTTTCCCTAACCCCGTATGCGAACCTTAATTGATCACGGGGTCGGTCGTCGCCGGCATCGGCTCCGATGTCTCGATCGTCACGGGCTCGGGGGTTTTCACCTTGCGCGGCCGGCGCACGACGGGCGTTTTCGCGGGCTTGGCCTCGGCTGTCTTTTTCATCGCGGGTTTGCTGGCCGCGGCAGTCTTTTTCACGGCCGGCTTCTTCGCGGCGGCGGTGGTCTTCTTCGGCGCCACGGTCTTCTTGGCGACGGTTTTTTTGGCGACGGTCTTTTTCGCGACCGGCTTCTTGGGTGCGGTCTTCTTCGCGGCGACGGTGGTCTTCTTCGCGGCGGTCTTCTTCACGGCCGGTTTCTTCGCGGCGGCGGCGGTCTTCTTTACGGCCGGCTTCTTCGCGGCGGCGGTGGTCTTCTTCGGCGCTGCGGTCTTTTTGGCAACGGCCTTCTTGGGCGCTGCCTTCTTCACGGCGGCAGTTTTTTTCGCGGCCGGCTTCTTGGCGGCGGCGACGGCTTTTTTCGGTGCGGCTTTCTTCACGGCGGCCTTTTTCGCGACCGGCTTTTTCACCGCGGCTTTCTTAACGGCCGGTTTTTTCACGGCCGCCTTCTTCGCGGCAGGTTTTTTGACGGCGGCTTTTTTGGCTTCGGCTTTTTTGGCCAGCGCCTTCGCCGTCGGCTTCGCGGTGGCCTTGCGCGCGGTGGCGCGCATTGCGAGCGGCTGGGCCCGCATGGTCTCGGTGGTATCGTCAGTGGTCACAGAATGGCTCCTTCGCTCAGGGGTAAATTTCGGTCTTTGGCGTCCAACGCAGGATCGTCTTTGTCACGGTCGAAGACCGTCCTTCCTAATCGCGTGCGGGGGCCTCTTGACCGATACGTTTTTGACTCGGTTGCGGCGCGAATCGCGCGACGCACGCAAGAATCGCTATTCCGCTTACCGACACAAGATGTCAACAAAAAGCCGCGGTAATCCCAGCATTTTGATCATTTTTTTTTCGTCATATGTGGAAAAACCACAGCGAAATGAATCAAGGCGGACGGATCGCTCATTGAAGGTCGCGTTAAGCATTGCTTTTGCGCAATGGATGCGACCCGCGCCAACATGAACGAACGCGCTGCGAACATCCGCTCATGCCCGTTTTGTGCTGCCGCAGCGCCGCCATCACATAACCTGCAAACGCGCGGCAAGACGCCGCAGGCTTGTTTCCTGCCGCATTGCGGTGACTAATGCGCCGCATGAGCCATATCCCCGAGCGCCATCCCGACTATGAGAGCTGGCCGCCCAAAAATGGCGCCATCAAACCCGAATGGTTGATGCCAGGATGGGGTCCGACGATCTGGCGCGGCATCATGGGGCGCTGTCCGCATTGCGCCGCGGCCCCAATTTTTGCTGGTTATCTCAAGGTGCATCCGGTGTGCCGGCACTGCGGCGCGCCTTTGGGCGAGATGCCGGCTGACGACGCGCCGCCGTACATCGCGATGGTCGCCGTGCTACAGGTGGCGGGCGTATTTGTCGTGTTATTCTACAAAGGCTATTACCAGCCGGGGGTCCTTATGGCGGGCTGCCTGCTGGTGCTGCTTGCCCTGGTATGCATGGGCGCCTTGCGGCTCGCCAAGGGTGCGGTCATCGGCATCCTGTTGAAACTGGGTTTGAAGCGCGAGGTTTTGAATGGCTGAGGCGGCGGGCCGGCTGACCAAGATTATTCTGGAGGGTGAATCGCTTCACCGCATCTCCCCCCTGCAGGAGGCCGACCGCGAACAGGCCGTCGCCGATCTGCAGGTGGAGAACGAATTCGCACCCTGCGCGCAGCCGGGCCTGCACAGCATCCTGCATCTCTCGATCCAGGAAGGGCGGCTGATCTTCGACATCCGCGATGCCGAGGATGCACCCGTCGTTGCGGTCGTGCTGGCAATGGGGCCGTTCAAGATGCTGATCAAGGACTACCAGATGTTGCTGGACAGTTACGCGGGCGCCATCGCCGAAGGCCGCGAAGCGAAGATCCAGGCGATCGATATGGGCAGGCGTGGGCTGCACAATGAAGGCGCCGCGCTGATGACCGAGCGCCTCGCCGGCAAGATCGCGATTGATTTCGAGACCGCCCGTCGCCTATTCACCCTCGTCTGCGCTCTGCACCAAAAACTCTAAACGCGTTCTTCAGGATTTACCCGCGATGAAAATTGACGGCACGCCCTTCCGCTCGATCTGGGTCGACGAGACCGATCATTGGTCGGTGCGCATCATCGACCAGACCAAGCTGCCCTGGTCGCTCGACCTCGTGCGGCTGACCACGCTCGATGAGGTGGCGCACGCGATCCGGGCGATGCTCGTGCGCGGCGCGCCGTTGATCGGCGCCACCGCGGCCTACGGCATCGCCCTGGCGCTGCGCACCGATCCTTCCGATGCCGGCCTCACGCATGCCGCCACCGTGCTCGCCGCCACCCGCCCGACCGCGATAAACCTGCGCTGGGCGATCGACCGGATGACGGAGAAACTGCGCCCGCTCGGCCATAACGCGCGCGGTGCGGCGGCCTATGCGTACGCCGCCGCCATCGCCGATGAGGATGTCGCCACCAACGAAGCCATCGGCACGCATGGCCAGGCGCTGATCGCGGCACGCGGCAGCAGCGGCGGGCGCGTCAACATCCTCACCCATTGCAATGCCGGCTGGCTCGCCACCGTCGACTGGGGCACGGCGCTCGCGCCGATCTACAAGGCGCACGATGCTGGCATCGACGTGCATGTCTGGGTCGAGGAAACCCGTCCGCGCAACCAGGGCGCCTCGCTCACCGCCTGGGAGCTGGCCAAGCACGGCGTCAAACACACCGTCATCGCCGATAACGCCGGCGGCCACATCATGCAGCGCGGCGATGTCGACCTCGTCATCGTCGGCACCGACCGCGTGACCCGCACCGGCGATGTCGCCAATAAAATCGGTACGTATCTGAAGGCGCTGGCAGCGCGCGATAACGGCGTGCCGTTCTACGTCGCGCTGCCCGCCTCGACGATCGACTGGACGATCAGCGACGGCCTCGCCGATATCCCGATCGAGGAGCGCGCCGCGACCGAGGTCACGACGATGACCGGCCGCGCGCTGGATGGCTCGATCGCGACCATCCGCATCGTGCCGAAGGACAGCCCGGCTGCGAATCCGGCCTTCGACGTGACACCCGCGCGCCTGGTCTCCGGCCTGATCACCGAGCGCGGCATCTGCGAAGCCAACGCCACCTCTTTGCAGGCAATGTTCAGCGATCTTGCGTAAACCGCTTTTGCTGCTGCTGGCACTCGCCGGCTGCGCAGCGCCGGACGCGCACGCGCCGCCGTTCGCGAACCGGCCCTACGCGCCGTTTTCGCGGACCGACGCCGTGGCTATCGCCATGGGTGAATGGCGGCTCTGGGGCCAGCGCGTGGACGATGATGGGGGGGCCGGCTACGTGCAGACCGACGCCACGATGGGCGAACGCCAGCCCGGGCTTTGGGAGCGCGTCGGCGAATACTGGTGGCAGGGGATGAACGCGCGCATGCCCGAGGCCGCGTGGACGGGCAAGCACGATGGCGACGGACGGGTCTTCCCGGTCGCGATCAACGGCAGATATGCCTGGTCGGCGGCGTTCATCTCCTATGTCATGCGCATCGCCGGCGCCGGCCCCAACTTTCCCTATGCGCCCGACCATGCCTACTACATAAACATCGCGGCGCGTGCCGCGACGGGCAAAATACCAGACCCGCTGCTGCTCGCCGAAAACCCCGCAACCTACGCGCCGCGCCTTGGCGACCTCGTCTGTCTCGGCCGCAACCGCGCGCGCGGCATGCGCTTTGCGGACCTGCCGACCAGCACGCCGTTTCCCGCGCACTGCGCCATCGTCGTCGCCGGTGCGCCCCATACGGTCAGCATCATCGGCGGCAATGTCGACGACGCGGTGACGATGACGCATCTGCACGCTGATGACGAGGGGCGGCTCGCGGGGAATATGGAGGATTGGTTCGTGATCTTGAAGGTGAACTATAAAGCGAAGTAAGCACTCGTTTTCGTGACTAAGATCCTGGCGTCATCCAGGCACTCAGGAGCCAAGTTTTTTGCTCTTTTGTTCACAAAAAGAGCGCTTACTGTCTCAAAGTCCGTAGGTTGCCAACACCCCATCCATCCACGTGAGAATCGCGTCCCCCGCCGGCAGCAGCGGCTCGGCGGACGTCGTCAAACCCCATTTGATCGCGCCGTACACCAGATGATCCGCATAAGCGGGCGCCGGACCGGCAAGGAAACTCTGCGCCTTCAGCATCGTGCGCAGCGGCCGCAGCGCCGCCTCCAGCCCTGGGAGAAACTCAGCTCGCCTGGCTGCCAGATCTTCAAGCGTCGTCCCCCAGACCCGCTCCCGCGTTTCCCGGAAATACGCCTGGTCCTGCGGTGCCAGGATCGTCACGAGATGCGGCAGCACCAGCGGCGCGATCGCGCGTTGCAGCACATCCTCCGTCCACGCCTTGATGAACTTCGTCAGCGCGCGCGAGGGCGGCTCGCCGAACAGCGAAGCTTCGTTCGGATACGCCGTTTCCAGGTACTCGGCGATCGTCTGGCTATCGGCGACCACCTTCGCGCCGTCGACCAGCACCGGCACCTTGTCCTGGCCGGAAAACGCGAGTGCCGCCTTGTCGGTGAAGCGCCACGGCACGGTCGTGTAGCTAAGGTTCTTATGCGCCAGAGCAAGCTTGACGCGCCAGCAATACGGGCTGAAGCGGACCGTCTCGTCGGCCGCCGCCAGATCATATAGTACGCGTTTCATTGGCCGGTCTGACCAAACAACAGCGCGTGGGACTCTTTGCTCACCGTCGGCGCCTCGTTGATCTCCTTCGCCACCGCATAGGCGCGCTGCACCGCGGGCCGCGCCGCGATCTCATCGAACCAGCGCTGCAGATGCGGAAATGCGGCGAGGTTTTGCTGCTGGCGCTCATGCGGCACGATCCATGGGTAGCAGGCCATGTCGGCGATCGAGTACGCCCCGGCGATAAACGCCCGGTCCGCGAGCCGCTTGTTCAGCACGCCGTACAAACGCCCTGTCTCTTTTATATAGCGCTCCATCGCGTACGGGATGCGCTCGGGCGCGTACTGCACGAAATGGTGGTTCTGCCCGGCCATCGGGCCGAGGCCGCCCATCTGCCAGTACAGCCATTGCAGCACCTCGTATTTTTCGCGCGGTGCGACCGGCAAAAACTTGCCCTCGCGCTCGGCGAGGTATTCGAGGATCGCGCCCGACTCAAAAATGCTGATCGGCGCGCCGCCGTCCTTGGGTTCGGTGTCCACGATCGCGGGGATTCGGTTGTTCGGCGCGATCGCCAGGAATTCAGGGGCGAACTGCTCGCCCTTGGAGATGTTTACCGGGTGGATCTTGTACGGCGTGCCCGCCTCTTCCAGAAAAATCGTGATTTTGTGCCCGTTCGGCGTCGTCCAGTATGAAAGCTCGATCATGTGCGTGTTCCTTCAGGCGAGCGCCTTGGATGCCATCTCGTAAGTGTTGTGACTGAGTGTCTGTTTCGCAAGGACGCGTTGCAGCTGCGCCTGCATCAGCGCCTGGCGTTTTTCGTCGTAACGCCGCCAGGACCCCATCGCGGTCACGAGTCGCGCCGCAACCTGAGGGTTTTTGTCATCCAATGTTAGGATTATCATTGCCAGAAGCTCGTAGCCAGCACCCGACGCATCGTGGAACTTCGCCGGGTTGGCGGCGAAATGACTGATCAGCGAGCGCACCCGATTCGGGTTGCGCAGGTCGAAATCCGCATGCTTCGTCAACGCGAGAACGCGCGCCAGCGTGTCGTCCGCCCCGCCGCGCGCCTGCACCGCGAACCATTTGTCGAGCACTAGCGGATTGTGGCGGGCGCGCTCGTAGAACGCCGCCACGGCGTCATCGCGCGCGGCATCCGCTGTCTCGCACAACACCGTGAAGGCGCCGAGCAGGTCGGTCATGTTGCCGGCGGCAGCGAACTGTGCAGCGGCGCGCGTGCGCCCGCCCGCCGCCGCGAGATACCCGAGTGCTACGCGCTGCATCGCCCGGCGCGCCATCGCCGGTCCGGAAATATCGGCGGGATCGCCGGCGCCGAACCGCTCATACGCCGCATCCCATTGCGCCTGCAGGGAATGCCCCAGTGCTGCCCGCGCCGCCTCGTACACGGCGCGGATCGCCTCGGGGTCCACCACGTCCATCTGGTCGGCGAGCAGGTTTTCGGCCGGCAGCATCAACGCCTCGGCGGCGAATGCCGGGTCCGCGTCGGCGGCGGCCAACGTGGCCGCCATCGCCGTCAGCAACCCGTCATCGAGGACGAACGCCCGGCCCGCCTGACGGTCGGCGATCGCATCCAGCAGCACCAGGCTCGCATAGCTCTGCAGCGCGTCCCAGCGGTTGAACGGGTCGTTGTCATGCGCTGCGAGAAACGCGAGACGCTCCCGGCTCTGGCCCAGAACTTTCACGGGCGCCGAGAAATTCCGGAACAGCGACACGGCCGCGGGGGCAGCGACATCCTCAAACACGAAAGTCTGCTCACCCTCGGTGAAAATAAGCGTTTCGGCGCGCAGTTCCTCGCCGTCCGCCCCGAGGAGCCCGACGCCAATCGGCATCAGGAACGGCAATTTGACCGGCTGCCCAGGCGTTGGCCTCGTGTGCTGACGCAGTGTCAGCGTGAAACGCCGCGCCGCGCCGTCATAATCCTCATCAAAACCCACCTCCGGCGTACCCGCCTGCTCATACCAGCGCATGATCTGGCGCAGATCCATCCCGCCCGCGGCCGCCTGCATCGCATCGAAAAAATCCTCGACCGTCGCGGCGGCGTTATCGTTGCGCGCGATGTAGATATCCATCCCCTTGCGGAAGGCCTGGCGCCCGATCAGCGTGCGGTACATCCGCACGACCTCGGCCCCTTTCTCATAGATGGTCGTTGTGTAGAAATTATCGATCTCGAGATAGCTCGCCGGCCGCACCGGGTGCGCGAGCGGCCCCGCATCATCGCGGAACTGCGTGCTGCGCAACAACCGTACATCCGCGATCCGCTTCACCGCCGCTGAAAACTGGTCCGCCATGTATTCCTGGTCGCGGAATACGGTGAGACCCTCTTTCAGCGACAACTGGAACCAGTCGCGGCAGGTCACCCGGTTGCCGGTCCAATTATGGAAATACTCATGCGCGATCACGCGCTCGACATTCTGGAAATCCGTGTCCGTTGCCGTGTCCGCGCTAGCGAGGACGAATGCCGTGTTGAAGATATTGAGGCCCTTGTTCTCCATCGCCCCCATGTTGAAATCGCTCACGGCGGCGATGTTGAAGACGTCGAGGTCGTATTCGAGGCCGAAAACCTCCTCATCCCACCGCATCGATTTTTTGAGGGCGTGCATCGCATGCGCGCAACGCCCGGCATCGCCGGCGGCAACCCAGATGCCAAGCTCGACATGCCGGCCGGACGCGGTGGTGAACTCATCCTTGACCGCAACGAGGTCGGCCGCGACCAGCGCGAACAGATAGGATGGTTTCGGATGCGGATCGCGCCAGCGCGCCCAGCGGCGCCCATCGACTTGCCCCTCCTCGATCTTGTTCCCATTTGAGAGCAGTACCGGATAATGGGCGGGATCGGCGCGGAGCGTTACGTCATAGCGCGCCATCACGTCCGGCCGGTCCGGAAAATACGTGATCCGGCGAAAGCCCTCCGCCTCGCATTGCGTGAAAAACCCGGTGCCGCTCATGTACAAGCCAGACAGCGCGGTGTTCGACGACGGATCGATCATCACCTCCGTCGTCAGCTCGAAGGCATCGGGCACGTCATGGATCGTCAGCGAGCGCTCGGTGAGCGCGTAACGATTATCGCCCAGCGTCTCGCCGTTCAACGCGAGGGCGCGTAAGGCGACCTGCTCGCCATCCAGCACCAGCGGGCCCGGCGCCTGCCGCCGGATTTTCAGCCGCGCCCGCACGATGGTCGCCTTCGCGTCGAGGTCGAAATCCAGCGCCACCTCATCCACCAGAAACGCCGGCGGCGTGTAGTCAGCCAGCCGCACCGGCTGGCGCGCTGGTATTTGTCCGTCTGCCATGGAAACTCCTGTAAAGACTGGCGAAAGGTCCGCCCCGTCGCATATGGTACGGCATGCCGGACACCGCACCCTATCTGACCCTCAAGGTTTATCCCCGCATCGCCGAAATCGGGCAAGCCACATGGGATGCCTGCGCGGGCGATGACAACCCGTTCGTCTCCTACGCATTCCTCTCCGCCCTTGAGGACAGCGGCTCCGTCGGCAAACGCACCGGCTGGCATCCTCGCTACGCGGCCCTCACCGACGGCGCGGGCGCCATCGCCGCGGTCGCGCCGGTTTACGCCAAAACCAATTCCTACGGCGAATATGTATTCGATCACGCCTGGGCGAACGCGCTCGAGCGGGCCGGCGGCCAGTACTATCCCAAACTGCAGGTCGCCGTGCCGTTCTCGCCCGTGCCGGGCCCGCGCATCCTCAGCCGCGCCGGGTTGCCCGCCGCGGCCCTCGCCGCCGCGCTCGAACAACTCGCCGAACAGCTCGACTGTTCCTCCGTCCACGCGACCTTCTGCACCGAACCAGAATGGGCGGCACTCGGGGATGCCGGCTGGCTGCAGCGCCTCGGCACCCAGTTCCATTGGGAGAACGAGGGCTACGCGCAGTTCGACGATTTCCTCGCCGCCCTCTCCTCGCGCAAGCGCAAGGTGATCAAGCGCGAGCGGCGGGACGCGCAGGCCGGGCTGACCTTCCAGGCCCTCACCGGCGCAGCGCTCACGAAAGACATCTGGCGCGTCTTCTATCAATTCTATACCGCGACCGTCGACCGCAAATGGGGCGGCGCGTACCTCACGCCGGAATTCTTCACGCTGCTCGGCGAGCGCCTCGGCGAGCGCGTCGTGCTGATGCTCGCCCTGCGCGACGGCCGCCCGATCGCCGGCGCCCTCAACCTGCGCAGCCGCAACGTGCTCTACGGCCGCAACTGGGGTGCGACGGAAGACGTGCCGTTCCTGCATTTCGAACTCTGCTATTATCAGGCGATCGACTACGCGATCGCGCACGGCATCCAGCGCGTCGAGGCCGGCGCGCAGGGCGAACACAAAATCCAGCGCGGCTACCTGCCGCGGCCGACCTATTCGGCGCACTACATCCGCCACCCCGGCCTGCGCCGCGCCGTCGCGGAGTTCGTGGCGGCGGAGCGGGAGGGCATGCGCGAGACGATGGCGGCGCTGGCGGCGGATAGTCCTTATAAGAAGCAAGGTGAGGAGTGAGGAAGCGCTATTCTTTTGCAAAAATGTAGCAAAAGCCTTTTTATCCTCTGGGCCCTGGGCGTGCAGCGGTCGAAGCCCCGGCCCAGAGTCATAAAGTTTTTTTGCTACTTTTTGTTCACAAAAAGTAGTCCTTCTTCCCTCTCCTTCCCCCTTTGTTAATAATGTTCTAACCCCCACCGAATGACCAAACTGCGTTTCGCGCCGAGCCCCACCGGCTATCTGCATGTCGGCAACGCCCGCACGGCACTCGTGAATTTCCTGGCGGCGCGGCAGCTCGGCGCGCGCCTGCTGCTGCGGCTCGACGACACGGATACCGAGCGCGGCCGCCCGGAATACGAGCAGGCGCTGTACGATGATCTGCGCTGGCTCGGGCTCGACTGGGACGAGTTTGCGCGCCAGTCGGACCGTCTGGCGCGCTACGCCGAGGTCGCAGAGATTTTGAAAGCCTCGGGGCGGCTTTATCCCTGTTTCGAGAACGAGGACGAGCTCGCGGCCAAGCGCGCTGCCCTCGTCAAGCGCAAGCTGCCCCCGGTCTATGACCGCGCCGCCCTGAGCCTCACCGCCGATCAGCGCGCCGCCGCCGAGGCCGGCGGCAAGCGCCCGTACTGGCGGTTCAAACTCTCCGAAGGTGCCGCCGGCTGGCTCGACCTTGTGCTCGGCGACAAGCGCATCAGGCTCGGCACCGTGTCGGATCCGGTGCTGATCCGCGCCGATGGCAGCCCGCTCTACACCTTCACATCGGTGGTCGACGACGTCGATTTCGGCATCACCCACATTATCCGCGGCGAGGACCATGTCTCCAACACCGCCGTGCAGATCGACCTGTTCCAGGCGATCAGCAACGCCGCGCCGCCGCGTTTTGCGCATCTGCCGTTGATCAGCGGCGGCGAGGGCGAAAAACTCTCCAAGCGCATCGGCAGCATCTCGCTCAAATCCCTGCGCAAGGACGGCATCGAGCCCGCCGCGATCACGGCGTATCTGGCCCGCCTCGGGACCAATAAGGACCCAGCCCCCCTGCCGCTCACCGACCTCATCGCCGCCTTCTCGCTGAACGATTTTGGCCGCTCGCCGCCGCGTTTCGATGCGCGGCAGTTGCTCACGCTTAACGCCAAATTCCTGCACGCGCTGGATTTTGAGGCCGTGCGGGATCGTCTGCCGCCGGGTGCCACGGCAGAATTCTGGGCGGCCATCCGCGGCAATCTCGAGCTCCTCACCGAAGCCCGCGCCTGGTTCGAGGTGGTGTACGGGGCGTTTCCCGCGCCTGATCTCGGCGCCGAGGCCGCCATCCTGCCGGCGGCATTGGCAAGCCTCCCCCCGGAACCGTGGGACGCCGCCACCTGGAAAACCTGGACGGCAGCGCTCGGCACGGCGACCGGCGCCAAGGGCCGCGCCCTCTTCCACCCGCTGCGCCTTGCCCTCACCGGGGAGACGCAGGGCCCCGAGATGGCGGCCCTGCTCCCGCTGATCGGCCGGGACCGGGTAGTGGCGCGCCTGCGCGGCTTCGGTGTATAGGCGGCTGAACTTGAGGATTGCCGCGCGTGGTTGATATTTTTGACGAAGTCTCGGACGATCTGCGGACCGAGCGGGCGGTGCGCCTCGCGCGGCGCTATGGCGGCCTGCTGCTCCTCGCCTGCCTCGCCGTGCTGATCGCGGTCGCCGCCGACCAGTTCTATGAGTGGCACACCCAAAAGCAGGACCAGGGTGCCGCCACCCGCTACCTCGCGATCACCAGCCCGCTCGACGCCGCCGGCCTGAACCTCACGACCCAAACCGCCCTCGGCGGTGCGAAGGCCCTCACCGATTTTGCCGCGAGCGCGCCGGCGGGCTACGCGACGATCGCCGATCTGCGCGCCGCCGCCCTCTACGCCAATGCCGGCCAGCCCAGCCAGGCCGAGGCGCTGTGGAGCAGCATCGGCAACGATACGGCCGCCGACCCGCTGCTGCGCGACCTCGCCACCCTGCTCTGGGCGCAGCACGAAGCCGGCCACGCGCCGGATGCCGAGGTGCTGGGGCGCCTTGCGCCGCTGGCGTCCCAGCAGAACCCGTATCACGGCCTCGCCCAGGAGACCCAGGCGCTCATCTACATGGGCGAAGGCAAATCCAGCCTCGCCAAAGCCCTGTTTTCGCAAATCGCGGCGGATCCAAATGTTCCGGACGGCGTGCGCAACCGCGCCGACGGATTGCTCGAAAAGCTGAACGGATAATGAAGACCATGATGCGACGCCGCACGGCCCTGACGACCTTTTCGCTCGGCCTCCTGGCCTCCTGCTCGACGCCAAAATCGCCCATTATCGGCAAGCAGATCCCCGTGCTGCCCGAGGTCACCGGCCTCGAGGTCGCGGTCGACGCCCCGGCCGTGACCCTGCCCCCGCCGACCCCCCTCGCCGACTGGCAGCAGCCCCTCGCCAATGCCGCGCATGATCCCGGCAACGCCGCCGGCCCGACCAACCTGTCGCCGAAATGGACCGCCTCGATTGGCGCCGCCGGCGGCTATCGCCAGCCGCTGGTCGCCAGCCCCGTCATGGCCGCGGGCCACGTCTTCACGATGGACGCGAACGGTGACGTCGCGGCCTTCGCCACGCAGGACGGCAGCCAGTCCTGGCGCACCAACACACGGCCCAAGCGCGCGACCGAACAAAACATCGGCGGCGGCATCGTCTATGCCGGCGGCCGCATCTACGCCAGCACGGGCTATGCCGAGCTGCTGGCGCTCGACGCCGCCACGGGCAAAATCCTCTGGCGCCAGGCGCTCGACTTTCCAACCCGCACGGCCCCCATGGTCGGCGGCGGCCTCATCGCCGTCGTCGTGCAGAACGACCTGCTGCTCACTTTCGACGCGCAAAGCGGCACGCCCGGCTGGCGGTTCACGGGCTCGGTCGGCAATAGCGGCACCACCGCCGCCGTCGCCGTCACGGGTGCCCCTGCCATGGCCGACGGCATCATCGTCGCCGGCTTCTCCTCAGGCACCCTCGCCGCACTGGACGCCAATTCCGGCACCCCTCTCTGGGAACAGAGCTTTGCCGCCTCCTTCGGCCAGGCGAGCTCGCTCGACTTCTCCGACATCGTCGCGGCCCCCGTCATCGCCGCCGGCGTCGTCTACGCCATCGGCCTCGGCAACACCGTCATGGCCGTCGACCTGCATTCCGGCGCCAAGGTCTGGACGCATGCCGGCAGCGGCACCGTGCCCTTCTGCCTCGCCGGCGACTTTGCCTACCTGCTGGACAAGAGCCAGACGCTCTACGCGATCCACGCCGATGACGGCCTGGTCAGCTGGTCGCTGCAGATGCCGCCATTCCATAACGTGAAGAAGAAGTCCGGTCCCTTGGTCTGGACCGGCCCCGTGATGGTGAACGGCGCCCTGCTGCTGACCGACAGCCGCGGCGAAATGGCGGTCGTCGACGCGACCGCCGGCCGCCTCGTCAGCGTCAACAAGCTCGCCGGCCCGGCCGACATCACCCCGATCGCGGCCGGCGGCCTGCTCGTGCAGCTGACGCGCGACGCCAAACTCACAGCGTACGCGTAAGCCATCATGCTCCCGCGGGTCGTCATCACCGGCCGGCCCAACGTAGGCAAATCCACGCTCTTCAACCGGCTGGTCGGCCAGCGCCTGGCGCTGGTCGCCGACACGCCCGGCGTGACGCGCGACCGCAAGGAGGCGGAGACCACCCTCGCCGGCACCAAGGTGCTGCTGGTGGACACGGCCGGTCTGGAAGAGGCCGCCCCCGACACGATCCCTGGCCGCATGCGCGCCTCCACCGGGCTTGCCGTCGAGCAGGCGGACCTCGTGCTGTTCGTCTATGACGCCCGCAGCGGCCTGCTGCCCGAGGACCGCCACTTCGCCACCTGGCTGCGCCGCACCGGCAAGCCCGTGCTCATCGTCGTCAACAAGGCCGAAGGCCGCGGCGGTTCCGCTGCCGCCATGGAGGCCTACGAGCTTGGCCTCGGTGACCCGGTCGCCGTCTCCGCCGAGCATAATGAGGGCGTCTATGACCTGATGCGCGAGATCGCCGACCGGCTGCCCGCCCCGCCGGACGAGGCGGCAGGTGAGGAAAACCTGCCGCTGCATTTCGCCATCGTCGGCCGCCCCAACGCGGGCAAATCGACCCTGATGAACCACCTGCTCGGCACCGAGCGCATGATCACCGGCCCCGAACCCGGCCTGACGCGCGATGCCGTCGCCGCCGATTTCACCGGCCCCGACGGCCGCCTCTACCGCCTGGTCGACACCGCCGGCCTGCGCAAACGCGCGAAGGTCGACGAAGGCCTCGAGCGCATGTCCACCTCCTCCTCGATCGAGGCGCTCAAGCGCGCCGAAATGGTGGTGCTCGCGATCGACGCGCTGCAGGGCGTGCAGGAACAGGACCTGCACATCGCCCGGCTGATCGAACGCGAAGGCCGTGCCTGCGTCATCGCGCTGACCAAGTGGGACGCGCTGGACGACCGCGCCGGCGCCAAACAGGCCGCACTCGACCGTATCTCGATCTCGCTCAGCCAAATGAAGGGCATCACCCTCGTGCCGCTCTCGGCCGAAACCGGCGAGGGCGTGAGCAAGCTATTCCCAGCGATCCGCGCCACCTACGAGAAATGGAATTTTCGGATCCCGACGAGCGCGCTGAACCGCTGGTTTGAAGCGGCGCTTGAGAGATTTCCACCGCCGCTGGTCGAGGGACGGCGGCTGAAACTGCGCTACATCACGCAGGTGAAGGCCCGGCCGCCGACCTTCGCGCTGTTCGGGACGAGAGCCGAGCAGGTGCCGGATACTTATGTGAGGTATCTGGTCAACTCGCTGCGCGATGCATTTGAGATGCCGGGTGTGCCGATCCGGCTGATGTTGCGGGGGACGGATAATCCGTATCATGAGAAGTAAGACAAAGACGCACTGCTTTTGTGATTGAAACGAGCAAAAAACTGCGGTGGTTGGCCCCGTGCCTGGGGCGGCCAGGAGGCTTGCGATGAATAACGTTTTGGCTGATTTTTGGGCAGCTTGCGGTATGAACGGTCCGGTGCCCGAGGCCTCTGTTTTCGGCGATACGCCCGCCCTTCAGGACGAACTCTGCGCCTTGATTATAAGTGGACAAAAATGCGCGACAGCCTCGCTGGCGGGCTGGTATGATGCTGACGCCGCACCGCTGCCACGCGTCGGCGATCTGCGCATCATCCTGGATGGCGTTGGCACGCCGCGCGGCATCATCGAGATAACATCCGTCGAGGAAACACCATTTCATGCGGTCACGGCCGAGTTCGCAGCGGCCGAAGGCGAGGGCGATCGCTCCCTCGCCTACTGGCGCGCCGAACATCTGCGCTATTT
>Ga0116230_10002024_pt1 | contig 19514 bp, 9 predicted proteins | sample S1TSphfallax_3_FD_88678 | JGI IMG/M metagenome (GOLD analysis project Ga0116230, IMG submission 88678) | Host-associated microbial communities from peat moss isolated from Minnesota, USA - S1T2_Fd - Sphagnum fallax MG | ecosystem: Host-associated > Plants > Peat moss > Unclassified | place: USA... | reverse complement strand
TCACCACCACCGCTTTTCCTAAGTCTTCTTCTCTTACCCATTCCAACCTCCAACCCTAAACAAAAGACCACTAGTTATTGTTAAATGTTAATTCTAATGAGCTAAACCATAAGCAAAAAAAAAAAATATTGAGGATGGGGCAAAAGGTTTAGGGTTTTAGGGTTCTTCTTCTTTTTCTTCTACTGCAAAACAAAGAAGAAGAAGGCCTTCTTCTTTGCTGCGTTGCAGCTCAAGTTCTTCTTCTTTTTCTTCTACTGCAAAAAAAAGAAGAAGAAGGCCTTCTTCTTTGCAAGCAACGAAAACCCCAGCAAGCAAGCTCTGAAGAAGCTCCGGAGCTTGCGTTGCAGCAAAACGCTTACCTGGGTAAAAAAAATGAACATTGTGATTTAAAAAAAATGTTTACATGGGTCCTGCGTGGGTCCGGCTCCAACCGCTCCAAGCTCCAAGCTCGTTCCCGCTCCAAGCCGGCTCCAAGCTCCAAGCTCGCTCCCGCTCAACGTCTCTGGAGCCAGGAGCTCTGGCGATGGAGTGAGGGGGGAGGGGTTGGTAGGTGGTAGGTAGGAGGGGGGAAAATTTTGGGGTAGAGAAGAGGTGGAAAAAAAAAAAAATCTGGGCAGGGAGGATGGGATTTTCGTTCATCCGGAAAACGGCCTCAACGGGCTCATCCGCAACTGGTGCATTGGTGGCTGCTAATTCACTCCAGCCCACTTGTAATGGGTGTGGACGGTTGAGATCACGCTTGCTTGTAACTGGTTTTGGTGTCCTGGTTCTACTTTTGGTCTGGTCAGTAGCACTTGTAATGTGAATGAACAGTGGAGAACTGGCTTGCGATGTGAATTGATGGTCGGGGAAACCAGTTACACTCTGGAACAGGCCTTGGTGAAGCCAGTTGCGAATTAATGGAATAGCAACTTGTCCTACCAGGTTTGCTAGGTTCCCAACTTTCATAGTACATAAAAGCTGCATGATGGTCATAACCTATGTTTGGTTAATGTAGCGTTGCCAGCATCACTTTTTGGAGGGATTCTCCTGGGACATCCTGCCAAGCTGTAGGAATATTAACCGTATATGCAATCCTTGGTAAATTTTAGGTTTGAGCTAGAATTTTCTAATTTGGAGGATGTAGCATCCATGCTAGAAAAATTGCTGGCAACGATGGGACCCTGTTGAGGGATGACATGAAAATGATGTGAAAACAACATGAAAATGATGGGGAACAGTCAGGATGGTGGGAAAACGACAGGAATGTCCACAAGGAACAATGAAATGTTAGGAACCATGCTTTGAGGATGCCCAGATTTTTATTTATTTATTTATCTTCCAAGCACTGGGGGCTGCTGAGGGATGATGATAATGCCCAGAAGCATGTCAAGGACATTGTAATTTATTTTAAAAGATTAATTAATTAATTAAGTTTTAGTTGAGTGATAGGAATACTAGGAAACACGCTGGAGCACCCTGAAGAGAGAAATCCAACCTCCACCCAGATTTTTAAAAAATGGTTTGGTAAATTTTTTAAAAACTTTACTGCTAGCAGGGACACGACAAGAGAAGTCACTTCTGGTCCAACCAGGTAATATGTTAGCCAAGACTGTGAACAGCCAAATCAGCTATGAGCTAGAATAAATAACTCTCCCAAAAAGCAAAAAAAAGGAAAGAATATTTGGTCTTACAAAAGCTAACAAGCCGTTTCTGCCTTCAATGTCTGGTTTCACCTTGCGCCAATTTTGCCTGTTCTTTTGGAATGCAAAAGCTCCCTTTTCGTAAGGAAATTCGAATTATCCTCCTTCATCCAAGATGATAATGGATCCTGGCTTGTAACTGAGGCTATGTGATTTGGGTTCGCTATTCCATAAGGCATGAAATGCTCGTGGCTCTGTGACTCCATATGAGAATGGTCCATTTCTTGTGTCCAGAACTATCCTCCTGAATAATATCTACTTTGGAGGAGGGGGAACTATGCCTTATGACGCAAGGGTTTAAGTGCCCAAGAAACAACCCCAAAACACAACCACTTCTTTCTAACACGAAACTAAAGTCAGACTGGGGACAATCACACCAACTCAGAAAGGAAGTAATACAAGCCCCTCGTTCACCTAGGTAGACTAAATATTCGACCAGACTGCATGTGTGTACTAGCAGGCCAAAAGCCAAAACCTCCGACTTAAATGGACTAAAGCTGTTCTGACTTTTGGTGTACAAATCTTCAACTACAATGCTACAAGCAACTCTCCACACATCAGGGACCCAGGGAGGACTAAATGGTCAGACTGGTAATTAGTCAAACGCCAGGGCAGTTTCTAACCCGACAAATAAGTCAAGACAAAATTACCATCCAATTCTCTGCAAATCTAAAGCGGACCAGAGATCCAATGATGAAATTCTTGGGCTGCAAACAAATTTCTTCATTGGATTTTGGATTTCCTTGCATTTTGGGCTTTTTGTCCCATAAAGCCTGGGTTGTTTGACATGACGAATTTCAGTGCAGGAAATAGGGTGGGACTGACCACTGGTCAGTGTCCTGTCCATTGCAGATTTGGCATTAGAAAAACATGCGCATCCTGTACATCACTTTCCATTTTTATTCAATCAAGGACATAATAATGAGAAAACTTTTTACTAGAACAGATTTTTCAAAATGAGAAAAACAGCATTTTGAGCTTTGAAATTGGAAATTGGATAAGACAGATGCTGCCCACAAAAATAAGAGTGCAAATATGGCAACTAAATAGACTTTAGGGACATGCACATGAGTCCTTACAGGGAATTCCTCCCAGTGTAAAAACTAAAAACCAGTGTTGGCTTGGTATGGACTTTTGAATACACTAGACTGGTCCAGGTATTAGATTATTATGTCATTTTAAATACCAGGCTGGTACTGGTATTGGGTACTTAAAAAACTCTCGTACCAGTCTGGTCCTGGTATTGGGTCCAAGCCTGATTGTTGGCTTGTATGGAGCAGGTACACACCTATTGAGATTGGTATAAAGTTGATACAAAGGCTGGGATTACCTCAGGTCCCTACTCCATACCAGGCTGGAATAGGTTTAAGGTTGGTATTGCCTCAGCTTGAAAATATATTTGAAATTTCAAAGGAAAAGGATTATTGACAAACATTCAGCAGCTAGACTCATAAGATATTATGTATTTCTGACCTAGTAGATAAAGGTCAAAATAGTAAATAAAAACATTATTATCTTAAAGCACAAAAAATTTACAAAGATGATAAGGTTTTGATGTCCATTCATATACATTTTCTGAAGTTTCTAGTGTCCATGCGTAGTTATAGTGGTGATCGTTCAGAATTACAATCGTCCCTTGTCTTTCATATTTCATTATGTCATGATGAACAACTTACCGAGCAACTTCATCACATTTGTCATAAACAAGTTTGTATCAAAACTTGTAATGCCAAGGATGAGTTTCAATCAATGTTAGGTAGGTATTGAATACCTTTGGATGAATGTCGGTATCAATACCCCTCACAACTAGGCCTGACATTATTTTGGAAATCAATCAATAAAATTTGTTTCCATTGAAATTGCTATAACTTTTAATGATGAAAGTATCCAAATAATCAATAAAAGGAGATAATATTGTGATAGAAAGTTGATGCAAAATAAATGATATAAGGGCTAGTAATGTGACCAATAAGAGTAACAACTTAGAAGTAGGTAGGTAGGTGAGTAGGGATGGTGGGCCCGAAGACGAAGATAAGTTGAAACTGAGCCAACTGCCATTGTTCAAGCTCTGATAGACCAAGCTCAAATTTGTCTGAATGGAATTGAATCATGAACTGCCTAATGAAGGTTGTAAAAACTAACCAAGGGGACCTCTTCTAAACATTTGAAGTCCTGAATTGTGTTGGCACAAGTATGCAAAAATCAACTTATTTATGCCGAATACCACTATCAACTAGAGAAATGAATTTCGTCAGTGGAGCCAATATGTCTTTCCTTGGCTTGAGTCATGTATGATGTTTCACCTCCACAAGTGGAATGTGCCCTAGAAATCTTAATAAGGTTTGTAAGGACAATATTTGTCAATGCTCAAACATCATCTTTGTACAAAACAATGTTAATTCATTATCAATGAATAATGAATATGTACATGCACGGATTTCATCCACAAACAACAAACTAAAGTACACGAACTTTTGTATGGAATATCTTATATAATTTATAATTATCTTTAAAAAACTTTAATATGCATTTCATGATTTATGTTGGGCTAGGGTTATCAGGAATTGTTAGGTCAATGCTGAACACTATGGAACTTAACAAAATCCCACCAAAAAAAGACACGTTCATATTAGTCAAACTCATTCATGAGACAAGAAATCAAGCCCAAAAATATCACACAAAAACATGGAAAACCAAACAATGACCTTCAATTAATTATCACAGGTCCTGTTAGATTTGAATGCTTCAAAACCTCATACTGCAAAAGACTCACTCTAGAGGCAATAGCGAGGAATAACCACCAAACACACAAAAAAAAGAACTAAAGTGATCTCCAACACAAATAATTCCTACCAAAAAAGGAATTCACTATTAAATAACACTAAGGGCTAAGACGGGGAAAAATGGGGATGAGAATATGGTAGGGCCCATTCCACCCATGAATGCAGCAAGCCCACGACAAGTTTTTTCAGGGTCTGTTCCAAATTGTAACTGGTTTCTCCACCGTCAATTCAGATTTCACCTGCTTTATCCAAAGTCCATTCCCGTTCAAACGGAAATGGACAGCACAAAAGGTCGAAGTAGGAACTAGGAAAAATAGGACACTCCAACGAGATATGTAAATGTGAAAGAATGCAAAAAGGTCCAAATCAGGCATTCAATTCACTCCAAGTGTGATGGTTGTGTGTCGGTGCAGCTGCACAGAGGGTGGCATTATAGGAAGTGAAGTCAGAGTTTGGTTCCATGTACAGCAAGTTTATTTTAGCGTAGGTATTCTAATTCTTACTAATTAAACACTTCACATAGTCATCTGTAATCATCTCTTCGTATGCATAGTTGCCCTCCAATCTATTGTTGCCAAACTCCAAAGTTTACAGGGTTTTGAATTCTTAAGAGGAAATGAAAAGTATGTGCAACTTCCCTCCAAGGTTAAAAGACATTTGAGTATGAAGACCAGGCCTCCTAAACTAAGTCTGAATAGAAGTCAATCCTCAATCTACAACCCGATCCGACACTAAAAGTGGGTCAGGATTCAGGAATGAATACCAAGATGCTTTTGGGCAGACTGTCTCTGATGCACTGTTGCATCATCATAAACTTTTCATACTGTCATTTGTTCAGACAATCAAAAAATTACTCGATTCTCAATCACAACAGTTGATCATGATAAAAAGGCTATGTAAAAAGAGCATACCCATAGATTTATATGCATGTAACCCATGTGCCAGTGTATGTGACAAGTTATTAGTGAAGAATTATTTGCATGAGCTGCACATAGTTAGGCTGTTGCAATTGACGTTTGTGAAATGATTGACTAGTCTAAGTTCTGAGTATTAATCTCTACAATCTGCTTGTCAACTCACTTGTATGAAATGCCAAATGAAAAAGAAATCTATTATCACAATTGCCAAATTGGAGTACAACATAATCCATCAGACAAAAAATGTAACATGCAATAGACTTCTCTACATAAAGTACCCCAAACTTTTGATAAAATCAAAAGTCAGGACGAAAACAGTATGGAGGAAACAAATAGGTGGATCCAACTGCCTTTCTTGAACCTAGGTCCTAAACTGGTCCTCATGTGAGTTTCATCCCCAGCTTTGGATTTGCTTTACTTGCAAGCACCTTCACTGCTGCTGATACTCTTCTTCAAATCAATTCTTGTCCTAAGATAATCCTCAAAATTTCATTAGAGGGTAACCAATTTCACTCAGTTTGAGTCTGTGCTCAAAATTGGGGATGAAAGAGGGATTAGAGGGTCAAACTAGGAACTGATCTACCCAGTTCCATTAAAAAGGATACCGAATTTCTCTCAGTTTCTGGCTAAACTGGACGAAAAAGGGATTACAGGGTCAAACCAAGAACTGATACCTTGTATCATAGTTCATTAAAGAGGGTACCCAATTTTGCTCAGTTTCTGGTTACACTCAAATTGGGGATTAAACAGGGATTAAAGGGTCAAACCAAGAACTGATCCACAGTGTCATAATTCATCGAAAGGAGTACCCAATTTCTCTCAGTTTCCGTGTGCACTCAAATTGGGGATGAAACAGGGATTAGATGGTGAAACTAGGGCCCAAAGACAAGGTGAACTTACAGATAACTTTAACTTATGAAGACAAATCCATGTTGAATGGGTAATGACTGCACAAGAATGTGAAAGATTCTCAACAGACTTTTCATTAGCAATGATCATCAACGGTTTGTCCAGCATTCCTGCAAGGGTTTGATTTGGCCGCATAATCAGTTGCTGCCAGTACGTTTACCTCGAACTTCAATTTCTTGTCTTTTTCTGTTTGGCTGCTCTACAGGCCATGGACAAGCTGATCATGTCTTGACAGCAGCCATTCCCAAATTAATTTCTCGAAATTTTCGAATTCAATCAAGGGCCTAAATACTGAAAAGTAGGAAGCTGCTACCGCACTGTATATCACGGATAGGAAACTGAGAACCTTTCCTGCAACTAGCCGGCGGGTCAGATCATGGAGTTGTTTCAATTTCTGCTGCATTTCTACAACCAACCTTAGCTGGAGTTTTCACCTCTCACTTCATGCAGTCATCAGCCTGTAGCAGGCCAACGGCAATTATCGGTGTCTGAGGTTTTGCTAATAAGAAAGTCGCACGCTCACTTCTTCCTGATCTGGTCATGTGCCTCAATCACAGGATACAAAACCAGCACCGATTCCGATGAGATTCGAACTGATCTACTTGAGTTTCGTAGTAGGCTCGAAGGATTGGTCTTCGTGACGATGGAGCCGCAGCGCAGAATGAATTAGTGCAACACCTTTTGAGCTGCAATCCAAACAATAAAAGAAAGATAACAGTTGTTAACGATTCAGGTCATAATTTAACGGGCTGTTGATCGGGTTATTTAGCAGAACACCGACGGCCGCTTCAACAGTTGTCGCCGCCATGTGATTCCCTGTAAACATTCTCCAACGCATCTTTTGCTACGGAGGGCTCACGCTAAGGTAGGTGTCTAGTGTTCACCCTTCATGCACAAGGAAGCTGAACAATCAACCGTTAGATAGTATGATTGCACGGCCAAGCATATTAAAGTTGCAACCCATTAAGCTGTCTTTTGTGTTGAACGTAGGGTGCGGTAGTTGTTGTCTATAGACGACGTTGGCAATATTTATGAATCACACGGCCTGATCCTTAGGGTATTATTATCAGCAACTTGTTGCAGCTTATCACATTTGTCATGACCAGAGTGAAGCGATTGGCAGCAGTTCATCAGCGTAGCTTGACAGGGGGAATTGCGAGACAGATTAAGACACTAATTTGATATGATGATAGCTGTGAACTTGACATGAATGTGAGTTTTTGAGATCGCCACATTGTCATGAGATTGAGGGGAATTCTATTGGAATGTCATCTAATCATCATCCATAAGTTCATGATTTCATTTGTGTGATGAAGAGACAACATTTGGAGTTCATGATCTGTGTTAGGACTTAAAGACAATAATTATTCGTTATACGGTTGAAACAAAAGAGTTGCAGCTTTATGTTATCTTCTTCTTTTAGGACTTTATGACATCTAAAATGATTATTAAAATCTGACAACAATGACTTCTAAAATGTTTCTCCACTATCTTCTACTTGTGAGGTTGTCCTAATCTGAAATGATTTCTTTCATGGTAGAGCAAAAAAAGAAATGCTAGGAATAAGATGGTAATTCATTCTCTAACAAATTCATAAAAGGGTAAGCAATCTTCTATGGTTGTGATAATAAGTCACTATAACAAAAGGTGTCCTTGTATGCCAAGTGATTTCACTAGATTTTTTGGGGGAATTCACTTGTTGTAATGAACAAGGACCAATGAAAAAGTAATGAATTAACTGGTCTAGTGAACAGGACTAGTGAACTACACCCACATTTTGTAGTAGTGAGTTGATTTAACAATCAATTACCATGGCATTGATAGCCTCTAAACATCATATTATAATGATTGGAAAACTAAATAACACAAATTTCATAGTATGGAAGATTTAAAAAAAAACTATTACAGTAAAATGTAACATCCTTTTGGATTTTAGAGACATTCAAATAATGATAGTTAGAAATCTTGAAATGATCAATGAAATTTGGGAATATTTTCATGAGACTTTGTGAACATATTGGTAGAGCCGCACAATTGATGCTCAAAAAAAAATTCATGGAGATGGAGATGAATGGACAAAACCTCATGATAACATTCTTTAATTTTGGAATCATTTCAAGGAATGTTAAATCAATTGGTTGCAAGTAGTTTAGAGATCTCAGATGATGAAATTGTAGGCTTGTATAAGGTGAAACCATGAAAAAGTATACAAAAAACAAGATCCTCTTCATGAGTAAAAAACAAAAAAATTGTGACAAGTACATTAGAAAATAAGTTCAATGCCTTACGAGATTATCCTTTTGAATTACATGACGACATCAAATGTGATATGTTGAAAGTTTCAAAAGTTGCATCCACTTTTTAAAAAACCTATTTTCAAGTTTCAATCTACTTTGCAAAATTTGTTGATTATTCACATCGTGAGAAAGTAAATTGAAAATAGGTCAAAAGATTTCAATTTGAAGTTTTTATTCATATGTTGCATTTTGAAAAGGTTTGGGAAATGATTTAATGAATTAAACACATGTAATGGGGTGTAAGCAAAATAAAGTGAACAATTTGATTACCTTGTCAAAACTAGAACAAATAGATTTAAAATAATAACAAAACCAACTTATTATAGAGTTGTGAAACATTGAAAGTTTTCATTTCAATGATCAATATATATATATATGTTTACACTAATGTGCATTAATTTTCATATTTCAAATTGTAAAAGTAGGTTTAAAGTAAGTTTTTCAGAATACAAATAGCTTTGACATCCACTTTTCAATGTGGGTTTATGGTTTCAAGTAGGTGTCAAATATGTTCAAGTATAAAAAAGGAATAGATTTCTTTTTTATGACTTGCTAAAACATATGTTGATTTTCATTTCTTAACTTATTGGGGCCTTGGTTTGCTTGAGTGTCCAACTTTTGGTATGGTATTGGGTGCTTTTCGTATTAAGAAAGTCCATGTTAAAGACTAATTTTGTTGGTGGTACTATTGTGAAAATTAAAATTTGATTAACAAGTATTAATTGCAAGTACAAGGATCTTGGAAAATTCAAAGGAGGTCCTTGACAAAAAAAATCAACCTACACAATTTTGACACTTATTAATGACCACCACTAACTAAGATAGGAGGAAATATCATAAATCAAACTTGTATTGAAAAAATAATAATAGTTGGCTAATAAAGTTTGTGTAGGGGGTGGCGATAACACATGACCTTTGATAGCAGGGTGCAAACTCTTTAAGGTGTACCAAAATCTTGTCATAGGGTGCGATCACATTCAAATGAGCCAATGGTGATGAAGGAGTCAAGGACTATAGTACTTTCTATGGTCATTTTCACTTTCTCATAGAAAGGAATTTTGGGATGAAATCTTTTACAGTATGTTATTAAAAATACATATAATTTTTTCAACACATCACATTTTTTGTATTAAATTTTCATGAATAACTAAGAATTTTTAAATAGTGTACTGATTTTACCAAATTTTGCATTTCATTTTGAAAATTTATCTTAATTTCAAATTTTATGAAAATATGTTAATTATTTAATGCTTTATTTTATTGTTTCATAAGCTACAACTTTGTTTTAGATGTCATGTACATTACACCCATTTACATGTGGTAAAAGACTCTTGAAATTAAAAATTTTGATAAATAGATTTTTAATTTTTAAAATTTTCAAACTTTATAACTTTCAAAGTGTGAGTGGTTTTTGAGTGTGGATAATCAATTAACATCATTTCAATTTTCTTCTAATCAAAATTCATTTATAAAGAAAGTCTTTAACTTATTAATTTGCAAAATTGACTGCTTTTGATGCAACTATTGTTCAAATTCAAAGGTCTTTTATTAAAACCAAAACCCAGATTGTTTTTTTGAATTCTTGTTTTGAATTTTTCAACATTCATATTAGTCATTTAGAAATACATTCCATGATTAACATGGCATTAAAGTGGCATTGAAAAAATATAGTTAATAAAATTATAGTTTTTGAAAAGTTTAAGTAGTTGCTCGATGTGTTTTTTGGCTTGTTTAATTCTATCTACACTCCACAACATGACCCTTTTCTGTCTTTTTTACCTAGTTTTTTTTTACCATGTTACCATGTAAAGAAACATTTATGGATGATTATGATGGAATCTAAAATTTTAATAGTCTAAAATATAGTCCTTCTAAAAATTTTGACAACTTTTGATTCATTATTTTTTATGGGGATCAAAATATAAGGTAAAAAGGATTATCGTAAGGACTAGGCCCTTTTCATCTTGTGTGGTAAACCTTAAAGGATTTTCACCCATAGGTAAATTATATTTTTATGCCTTCATGTGGAAGAGACATGTCTTTCTAAACTTGGAATAGCAGGTTTCAAAACTTATGTTGAAAGTTGGCATGTAGTAAAAAAACATTAACTATTAACTCAACAAAATCCAAGGCATATTAAACCCTCACAAAAGCTAATGTGATTTATTAAAAAATTAAAAGTTAAAAGACTAAACATGGCGCCCATGTGAAGGAACCTGAAGCCAGGCTAGTGGTCAACACATGGCATTTAGTGAAAGGTTAGTTTAGTCATGGATTATGGATTGGTTACATCTCCACTAATGAGTGTCATCACACACACACAATCCCACAAGATAGTAATGTAACGCGAAAATAGGTCACCCTACTTTGTGAACGCTCACTGATTAGGGAAATCAAGTTTGTTTTATTGGGCCGTTTGTTTCTGTGCGGCTACCCTTGCATTACCACTGCATGGGAAGCTTTGCTAGGTGTGTGTGTGAGATGCTGTGCAGGGAAGCTTGAGTGATGGCTGCTACTAAATGGGCATGAAGGCCGATTGGCGGCGTCGAATTATGACTAGGGATGGAGCTGCAATTATGGAAAATGTCGGTTTGGAACGACGGCGGATGAAGCAGTTTAGTGAGTCTGAAGAAAGGAGCTATGGAGGAATTCGAGGAGGATTCTGGAAGACAGTCGTGAAGATGATTTAGCTTGATCGGTACAGAAGAGTAGGAGAGATGCATAGTGAGGGATAGTCAGTTGTGTGGGTGATTAGCATTGTTGGTTAGCTGCAATTTTTCCGCTGCACCAGTAGCTAGCCAAGCAAGTGAATTAGCATCTGGAAGGAGAAGTCAGAAAGAGAGAGACACTGGAGAGGAGAGTTTAGTTGGAGGTGTAGTGGACAGGCTAGAACCCGTGAGCCATGGAGTGGGTCAATATGATCTTTTGATCCTTGTACATTCAGATCTGAAATGCATCTGAGTCTTGAGCCGAGGAAAGTCTAATGCAGATGTAGTTGTCGAAACTGGGTGAGGTAGCAAATCAGGGCTATTATAGACGTGTGTATACACTCAAAGTTTCTGTTCAGATAGGTCGAGTTTTTGATGGATTGTTCGATTCCTTGACAGATCCGTTCGAGGAGGAGTAGCATGTCTCTGTACAATTTTGATGAATGAAATGCAAGTTCTGTGGCTATGGCCTGAGTGGTGATAGTGATTATGATGTGAGCAGCGTGTATGTGGGGTCCTGTGTGTGCACTTAGGCTGCGAATCGTGCAGGATCTGAGGGAGAGCAGATGCAGAGGTCACGAAAGTTGGGGAACCTCAGAGACTTGGTTTGATAGAGGGTCTGTAAAAGTTGTCGGGGTGTTTGTTGGTAGATCGCACCCTCTCTCTTTTTGGTTACAGTAGATGTTCAGCATGAGTTCCATTTGTCATTGATTATTTGTAAAAAACATTTGAAATGTCGTTAGGCTACCAAAATTTGCATAGTGATTAAACTTGGTTAAATATTCACATGTAGCTTGTAGTAATTATACTTATGGACATGGAGTGTATCAAGGTTGAAGGTGCTTATACCAAAAATATTAACAAACTTGAAACAAAAACTCCAGTGATAAAAGAACCATTGACAAAGGAATATTTCTGTGATGTTTTGGACCTACTAGGAACTAGGATCAATTTCAAATGCAATGAAGACGATAATCAACACATTGCAACTATGGATGGTGATTCTTAGTGGGGTGCGTGTAAGGGTAAGAACCTTTATAGGTATTTGTAAGGTTTTAATCTTGAAATGAAAGCACGCATTGAATATTTATGGCCCATAATGCACCAACATAAAATGCCATCTACAAAAATTTCATTAGTTTTTGGGAAAGGAATTTTAGTCGAACGCCAAAAGGAGGTGGACTAGGCTGGCCATGTGGCTTTCACCAACAAATTACAAACTGATCATGAGCTCATTTAGAAGGATTTTTGTTCCCCACACAAAGGCATTGCAAACTTATGTGTCAATGTCAAGGGAAGGGGAGTGTTCTTTAGCAAGTGGGCATGGAGAGATTGGTGGATCTAAGAAGGACACAATGGATGTTTCCACAAAACCCAATTTGGAAGCAGAAATAGCTTGTGTGTGTAACCTTAAGGAGTTACTAAACCTCAAAGCTACCAATGTGGATGTATTAGCCTTGAGTGAAAAGAAGATGACTGCCCAAGCAAACCTTGTAGTTGCACAATCCAAAGTGATAGTTGCAAAATGTATGTTAGAAAAAGCAAATCGTAAGTTCAAAAAATTTGGAATTAGTTGAAATTTGATTTTATGAACAACAAGTTGTTTTTGTGAAATCTAGCTTTTGAATTTTTATTTTGTCACAAAATTCAAGATCTTGTTCATTCTTTGTTTCATTTTTTGCAATACTACATAAGTTCACATTTTTTGCTTTGGTGGTCGTCGATTGCATTGAAGGTGTGTTAAGAGCTTGGGATGCAATTAACAAGACTTGAAATGTGCATTTTTTTCAATTTGTCAAAATAGGCAAGGTTGTCAAAGTAGCTCGTGTTTATTGATTTTATTTTGATTGTGGGAATTTTTGACCTTAATGTTTCAACTTTGCTACTTCTATTTTGGCTAGGGGAATTTTGACCTTGAAGTTTTAACTTTCTTGCTTCTATTTCAACAATGGGAATTTTGACCTTGAAATTTCAACTTTGCCATTATGTTGATCATGAATAGATCATGCATCCACTCAATTGTGTTTGGAGCTTTGAAAACTTGAAAAAAAATGATTGATAAAATATGGTCACGATTAGGAAGCTTTTATGCAGGATAGATGACTACTTTGGAGTCAAAACTAATAGCTTTACAAGATAACTTTAAAAAATGAAAGATGGTGGGTGAAGATCGACAAGAGCTACAGCAAAGTAGTTTGAAAATCCATTACCATCCACGATGAAAAATCCCATTGAATTTTTTTAGGAGAAGACTAAATTGACAAAAACTAAAGTGATTGCCAAATTTCAAAGCTTATAGGTGAACAAGAGCATGGCAAAGGCTTTACATGTTCAATTACAAGTTGGGAGGGAGAAGCTTCAAGGTGTTAAGGTGGAATTTGGAAAAATTAGGATTACAGTCCCACAAAAGCTAAGGAAAAGGTTGTAACAAAAGCAACAAACAAGATGAGACTTAGAAAATACAATAATAGCCTTGGAGAAGGGACCTTGAAAGCCATTCTCACAATGGAATAAGTACATCTGGCCTTCCAATCCTAAGAGTTAGCTAGTTTGGAATTGGAGCCATGTGCTATTCGTGGCAATTAGTACTTTACATGGACATTGAAACAACATCTTGTGGCCATTTATACCATCCTAATCATCTTCGCATACACTTGCAAGAATCAACATCTTGCAAGAAATGTGGGCAGTTCTTACACCCACTTTGGTTTGAAAACAAAGGCATTAAGTGTGTGGAGGAGTATGAAAAGAGAAAGGTGGCATTGGGATTGGATGTTGAAATGAACATGTGGTTGGAGCATTGTCGATCTACTGCAATACGTCCAAGTGAGCCTACTTAATACACTACCCAAGTTCAATTTTGATCCTTTTTTGTACAATCCTATTGATTTCATGTGTATGTGCTTCAGTTGTGTTGGTTCTGCATATCCCTATTTAAAATAGTTTGTGGATGAACTTAAATATTCCATTCAATTATATGGAAATGCAGATCAAATTTGATCTAATGTGGTCCAATCATGATCAAGTTTTTCCATTGTGTTAAAGCATGAATTAGATGTTTTGGAAGTTGATAAGCAATGCAATAACAATGTGTAACCTACCTTGATATTTTACTGAAATGGTAAACATGATTTGACATCTTGACTTTTAATATATGGTTGGTACATCATAACAATAGTGGTTGAAGGTCCTTGAAATTTAGTTAACAATTAGTCATTCAATATGGCAATGTTGTGAGGATGGATCAATTTTGAAAAATTTGAATGTCTTTAGTTAAGAAATTGAGTTGACCCTAACAAGTTTATGGTTTAATGTTTTAGGGTTCCTCGTCCATTGTGTTACAATATGAAATGATTATCTTGGAAGCCGTTTTGTAAGCAACACCATGATGTGTAAACCCCACCTTATGAGTATGTAATGAATGGTTTTTCCCTACTTTTGGGTTACTTGATCATTTGTCAAAGTGTTGTACTTGGAATTTCTCAACATTTGGTCTTACTTTACATGCTTAGAAGTGGAGATTCTAAGGTTGTTTGTGACATAGATGGGTTATAAGAATTGGTTAAACCAATGAATGAATTGGTCATATACTTTGAGAAGAGCAACATTCAAAAACATTACCTGAAAATGTAATGATTAATCACATCAATATTTCAAATTCAATGTATGTTTTTGGGTCTATTTGTGATGTAAATGGATTTTGGGAATTGGTGATCCAATGACAAAGTTAGTCATATATCTTGAAAGGAGTAAAATCCAAAGAAATTGGCTTATTAGGATTGTTAATATCCTTCAAATTGTGTGCAGTAATTATATCCAAGTAGAATGACTATGGTGATGAATTTATGTAATAAAGCTTTACTTTTTGGTTTGTCACGCTATGTTTTTTGTTCCTATGTTTGTTGGTCCTATGTTTTCTGAATTTGTGGTCACCGTATTAGCAAACTATCTTCATGAATTATACAATGGGACCTTACACATTTTTGCTAGTGAGTTTCATACATGGTCAAACTTTCTACTATGTTACTCCTTATATTGGCCTTATTTCCTTCAAGTTTGATAATGTAAAAGTTTATCAATTTGATCATGATGGACTTCATTTGTTTCTAGTCATGATCTTGTTTCTATTATATCATAACCTAAAATGGATCTCTTGCAAGTTTAAGGTTGGCAAAACCAATTTGTTGAAATATTATTTGGAATAACTTATAATACATGTAAAACATTTTTGTGAATATCGCCATGTTGCAAGTACTTTACGTCTATAGTGTTTTTGGGTATATAATATTGCATTATGGTTTAAAAGAATTTTTTTTAATGTTGTCACAACCCTAGTGTTGGGCTTATGACCAAGGCAAGGGCATAGAAAGTTGTGGGCCAAAAGTGCAACCCAAAAGTCACATTTACATTCTTGGAATGCGAGAAAATGTGAGGGAATGAACCCACACACCCCCAAGTGAACTCCCATTGTGGGAATTTAAGTCACCATGGAGTTTTGAATTCTCAAGGAGAAATTTTAAAGGCCAAAACTCATTGGACTGAAAATTGTCTTATACCATTAGAAAGCTCTTAAAACATATATATCTAAAATGAGCTTGCATGGTCCATTTGAGTACTTACAACACAAGTTATGGCTGAAAAAAAGGTCGGGAGTCGAAGTGTAAATTTGATTCCTGACCATTAAAAGTCAAGAATCTCCCTGATTTATGTGTGTGCAAGTGACGTGCCATATATTATTGAAAAGCTTTTAACAAGGGTTGTAATTTGCTTTAAATTTCACCTCAATCGAAGGTCTGAACAAGAAATTATGGGCCTCCAAAGTGGCAAAAGTCCTAATTTCAAGAATTTCAAGACTCCCATCTTGGGAGTCTTAAGAAAAATGACACTTGAGTGCATCCCCTATGGTTAGTCACAAAGAATACTATAAGGGGGAAGGTGGTAGCTCCCCTCAAGTTCGAGTTGTGGTGGATGTTGTGAGTCCATGTATGCCCATGGTTCGTCCGTGCATCAAAAGTGCTCTAACTATGCATTAATTAACTTGTCGTTTAATTTGTGTAGGTCCATATGAATAATTGACCCACTTGTCATTCGTCTTAGTCCCCATCCTAGAATTCCAACATGCCCATGTTACCCCCGAAGTGCTATAAGTTAAGGAGAATAACGCAACTCCTTCTTCCATTGTTTTCACATTCAAACTCGCATTTGAATCTTTCAAGGAGTTTGGGGGTGCGTCAAATATATTTATAGTCAATTGTAAGGATATTCTTCTTCACATGTAATATTAAAAGTATTATTCTTATAGAATTAATAATTGTACAATTTAATAATATTAAAATACATTACAAGTAATACCTTAATACAATATTGGTATTAATTTATCACTTGTAATGTATTCTAGTATTGCTAATACTATGTTAATAAAGGTATCTAATGGTTAATTATATTTGAATATTAATAATATTTAGATTTAGGTTGTATAACTAAGTATTCAAGTTATGGCTTTATATTGTTATTGTATGTGCAAATATAACGATTCTAATGCATTAAGTTTAAGGTATTTTTCTAGTATTTTGTGTTTATTAGACATAGAAATACCCATATTTATAGAGTTATTCCATATCTAGAATGTTTTTTTTTTTGGCAAGGTTACATCAAATATTGCTTCCTTTTAAAAATTTTGTTTATCTTAAGCTGGAAAATTGAGCCAATTGTGACAATTTTTGGCTTAATCATGTTCAACCCCAAGTCCAATCTTTGCACATAAATCACCTTCTATTAGCATAAATCCTTGTACATATATCGAACAAAGGATAAAATTAAATGGAATTTTGCCATATGTCCAAACAATCAGTGTTCAAATGAGTTTTATTCAAAGCATGCATGAATTTATGTTGGCAATCTTTAAATTAATTTGATTTGGAATTATTGCTATGAACATATGGGTATGACTTAAGGCTAATGTAAAGCTAGAAAAATTAAGTGGAATGATGCATGCCCACTAATGGAAATTTTGGGTCTGTTTGTGACACAAATGGATTCTAACTTTTGCCTAATGGAATGTAGTGTTAGGTCCCTACAATCACCAATGTTGCCAAAGGATTATCATTAACATGGGTCACTCAATGTGGTGGTGATATCAAAATAGGTACATTTTGACATGATTCTTATAGGGAACAAATGTATGTATGTTTTAAGCTAAGAAGAATAAGGCATTATCTAAGTTCTATCATTATTGTACATGCTCCAATCTTGACAACTTGAATTGTGCGAACATGATTGAACCAATATCTTTCTAGTTCCTATCATGTGTGCTACATATGTAGAACTTATGTCATATGACAAAGTTTTTCAAGCTTCCAACAACATATATTTTGTCAATGGAGATGCATCAATGTTGTTTTCTTTGTGATACTTGTTTTCATATTTCTTGTATAGACGAGCAATGATTACTTAATTGCAATGCATGCATATTGACTTGATCTTGAGCATTTTGAAACTTCATTGGCATGTGGCAAATGTTGAAGACCTAAAATCTTTGACAAATGTTATGAATAAAGCACTAAAGTGAGCAGCAAAAACGAACTATTTTAATAAAAGGGCAAATGAGTTGGAGAGCTTGCATTTGAAACCTTCTACCTCCTACTTTGCCGCACCCAATGTGAATACTCAAGTTGGTGGGGTTACACAATGCACAAGTCATGTCTCCCAACATTCTTGGATTGAGGACTCTGATTTTGGAACCACCCAGTGTGGAACACAAGCGGTAACACTAACCACCATGGAGGTGGTTTGTATGCCAAACAAAACACATGTTTCTAGACTTGTATGTACAAATGCAAGTCAAAGCCAACAAAAGCTACAACTTGATCCACCTAATGCTTTGCTTGCCAATGAATTACCAACAAATGGCCATAATTTGACATTGAAACAATTGACAAAAGAGCAAATAACATGTGATGAGCTTGAAGGTACAAGAAACATCTCCCAAGAACACATAAGTGCTACTTTAGAATTCAAAAGAGGAAAAAATGGGTTTAAAGGAAAATCTACATCTAATTTGTGGGTGCCAAATAAAGAAGATTTGTTTTAGCTAAAATCATCCAGGAAGAGGAAAGCTCCATTTGACACAACAATATTGGAGAAAAAATACTTTGAAAACATTTTATTAAAACCAAAAACTTTAGTGTTGGATTTTTGAATGCCCGATGTACCTTCACCCAAAAAACAACAATCCCATATTAATGCAGAATGTGATGACAATGAGCAAGATGCCATGTCTGTGGAAAATGAAAAGGAAAAGGAAGACCATGAACATGAAGAGGAGGACAAAGAGGATGAGAAGGAGGAAAAGGGTGAGGAGGATGATGATGGGATTGAAGAAATTGAAAATGGTGTTAGTGAGGACTTTGGATCAAAGGAAAGTGTTGCTAAATCACCTCCTCCAGAAGTAAAGCGGCCTCAAAAAAACACCAAGGTTGTGAAAAAGAAGGGTAAGACTATGGAACAAATTGAGCCTATTCACTTGAAAACCTCTACACATAGTGGTGGTACAACAATTATTCCTTCTAATGCACTTGGGAAAGGTAGAAGCTACAAAAACATTGATCGTCATGAAAACACCAAAGACAACAAAAAATAATTGAAGTCAAAGACCACAAGTGGTAAAGATGCAAAGGCAAAAACAAATCACATGCCATGTGAAAAGTCCAAGATCTAATCATGTTTTGTGCATTTGTAGTTGGCAACTAGCTTATTTATCCATTTTTGGTCCTTCCTTAATTTTAAACAGAAGGAAACAAATACAAGTTTTTATGTTCATTAACATTGATTCTATCATGTCCAGATAGACATTTTAATTGAAATGACCACCTACAAAAGTTAACATAGTTATGCATGTTATGATCTATGATCCAAAGTATATTATTCATTTTATTATTGCAAGTCCGTGACAATCTTCACATTATGTGAGGTGACTTTTCGTCCCTCCACTCCCGGTTCTACAAGGTGGTTATGCCAAAGCACATTTGCTACTAATGAAGGGAAGAACACAAGTATAATTCTAAATGCTAGATTGCGTTTGTAGTTGAAATTTATTAGACCACCTTCTATGCAACATTTATGATTAGAACTAATGGATACATATATATATATATATATATATATATTTTCCAAGCTCACACACTACACATTCTAGGCTTCATGTCAAATTATCATTCAT
>Ga0116230_10002018_pt1 | contig 19544 bp, 17 predicted proteins | sample S1TSphfallax_3_FD_88678 | JGI IMG/M metagenome (GOLD analysis project Ga0116230, IMG submission 88678) | Host-associated microbial communities from peat moss isolated from Minnesota, USA - S1T2_Fd - Sphagnum fallax MG | ecosystem: Host-associated > Plants > Peat moss > Unclassified | place... | reverse complement strand
TGAATTTGGACATCACTTGTTTCCATCTTGTTTCACTGGCTTAATTGACCTGTCCGTAGCAACCGGTCCCCGGTCACTGGGGGGTTAACATGTTTTACCATGATTTCCTATAGTGAATTTGTCCTAGTTCACTCAAATCTTAGTGAAATATAAGGTGAACTTGGCCACATCTCCTAGTAGTGTGAATTCACTCAAAATCTAATGAAATCACTTGGCATATAAGGACACTTTTTGTTGTAATGATTATTTACCCAACAACACCATCACACTTGTCACTATTTATAAATTTGACCTCAACATGGTTTTAGTTAATATCAACAAATTCAAACCATACATATTCATAAATGATAATACCTTGGAACATGTATTTACTAAACCTAGTGACCTAACTATTGATATAATTATTGAAAATGGTATCATTGAACTAATAACTATTGAAGATTAAATCTATGAAACAATACATGTTGATAATGAAATTTTTAAACCTATATTTTTTGAACTGGTCACTAATGATTCAATTGATGTATTTACCACCAATCATCAAAATGACGTCTATTAATACAATTATAAATGTCTATTTGCTAGAGGTTTACAACGTTAAACATGTGTATATTCATAGCCACAAAGTTTTTATTAGCAATAAAAATTATATAAATAATCATCACACTTTTTTGTGTCTCTATTTGTTTTGCTTTATTTTGGAATAATGTTTAAGCCCATGAATGAAAATGATTTGGACAAGCCGAAAAGAAAAGGCCAAATATTTTTTAAATTGAGAGGAAAGGTGAAAGTACAAGGAGAGAGCAAGTAAAAAAACAAAGAACAAAACAAGTTTGACTCACAAAAGCAATTTACATTGAGCCATTAGCTTCACAAAAGCCATTAGAAAAGGAACATAGAACTTTTGAGCAACAAGAAATAAGTAGGAAGTTAGACAAAAAGCTTGAAGTTGATTTGCAATTTTTTCAATGAATTATTACCACTTCTATACCAATGCATGTCATTGTAATTTCAAATTTTGAAATAAACCTAAAATGATTACTCAACTTATTGTTGAATAACAATCATAAGAAGTACTTGAGCAAAAAAACATGGAAGATGAGTTGTAGCAACCACCCACTAGTGACCTTGGAGAAGCTTTTTTGCAATAACTTTTTCAAGAAGAACATGTGTATAACATTGTTCCTCGATGCACAATATCTCATGCAAAATCCATGATCAAGAGGAAAGGGAACGCAATTGTTGAGGTGCTAGTTGCATATGAAAGACCCATTAAAAAACATCAAGTGTCCAAGGTGAAAGAAATCTATAAGATGTTACTACGAATGAAAATGGAACATGTTGAATACAAATGGGCAGAGAAATGTAGTTTGGAAGGGCTTTTCAATGTTTAATGGACCACTCCAAGAGAGGGCTTGTTGAAGGAGTTTTTACAAACCTAGGAAGATGCAAAAGATGGCCAAATCAAAGCCCAAGTTCAAGGAATTTTCTTGTCATTGACCATATACTCATACATGAATGACTTGGTATTTCCTTTGAAGGGGTTGTTGATGCTACCAATGCTACAATATCAAAAGAAAAAGTTATTTTGAAACTAGTTGTGTGCCCCAACACATTTGTTGAAAATGAACAATGGAGTGTGATTCATATGAAAAATGAATTTCATCCTTCATTTGTAGCCATTTTCCAAATTATCTACCAAAGGGAATGGTTGGCTTATTTTAGCAACCATATAACCATCACATTTGACATGGCGAATAGAATTTAATCAGTTAATTGATGTTTTATAGTTTTTATCCAAATGTTAGTAAAGTTGACCTAGTGGACATAAATGCCAGAATTAAATTACAACAAGCCTAGCACCTAGAAATAGAAAGGCCGCAACTTGTTCAAGAACATGGAGCTTTGTTTCAACCTATTACCAAGGAATAGCTCTTGATAAAGAGAAGACCAATGAGGTCTACAATAGCATCACCTCTACCTATACACCAATCTCACAAGTTGAAAACACACATAGAACCGCCAACACCAAGAAACAAGTTAAGTCATGAACCTATTACTTCACCATCCAAGAAAAAAGCCAAAACCTATGCTAAGGTTCAAGTTGCTAATTTAGAAGATGATGAAAAGAAGATACATTTAGATGAAGTTGCTTGTGGATATGATAAAAAACCACAAGCAAAAGCAACTCAAGTCCATTTTGAGGAAAAAACTTAAGGCCAACATCAAACAAGTACTTGAGAACATTCAAATTGATGTACCTATTGAACTTGTAGATTTTGAGGAGAACTTGAAACCAACACTAAACAAGTACTTGAAAACATTCAAGTTGATCTACCTATTGAACATGTAGATTCAATTACAAAGGTTAAATAACTTGTAGTTTTAGCTACAAAGGTAGCTCAACCTATACAACTTGTAATTGAACTCATTAATTTAAAAAACATAGTTTTTTTATCATTTAATCTACTTTAGTTTCTAGTTATTCTACAGAGTACATGAAGCAAATTAGTTTTTTTTTGAACAAGTTCCCCATGATGCAAACACCTAGTCATGAATCTTGGAAGGACTCACCAACCCAAGTTTGGAATGTGAGGAGACCAAAAAAACCTACAAGAAATAAATAGTCAATTGCAAACCTATAAACTAAAATTGATTTCTATGCAACAAACCTTGAAGAATTATGAAAAGGAATTGGCTAATGTCAAAGGGGAATTAACCAAAGTTTAAACTGAAAACCAAAACCTATTAATGAAAGTAAACCAAGCATAGCAAGTTATAAAAAAGGCAAAAAAATTATAATAGAAGTACAAGAAACTTAACTAGCTCAATTGGAAAACTTAAACCGATTTTAAATTACTTTAGAATAAACAAGAGTGAACGACCCAAGATTATAACAAGATCAAACAATCCAATATGCAACATGAAAAAACCATAACTAGTTTGGAATAGACATGTCAAGAGTAAAAGGAATAATTAGTTTTTGTTAACATAGAGTTGGAAAAACAAACCTAGGCCTTCCATGCTCAAATCCAAGACTAAAACATGGCAATTGGAATTGGCCAAGGTATAATTGAACAAACCAACCCAAGTTCTACTTATCAAAATGCATATCAAGTTGAAGGAATTTGAAGAATTATTGTTGGACAACATTTTGCTAAAGGTACAAAATCAAGCTTTGGGGGATAAAAATCCCAAATGAACAAAGTGGTGGTAAACATTACAAGAGTTCACAGAGTAGCAAACCTAGGAGAATATGGAATTAGCCCAACCAAATGAACAAGTTTACTAGTTAGAATTGCAAGCCTTTCAAACCACCTTGCCATATTTCAAATATGAACCACCCCTTTATATCTATGGAAATTAGGACCAATATAAAAACAATAGGTGCAACATGATCTACCTTTGGAATTGATCAAAGGAAATAACCTATTGTAACTACCCAATTAATGAGCCTAAGTAAAGGAGGAACAAGTTTTTTAATTATACATTTTCATTTACGTATTGTGATTAGTGATGTACATGTTGGAGTTTTGTTGAACTTGTTGAAATTCCATTTGTAGTGGTTAGTGCATAATAAAACCATTAAATTTTTTAATCTATTACCATACCTTTGACCCCACCTCAAATAGGTGTAAGTCCAAAAATTATTTTGATTTTTAACACACCTCATGCATCAAAAGTAGTCATTACACCTACAACAACTTTTGAAAAGACACATGTTCAACTAAAGTTTGTAGCATAAACATGTACTTAGCCAATAAACAATACTAAACCTATGGAAGGAACTTGTCTTACACTAGTTTATGATACTACAAACCAACCTATTGAAATAATTAAATTAATTATACTTAGAGCTATAATTTCAAGGACAAAACATAATTTTAAGGGGGGATAATGTTAGCTAGATTTTTGTAATAGGTGACAAAACCTAGTAGGTTACAGTCTAATAGGTGATAATGTAAATAGATTAGGTGACATGTAGTTAGTCAACAAGTAGTTTATTTTAACCAATAGAAAACAAAACATGTAATTTGTAACAAGTGGTTTATTTTCAAATTTTTAGATTGTTAATGTGTATATAGATAGTGATTGTTTCAATGGTTCCATCAAATTGTTTAAATTTTGAATTAGCTAGTATATAAGTAGGACAAAAAGAAGAACATGGGGGACTTGATTTCATTTTTTTGTTTTCATTTCAAACATGCAATGGAAAATGGAACATTTCTATTTTCAGTTTTGTTTTTTTGTAGTTTAACAACTTGTGTACATTTGTTTTCATTTAAAGTTTAGAATTGTACATAGGATTTAGAGATTTCTTTTAGATGTACATGTTGCTGATTTTCTGAACCTATTACTGAGAATAGAAAAAATTTAAGGATCTTGATGGGAAAATATTTTAAAACTTGTTAACAAATGTTTATCACAATGAACATGTAGTTGCTTTAGAAAACAAATTGTATCTTGAAACTTATTAAGAACATAGACCAATTGATGAAAACATTGATGAAACACTTGTCATGGTGAAAGTAGAACAACAAATTGTAGCCTTGATGTTAACTGAGGATCAATAGTTGATGAATTCAATTGAACTTGGGAATCAAAGATAGTTTGTAATAAGTCAAATTGAATGCATACCTTGATGGGAACAAAATGAATGTGTTGGATAGTTGTTGAAGGAATACATGGACATATTTTCATGGACTTACAAGGACCTTAGAGGAATACCACTTGAATTGGTCCAACACATAATTGAATTGGATATTTCCATTCCATCAGCACATTAGGCCAAGTACATGATGAAACTTAATTATATTGCAATGGTTAAACATGGTATTGACAAGTTATTAGTAGTTGGGATTATCAAACTTGTAAAAGAAGCCATTGGTTACCACCTATCGTTGTAGTACCAAAGAAGAATGGGAAACTCAAAATCTATGTAAACTTCATAAAGCTAAATGTAGTCACAAAGAAAAACCCATACCCATTACATTTCATCGATGAAACACTATTAATCCAAAAAATTCTTGTAGTTTACTATTTGATATTTTTTTAGTTTACTAATTAGGATTTCTCATTTTTTGTCTTGATCAATTAATGGTCAAATAGTAGTTATATTTTTACAAGTCAAGCATTTGAATTTTGAATTACTTGGGATAGGGGAATATACATAAGACATAGACAAAAGAAAAGGACACATACATAATCAAAGGAGAGAAGAGCTTTGTTTATGAAGAATTTGTAGAAACACATTTTGAGTTTCACTAAATTTTTTATGAAATTTCTCTTTGATTTCTATTGTTAAATTTTGTTGTCAAGTTTTGTTTTTCTATTATTAATATAAAATTAGACTAAATAATATTTTAAAACATCAACAATAAGAACATAATATGAAACATAGAAGATTGAAATTGTTTCAATTTAGTAGAGAAATACACTATATGTAAGAATATTGAGTCAAAATTAATTTTTTAAAATGAAAAAAAATAATCCATTCCCATTTGGCAACCATCCTTGAGATTTGAAGTGTAAAATTATGGTTTTAGTAACATGAGTATTCTAGATTCAAAATACTTGTTTGGGAAATTCCAGAATTAATTTGTGCATTAGGAATACTTTAATCTTGTAAAGGTAACATGATTTGTAAGATTTCAAATATGATTAACATTGAAACAAAGAAACATTCAATGTGGTTTTAAAGTTTCTAATTTGAAAAAAAAAAAAAAAAAAAAAAATAAAAAAAAAAAAAAATAAAAGTTGTTTTAAAGTTTTTAAATAAAAAAAAAAAAAAAAAAAAAAAGTTTGCATTATTAAGTCTTATAAAATGTCATGGATAATTACTATAAATGTTCAAAGGAGATTGGATTCAAAAATTAACTGTAATATATCAAATGTAGAAATACAGGGTGAACAATTGCAAAATAAATTTGCCAAATTAAACAATGTTAAATGTGTCAGAAGTAAGGAATATTTAGATGTTAAAAACATAAAATGGAGATCATGAGATTTTTGTGCAAGAATTTCTGGAATGGCAATGCATTGAACCAAGGTAGTTGTTAAATCAACGAGTTAGAAAGGCTACAAATATACCTCTAAACCACAACAATAATCCTACATAGGGATATGTTGGGTGTTGAAACTTCTACTCATGTCACTATGACTATGGGAACAATTGTAACCACTGGGAGATCGATGTGTGTGAGTGGAAAGGCTCAATTTGGTTGTTCCAAAGTTGTGAATCAAAGACTTGACCAGGTGTGCAATTTGGCATTGAAACAAAAAAAAATCAACTTGGTGATCTTGGACACCCGTATATCAACAACAAAGTTTTGAATGATTGGAAATTTCCCTGAAGCAACAATAAAAGAAATTTAAAAAAGTTGTTGGTGATTAAAACATAAGAAATACTCAACTACCACATAATTGGATAGGCTTTCTACGTCAAAACAAAATGCAAGACCAACAATGGCTAGAATGTAACTAACTATGTATATCAATAAATTGGATTCAAAATCTGATTTTGGATTTGGATGGTGTTCAATGATTGGATTTTATCCGAATTACCATTGATTTCAATTTGAATTTTTATCACAATTGCAAGTAGGAAAAATTTATGTTCATAAATTGCCGACATGTTGATGTACATCTTTGACAAATGTTAATTGAAAAGTTTTTCATGGAACAAGACAAAATTTTCATGCCTAAACAACATGTTGGACTTCAACCTATTCCTTCTACATTACAACCCAATAACAACATGTTTGGTTTTATATCAATTACTCTATTGCCGATGGGAAGTGTAATACCAAATGTTACCCCTGCCACTTGTTTTGCAAAATACGTGGGAGACACCACCAACTTTGATGATGAAAATTCATGTGTCATCATTGATGGGAGTTGCACCAATCCAACCATTGTGACAAGGTTCTCAACATTAACCTTGTCGTGTCATATTAGTCATGTTTATTTTGAGGTTAACCTAACCATGCATCGCATTAGTCGTCAACCTATGTTGAGTACAATATTTTTTGTATCAAGGATGACATAGTTACCCCTACAAACATAACATGTGCAAATTATGTTTAAAAAGTTATGATGGGTACCCAACATGTACTTTTAGTTGAACATTTAAAAGAACATTAAATGTTGCAACAAGAAAGTTTTATTGGATTTTTTTTAATTTTAAATTTCAACTATTCGTCTAACCAGTTACATCAATATCAATGGTTCTTAACATCATGCAAATAATATTAGTTGTCCAAATTACAACTAAAATTCAATCACAATATATTTAACCTTCTCCATGGATTGATTGAATTGCTACTATGTCTATCAAAGGAACCACTACCCCTATCCACCCTTGTCCAAGTAACAATCACCTTTATCTTAAAAATGTAACCGAATTTATCCACGCTTGTCCAAATAGTGATGCCCCTCTCCAAGGAATGCGATTAAATTTCATTCATCTTGACAAACGATTGTACTTGTCCAAGTCGGTCTATGGAAAGGTGTCAACCAAATTTTGGTTGTTATTTGGATAGGTGGCAATCAAATTTTGGTTGTTAATGGCGACCAAATTTCCATTGGCACCTAGATAGGTGATAATTAAATTTTGATAACGCTAAAATGGTGGGAAGTTGCTATTGTGATTAGTTTAAACCTCGTTTCTTGATAGAAATGGACCTAAATATAAATTGGCCATTGTCATCTTAGTTTATCATCTTTTCAACCCTTGTTTCTCCCACATTGGGGTCTTAGTCTCATTGCTCTTTGCAATCAATGTGAAGAATTTTAGTGCAACATGAAATGTTGGAAAAAAAGGTGAACACAATACATATTAGATGGTTTTTTTGCCTAATTTAACCTTGTAAGACTATGATCGCTTCTAAGAATTGTTGTTTGGGAAGCCAAGGTTGTGGGTGAAAGGAGTCAAGATGTGTGCACAACATGTCTAATTCAATGTCTAAGCACCTTATAGCATATTATTTCTAGACCTTACATCCAAGCACCTTCAAAAATAATCTTCAAGGAGGAAAGAGTTTTAAAGTGGGTTGAGTTTGAAAAGATCTTTTCATTGATATAGAAAAGTCTCAACAGAAAATCAGCCTGATCCAAAGAACACCATGGCAATGTAGAAAGTTATAATGTACTTCGTTTTACAAAAGGATAGTCACCTTTACGGTGTTGAATGCTACCCATCAATTGGAAGGAATATCAATACAAGATGACCGTGCAAAAAAACTTTGGGAAGTTTTGGATGCCCGAGTTTTAAGAGGATCATAATTACAAGGACTATTCAATATGGGAGGATTTGACTCTAAAGGATACTACTTTCAACTTTGAAGTTAAAGGGATGCTCTCCAGAGAGCTTCCCAAGAAACTCAGCATTCAGAAAACAAAGAATCCATCAATTAACATATGTTGTTAGTTCCTACTACCCACTTTGAGGAAATGAACTGAAGAAAATGTGGCCTGGAGTGTAATTTTCTGACGACCATTGTCTGTTATGCATATATTGAAGTTTCACCCTTCTTGTCATGTATTCCTGCTTCTTTCTGACAGTCCAAATGGGACGAACAGCTCAGATATCAACTGCAATTCAAAGCAATTCCCACCTGTGAATTTCCTGCATCTAGGGCCATAACCCTGCAACAAAGCTATGGCATATGCAAAGAACCTGATAGACCATGCACACATTGATGCATTCATTGATGAGGCATTCAGAGGGAACCCAGCAGCTGTGGAAGTGCACATTGTGCACTGTCCCAATAGTGTGTAGCCAAGCTTGGTAGAAAATACTCAAAGGAATATGAGGCATCCAGCTTCTGTTCACTTGAGGGTGGTTGTCCTATCTCCTACCATTCTACTCTCATGGCAGGGATACAAGAATGTGCATTAGATATGGTATAATCGAATTGCCATCACTGCAAAAAACACTGCAAATTTCAGATTCCCCTAACCTAACCAATATGCAACAAGGAACAAGACCACAAGCAACAAACATGCAACACATCTTGTGGAATCATCTGATCAGCACTCTTCTAGAAATGTTTTGTATTTATCCCTTTCAAAGACTCTTACAATGACAAGTCTGAAAGATTGTAATCTTCCACATCAAATGTTGATGTGTTTCCCTTCCTACATCTGTCACCATGATGATGAAGCCAGCATGCCAATGTTCTCCTGCACATTATAGTGCCAGTGTCAACTAGCAACAGTTTCACAATAGAAACAAATGGTGTAAAAACCTCCACATGCTGCACCACATAGAGAACAATGACCAACATAATTTGACAACCATTAAAATGTCAAAGATAAGCTTGTGCCTATCCATTATTCCTGAAAGTTAATTTGCAATACTTTTGCAGGACACAAATAAGTAAAAACCAACAGAAAGGCAGAAGGTTTGCACCTCATCTTTACTCCTGTGAGAAAAGTACCAGTGTCCTAAGCTTCATCAGGATGAGATGAACTGAAACTACACTGGAACAGGAAATTGGGGCCAGCACTGATTCAAGAAATCATTAACCTTGACAGATGTCATGTGACAAATGTCATGTCACTGTGGTACCTGCCATACAACAAGAAGCTTGAGTCAACAGAACAGACATGCAATATTAGCAATCCATTAAGGTGGCTTTTTTGCATATTTGGTGCCCACTTGCTGCTCTGGGCATTCTTCTCATGCCTCATCAAGGATAAAGATTGGTGTCAGAGAACAGTAGTTTTCACACAAGAGTGCCCTAAAGAACCCAAGTTTCTCAAGGCAAGTATATCTAATGGAGAAGGAAGCACAGAATTCAAACTTGTCATCTACAACACATCCACTGTTCTACATCCTTAGGTGGCCAGAGAATGTACCCTCAAACACTAAGAAGGAAGAGTTGACATTGTCAAATGATCCTGATCTTCATTCAAAAAGTCACTGTGGGAACTTTCACCCGCCTTGCCCTTGCCTCTGTCTGTAGAGGTAGCCTCATATATCCCTGCACAATTGAGGACAACATGCAGTCATCATTGATGCTGTCCATTATGGTGGAGGTTTTGCCTGCCAGCACATCTGCTACAATGAAACTTCTAGCAACAGCATTCTATCACAATTTAGGACATGTAACTCAAGTCCAATGGTCATCAACTTGATTATGGTTTTCCTGAGGTATAGAATCTTACTCCTCACCATATCCTAAACCAATATTGGCCATACACTCTGTGGGAATCTATTGAAATTGAAAACATCTGCTGCAATCTAGGAGAAAGTGGTCAGGAAATAGAAGAAACCTCACCTAGGCCCAGCACTGAAGTGCACAGGGTGAAACCAAGCAAGGAGAAGTCCATGCCATAGAGCAACTCTAGAATGATAATACCTGCTGCTGTTACCAGCAAATGCTGTGGAGAAGCCACCACAACATGCAACCTTCCAAAAGCCAACCCACAACATGACATTGAGGGCCAATTGCACATCACTGGGCACTTGCAACCATTCTTTCAATGCAGGCAAGCAGTGATGGAGTGACAGGTTTATTCACATGCTGACCTACACCAGCTATCAAATCTATGTGGATCAGGATCACAAATACATGGGGCTGAAAGATGCACAGCCTCTAAGAGACAGTTCTATGTATTCAGACTTAGATGTTAACACCGTCCTCTGTGTCACTCTCTTGGTCTCTCTCTGCCTTTCTTGCACAATTGCATGAACATTAATAGACCTGGAACAAAGACAACCAAGAGATCAGCAGCAGCACCTGTCTTCAACAAAAGAATCAACATAGAAAATGAGGACAATGCCGAAAAGAATAGTGCTGCTATACGCCCATGCTGGTGATGCATGATGCTCTGGGTGTGCTTGCCCCTTTGTCTGTCAAAAGGCACAAAAGAGTATTACCCTTCTTAACCAGCAGCAGGTCCAACATGTCTTGACCTCAAGGACCTTATGCACTGAACTATACTACAAGTCATATCCAAGAAGCTTCCATTGTCTCACTTGCAAGCTAGAAACAAACAAATAGCCAAATATAATGAGACCCATGGACAATAGAATTCAATGGCACTTCAAGAAGGGTGCTAAACACTGGCTTACCAAAGCTAAATGCACTAATGCAAATGGGAATAGGCAGCATGCTGCCGATGTGACTGTCACTGCATGAAGGCGCTTCTTTGACAAACTCTGCACACCATAACAGATTTAGCACTCATCCAGTAATATGATATTAGTCATTGCTAGTAAGGCCCACTCATTATCAGTGTAACATTTTCCAAGCTCAAAAGTTTCCTCTGCTATCCACAGTTCATGGAACCTTTCAAGTAAAACTAACCATCAAACTCAATTTCTCCAACAACCAGATCTCCTTGAATTGCTATTACAGACCGCACCATCAACGTAAGGATGAATTAATGTACCTTTAAAGATACGCGTCTGCTAATAATACGGCGCAATGCAGCTAGAACACCTGATAGAGCTGGCAAAAGCATGGACCACAGTCCAATATGCCTAACCTCCTCTTCTCCCCTCTGTGATTTTCCACTTGCTTTGAAAGGTAACCAAAAGTCATGGACAAAACTATTACAGATGCATGTGGAGCATAAGGATTTTGCTGGAATCAACTACAGAGGTACTAAAACATTACTCAATCTCTAAGTAGCAAGGAGTCACCATTCAAAGCAGACGTAATGTACTCTGTATGCAGATACCAAATGCTAGAAAAGTAGGGGACAATATATCTTAAAAAATAATAAACAACAGTGCAGGTTGCCCTCCAGAAAAGCAGCAGGGATACAGAAAGGAGAATTGCTTGACAATGCCCATCCTTGAGACAGGAAATAGAAAGCCGCCAATATTGCTACTAGCCCAGCCACCTGGCATATTCCAAAATTTGATATCAGTATGAAAAGTTTGTGTCCTATCTATCTGAGATTCTGCTTTCATCTTCATAGCCAGGATGCTAGTCATGCAACTGACTGGTCATAAGTCATACCACAAGTATGCAATACATCAAATAGGGTGAGGAGACTTTGACAAGTATTTTGAAGAGCATCTGCATTGGTGGGAAAACTGACTATATCCAACTGACAGAGCCAGGAGCTTGACAGCAAAAATGAGAACCATGTCAAAAACACTTTTGCTTTATATTAGACTTCGGATAAGTTTGATTAAACCCTAAGATCTTACCCGTCTCCAGATAAACCCACTACGGCCAAAGAGCAATGTGGAGATTGCACCCAACACTGCTCCTGCATACTCAGCAAGTATGGTTCTGCACAGCCAACACAATTCCTTGTCACATTCTAACATGATGGCTTGTGAACATGTTCGCAACTATTTTGCACACTTGTGTTGTTGACTGGCACAGCATCACCACCTAACACCTGGAGTAGACATTGCACCCAGGGTAATTCATGATTTCTCTTGCCACAACAGAACAAAAAAGCTACAATCCACTCAACATGCAGAGTTCCACTAAATTTGGATACCTATAGCAAATGCCATGGTGTCCAGAGTCTTTCAAAAAGACACAAAAGCACACCTGACAGGTCCACAGGTACGAAGGCCTCTGCCCCATAGTACAAGGGATAGCGCCATCACACCACCATTGATAAGAGTAGGTACGAGCTGCCATAGACACCCTGCTCCCCATCAACATTACACCTAAGACACATTTTGTATAGAAACAACTCAAACATGAATGTCCATGCTATAGATTTAATACTGTGCAAGCATAAAACCAAGAGCCCCTTGTCAAATGTTTGCCAACTTAATACATCTGCCTGTCTGCTGGTAATTGCACCCATAACAATAAGGATGAAGAAAGAGCAAGTTAGTGACATTAACAATGACGCATAATTGAGAAGGAAAGCAATGTCAATGCTAAATGGAAAAAGAAAACTCCATATAACATTACAGTAACCAGATGACAAAATGTTACATCAGATCTGGCCAAACAAAACAAAAATTACAAGAATGAGTTTGGCCATCACCTTCTGAGTTTCACTCACAGTACAAGACCATCACCTTCACCATGAACAGCGGTGACTAGCTGCCATTACTCTTCACTGACTTTCTCAACCTCCCAACAGTGGGTGTTGATAAGTAGTAATGATCTGCTCAAACTTAGGGAGGACAATTGTACAGAACTCTGCATCCTTAAATTTTTTATCACATTTCCAGGAGTGACTGGAAGACTCAGTCATGATGTCATAGTAAGGGGCATTTAATGCAAGAAACAATGACCAGCTTCAGAGATAAACCTCCACAACAAATGTGAATTGATCAACTTCTAAATGGAATTCAGCAGTGACTGAATCCCAACCTGATGATTCCATCAGCTCCCAACAATGGGTTGAAAGGAGTTGAGTTTCAGTCACTGCTGACCCCAAACAAATGCCAAGAATTGGTCTTGAACTTCAACAGTGAAGCTCCCAGTTGGTGGGGAAGACCATTTTGACCAAAAAGAAAAAACATAATCAAGTGGGATAAAAGCTCCCTAGAAAACACTGTCTTTTATCATGATGAATTGAGGAGAGGCTGCAACACCAGAAACATGAATCGGGTACACAGAACAGTCTCCAATGACCTTTCAGCACAAAATAGTCAGGAATCCCTTTGTCTGAGAAATCGAGGAATGACATAGCTGGCAAGTCTAACTATGTAACAGTGGCTAGTTTTACAACCAAATGTGACCATCTAAAAAACTGTTGACATGGGGGACTCACTGTTTGTCAAAAACATCAATCTCCAAACCTTCTTCATGGCACCTAGCAGCAAAATTCCGAACACACCATAGCTACTTGCTTATCCAACTTGTCGTTGTAGCAGAGAAAGAAAGTACCAGAGAAGAGGACAATGGTCGGCCTCGCCAGGGACGCTGAAGAATGAGAAACAAGCCAGCTGAGCCAAGCAAGCACACAAACATGAAGACCACAACAGAGATGCCCTCTGTCACCAAGTAGCGATATGCTGCATATACTGAGAGCAGCCGCAAAAAACGGCCTATTATATGGAACCCATGTTGTGGTGCTTGCCTATACCAATCACCCTCCCATCTTGTCAGAACATGATAATGCACTGAATATGCTTTCTGTAACAAAGGCCAAGATAATTGAGCAAAGAAGGCTGATTGATACTTAGGCTGGAATAATTGAGCAAAGGTAAAAATTTGATTGTGAGAAGTACTCTAAAGGACTGTCCCAATAATTCTTTTTTTTCTTGAGACAATGTCAGATTACCAACTCTGAGAATTACCTTTCTTGCTCACAGTCTAAATTTGGCATCTTCACTGGTGTCTAAACAGAAAAGAGTGGTCGCAGTTGGTGACATGAAACTTTTGGTCAAAAAGAAAAAATAGAAAAGATCCAGAGAAATCGAGAAACAACAACAATTTGTGACTTCATGATCCTGCCTTCCAGTAACCCTAAGAACTGGAATACAGTGTGCATCCCAAAATTTTAGGAGAGGATAAATGGTGACAAGTGGTAAGAATCATAAACTGCAACATTCCTTATCAGACATGAACCAAAAAAAGAGAAAAGAACAAGGTTAATTATCAATCCTTCCATTGCCCATGCATCCAGGTAACCCTAGAACAGGAAGAAAGGACCTTGCTCCCCATTTTGAACACTAATTGCAGTTGCTAAACAGCAAAAAAGAGATTGTAATTAAAGACTTGAAAATTAGATTCTTGATCACCAGAAAGCAAGGATCTCAGAGGACAAACAAAGGCACAGAGAACAAAATTCTGGCCACTCCATCCTCATGAAAAAGCGGAAACCCTATAATTCGAACAAAAGTTACATCATTTTCCCTCCAACACACACACACACACATTCCAAAATGAGAGAAATCTATACAAACCTGGCGGAAAATGGGCCCAAATTGAATGCTCTCAAAGCCCCAGTGGGTGCCTCCTGCCGTGAACGGTGCATAGCTAGATCTTTTTAAAACGCAAAAAAAAGAATCACTTCCTCCGGTGCTACTCCGCTTTGCTTCTGATTTCCAAAGCCCGCAGGCAAAGCAAATAAAAATTCCCAAAATTTTCGAACCGAAATGTTATGCTCCAAGTAGAACCAATCCCACAGAACCACATAAGCTTGACGACGAACTTTGCTGACGGAAAACCACTGCTATACAAGATGAAATTTGGAACTAGTGCTTGTATCTGAAGGTGGCCGTCCACTGCACAAGATAGCTTGCTCCAATTCTAGCTCCAACAACAAATTCATCAAACAATTCCAACTCCATCGCCATCTTCTTCGTGCTCCTGTTGTTGTTCTTCTTCTTCGACTAACCCTAATTCTTCAGCACGTAGCGCCCTGGTTACGGCTCATGATCATCTCTTAACCGGTCGTGGGTTCAAATTCCACTGACGACATATGGGAGCTGGTATATAGCATAAGGTCCCTTTTACACTAGAGCCTGAAAACGTTCATGATTATTGAAATAGAAAGTCTATGATTGGAAAAAAAATCACTTTAAATTTTAAGTTCACTTGAAATCTTTCTATGAAGCAAGGTAATTTGTTTTGTTTTCTCACATCCATATCTCCCAAACCACAGCACTTCATGTCACACTCTATGTATCTTCGAAAAGTTCTCAATGAATAGGGGTGCACCAACTTGGTTTGAAACCATTTGGAACTACGGTGTGGAAGCTATTGATTATTGAACTATTTTCTCAATGAAAACAAAAGAAATTTGAAATTGAAACTTGCTTTGGAATTTGGGGCACTATTGGTGTTGTTGGAAAGCTCTTAATGAGTCGAATTTAATAGACTTTATTTTAAATTTTCAATGCTAAGGTGTGGAAGATATTGATTTTTGAGTAAATTTTGTTGATGGAAATTCAAACAAATTGCAAAAATTGGGTTTGGAAGGAAAATGTATTGGTTGAGCTGTCAAGGTGTTCACACTTGGGCCAACATAATAGGCTACACTAATATAAATGGATGAAAAATTAACATTAAATGTATTATGGATAATGTTTCATGATCCATGGGGCTTGTTGTCATGCTCATCTTATTTGAGGTGGGCTTAAAAGCAAGCCTATTAGACCATAAGTTCAAAAAAACCATGATTGATCAAATTGTGATAATTCAAACTCAAGAACTAAAGTGCATAAACCTATAATTGTTAGTGAAAATATTTGAAAATAAATGTTATATAGTAGAAAGGGGTCTGAATCACCCAGCACTCACTAGTGCACCATCCAACCCTAGGACCATGTCCCTTGGGGTGAATTTTTGTTTTTTTACCCACTCCGCCTTGATCCGATAATCAGTCCTAACCCCCTTCCTTCCTACATGCCCCTTCTTTCCTTCCAAGCCAACCTTTTTATTCTTACCTATCCTTGTTTCCTCCCCTTCCAACTTTTCTTGTTTTTTCTTGCTCTTCCTTTTTTTCTTTTTGAATTTTTTTTCTTGCTTTTCGTTTTTTCTTTTTGAGAGTTTGTTTTATTGCCTTTTCTTTTTTCTTCTTGAGATTTTTTTTTTGGGAGGGTTCTTTTTCTTGTCCTTCCTTTTCTTTTTCTTGTGAGTTTGTTTTCTTTTTTTTCCTTGAAAGTTTGTTTTCTTGCTCTTTCCTTTCCCTTCTTAATACTTTTCCTCTTGCTTTTCCATTTTTCTTTTTTAGTTTTGGTTTTTTTAGTTTTATGTTCATTTTTTTTTTCTCCTTTATTATTATGATTATTATTGTAGTAGGAGGAGGGCTTAGATATATTCAGGGTGGTCGTGGTGGTAGTAGTAGTAGTAGTTATAGGAGGAGGAGGGCTTGGATAAAGGATTTCTTCCTTTTCCCTTATGAAAACCGAGAGCTTATGAAAACTGAGAGCCTATAAATATTCACCAATTTTTATTTTTTATTTTGTTTTTTTAGGACTTGCACATTTTTGTAGCATGGTGCATGGGACAACACCCATATTTTATCATGCAACATTTTGTTTTTTTTTTGTGAACGTATGCATGCAAGGTTGTATGCCAATAATTTCAATAAGTCGAATTTCAAATTTTTTTACATAGTACATTGGGCATGCATGAAAGATTGCAAAAGATAATGTCGAAATCCAGGTTGAATAAAATATTTAAGGAATAGTTACATTACATTATCATTCCAAAATTTTGATGAAGTTCTTTTACTTATTTTGAACTATAGTTGCTTGCTAAAATTATATGCAATTTTGGGTTTCTTTAGGTAATTGCACATTTTGAAATCTTGAACTATTGAGACATGCATTTGTGCAAAACAATCATTGCATACAATCATCGTCTTACATGGTAGCCCCCAATTCAATACTCACATAAGAACAATGCATATTCATTGTATGTTTTCATGGTTTATGTAATACCCTCGTGACAATCAAAAGCATCCCTCTCAACCCAAGGCATAATAAATAAAGAACCTAGGTGAAGATAGTGCATACATTTTGGAATTTTTAGGTAAATTATGGCAATATCCTAGAGGCAATCTAAACACAAAGTTCCAATCCAAGGAATATATGAAATATTCACTTGAGAATATTGCACACATTCTTGATTTTTTAGATTTTTGCAATATTGTCATATGGGGTGTTGACCAAAAAATGAATCATGACTTTAAGTATTGCTTGAGTAAACAATTTCAAGTTCCTTGCAATATTTTCATACCAGTTTTGAGGGCAGTTGGAAAGACAACTAGAGAAGTAGTTGGGGGTTTGGTAGGTACCTACTTCAATGACTAGTAGGTAGGAAGGTGGAAGAGTGAGAAGAAATAATTACATGACAAATTGGAATAGCCTCCATTGAGCTCATTGATATATGGGTGGTTTGGTAGGTGACACTAGGTCGGGGGTGGGGGAAAAATTTCAAAAAATAAAATAAAATTATAGATGGGTAGGTAGTGGTGGGGGAGGGGGGAGTTCAAACCCCCCTCCCCCAAAGTGAGATCAGGGTTGAGCAAGGGAAAAGAAAGTCAACCTGTGCTCACCAGCTTGGTTAACAAAGGGATGAAAAAGTGAAATCCATCAGTGCACCATCCATCTGGGTTCATGCACTGGTGGGCGCCGGTTCACTCTGGCCATAGAAAGGGTGGAAAAAGCAAAGGGGTTGGATGTAAGCAACATGTGCATTTTCATATCCATGTTATGTTTATTAAAATAACTTAATACCGTATCTTTTTCAAAGCCTATCTCCTTTAATGCATTTCTCCCTCCTCAATTACATGGACATGAAAGATTTGACATTAAGCATAATGAAGTATTGTGAACCATATGGGAACATGAATTTAAACAAAAGAAATTAAAATTGCTTAGTTTGCAACCTTGGTGACGACATTACACTCATTTTAATAAATTCTTAACAATTATGCTCAAACATTAGGAGAAAATATATCAAATATTTTTACATCAAAGTGCAGAACTTGCCAGGCTACTATGGTACTTGTAAGTTGTGAGATGATGTTATTAAGATTTTGCTATACATGGCATCTCAATGAATCTTACAAATATACACACTTTTGACCTGACTTTGGGGTGGGGGGGGGGGGATATTTCATGCATGTATTCAAAAATCATGCATGGATGACTTGGAGACCCCACCCCTTGCCTCAAGGTGCCCATCTTTGGGACCAAGCAGCTATTAGGTAATATCACAATTTACAAAGGAAGAACTATATATGGGAAGGAAGGCATCTTTCCCGAGGGACTTAGGAGGTAACCCGAAAGACCCCAAATCAAGGCAGTCTCATGCCTCCTGAGTATCTTGAGAAGACGCCTTCCTGGTGCAAGAAAAACCTTCCCACTTTTTCTTTCCATCTTTTATTTAAGGACCAGTGATTTTTTGGGTTTTGCAGATTTTGGCTTTCTTTTGTGGAATTTCTTTGAAGACAAACTTAGAAAAAAGTGAGTTAAATTTTCATCTAAATTTTGCTACTTCAGCAAAAAAAATTAAAAAACTAAAGAGGAAAACACTGGTATGAAATTGACTTAAAATTTGAAATTTGAGATGCAATCTTATGTGCAAGATCACTCTAAAATTCAGCCCAGCCTTGAGCTGGTTCTTAGTGTAACACTCTGATAACCCTGGAGAAGGATATTGAATCGTCCTGCTAAGTTCACTTAATAATAAACAAAGACAAATTTGTCTAAAATTCATGTGCAAGGGAAAATTCCTTAAGGAGAAGAAGCTTGACATACAAACATTGTTAAATTTCCTCCTGCGCGCACACTCACCCTACACCATTACTTTTTCCCCAAAAAGTTGTAAAAATAAAAGCGTAGGAACTTGGGAAGTGGAGAATAGGACAAATCTAGTTTGCACTCAAATTCTTTCTTCATCCCTTCTCAAAAGAATTAAGTGGCTCCTAGTTTGGTATCCTTTGGATAAACTTGGTGCCCTCGTAGAAGTCCTTCTTCCCCTTTTTTCTCCACCCAAATTTTTCACCCACCCATTTAAGAACCCGTTTATCCACCCCAATTCCACCCATTTTTTACCCATTTTTTCACCCATATATCTATGTGTATATATCTAATATATATGTGTATATATACCCAAAAATTTCCCACCCATTTATGTACCCTTTTT
>Ga0116230_10002015_pt1 | contig 19549 bp, 17 predicted proteins | sample S1TSphfallax_3_FD_88678 | JGI IMG/M metagenome (GOLD analysis project Ga0116230, IMG submission 88678) | Host-associated microbial communities from peat moss isolated from Minnesota, USA - S1T2_Fd - Sphagnum fallax MG | ecosystem: Host-associated > Plants > Peat moss > Unclassified | place... | reverse complement strand
CAAAAATCACAGAAACTTTCATTCAGTCTGTTAGAAAATATGGTTTAGGAAGTGGGGCGTCATCTTTTGTTTCTGGCTACTCAGAGGCACATGCAGAAACTGAATATCTATTTTCAAAATGGCTAAATGTCGATAAAGCAATCTTATTTAATTCTGGCTATTGCGCCAACGTTGGTATTATTGGTGCTCTTGCGAGCAGATCAGACATCATTTTTTCGGATAGGTTATGCCATGCCTCATTGTTAGATGGTATAGGGCTTTCAAGGGCTAAACATCACCGTTATCAGCATTGTAATGTGGCTCACTTAAGTCGATTAGCAGAAATTAATCCCCCTAACCTTATTGTTACAGAGAGCATTTTTAGTATGGAGGGGACTTTATCGCCGATATTGTCCTTGATTCAACTTGCTGAGCATTACCAATCTGGATTGCTCATTGATGATGCTCATGGAATTGGTATACTTGGTAAAATAGGGGCTGGCATACAAGAGTATTTCAGCATGAACCAAGCCCAATTCTCGTGTTTGGTATTGCCTCTGGGTAAAGCTTTTAATGCAATGGGAGCTATTGTTGCTGGAAAAGCTGAAATTATTGAAGCAATACTACAATTTTCTAAAACATATCATTATACTACCGCTTTACCACCAGCGATTTGCAGCGCTATTCAAACGACTTTGAGTATCGTGCAAAAAGAAACTTGGAGGCGTGATCAATTAATAAATAATATTCAAATCTTTATCTCTTATGCCATCGATAAAAGGTTAAGCTTGGTCTCATACGACGAAACACCTATTAAACCCATTTTAATTTATGGCAACAAGAAGGTACTCGCTTTGCAAAACTACCTATTATCGGAAGGATTTTATGTTTCAGCTATTCGTCCACCAACCGTGCCCCAAAATAAGGCTAGATTAAGAGTTTCATTAAATAGCTCCCATACACAAGATGAAATCATGTCTTTAATTGACTGTATTATTGCAGGATTAAAAATATGCTAATAGGTAGCTTCACTATCTACCCTATTCCAGGATGGGGATTTTCTTCCCAGATATTAAACCCATTGGCAACCAATAGACTAAATATCGTTGGATTGGATTATTTTAACACTCAAGAACCATCTCTTGGGTCTATAGGCGGTTTAATTGCGATTAAGATGGCAGCGTTATTTCCCAAAAAGGTAAGAAAACTCATCTTAGTATCCAGTCAACCAAAGTTTTTATCTAATGGTTTTCTGCCCCGATGAACAACAAAAAAATAAAAGAAAGAATACGTAACAACTTTAATAAAGCAGCTTCCTCTTATGATGATAATTGTACTATTCAGAATGAGGTGTGCAGGCAAGCCATAGCTTTATTATTAAAATATCAACATCATTTCAACCATGTCGCTGATTTTGCCTGCGGTACTGGCGAAAGTACGATACGGCTGATTCAAAATGTTTGCTATGAAAAATGTTATGCCATTGACTTTGCTGAAAACCTTTTAGACATTGCACGAAAAAAGTTAATTTGCGCAAACAAAATTGATTTTGTTCAAGGTGACTTAGATGAGCAGCTGTTTAAAACGCCTTGCCTTGATCTTGTTTCTTGTAACATGGGTTTACAGTGGGCAACAAGTGTATCCAAATCCATCGCTCTGTTTAGCCAATATCTGATATCCGGTGGGATACTGATATTTTCCATGCCAGTTGATGGCAATTTTCCAGAAATCAAGCCACCGTTAAAGCTTATATTGCCTAGTCAGGAAACAATTTTCCAAGCCTTAAAATGTGAAAAATTCGAGTTAATTGAATATGATATCAGAACTTTCTCTATGACGTTCACAAATCAGTTTGAATTGCTTAAATCATTGAAAGGTGTTGGTGCAAATTACAATAAATTGAGGAATAGAAACAACCTAAGCTTATCCAAATTCAAAGCTCAAGATATTTTTACTATCTCAACCAATGCTCAGCTGACCTACAAGATTGGCACTTACTTGGCAAGAAGAAGGTAAAATATGAAAACAATTTTTATAACAGGTACAGATACAAATATCGGAAAAACTTTTATCGGCAGTTTATTACTCAGAGAATTTAGTGCGTTTGGACTTAAAACATTTGCAATAAAACCTGTTGCATCAGATTGCCATTACAATGATGGTCGACAATTACAAAGTCAAGATGCCTTACATTTGCAAGCTTCTGCTTCCATCAACAAACCTTATCAAATCATCAACCCCATACCTCTAGAAGAACCAACCGCACCCCATCTTGCCGCACGTAAAATGGGCATCAAACTATCCAAATCAATAGTAAAAAAATCTATTTTATCGTCTCTCCAGCAAGACGCTGATATCAATATCGTAGAAGGTGTTGGTGGATGGTTAGTACCTTTGAATGGAAATGAACTATTTTCTGATGTCATTAGCGAACTAAAAATTCCCGTCATTTTAGTTGTTGGCATTAAGCTGGGCTGTCTAAATCATGCTCTGCTAACATATAAAAGTATTATGGATATGAAAGTGCCCTTTCTTGGGTGGATTGCCAATTGTTTGGATCCTAATGCTGTATCAATAAATGAGAACATTAACACATTAGAAAAATGGATTCATCCTCCTTGCCTGGGAATCGTTCCCTATAATTGCCAGACTTTGGGCTATATAAATATTGATGTGATCCAGCATTGTTTATTTCAGCAATGTGGTATCCCCTGAAGAACAGGACTGGATAACTTGGTTGGCTGTTTTAAGCAGTAGGTGCCCTTGCTCATTAACGCCAACACAAATACCTTCCAGTTGTTGGTTCCCTGATATCACAGCAATGGTATTATGAATAAGGCAGTCTCTTTTTTTCCATTCTTCTATAAAGGCAGATAGGCTAGAAGATGAAAAGCGCTCTAAATAATCAATCAACGCATCAATGAGAGACACGCATAGGCTATTCCTATCTTGGTATTGCCCAGTCATTTTCAATAAAGATGACCAGGGTTGGCCGATATCTTTTTTCAAAGCCTTGCTCATATTAACATTGATGCCAATACCAATGATTGCTTGGCAAAATCCGTTCGTTTCCGCCTGTATTTCGATTAGGGTTCCTGCGAGCTTATCTTGACTTACCATGATATCGTTAGGCCACTTCACTTTTAAGGAGTTACCTTTCAGATCAACGACAGACTCAATGGCTTGGCAAATGGCTAAACCAACAACCAAACTCAATCCCGATAACTCACTGACGTCTTTTTCAAAGGGATACAGGATAGAAAGATAAATATTCTCCCCAAATGGTGAATGCCATTGACGATTGAGTCGCCCCTTACCCCGTGTTTGTGTTTCGGCAATGCAGACTCTCATTGTCTTGTTTTGACTGATAAATGTCTTCAACTCATCATTCGTTGAGTCCGTTTTCTCAAGAATATCCAATTGTACCGAACGATGGTGTAACTTGTCTTTTATTTTGTTGGGATTTAACAAGATGAGGGGCGATTCAAGACGATATCCTTTACCTTTAAGAGAGGTTAAAGGGATGTCATATTTCTCAAGCTTCTTAATAACTTTCCAAACTGCTGATCGGGTGATGTTAAATTGATTGCCTATTGACGTACCATCATGGTATTGGCCATCGCTGAGTAATTCAGCGATTTTGAGTAAGTTCTGATTCAGGGATTTCATGGGATTAAATCCTTGTCGTTTTTTTCACCGATTGGGGAAGATCATTGATAACCGATCTTGAATTTGAGGATGTTATCCACCCTCCTCCCAATACTTGGGTTCCTTCGAAGAAAACACAAGCCTGACCATTGGCGACACCATATTCAGGCGTTGCGAATTGGACTTCAGCAAGGTTTGAGTCATGTTGATAAATGGTGGCAACGATGGGTTCTTGGGTTGAGCGAATTTTCACCGCTGCTTTTAAGCCCTTTTGAAAAGATGAGGGATCAACAAGCCAATTGACATCTTGTACCCAAATTGTGGGTTTGGCTAGGGCTTCTTTAGGACCCACTGTGACGCGATGGGTTTCAGGATCAAGGGATACAACGAATAAAGGGTCTGATCCAGCAATGCCAATGCCACGACGTTGACCAATAGTGAAATTAATAATACCTGTGTGATGACCTAAGATGTGACCATCTATATGCACAATTTCGCCTGGCTCCAAAGCACCGGGACGATATTTTTCAACTATACCGACATACCCACCTGATGGAACAAAACAAATATCTTGGCTGTCAGGCTTTTCTGCAACATTTAAACCCAAACGTCGGGCATGCTCTCTGGTTTCAGATTTAGGCATGCTACCCAGAGGGAAACGTAAGTAGTCAAGTTGTTTGCGAGTTGTGGTAAATAAGAAATAACTTTGGTCACGACTAAAGTCAATTGCTTGATGAAGTTCGGCACCTTTGCTACCTTCAAGGCGACGTACATAATGGCCTGTCACCAGAGCTTCTGCTCCTAAGTCCTGAGCTGTTTTGAGCAAATCTTTAAATTTAACGCGCTGGTTGCACCGAATACAAGGGACAGGTGTCTCACCTTGTAAATAGCTTTCCACAAAATCATCGATGACGCTTTGGCGAAAGATGGTCTCATAATCTAAAACATAGTGGGGAAAATTCAACCGGTCCGCCACTTGACGGGCATCGTAAATGTCCTGGCCAGCGCAGCATGCTCCCTTTTTATTGATCATTTGACCATGGTCATATAGCTGAAGCGTGATCCCAACAACCTGGTAACCCGCTTCTACCATCAAGGCAGCTGTTACGGATGAGTCTACACCCCCTGACATAGCAACAGCTATTAAGGCGCCATCTTCAATGCCATCTAATTTCAAAGATGCACCCTTAAACAAGCCAGTTTCCTTCCATGATTGTAATGGCGCTTCCTTTTAAGAAAACGCGATCTCCTTGAATGGTAATGCTGAGGTCTCCACCTCTTGCGGATGCTTGATAAGCTAAGAAAGAATCTTTTTTTAACTTTTGTTGCCAGTAATAGGCAAGCTTACAATGGGCAGAGCCGGTAACGGGGTCTTCATCAATACCTTGAGAAGGTGCAAAAACTCTTGAAATAAAGTCATAAGGCTCTTTCTCTCTGGCTGTTATAATCAAATCTCGGCACTCAAGTTTCAGGACTTCTTTTGGATCAAGAATAAGTTGGCGCAAATCAAAAGCATTTTTTAACTCAAGAATGACATCTTCTTTAGCTTGAGTCGCTGCGATAACTTGTTCACTCAGGTCCAGTTGCTCAATAAAGGTTTCTACAGGCAAATTTAGGCCGGTTTTTTGCAAAGGAAAATTAAGAACTAAACCATCTTTTTCCTTGGTGACAGATAAAGGGCCGGACAGACAAGTTAACTTAATTTTGCTACCCGCAACAAGGCTTTCTTGAAACAAAATATGAGCAGACGCCAAGGTGGCATGACCACATAATGTAACCTCTACAGTAGGTGTAAACCACCGAATATGAAAGACACCATCTTCTAAAGGTTTAACAAAAGCTGTTTCTGAAAGATTGACTTCTGCTGCAATTTTATGGCATAGGTCATCGGGTGGAAATTCAGGTACAATAGCCACGGCTGCGGGATTACCTGTATAAGGTTTGGATGCGAAAGCATCAACAATCCAGATCTTCATGGTTTATCTCCATAATGAAAATTTATGGGTCATTTTATAAAGAAAACCCTTACAAATAACTTGGCCGTATAGCAAAAAGCCGTTCGACCTTTTTTACAGCTCCCTTAGCAACGGCTAAAATCAAACGATCATTTACCCGAATGCTCATGCGTGTTGGTGCAATGGTAATGACATCATCTTGTATAAGCGCTGCTACCATAATTGCACCTTTAATGTTGATGTCATCTACGGTAAGGCCAATAATATGGGAAGTTTCACGTGCTTCGGCTTCGATAACCTCTACATTCCCATCTCGTAAAGAGTAAGCTGAACGTACACGCCCCTGGCGCACATACTGCAAAATTGTAGAAACTGAAATAGCTTGAGGGCTAATAACCGCATCGATTCCCAAAGATGTAACAAGGGAAGAATAAGCCATATTATTAAGCAAAATGAGCGCTTGCCCAGCTCCGTTCTGTTTAGCAAGAAGAGAGGCTAGAATATTAACTTTATCATCATCGGTTACAGCAACAATGGTACCGGCTGATTGAACATTTGCTTCAGATGAAACTTCTGCATCTAAGACATCTCCGCATAATACTTCTGAATGCTTGAGATGGCGAGCAACGTATTCGGCCCTTGCTTGATTTTTTTCAATAATTCGAGTGATAAGCTCAGGTTGGTTTTGTTCGATATCAGAAATTAAAGTAAGGCCGATATTGCCACCACCCATAACAATAATGTGCCGCGTTGTAAGATCACCAAAGCCAAAAGCACTCATAGCAGCAGAAGTTTGGGATTGAGAAACAATAAAATAAACTTCATCTTCAGGCATCATTTGGTCATCGCCCGAAGGAATAAAAATTTCTGCTCCCCGGGCGATACAGATAACAACGATGTCGAGTTTAGAAAACAAGCCTGGAAGTAATCGTAAAGGTGTATTGAGAATAGGGGCGTGATGAATACATCGAACCCCGATAACTTTTACTTTATCTGCACATAAAGGAATCACATCAAAAGCACCTGCAACTTTGATGCTACGGCTAATAGCGCGGGCGACTTCAACCTCAGGGGAAATAATATGGTCAATTGCTAGACTACGGCTGCTAAAAAGACTTGACCAGTAAGGATCTAAATAGTTTTGATTGCGAATACGGGCAATTTTCGTTTCAACACGAAATAAAGAGTTCGCAACTTCACAAGCAACGATATTAACCTCATCAGAGCCTGTTACAGCAATAATTAAATCTGCGTCTGCTGCTCCTGCTTGTTGTAAGACATCTGGATAAGAAGCAAACCCGACGACAGGTTGGACATCGAGTGTATCACCAATTTTACGCAAGAGTTCAGCTGATTGGTCAACAATGGTGACATCATTTTCTTCAACAGCCAAGTATTTTGCAATATTATAGCCGACTTGCCCAGCACCTAATATAATAACTTTCATGCAATCCTGAGCTCAGTAGGAGATAACTCAGACACTGGTTCTTCCTCTTGATAACGCCCTTCATGAACACCTAAAGCACGAAGTTTACGGTGAAGGGCGGATCGTTCCATGCCAACAAAACGAGCTGTTTTTGAGATATTGCCACCAAAGCGATTAACTTGAGCAAGGAGATACTCCCGCTCAAATAACTCCCGAGCTTCGCGTAAAGGTAACACAACAATATTAGGTGCTGTATGGGAGGAGACAAGAGAAGTATCACAGCGTACTTCAGGGGGTAACATGTCGGCACGCACTTCTTTGCGTCCATCCCCACTTGCCATGATAAGGATCCATTCAACAACATTTTTAAGCTGTTGAATATTACCCGGCCAAGAATAAGACTGTAGAATGACCATAGCATCTTCAGCTAAACGACGAGCAGGTCGCCCATGTATGGTAGCAGCTTGTGTCATAAAGTAATAAAATAAATCAGGGATATCTGTAGCACGTTCTTGCAAGGGAGGAACCTGAATCGGCACAACATTTAACCGGTAATAAAGGTCTTCGCGGAAATGGCCATCTTGAATCATTTGAGCAATATTGGCGCTGGAAGAAGCCATGACGCGCACATCAACTTCAACCTTTTTGTTGTCTCCAAGGCGGGTAAAAAATTGATCTTGAAGTACACGAATAAGCTTGCTTTGAGTTGGTAAGGGTAAATCTGTTACTTCATCTAAGTAAAGTGTACCATTATGCGCTTGTTCTAATAGCCCTATTTTGCGAGGGATGGTCGGATCTAAACCAACAATTTCTGTACCAAATAACTCAGCTTCTAAGCGATCGGGGTGGAGCACCGCGCAATTTAAAACAATGAAAGGTCTTTCTGATCGACGAGATAAGGCGTGAATTTTGCGAGCAATGATTTCCTTACCACTGCCCGATGGGCCAGCAATGAAAACACGACTATTGGTGGAAGCAACGCGTTCAATTGTTTGGCGGATGTTTTGCATTGATGAAGAGGAGCCAATCAAATCAACGTGCTCTCCAGTTTTAATTTTCAGATCAGCATTTTCCCTTTTCAACCGAGCAGATTCAATAGCCCGCTGAGTTACAAGCAATAGGCGAGTCGTTTGAAAAGGCTTTTCAATAAAATCATAGGCGCCATTTTTAATGGCTGTTACGGCTGTTTCGATAGTTCCATGTCCGCTAATCATGATAACAGGCACATAAGGATGATCACGCTTAATAATATCAAGTATTTTTAGACCATCCCGGTCGCTATCTCCTAACCAGACATCTAAAATAACTAAACTAGGTTGTCGAGCTTTAATCGCTTCTAAACCACCAAGACCATCACAAGCGGTACGAGTTATATATCCTTCATCTTCTAAAACTCCCGCAACGAGATCTCGGATATCAGCTTCGTCGTCAACAATCAATATATCATGAGCCATGGTATGATCTACTTTTTTAATCATTTTCAGGTGGAGTAGGTAATTCGACGGTCACTTTTGCTCCCCCTAACAAACTATCTCCTAGTTCTAATTTACCCCGATGATCTTCGACAATTTTAGCAACAATCGCAAGTCCAAGGCCAGTCCCTTTTGTATGTGTTGTAAAGTATGGTTCTGTTAAACGCTCTCGGCCTTCTTTGGGGAATCCAGGGCCATTATCCTCTACTGCTAACAAAACGCTCCGATCTTTCACCTCAAGGATTATTGCAATTTTAGCGGACGAGGGACGATCCACCGTAGAAGTTTCTAATGAATAATACAATTCTAGCGCATTAACCGCATTTTGCAATAAATTGGTTAGAAGTTGGCTAATCTGTTGGGCATCACAGCGTATCATAACGGAATAATCAGGAACTTGCAACTGAAACAAAATGGAAGGTCGGGCTTGTTTTTGTAAAAAAACAGCTTGATTACAGATCTCACTTAAATTCTCTTCCTTTATGATTGGGTTAGGCATTCGCGCAAAAGAAGAAAACTCTGTAATTAAATTTCCAATTTGATTAACTTGACGCACGATTGTTTCAATACAGGCTTGGAATGTTTTGGGGTCAGAAACAATCTCTTTTAAGTAACGGCGTTTTAAGCGTTCTGCTGATAATTGGATGGGAGTAAGAGGGTTCTTGATTTCATGAGCAATCCGGCGCGCAACATCTGACCAAGCTGCTTTTCGTTGGGCGCTGACAAGGGCTGTGATATCATCGAAGGTGATAATATATCCATTAATAATACTTTGCTCATGTTGAACGATTACTGATACTTGTAAGATACAAGCCATTCCCCGGCGCACAAGGGTAAGTTGTTGATTTAAATGTTGTGGGCACTGGTTAACAGCTTTATCTAACAGAGGGCGTAATTCTATGGCAACTGTATCAAGTTTTTTTCCTTTTACTTTATCTAAAGATACAGATAATAAGTCTGCGGCACGGTGATTAATCAAATCTAAACGCCGTTTCTCATCCATACGAATGACGCCTGCAGAAATCTGGGATAAGACAGTCTCAATGAATTCCCTGCGTCGGTCAATTTGGATATTGGCATTAATAAGTTCCTCTCGCTGGGTATTAAGTTGTGAGGTCATCCGATTAAAGGCATCAGCTAAATTCCCCAGCTCATTATTCATCGAGCTTTCCGATGTAACTTGAACCGTTAAATCACCTTGGCTTACCTGTTCAGCTGCAATAATTAACTGGGTAATAGGACGCATGAGAAGGGTAGCAATCGCTAACCCCCCCCAAATTGCTGCCAATAGCAACAACAAAGCAACAGCAGCAAAAAATAAAATAAACGTTAATTGTAAAGAAGCGCTTTGCTCGCCCAAGCGGTCATATTGCCTAATAGCGCCTTCTGTACGGGCAACATGCCTTAGAACAGCCTTATCCGTTAGCTTGCCTACAAAAAGGTAGGTATCCGTAATAGGGTCTAGGCGTACTAAGATACGGACACGATCTATAGATTCTTTTCCTAAGTCTGCTAGAAAAGCAATCCTTTCTCCAGACTGTACGTCACTCATGGCTTGGTCAAGATTTAAGTTTTCAAATTCGAAAGAAAATGCTAATAAAGAACGCGCAATAACTTCTTTATGCCCATTTAATACAACAACTTCACTTAAATGTCGCGCATAAGCTTGGTTTGTTAAAATACGGGAAAATTCTTGGGGATTTTCAATTAAGGCCCCTACTTCAGGAGCCAGTTGCCCCACAATATCTATCGCATCGTGCTTGATGGTTTGCTTATGTTCTTTAAGATAGGAATCTGCTACTTCTTCAGCCTCAGATAATGCAGCGCGAACAGGTTCACCAAACCAAGATTGAACACCGACATTAATAAAAATAGCTGCAAAGCCAGCAACTAGAATGGCAGGAATAATGGCAATAAATGAAAATAACCCGACAATTTGAACATGAAGCTTTGAACCAACCCTGCCTCGCCGGCGTTCTACCCAAAGTTCAACCAAGCGTTTAGCAATGATGACAGCAAGCAATAGCATTAAGGTAAGGTCAAGGTAAATAAAAGGTAAGACAAGCGTAGCTTTATCTGTAAATGATTGGCTGCCAGCTAAAACGGCAAAGGTAGCTGCGACTGATAAAAAAGCAGCAATACTAAGGCTAATGGCTAAACGACGAGATAATGTATAATCTTGGGCAAAACGAACGAAAGAAAGAGAGAAGCGCTGAAAAAAAGAGGGAGTTACGGCCATCAGCGCTTATAAATCTCGTAAGTTAATGTCCAATTGAATAAGCTTCTTCCGAAGGGTATTTCTGTTTATGCCTAGAATTTCTGCGGCTTTCTTTTGGTTACCCATAACAGCTTTTAAGGTTGTTTGAATTAAGGGACGCTCTACCTCTTGAAGGACGCGGTCATAAAGTCCATTTGTTGGTAGGTCTCCTTCATGGGCAGCAAAATAATTTATTAGAAAAGATTCTACAATGCTTGATAAGCCCCCATTTGGCAAAAGAGAAGACGTTTTCGGGGATAGCTGTGACATTATAACGAGATACCTTCATTCAAACTTAAGCATATAAAGGGTAATAAAACCCATTAATTAAGTTAACCATAGAAATCGCAGAGCTTGCTTGGTTAACGGTGACACGAAACTCTGCTGAACCATTTAATCCCTTACTGTACCACCCAACGTGTTTACGAGCAATCTTTACACCTGTATTTTCTCCATAATGGGACAATATTTCCTCCAAATGTCCTAAAATAATCTCATGTTGTTCTTTTAACGGGGGGTCGGCTAAGCGCTCTCCCGTTTTCAAGTAATGTCCAACTTGATGAATAAACCACGGACGCCCATAAGCTCCTCGCCCAATCATAATCCCATCAGCACGGCTTTGCTGCAATAAATCTTTAGCATCTTCAAGTGTGACTACATCTCCATTTCCAATCACAGGAAGACGTACAGCATTTTTTACGCTTGCAATAAATGGCCAATCTGCTTTGCCATTGTAAAGTTGGCATCGGGTTCGGCCATGAATGGTGAGCATTTGAATGCCGGACTCTTCTGCAATTTTTGCCAATCGTGGCGCATTACGGTTGGTATCATCCCACCCTGTGCGCATTTTAAGAGTTACCGGTAATTTAACGGCTTTAACTGTGGCTTCTAAAATACGAGCTGCTAGAAGTTCATCGCGCATTAATGCTGAACCCGCATAGCCACTAACAACTTTTTTTACTGGGCATCCCATATTGATGTCAATAACTTGTGCGCCTCGTTCTTCATTAAGTTTAGCAGCTTCAGCCATTACTTCTGGTTCACAGCCAGCCAACTGGACTGCCATAGGAAATTCCTCATGTGATTTTTGGATCATCCGCATGGTTTGACGGGTCTCACGAATCATAGCTTGGCTTGCAATCATTTCGGAAATAACAAGACCTGCCCCCATGCGTTTAACAAGGCGTCGAAAAGGCATGTCTGTAACTCCCGACATGGGCGCCAGAATGACAGGCATTGATAAAGTGATCGGACCAATTTGGATGGTCATATTTACAAGCTTATGCTCAACTCTTGATTCTTTAATTGAGAGGTACACGCCCTGAAGTTAATTTTCAAGCGTAAAGACTCGACATCCATCTTGCTATTTACCCAAGAGCATAGTAGAAACCAAAGGTACAGGTCGCATAGCTCAGCGGTAGAGCACTACGTTGACATCGTAGGGGTCACAGGTTCAATCCCTGTTGCGACCACCATTCAAGCCAATAGGAATTTCTTCTTCGCCTTCTTCATCCTCACCCAAAGAAATGCGGCTAACAGCAACAACTTTTTCTTCTTCACCTACTTTAAAAATGGTAACGCCTTGGGTTCGACGACCCGCAATGCGGATATCATGGACGGGACAGCGGATTAATTGACCACCATTCGTTACCAACATGATTTGATCTGTGGGATTTACAGGAAAAGAAGCAACAACACCGCCATTGCGCTCATTAACAATAATGCTATCGATACCACTACCTCCCCGGCCTGTTGTGCGGTAGCCATAAGACGAGCTTCGTTTCCCAAACCCTTTTTCTGTTACAGTCAAAATAAACTGCTCACAAATAGCAAGCTCTTGAACACGTTCTGGAGATAACTTTACCCTATCAATAGCTTCTTCATCTACTTCTGTACTATCTTCAAGTGTTTGGCGGACCTTAGCAGCTTGGCGCAGATAAGTATCTCGCTCCTCAGTTGGCACAAACATCTGCTCCAAAATAGCCATTGAAATGACTGTGTCATGAGCTGCTAAACGTATTCCTCGAACACCATTTGAATCACGACCAGCAAAGATACGAATTTCATTGACATTAAAACGGATACATTTGCCCTTAGCTGTTGATAATAAAACATCGTCATTTTCCGTGCATGATTGGACAGCAATTAAGCTTTCCCTTTCATCTAACTTCATAGCAATTTTACCATTAGCTTTAATATGAAGGAAATCACTTAAGCGATTCCGTCGCACATTTCCTTTAGAGGTTGCAAACATAATGAACATTTGGCTCCATAAATGCTCTTCTTCTGGTAAAACCATTACGGTTGAGATGGTTTCTCCTTCTGTCAGTGGCAAAAGATTAACCATGGATCTCCCGCGAGCCTGTGGCGTAGCTAAAGGTAAGCGATAAGCTTTGAGTTCATACACCCGACCAATAGAGCTAAAAAACAAGACTGGACTATGGGTATTAGCTACAAATACATCACTGACTACGTCTTCATCGCGTGTTGCCATACCGGCGCGTCCCTTTCCGCCACGACGTTGAGCACGATAGGTCGATAAGGGAACACGTTTAATATAGCCATTAACACTAACTGTAACAACCATATCTTCTCGCTGGATAAGGTCTTCCAAATCAACCGCAGATTCACCTTCTTCAATCAATGTGCGACGAGGGGTTGCAAACTGCTCTTTCATTTCCGTAAGTTCTGTTCGCAAGATATCAAGAACGAGTTGGCGTGAGGCTAAAATGCGCAGATACTCAGCAATTTTGTCCGCAAGTTCTTGTAAATCTGCGGCGATCTTCTCCCGCTCCAAACCTGTCAAGCGATGCAAGCGCAAATCCAGGATAGCCTGGGCTTGGGCATCTGACAGGCGATAGGTATTCCCTAAAATTTCACGGTCGGGTTCTACCAACAAAATCAGTGAAGCCACAGCTGCCGAAGGCCACTCTTTTCCCATCAATTGTGCTTTCGCAATTTGGCGATCTGCTGCGTTGCGAATTAAAGCAATAATAGGGTCAATATGTGCAACAGCAATTGCGAGTCCCACAAACAAATGGGCTTTCTCACGGGCCCGTGCCAGCTCAAAACGTGTTCGGCGTAAGATAACTTCTTCTCGGAATTCAATAAATGCCTCTAAAATTCTTTTTAAGGATAGTTGCTCTGGGCGTCCATGGTTAAGCGCCAACATATTAATCCCAAATGAAGTCTGAAGCGCTGTATAACGATAGAGTTGGTTTAATACGACATCTGCAACAGCATCCCGCTTTAATTCAACAACGACACGCATTCCTTGGCGATCAGACTCATCGCGCAAATCAGCAATACCTTCAATGATTTTTTCTTTAACCACTTCGGCAATACGCTCAATCATACGCGCTTTATTGACCTGATAAGGAATTTCATCAATGATGATGGCTTCTCGTTCGCCTCGCAACGTTTCAAAATGCGTCTTTCCCCGGATTACAATGGAACCTCGTCCCGTGCGATAAGCTTCAAAAATCCCTCCACGACCTACAATTGTTGCCCCTGTTGGAAAGTCTGGTCCTGGTACAATGGCGATCAATTCTTCAATCGTTAAGCCTGGGGTATCAATAAGCGCACAACATGCTTCAAGTACTTCACCTAAATTATGGGTGGGAATATTTGTTGCCATACCAACTGCAATACCACTGCCTCCATTGACAAGGATGTTGGGAAATCGAGCTGGTAGAACACGGGGTTCTGTCATCGAATCATCATAATTGGGTTGGAAGTCGACGGTATCTTTATCAATATCCTCTAACAAGGCATGGGCGCAGCGGCTTAGTCGAGCTTCTGTATACCGAGAAGCAGCTGCAGGGTCACCGTCCATGGAACCAAAATTTCCTTGGCCATCAATTAAAGGAAGGCGTAAAGAAAAATCTTGTGCAAGTCGTACCATGGCATCATAAATTGCCATCTCACCATGGGGATGATATTTACCCATCACATCACCAACGGTACGTGCTGACTTACGATAGGGACGATTATATTCGTTCCCCGCTTCTTTCATAGCATACAAAATACGTCGGTGAACTGGTTTCAACCCATCACGTACATCTGGCAGAGCACGCGATACAATCACACTCATTGCATAATCGATATAGGAGCGTTTCATCTCCTCTTCAATAGCAACGGGTTTAATATCAGATGGTTGAAGCGACGTTGTCATTTTTCTTTCCTCTCGATAGGCTAGAAATAGATCATTTTACTTACGTTAACATATACCCATTTCCGATGATTTTCCAGGTTTTTGGCCACCGATCTGAAGCGATCTTTTCATCCCCTGTTTAGCTCCGCTGACCTTCGGTTCTCCTTCGAGAGAGCCAACTCTCGGCGTCGAACCAGGGTCGAAAATCTCGCCTCATCTCGGCCCCAAAATTCCAGCAAAATCATCGGAAATGGGTATAAAATAAAATTTTTACTAAAATGGAATCTCATCATTTAAAGAAGAACTTCCACTGCCCAGTGGTCCCGTACTTAATCCGGCGCCAAACCCACTGACGTCCCCACCAGAAACAGAGGGCCCAGAAGAGACAGAATAATGGTCATCGCCTATGCTATGCTCTTCCCCACCACCTGTGCGATTGTCCAGCATCGTGAGTTCTCCACGAAATCGCCCCAGCACAACTTCTGTTGTATACCGTTCTTGGCCTTGTTGATCTGTCCATTTACGCGTTTGTAATTGTCCTTCTAAATAAACTTTTGAGCCTTTTTTTAAATATTTTTCTGAAATTTCAGCCAGTTTATCATTAAAAACAACCACCCTATGCCATTCGGTACGATCACGCCGTTCACCAGAGGCTTTATCCCTCCAGGTTTCGCTCGTTGCAACGGAAAGGTTGACGATTTTCCCACCATCAGGACTAAATCTTACCTCAGGATCACGCCCCAAATTTCCAACCAAAATTACTTTATTGATAGAGCCTGCCATAACCTCTCCTCCTTAAATACCAAATGATTATCTTCTATTATTTTACAGGCCAATTTTCCTTGAAAGAATTTTAGATGGCCTGACAGAGTTGTGGTCAACTCTCTTCATCTTTATACGAGACTCTACACGCAGAAGCCATCATTTGTTTTTTTGATTAATAGACTCTTTTGAAACCGAGAGTTTAGCTTCGCTGACCTTCGGTTCGAAAGATGTCTAATATTATTAACTCCAACTTTCCTTTAAATGTTATATATTCGAAAAGAAGTAAAAAGCCAGGAGAATGCATTTATGGACTATCTCATTGAATTCATAAAAAATTGGGGATATATAGCTGTGTTTCTTGGTTCTATGGTCGAAGGGGAATCCGTTATTCTTGTGGCTTGCTTTATGGCTCATTTAGGATACCTGTCTTTAATCAAGATCATGGTTATCGCTTTTTTGGGTACATTGTTTGCAGATCAAGCCCTTTATTACGTGGGACGGTATTATGGCCAAGCTTTAATCCAAAAATTTCATCACCTCCATGCACCAGCAAACCGGGCGTTTAAGCTCCTTCATAGGTGGGATATTTGGTTTATTTTAAGCTTTCGGTTTATTTGGGGCATTCGCACCATCAGTCCCATTGTTATCGGAAGTAGTGGCATTGTCCCCCAACGTTATACCCCTTTAAATTTGATTGCTGCTATTGCTTGGACCCTCATCAGCTGTATAGGGGGCTATATGCTAAGTGGTGTTATTGAAGATATTGGCCTACATGTCATTAAACGTTATTTTGGGTTCTTTACTGTCGGTATCATCGTTGTTGTCACGCTTGCCGTATTAAGACGATGGATGAAAAAGCGCTTTGCCAAGATGGGCGAAGAAGGGCCTTTTCATAAGTAGGGAGGGGGGAGGAAAATACATGATTGATAAAATTCTTGCTTTTGGCTGTGACCATGCAGGCTTAGACCTTAAACTTGCTCTTATAAAAACCGCTCAATCTTTTGAGTATCATGCTGTCGATTGCGGAACGCATAGCCATGAGGCTGTTGATTATCCTGATTTTGCTCATAAGGTTGTTGAGTTGGTTAAAGGCAAGGAAGCAGCATTGGGCATTTTGATTTGTGGGACAGGTATTGGAATGGGTATGGCTGCTAACCGTCACTTTGGTATTCGCGCTGCTGTATGCCATACAGAGTTGGAGGCACGCCTAGCGCGCGAGCATAATCATGCTAATATTTTGTGTGTTGGTGGTCGTATTTTAGGGGTAGAACAAGCAAAGTCTTGCCTTGCTGCTTTCTTAAGTAGCCATTTTATCAATGGCCGCCATACAGCCCGTGTAGAAAAAATGGGATAAAAAAATACCGTTATGTGTCCTGCTACCATATATGCTTATTTTCAGCTGACGCGTCTTGATCGACCATTGGGGATCCTTCTATTGTACATTCTTCCCTGTTGGTGGGGAATCACGCTTGCTGATCCACTTTCTTTAAATACTAAGCTTCTCGCGCTCTTTGCTTTAGGTGCAACCTTTATCCGCGGGGCAGGGTGTACTTTTAATGACATCATCGACCAGGATATTGACCGGCATATAGCTCGCACACAAAAACGACCTCTCGCGCAAGGAAAACTATCACTTTTCCAAGCCATGATGTTTTTCTGCCTACAGGGCATTGGTGGACTGATTGTTTTATTTTATTTGCCGTATCGATGTTGGTTATTAAGCAGTGTACAACTGGTTTTACTTCTCCTTTATCCTTTTATGAAACGGATGACATACTGGCCCCAGTTATTCTTGGGTTTTGCCATGAACTTTGGTGTGGTCTTTGGTGCTGTTGCAACCATTCCTTTAAAGCTCATCAATTGGCCAGCTGTCTTAAGCCTTTATGGCGCTGGTATTGCTTGGACAATCGGCTATGATACTATTTATGCCCTCCAGGATAAAGAAGATGACCTGAAGATTGGCGTCAAATCCACAGCCATCTTGTTTGATAACCATATCAAGCTGGCCTTAACAATAAGTTATGGTATGATGTTTGCTTTACTTGCTTATGTAGGCTACTTAGCAAAAGGTGGCTTTGCCTATTATAGCATTATAGGACTAGGGATGGTGGCCACAGCAGGGCAACTTTTTTATTTGAATCCCTCCGATCCAACTCAATGTCAAAAAACCTTTACTAATCCTTATTTGGGATGGCTGGTTTGGGGTGGATTATTATCTCTCCATCTTTATTAGTATCCAAGACAAGCTTGTTACCCCTCTAATTTAAATTCTATAGGCATGTCTAACGTCATGACGCCTGGTTTAAATCGCCATAGACGGACAGCCTTTAAGGCTGCTTCTTCGAGGAGAGGATCAATATGGGGTGATAAGGCTGTTGCTTTTTCTACAGTACCTATTTGAGTTACGAATAGTCGCACATAAACAACCCCTTGAATTCCCTTGCGCCTAGCTTCCAATGGATAAACAGGGGATGGCTTAGAAAGCACAGAAATATTAGCTTCTCCTTGTTCCTTACTGTCTTTATAACAGTCCTGATTGAGGTCTTCTTTTAATTCAGAAAAAGAACTCATAAGTTTTTTGGTTTCATCCGTTTGTGTTGCTAAGGTTTTATTAGGTTTATTTTTTCGTGGAGGAGGTGAAGCAAAGGTATCCTGAGGGTTATTCCTTTTGGTCGCTACTTTTTCTTGGTTGTTGGCACAAAAAATGACATCAACGTGTAGTGTAGGTATTTTTTCTTTTCCATAATGAGGGTGACATAAAGCAAAAGCTGTAACCATCGCTCCATGAAGGGTAAGGGCAACTAACCCTGCTGGCCAAAGCTGATCCTTTAAGACCCTATTAGAGAACTTTTCGAAGATCAATACACGAGCTTTCTGGTACATACCCATTTCTGATGATTTTTCAGGTTTTTGGCCACCGATCTGAAGCAATCTTTTCATCCCCTATTTAGCTTCGCTGACCTTCGGTTCTCCTTCGGATGAGCCAACTCTCGGCGTCGAACCAGGGTCGAAAATCCCACCTCATCTCGGGCCCAAAATTCCAGCAAAATCATCAGAAATGGGTATATCCGTCGTTTTTTAATTGATTCCTCCCACATACCATTCAGAAGCAATCGTGAGGCCATAGCTTTGAAGGAAATAGCGCTTGGGCTCATCGTGATGCCCTGTAACGATAATCATTTGAACAACATTTCGAGCTTTGGCGCATTTTTTCATTTTGGTCAAAAGCGCCCTTCCAACTGATGGCCATTGGGGCGATGATTCAACACAAAAATCATCAACCATCAAAGTTAATCCTCCTGGATGATAGACTTTTGGAGCTTCTATAATACGCCCTATGATGAAGCCTTTCGTGATGTCGTTTAACTTGGCCACTAAAATAATAGAATCATCTTCAACCAAAAGCTCTTGAAACCATTTTGTTTGATGATCTTCGGCATTTGTCGCATATCGCCAAAATTGAGGTTGATATTTCTCATAATCTCGGCGTTTCTTGTGGGACAGGGCAACCATTGTAGGAATATCATTCTTTGTGGCACAACGGATGACAACATTCTCTGTTGGGATTGGTGTTGGCTGCTGGGTCGTATCGAAACTCAAAATATGACGGTTAGGTTGGTGCTCATCGTAATCAATGGCCTTAATCTCTTCATTGTATAAGCCATCTGTAAAACTTGAGATAACCTTGCGCCAAAAAGCCAAGGCGCCCTTATTGTGGGGTATGACGGCAACTTCCCATAAACCTGGATGTATTTCCCAAATCTTGTGGGCGACTTGTTCACCCATGCCTTTGCCTTGAAACTTGGACAGGACAAAAAATTCGCCTATGTTCCAGTCAATATAAGGGATTGTCCCAACTTTATTGAGAAGTACAAAACCAGCTAATTCATCATT
>Ga0116230_10002014_pt1 | contig 19556 bp, 11 predicted proteins | sample S1TSphfallax_3_FD_88678 | JGI IMG/M metagenome (GOLD analysis project Ga0116230, IMG submission 88678) | Host-associated microbial communities from peat moss isolated from Minnesota, USA - S1T2_Fd - Sphagnum fallax MG | ecosystem: Host-associated > Plants > Peat moss > Unclassified | place... | reverse complement strand
GGCGGCGTGGTACGCGTGCTGATGCCCAGCATGGCCGCGGAGGAACGCGCGGCGCTGAAGCGGAGTGCGGCGACGATGCGGGCGGCGATGGAGAAGATGTAAGCAAGAATCTTCTTTTTTGAAAAAAAGAAGATTCTTGCTTACATCTTCTCCATCGCCGCCCGCATCGTCGCCGCACTCCGCTTCAGCGCCGCGCGTTCCTCCGCGGCCATGCTGGGCATCAGCACGCGTTCCACGCCGCCACGGCCGATCACCACCGGCATGGCGAGGGTTACGCCGTATTGCGGGAGGTGGGTGCCCAAGGGGAAGACGGCGTGTTCATTGCGCGTCATCGCCTCCACAATCCGCCCGCAGGCGATGCCGATGCCGTATTGGCTGGCGTTGATGCCTTCGATGATGGTGATATTCGCGTTGCGCACCTGTTCCTCCACGCGCGACTTGAAGCCGGGGAGCGCATCTTCGTTGACCAGATCGAGCACCGGCGTATTGGCCACCTGCGCGCTGGACCAGAGTAGAACGCGGGAATTGCCGTGTTCGCCGACAACCCATGCGTCCACATCCGAGGGGTGCACCTCCAGTTGCTTGGCGATGTAGAAGCGGAAACGCAGCGTATCGATATAGGTGCCGGAGCTCATGACCTGGTCGTGGCCGGCGAGTTCGCGGGCGAGTGCTGTGAGCGGTTCGGGCGGGTTGGTGATGATCATGATCACGGCTTTGGGGACCACGGCGACGATTTTGGGCACAATGTCGCGCATGATGTCGGCATTGGTGCCGAGCAGGCGCAGGCGGCCGGCGGGATCGTTACGGTCCATCGCGCCACCGGCTTTTTCGTTGATACCGACGGCGATGAGGACGAGTTCGGCGCCTTCCAGATCGGTGAAATCGCCGCCGATGAGTTTGACGGGAGGGCAGAGGGGCGTGCCGTATTGCATATCGGTGACGAGACCGCGGACGCGTCCGATATCCTTGTCGATGACCACGATTTCATGCGCGGCGCCGCGGCCGATGATGGCCATGATGCTGGCAGCACCCACGGCGCCCGCCCCGACAACGCCGACTTTCATGCCGAAGAGCCCCCGCCTGCAACTGCTGATTGCGCAGGCGTAGCAGCCTGGGTGCCGTGTTTCAACCGCGCCGGTGCGGGGACAATACGCCCCAATGGCATAAAAGTCTTTTGCTTCTTTTCTTCAGAAAAGAAGGTTCTTGGCTACTTCCGCGGACCGCTGATCGCGCCTTATCCGAAATGCGGACGTGGCCGTGAAGGTGTTCGTGCGGCGGGGGCCAGACGATAGAGTGTGGGCATCTGGGCGCGCGTTGTGGTGCCGCCATGGGCAAGAGTTTGAGAGGCGTAGCATGGGCGATGCGGATGAATTGCGGGTGGCGACGCGCCGCGGCGCCTTGGCCGTTGGCGCCGCATCCGTAGCGGCGATGGCCGTGGGGCGCGCGGGTGCCACCACGGGGCGGGCCGCCCGTATACCATTGCGGTTCGATGATCCGGTGTGGAACCGGGAGGCGGCGGCGCGGCTGCAGGCGGATACGACGGGCGCGCAGGTTTATGGGCATGCGACCGGGGTGGTGTGCGGTGTGCGGCCAGGGGAGGCGCTGCGGCCGCTGTTCCATTTCGAGGTGTTCAGCACGATCCGCGTGTTGCGGCAGGCGGATGGCAGCTACCAGCGCATGACGAAAGAGACGGTGCTTTATACCGACACCAAGACCGGCGAGGTATTGGAGACGTGGCTGAACCCCTACACCAACGAGCGGGTGAAGGTAGTGCCGGTGGCCAATGATCCGTATAACTGGGTGATTGCGAGCACGTTCCAGCCGCCGGCGTTGCCGGGGGCGGTGAATAATGGCCAGGCCAAGCCGGGGGGCAAGCCGTATCTGCTCAACTGGTCGGAATTTGGTCCCGACACGGTGGTTCTGACGGAGGATGCGCACGGGTATTATCCGAACCGGCTTGATCCCGCGATATGGAAGCGGGAATCCTCGGGCAAGATGATCCAGTCCTCCGAGTTGTTCCGGTGGTTCATCAGCCGCGCGGATCTGGAAAACCCGGCAATGACGCATGTGCCGGCCAATGGCAGTTGGATTCGTGTGCAGCCCTGGATGCCGTGGATGCTGATGGGCACCACGCCGGGCCATGTGATGTACGATGGGATTTTCCGATCATCCCGCACGCTGGATTATTACCCCAAGCCGGTGCTGGATTATGTGCGTGCGCATTTGCCCGGGTATCTGACAGCGCCGACGCATTGGTATGGGCCGAATTATTCCAGCCTGGAGCATTATGCGCTGGAGCAGAAGCCGGCGAAGTAAGAAGGGTCTTCTTTTCTGAAGAAAAGAAGCAAAAGACTTTTAGTGGTGGTGTCGCGGTGTCGCCGGCAGCGTACGCAAAGTATCAAAAGTTTTTTGCTTCTTTTTTTCAAAAAAGAAGACCTTGCTTGCTTTTTTGGTGATCCCGATGCTGCGTAATACGCCCCAAAGCTGGGGCAGCGTATCGAAGACGTTTCACTGGCTGATTGCCGCGTTGATTGTTGTGCAGGTGCCTGCCGGCTATTTGATGTCCTACACCTACGGTCTGGCGACGCATGATTCGGCTGTGCAGCCGTTGCAGGATCTGGCGAGCCAGTTTCACCACACGATCGGCCTGCTGATCCTGGTGCTGGTGCCGGCGCGGCTGGCGTGGCGGTTCAGTGGCCCTGTGCCGGGTGGTGTGGGTGAAAGCTTACCGCGCGTGCGGCTGTTGGCGCGGGTTTGCCATGGTTTGCTGTATGCGCTGCTGATGGTGCTGGCGCTTTCGGGGTGGGCGGCCGTTTCGGTGGTGGCTGGTGCACCGATCTGGCTGTTTGGGGCGCGTGATGTGGTGCCGCGGATTTTGCCGGCGGAACCTGCGCAGGCATGGCTTGGCTACTGGTTGTTTGGGCACATTCATATCTATGCCGTTTGGCTGGGGGCCGGGGTATTGGCGGCGCATGCGGGCGCGGCTGTGTGGCATTTGGCCGTGGTGAAGGATGGTGTGTTCAGGCGGATGTGGCCCTTGGGGTAGGTGGGGGGCTGTTGCGTGGGGGGGAGGATACGGCACGGACCCTATCTGCCGCTGCTGGCGGGAGACGGTTTTCAAAGCCGCGGATATGGCTAATCTCGTAGCTTTGTTGTGAGATGCGACGTGGCATCGACCGTAGGCGCGGCGCTTGCGGCCGTTATGCCCGGGGCATGAGTTTCCGCGGGGGGTATTGCCATGGTTACGTCCACATAGCGGACAAGTGCTACAAGCCGCTTAGGTTGCTCGCTGAACCGTTTTAAGTCCGCGATGGTAGCCGGCGGTGGCACAAACGCACGGGCCCAGGGCGAGATCCCTGGTGGCGATCGTTTTCTCAATTCGGGCTGATATTAGGGGGTGTTTGATATGCGTAGACTGTCATCTCGTGCGTGGCTGATCGGAACGGCGCTGGGGTCCTGTAGTTTGTGCATGGCCTCGGTGGCGATGGCGCAGACCGCGCCGGCGGCCTCGGTGGCGGGTGCGACCCCAACGCCTGGCGGCGGCCTGGAGACTATTACAGTTACCTCCCGCAAGAAGACGGAAAATCTGCAGAAGGTCCCGCTGACGATTACAGCTATATCCAAAAAGACCCTCGATGAATCGCATGTGCAGAGCCTGGACGATATCGGATTTCTGACGCCAGGCATCAATGTGGTCGATTACGGCTCCGAGGTGGGCACATCCATCACGATCCGTGGAATTACCGACTTGACCTACGGCGTGAACGTGCCGGATGTAGCTTCCTTCTTCGATGGTGTATATTTGCGTGAACCGGCCGCGATCGAAATCGCTGCCGCTGGTCTGGCGCAGGTTGACGTTATCAAGTCGCCTGTAAGCGCGTTGTATGGCCGCGATGCGTATACCGGCGTGATTAACTACATCGCCGATCGCCCCACCAGCACACCGAAGGCCAACCTCGAATATACGGTTGGCGACTATGGCAAGGAACAGGTGGTGGCCAATGTGAGCGGCCCCATCTACGGGGATCTGATCTATGGCAAGATATTCGGCCAGTACGACAGCTTTGATGGCACCTATAAGGACCCCACATCCGGCGCCAAGGCCGGCGGCGATCTTAAGAAGGACATCGGTGGGCTGCTGGACCTCAAGTGGACCGAGAATATCACTACGCACATTGACACGTATTATGGATACGACTTCTTCAACAATGATCCCAATGAGGCAGTTCCCGCCAATTGCGGCAACATTTCGGGCGGGGGTGTGTTCGGGCTATATTGTGGGCGGATACCGTCGGGAACTCATGTGGATGTCGGCAACAATCCGGCCGCGGGCAACCCGGGCAATGAACGGCGCACCTTCTTTGGATCGATGCGCAACACCGCCAGCTTCGATTGGGGCAAGATCGATTCGGTAACGGGTGCGACGCAAATCGATCAGCAGCAATTCGGCATCTTCGATGCAAGCTGCTGCGGCCGCCCCTATGAACTTTTGAACGCGACCACGGGCCTTCCCACGGGCAAAACCGTAAACGAGTATGGCTATTACGGCGGCGCAAACGACACCGGCAATTTCAGTGAAGAGCTGCGTTACACCTCGCCGCAGGAGCAACGGATACGCTACGGCTTCGGCGGTTATTACTATCGAGAGCGCCGGATCGTGATCTCGGCCGCCAGCCTTTCCACCTACAATGTCCCTGCGGGCGATGAACTCGGTGGCGGCTTTGGCCTGCTGCCGATATGGGAGACGCCAACCGGTGCGGTCGGCAAGAATATTAACGTCGCGCATCAGCTGACGGCGGAATCATCGGGCTTCGGCAATGGCGAATTCGACATTCTCCCGAATCTTACCGTTGCTGGGGAATATCGCTATACTGATCTGCTGCAGCAATTTGTGGCAGTGCGGAACCAGTATGATGGCTCCGAGATCGATCCGCTCGGCCCGCACATCAGCCAGACCAATCAGTATTTCAACAACAACGACTCGATCCGCTGGCTGCCGATCCCCAACGCCACGCTGTATTTCGCTTTTGCTAACGGCACCAAGCCGGGTGGCTTTAACGGTGCCTCTACCGTCGTGGCTGACGAGGCGTTCGGTCCGGAAACCGACTTGAGCTTCGAAGGTGGCGCCAAGACAAGCTGGCTTGATAACCGGCTGCGCGTGAACGTGGCCGCCTATCATATCGATACCCAAAATACCCAGGCCTACGGACCTTCTTCCGATCCGAAGAACGCGGCCACGGTGATCAAGAACTTCGGTGCATCGTCGAACACCGGCACCGAGTTGGATGGCAGCGTCAAGCCGACCGATGATACGACACTAACCTTGGGCGTCGATTATAACGATCCTACGTTCAACAAGGGCTCGTTCGATCTCGCCGATTCATCCTACTGCGTGCAAATTCCGAGTTGTGCCACGACTTTGGTGAAGATAAAATCCAATGGCGACCTGGAGATTCCGATCGGCGGCCGTGCGGTACCGTATTCGCCGAAGATCACCGTGGCGCTTACAGGCGAATACGATTACGAGTTCCTCGATGTGTACAAGGGGTATGTGCGAGCAAACTACAGCTACCATGCCTCGGAATCGGCCGACCCGGCTGGGTTGAACAGCATCGGGCCGTCCAGCAATCTGGACTTCTACACAGGCGTTTCGCGTGGGCCATATAGTTTTGGTGCCTATGTGAAAAATATCACCGACAACCGCGTGCCGGTAAACTTCCAGTATGAAGTCACGCTTGCAGCCTTCCAGGGCGTCCCCGTCATCAACCTTCCACCGGGGCGCACGTTCGGGTTCACGTTCGGCGTGCATTTCGGTGGACCCGGTGCCCCCATGCCGACGGTGGAGCCGCCTGCCCCAACAGCCGCGCCGGCACCTGTGCCTCAGGTCCAGCCCGCCCGCACTTACCTGGTGTTCTTCGATTGGGATCGCGCCGACCTGACCGAACGTGCACGCCAGATTGTGGCGACCGCGGCAGCCGCTTCCACCCACGTGCAAACCACGCGGATCGAAGTGAACGGCTATACGGACCTCTCCGGCACGCCGGCGTATAACCAGAAACTCTCGGTTCGCCGCGCCGAAGCGGTGGAAAGCGAGCTGGTGCGTGACGGCGTGGCAAAGCAGGAAATCGCCATCCACGGCTATGGCGAGACCAACCCGCTGGTGCCGACCGCCAAGGGCGTGCGCGAGCCGCAGAACAGGCGCGTTGAAATCATCCTGAAGTAAAACGAGGGGGCGGCATGCTCCTGCGGGAGCTGCCGCTTCGTCTTCCGCTTTGGGGTATTGCCTTGATCTGAGGCGATGATGTGCTGATTTGACGATACCTCGCGTGCATAAAACCCTTCTTCCGCCGTGGCGGGGGGAGGGTTTTTTGTGGCCTACACTGCTTTCGCGTTCCCATGGTGAGGAGGCTGTTATGGCAAGTGTTTCCAGGCGCGGCGCGATCGGGGCCGCCATGGCGGTGCCGTGGGGGCTGAGCGCGGGTGCGGCAGCCGCGGTGCCGGGGCTGGACCTTTCCACCCCGCGCGCGCAACTGACCGCGTTCATGAAACTGCTGACCAGCACAAAGCCGGAGACGGTGTTTTACTGGTATAGCGGCGTGATCGATGTGGCAGCCCCCGGGCACCCGATATGCCCGGTGATCGGTGTGGATACGCTGATCCGCCGCAAGACGGAGCCGCAGCCCGATGGCAGCTTCCATGTGGTAACCTGGGAAGCGGATGTTTTTCACGCGGTGGGCGAATACGTGCCGCTGGCGCGGATGAAGAACCCGGTGACGGGCCGGATGGTGGAGCCGTTTCAGTTCCGCGAGGGCATGCTGACTTACGTATACTCCGAACATACACGCACGCCGGTGGCGTTTACCGATAATGAAGCGGAGGTAAAGCGGCAGACGGAACGCCCCTTCGCCGCCAACTGGCGCCAGGTGGGCAATGAGATCTGGATGACCCGCGAAATCTACGTGGATCTGCCCAATCCGCTGGACCCCGCCGTGTGGCGGCTGGAGAGCGAGGGCAAGCGCCTACGGTTTTCCCTGGCCAGCACCCATACGGGTAAGGTGAGCGAACTGGCGGACCCCGCCATTGCCTGCGCGGCGTCCGCGTTTTCGCTATCCAGCATGGGCGGATGTTTTCCCTGGTTGATGATGGGCCAGGGCGGCGCGGTGCAGATGTGGCGCGCCACCGGGCTGAAGCTGCGCAGCGCCGCCGCGTTGCCGGCCCCGGTGCACGCAATGTTCACCCTGGCGCATCCGCGAATCTTCGATGATGTGCCATGGACTGATCATGAGCTGCCATGGAGCGCCTACGCCCGCCTGCGCAAGCCCGCGGCATGATAAGGCGCCGGGCGGGATCCCAGCGAGGCGCTGGGGAAGTAAGAAAGGTCTTCTTTTTTGAAAAAAAGAAGCAAAAAACTTTTGACTGTTGGGCGCGACTCGCCGGCAGCGTGCGTAAAGAGAAAAAAGTTTTTTGGTTCTTTTTTTCAAAAAAGAACATTCTTCCTTCTTAACGTTTGGACCATTGCCGGCAAACAGACTGCATCGCACGGCCGGATTGGCTTGCGCGGCGAGCAGCAGTTTTACCATGCCGGGAACTGCTTCGGCCGGCACCGCGTTACAGTGTTCGGGTCTGTAGGCAATTTGGCTCTGCACAAGCCCGATACTCATTCTTTCGCCCATCTGATCAGCATAGGCGTTCGATGGAGACATGACATGCGAAATGGACATCATTGGTGAATCGCGCGCTTTCCCTTTCCCGGATATTCGGCAGTTTCAGCGGCCTTTGGGCACGCTGTGCTGCACTCGTGGCGCTGGGGGCGGCCGTGCCGGGCGTGGTTCACGCCACTCCGTTCCACAGTGTTTTCTATCATCGCCTGCAAGGCTCGTTTTGGGCGGAACTGGCGGACGACACAGGCGCGCGCCCCACGCCGCGTGAGCTCGCCATCGCCTCCATCAACGATAACTTCAAATCCATCCGGTCGCTGGGTTTCGATACGGTCACAATCGGGTTGCCGGATAGTGATAGCTGGGTGTCTCAACATGGCGGGGGCTTCAGTTACGATCCCAAAAGCTCCGCGTCCGGCACGCCACAATTTGCGGTGGCGCAGGAAATCGTGCTTCGCATCGCGGCTGCGGATCATCTGAAGGTGATATTCGCCATCGGCTTCAGCAATTATCGCCGTAGCACGGACGGGCGGCCCGCATGGGCCGGTATGGCGGATGAATACGGTTCAACCAGCACGCCCAAAGGCGCCTATGATTTTCTGCATGCGCTGATCGACCCGACGGGGTTTTACGGCACGGGCCTCACCACGACCAGGCTGGCGGGCATAGGGCTGCAGGACGGTCCGGTGCGGTCGCATGTGGGGGATACACGCGTCGTGGGATGGAATTTCGCCGGCGAATGGAGCCCCGCCATTGTCAACCGGGACTCGCACATCCATACGCATGAGCACGTGTTCAAGAAATACTGGAATTTCTTTTATGGCCTCGTTCATTATCACGGCGCGAGTAACGCTTTTGCTGCCACCTATCTGATTGGGGAGCCAGGCGGCGGGGAGGCGCAGGTGAAGAACATCAAGGCGTTCAAGCAATGGTTTGCGCCCGGTTCCGGTATCCGGCAGCCGGATCTGGTGGGGGTTGAATTTTACTGCAACGGCCGCGCCGATCTCGCCGGCACCGGGGCGGGGTTGAACGAGATGGTGGATGCCATGGAGAAGGCCGACCCGGGCCACTATGCGCATGATTTCATGATTTCCCCCGCGCATGTGTTCCTGGCCGAGGGCGGCACGGACGAGGCCACTTCGCCGGCCACAGGCACTTTCTTCCAGGATGTGTTTCACGTGCTGAAGGCGCGTGATCTGGCCGGTATTCAGCTTTGGGTGAGCGATACGCTGGCGGATGCCCGCGATGCATCGGGAAAACTCACCCTTGCCGTTGCCACGCCGGCCTATGATCTTTTCACGACACGGTTTTCGCCCGCGGGTGAGCGCAGCTACAAGCCGTTGGCCGATGGCGTTTCGTGGCACGGCGGCATTGTCAAAGGCGGTTCCTATGCGGATCCGGAGAGTTTCACCTCGTCACGTGGAATACGCCCCGCCGCCTATGGATCGTGGACCTACACCGGCTTGACCGAGAAGGGCCGCCAGGTGCAGCAAGCCCTATCCGCCCCTTAGTGCTGCCAAGACTCACGCGCCCAAAGTATCAAAAGTTTTTTGGTTCTTTTTTTCAAAAAAGAACATCTTCCTTCTCCTCCGCCCCTCGGCGATGATCCTTATTCGCATGCCCTGACCCCACGGATTCGCATTTGGCCGAGACAGAAACGGAAATTGCCGTCCCCCCGCCGCTGAAGGCGCTCGGGGGCTGGACACATGCGGACTGGTTCAGCGCCGCGGTGCTTCTGGATGAGGAGGTGGTTGGGATCACCTTGCCCAAAGTGGCGGGGACGCGAAAGCAGGTGTTTCGTTTGGTGGAGCGCGCCAGGCCGGGCGCGCCCCGCCCGCCGGGCGCTGGGCGCGTGCCGGCTACGGCTGCACGGTCCATCTCCGCCAGGCTGGGGCAGGTGCTCGAAACATATGGCGTTACCACGGCCGCTGCCTTCGGGCGGAGCCGGCTTCTCTATGATCCCGCGCCCACACTGTTCTTCGCGGAACTGCCGGCCAAGAACCTGAAGGCCCGCGCGGCCAATAAATTGCGGCAGGAGTTGATCCAGATTGGCCTGCGCGGCTGCATCGTACAGATCGAACGCGCCCGCCTGATCGCGATGTTCTGGTCATCCCAGGAGAGCGAAATCACCGGCTTCGTCGATGCTGCAAGCCCGCCCTGGCCGCTGCATGTGCAGTTCGCGCAGGCGGAGCAAGACCGCACACGCGCGCTGGAACCGCCGCGTCAGGCCGTGCCGGATCAGCCGCTCGGGGAAAAGGAACGCAAGAAGCTGCATGCAGAACGGGCCGCGCTGGTGCAGCAAGTGAATGCATTGCGCGTGCAAGTTGAGCAATTGCAAAAAAGCCAGTCGGCGCGTGGCGCCATGGATCAGTTGGGGCTGGATGATGCGCGGCTGAAATCCATGTTGATCCTGCTGCATCCGGATAAGCATGGGAACTCCGCGGCGGCGAATGAGGCGGCGAAGTGGGTGAATGGGTTGCGGGAGTTGCTCAGGAATAAGTAAGGTAGGATCTTCTTTTTTGAAAAAAAGAAGCAAAAAACTTTTGGCTGTTGGCGCGTGGCGCGCCAGCAGCGCGTGCGTCTGTCGTCAGCTCACGCGCGCGTAGTTTAGCCCCCGTGCCAGCCAGCATCCGACCGTCACGCCCCCATCCGCACGGAATGCGAGCGTCCAGTCGCCGGGTGGCGTATGGTCCAAGGCGCGATAGCACGGCAGCATCCATACATCCGGGCCGGCCTGCGTCAGCTTCTCCATGCGGCCCTGGCCGAGGAAGCCGGAAAAACCGCCATAAAATACGCCGCCTGCGTCGGCCACCGTCAGTTCCGCCGCAAGCTCCGCACAGCGGTAGCGGCCAGCCACATGGGGCGCCGAAGCCTGGCCAAAGCCTTGCAGGCGAGAGCGCTGGTTCTCGGCTGGCCGGTCCATCCATAGTCCGTCACCTGGCCGCAGCCGCGTGCCATCGGAGCCCGCCGTGCCGTCCGGCTGCAGGTCGACAAGCTCGGGTGAATGGCCGTAGCCCAGGCGCAGTTGGCCCGCGGCTGCGGCAGAAATGCGCACCGCCAGCCCGGTTTCCGGTTCGATGTAATTGCCAACCCAGGGGGGAACGGCCAGGCCCCGGGCCGGGCGCGGGCGATGCTCCCCCCTGGCCGCGGCCAGCAAGTCGATGGCGGCCTGATGCGCATCGCAGAGGTGGTTGAACATGACCACAACCGATACGCGCGCCGCGCGGTCGTACAGGCGGTGGCTGCGCCAGCCGCGCAGCGCGCCGCCATGACCGGTAACGGGGTTGCCCAGCTCGTGGCGGCGGCTCAGGCCAAAGCCGTAGAAGGCGGGCCGGCCATCGGCAAAGGCCACGGGGGCGGAAAGGCGCGTGGCAAGGGCGTTCGGTTCGTCGCGTGTCGCGTCGATATGGCGCTCCCAGGCGATCATATCGTCCAGCGTGGCGGCCATGCCCGCATCGCCTGTCCATAGAATACGGTTCACCGCCGGGCGGAAGCCGGTTTCCGCATTGCCCTCATAGCCCTCCGTGCCGTCCGGCAGAGCGCGCGTATCGGCGGCCAGCAGGGCGCTGTCCATGCCGGCGCGATCGAAGATCCGCGTGCGCAATGCCTCGGCGAAGCTGCGGCCGGTTCGCTGCTGTACAGTATCGGAAAGCAGCCGAAAATTCTGGTTGGCGTAGGAATATCGGGTGCCCGGGGTGAAGTGCAGCGTGCGCGTGGCACCGATCACCGCCGCCGCTTCAATGTCCCCGAACGGCGACTCCGCCGGGGCGCCATGCAGCATCGCCACCGCCCAGTAATCGCGCAGGCCGGATTGGTTGTGGCACAGATGCAGCGCAGTGGGCGGCGCCCGATCCAGCAGCGGAAGACGGGCGGCGACGTCGCCATCCAGCACCGTGGGGTCGGGGAAGGCATCCAGCACCACGCCGCAGGTGAACTGCTTGGTGATGGAGCACATGCGGAACAGCGTGCCGGGGGTAAAGGGAATACGGCGTTCGGCGTTGGCCCAGCCCCAGGCATGGCGTGCAATCACCTCGCCCGCGCGCAATACTGCACAGGCACCCCCAGGGCCCGGATAGGCCTCCGGCAGGGAGGCAACTAGGCGATCGAGCAGCGACGTCTCGGGTAGTGCACTCACAAGGCCAGTCTCGCGCCGCAACGCCTCCGCGTCAAAGCGGGCCGGCGCATCAGTGCCGTGTCGATGCCCCCGCCGGCGCAGGCGCAGGCACAACCACCAGATCGCCCGAGGTGATCAACTGGCCACCGGCATCCACGCTCACGCGCAACCGGTCACCGATGCGCAAGGGCGGAAAGCGCAGGTTCATCACGCAGGTGGCCAGCCCCTGGCTCTCGTCGGTTGCGGGCGCGGTGCTTTGCACCTGCATGAAATTGGGCTCCTGGGCGGGCAGATCCACGCGCAGACGCAATCCAGCCGGATCGAAATCATTGCCCCACGTCATCCGGGTATAGATGCACAGCCGGTCGATCGGCTGCCCAGGCACAGCCATGATCACGTTGCCCGGATAGCAGCCTATAAGGGTCAGCTTGCCGGTCGCCTCCATACGGATGTCATCGCAGAAAACGCTCACGCTCAAAACGGACACATCCTCCGTGCCCGCCTGGGCGTCGGGCTCGGCGGAGACCATGCGGATGCTGGGCGTGCGGGATCTGGTGCTCACCTGGTGCCTCGTGATGCTTGGGCTCTACAAATAGGCCCTGCGGTGCGCGCTGGCAGGAAGGCGGCGATCACATCGTCGCGCGCAGGAAGGAAGATGTTCTTTTTTGAAAAAAAGAACCAAAAAACTTTTATCCCTTCGCCTTTCGCACTACCCGACACAACCGAAACAGTCGTACCCAAACAGACAAAAGTTTTTTGGTTCTTTTTTTCAAAAAAGAACATCTTCCTTTTTTGAAGGCCCGCGCATGCCCTGGTCCACCTCCTCCGAAACCGGCCGCCTGCGCGATGTGCTTCTCTGCCCCCCCACGTACTACCGTTGGATCCCTACCAACGCCGTGGCCGTGCACACCCTGCATGCGCAGGCCGAGCTGGACGCGGCCGGAGTGGCCGCGCAGTTCGAGGGGTTGCTGTCTGTGTTGCGCCAGTCGGGCGTCACCTGTCACTTCCTGCAGCCCGATCCCGCGCTGCCGTATCAGGTGTACACACGGGATTCGAGCCAGACGACGCCGTGGGGCACGGTGCTGACGCAACTTCGCATGCGCCAGCGCCGCGGGGAGGTGGGCGCCGTTGTCGATTTCTACCACCAGCGCGGGTTTTGGCGCAGCGCGTCCGCCGGCTCGCTGGAAGGTGGGGATATTCATCTGATCCGGCCGGGGCTGGCGGTGATCGGCTGGAGTGGGGTGCGCAGCACGCAGGAAGGGGCGGCTCAACTGGCCGGCTGGTTGCAACACGAGGGCTGGCACGTTCGCCTGGAGAATTTCGCGGCCCATTTCCTGCATCTCGATGTTCTGTTCTGCATGGCGGCGGACAACCTGGCGGTCGCCTGTATCGAGGTGCTGGGCGACGACTTCGCTGCTTTTCTGGCGGCCCATGGGATCGGCGTGATCGAGGCGAGCTATCGGGAGGTCATGGAAATGAGCTGCAACCTGTTATCCTTGGGTGAAGGTCGTGTTGTTTCGCCGGCGCATAGTGTGCGCATCAATGGGCGTCTGCGCGACGCAGGGCTTACGGTGTTTGATCCGCCCCTGGATTGTTTCGCGCGCGGCGGCGGCAGCGTGCATTGCATGACGATGCCGCTACGGCGCGATGAATTGCCGGCGCGCGCATGAGCACCACGGCGGAGGTCGCGACCACACGATCGCTATTCGCCGGCATCGAAAGCCGCTCCATCGATTACGTGCCGGCGGGCGAGCGGCATGGCAACGTCATGGACCAGATGAAATTCTGGTTCCTCGGCAATTTCAATTTCGGCACGATCGCCATCGGGTTCATCGGCCCCGGCATGGGTTTGGGCATGTGGTGGACCATCCTGGCCGAGGCCTTGGGCATCGTGATCGGCACGATCTTCCAGGCTTTTCACGCCAGCCAGGGCGCCGAGCTCGGCCTGCCGCAAATGGTGCAGAGCCGGGCGCAGTTCGGCTATCGCGGCGTGGTGGTGCCGCTGGTGGCCTCGGCCTTCACCTATGTGGGTTTCAACATCCTCAACGCCATTCTGCTGGCGGACGGGCTTTTCTCCCTGATCGGCTGGAACAAGGCCGCGGTTGCCGTGACTGTGTCGGTGCTTGGGGCGGCGCTGGCGATCTGGGGGCATGATTGGCTGCATCGCGTGTTCAAGCTGCTGTTCTGGGCGGCCGTGCCGCTGTTTACCGTGCTGACGCTGGCGATCGTGCTGGGCGCGCCAGCGGGAAGCTTGCACCCCATCGCGGGCGGGTTCGATGCGGTGGCGTTCTTCACCGTGCTGGCAGCCGGCGCAAGCTACAATATTACGTATGCGATTTATGTTTCGGATTATACCCGCTATCTGCCCGCCAGCACCGGGCGCACGCCGATCATCGCGACGGTATTTACCGGATCGTCACTCTCGGCGATCTGGCTGATCGGTGTTGGGGCTTGGCTGGCGACACAATTCGGCCCCAGCGATGCGCTGCTGGATCTCACCAAGGCCGGCAACCAGGTGCTGTGGGGTTTCGGCTACGTGCTTGCCGCCGTCTCAGTCGTTACGCTCGTCGCATCGATGGGCATGAACGCCTATAGCGGCATGCTGACAGTGGTGACGGCCATAGATGCGTTCCGTCCGGTGCGGCCAACGCGCCGCTTGCGCGTGGCGGGTGTGGTTGTGCTGGCGGTGGTGTGGTGCGCCTTCGCGGTGGCGTTCGGCGGCCGCGTGATCGATGCGCTGAACGATTATTTCGTGGTGATGCTGTATCTGCTGGTGCCATGGACGGCGATCAACCTGACCGACTACTTCTTTGTGCGCCGCGGGCATTATGCGGTGACGGATCTGTTCACGCCGCATGGGATTTATGGCGCGTGGCGCCTTCAGGGGTTGCTGGCCTATGGCATCGGGTTTGGCGCGAGCCTGCCGTTCTGCGTGTTGCCGGGGGTGTTTGTGGGGCCGGTGGCGGTGGCACTGGGCGGCGTGGATATCGGCTGGCTGGTGGGGCTGGCGGTCACGGCGCCGATGTATCTGCTGCTGATGCGCGGTTTCGATCCGGCGTGTGAGGCGGCGGCGGTTGCGGCAAGTTCGGTGGTGTTGGAGGGGAAGGAAGCAGTTCTTTTTTGAAAAAAAGAACCAAAAAACTTTTATCCCTTTGCCCGCGCTGCCGGGGAGTCGCGCACCAACAGTCAAAAGTTTTTTGCTTCTTTTTTTCAAAAAAGAAGACTCTTTCTTCCTATTCCGCCGCCTGCAACGCCGGCTCCACCATTGCCACGGCGTTCCTTAAGTCCACCGACAGCAGCCGCGACACCCCGCGCTCCTGCATCGTTACCCCGAACAGCCGGTCCATGCGCGACATCGTCAGCTGGTGATGCGTCACCACCAGGAAGCGCGTGCCGGTTTCGCGCACGACGTCGTCCAGCAACGCGCACAGACGTTCCACGTTGGCGTCGTCCAGCGGCGCGTCCACCTCGTCCAGCACGGAGATCGGTGCCGGCGTGCAGCGGAACACCGCGAAGATCAGGCTCAGCGCCGTCAGCGCCTGCTCCCCGCCCGAGAGCAGTTGCAGCGAGGATAGTTTCTTGCCCGGTGGCTCGGCGTAAATCTCCAACCCGGCCTGTAACGGATCTTCCGATCCGGTCAGCGCCAGATGCGCCCGCCCACCACCCATCATGCGTGTGAAGAGGGTGCGGAAATGCGCATCCACGGTGGTGAACACCGCGGTCAGCCGCTCGCGTCCCTCGCGGTTGAGATGGCCGATGGCGCCGCGCAGCTTGGCGATTGCCGTGCCTAGCTCTTCGCGCTCGGTCTGAAGCGTTGTGATACGCTGCTCCAGCTCGTCCAGCTCCAGTTCGGCGCGCAGGTTTACCGGCCCCATTTCCTCACGCTCGCGGGTGAGGCGTTCGTATTTCCGACGCGCCCGCTCCTCGGCGGCATCCGAGACCTCGGCCACCGTCGGCAACTCGGCCTGCTCGCCAAGCCGGTCCGCGGCCCTGGCCAGAACGGCCGCGAGGCTCCCCGAACCTGCCGCCTTGGCCGCCTCCGTACGGATTGCCCGTTCGCGGCATGCGCCCACATGCTGCTCGGCATCGCGCTGCGCCGCCAACAGCGCGCGCACGCGCTGTTCCGCCGCGGTCAGCCGCCCTTGTGCGACCGCGTGCGCCCCCTCCGCGCCGGTCAGCGCTTCGGCCGATCGTGCAGCGCGGGCGGCCATGCCAGCCGGCGCCGCGGCAAGTGCGGTATAGGCAGCCCGCGCCGAATCACGCCGCTGTTCCAGCACCGCAGCGCGGGAAGCGGCGTCCTCATGCCGCTCCTGCCACGCCGCCAGATCGCTGCGCGCACGAGTCAGTCCTGCTTCCGTCCGCGCCCGTTCGGCTTCGATGGCGGCGAGGTGCCGTTCCGCCTCAGCCAGCGTTCCGCGCGCGGTCTCCAGCGCGGTGCGCGCGGTGTGGGCGGCCTCCTCCAGCGCCGTCAGGTCCGGCAGCGAAGCAACCGCTGCCGCCGTGCGGTCCAGAACCGTTTGCGCCTCCGCCATATCGGCTTCGCGGCGCTCCAGGTCGCGCCGTGCGCCGGCCAGTTCAGTGCCACGCTCCACCCGCGCGCCCTGCAGCGCGCTTGCGGCATCGCGCGCCGTATCGCGCGCCTGCTCGGCCGCAGTCCGTGCGGTCCTGCACGCAGCCTCATCCGCCCGCGCGCTGGCTTCCGCGTCGGCAGACGCGGCCAGTTCGCGCGCCAGTTGGGCCGGATCGGGCAAGGCGGCCAAGACCTCACCGGCCTCCACTGCGCGCGCCTGGGCCTCCGCCCAGTCCGCCCGTAGGCGGGCCAATGACGGTGCCGCCGCCTCGATCCGTACAACGATCTCGTGGGCGGCGGCCGCGATGCGCTGCGCCGCCAACTGCGCCTGCGCCTGCGCGCTGCGCGCCGCTTGGCGCGCCGCGCGCGCGTTTTCCATGGCACGGGCGGCCTCATCCGCTGTGCGCACCGCGTGCGCCCGAGCCGCCTCGGCCTCGCGCGGGTCGGGCAGCGCCTCCAGGCTCCGCGCCCGGCTGGCCGTATCCGACTGGGCAGCATCCCGCTCGGCGATCAGCCGGCGCAGGCTCGGGTCCAGCGCGGCGCGGCGCGCCTCGGCTTGCGCATGCTGCGCTGCCAGCGTCTCCGCTGTATCCCGTGTCTCCCGGCGCGCTCGTTCGGCCGCTGCATATGCGGCGCGGCCTTCATCTTCCCAGGCAGCAGCCGCGTCTGCATCCTCGGCCGCGGCCTGCGCCTGCGCCTGTGCCTGGCGAGCGACATCCGCCGCGCCATCCGCTGCCGCGCGCGCCGCCGCCAGGCGTCTACGGTGCAGCAGCCGCAGCGATGCCGCGTTGGGTGCCCCCGCGCGCGTCACATGCCCATCCCACCGCCAGCACGCCCCAGCGCGGTTCACCACCGCCACGCCGGGCGCCAGACCGGCCTGCAAGCCAGCTCCATCCGCCGCATCATCGATCAAGGCGATATAGCCCAGCACGCGCGCCAGCTCTGGCGGTGCCGGCACCAGGGACGCAAGGGCGACGCTTCCATCCGGGAGGATCGGGGAGGATGCAGGGGGCAGCCTACGCCAGAACCGCCAGGCGGAGTCCGACAGCCCGGCTTCAGCGCCCTGCGCCAGCGCTGCGCCGAGGGCGGCTTCCAGCCCCTCCGGCACCTCCACCAATGCGGCAAGCACGCCGCCCTCGGCGGCATCATCGGCCACCGCATGCGCAAGGCCATCGGCCTCCGCCGCCAGCCGCGCGGCCTCGGCGTCGGCTGCGGCGGACGCCGCGCGTGCCTCATCCAGGGCCCGACGTGCCCGCTGATGGCCCTGCTGAAGGCGCGCGAGCGCGGCCGATTGACTGGCCATCGTCTGTTCCGCTTCCATCCGGGCCAGCTCGGCCGCCTCCCGTTCCTGAGCCGAGGGTCCCGCCTGCTGGGCTTCCGCCAAGCGTGCCTCCGCCGACGCCGCTTCCGCCGCCAGTGCCCGCGCCCGCGCTGCTGCCTCGGCCAGCGCCTGCTCCGCCGCGTGCCGTTCAGCCAAGGTCGCGTCTGCGTGGCGCGCGGCTTCGGCCCGCGCCGCGGTGGCTGCCGAGGCCGAGCGCTCGCAGGCCTCGACACGGGACTCGGCCGCCGCCAGCGCCGCTTCGGCCGCCTCGGCGTGCAGTTGCGCTGCGCTCACCTGCTCGGGCGCGATTCGATCGGCCTGCAGCCGCCGCAGCGCTGCTTCGGCTGCCTCGGCCGCCTGGCGAAGCCGCTCGGCCTGGGCTTGCGTCTCGTTAAGGCGTCGTGCCGCATCGGCGCGTTCCGCCTGCGCGCGCTCGGCTGCCGCACGTGCCGCGGCATGCTGCTCAGTGGCCGCCATACGCGCGGCCTCGGCCGCCTCCAGGCCAGACCGGGCCACGTGTAGCGCATCCTCCGCCGCTTCCTGCCGGGTGGCCGCATCGGCAATCTGGTCTTCGGTGATGACGTTGGCGCACGCCGCCGCGTGGGCTCGCAGCGCGTCGGCGTGCAAGGCGCGCAGCGACGCCGCGCGCCTTTCGGCATCGGCGTGCGCGATCCGTGCCTGCGCGGCCTGTGCGGCGGCGGTGCGGGCGGCATCCGCGGCGGCATCCGCTTCAATCTGCCACCATGCGGCCCCATCGGAAGCCGCCTGGCGCGCCGCGCGGGAAGCCGCGATGTCGCCCGGCAGGCGCTCCAGACTGTCGCCAAGGCGGGTTGCCTCGGTGGCCAGCCGATCGACCGATGCCGCCGCATCCGCGCGTGCACGCAGCGCCGCCGCGAGGTCGGCTTCCAGGTCCAGCAGGCGTGATTCCGCTTCGCTCGCCTGGGCCGCCAGGCGTTCGGCTTCGGCTGTCAGGCTCTCTGCCTCCAGGCGCCGGCGTTCCAGCACGCTGCGGGCGGCGGCTTCGGCTTCGCGCGGGGCGGGCAGGGCGGCTTCGGCATCGGCCAGCGCCGCACCTGCGGTGGCGGCTTCCGCGGCGGCCTCCTCAGCGCGCGCGCAGGCGGCGTCATGGTCGGCGCAGGCTTGCGCGAGCGACGCTGAAGCGGCTGCGTGCAGCACGGCCAAATGTTCGGCCTCCGCGTGACGGATCAGGCCGGAGATGTTGCGGTAGCGGGCGGCCTGGCGGGCCTGGCGGCGCAGGCCTTCGCGGTTGGTATCGAGCTGCGTGCGCAGATCTTCGGCGCGGGCCAGGTTTTGTTCGGCGGCTCGGAGTTTCAGCTCAGCCTCATGGCGCCTGGCATGCAGGCCGGTGATCCCCGCGGCTTCCTCCAGCACCTGGCGGCGTTCTTCGGGACGGGCATTGACCAGGGCGGAGACGCGCCCTTGGCTCACCATGCCGCTGGAGCGGGCGCCGCTGGCGAGGTCGGCGTAGAGCGTTTGGATGTCGCGGGCGCGGAATTCGCGGCCGTTGGCGCGGAACTGGGATCCGGCGCCGCGTTCGATCCGGCGGGTGACTTGCAGTTCGGCCTCAGACTCGAAGGGGGCGGGCAAGGCGGCTTCGGGGGTCGCGTCGGCCGGGGTGAGGGTGATGGTGACTTCGGCGAGGTTACGGCTGGGGCGTGCCGAGGTGCCGGCGAAGATCACGTCGTCCATATCGCCGCCGCGCAGCGATTTGGCGCTGGTTTCGCCCATAGCCCACCGCAGGGCCTCCACCACGTTGGATTTGCCGCAGCCGTTGGGGCCGACGATGCCGGTGAGGCCTGGAAGGATGTCCAGGCTGACAGGCTCGGCGAAGCTCTTGAAGCCGGCGATGCGGAGGCGGGTGAGGCGGGGAGT
>Ga0116230_10002013_pt1 | contig 19563 bp, 17 predicted proteins | sample S1TSphfallax_3_FD_88678 | JGI IMG/M metagenome (GOLD analysis project Ga0116230, IMG submission 88678) | Host-associated microbial communities from peat moss isolated from Minnesota, USA - S1T2_Fd - Sphagnum fallax MG | ecosystem: Host-associated > Plants > Peat moss > Unclassified | place... | reverse complement strand
GGACGATCAGCACGGCGATGGAAGTCTACGTGATTGTTCCGGCTCGGTTTCTGTTCATGCCGCGCACGCGCCGCCTGGCGTCGTTGCCGCTGGTCCGCGACGTCAAAAATCGGCGGTCTCGAAGCTTGTTCGCGTGCTACGGTCATCCGGCGGACGACCGATCAAGTTCATGGCAAGGATAGATCGAAATGTTCCACCAAATCGATCACCTGCGCGGGGTTCAAAGCGCGCGGGGTCGTGCCGCGAAGGAGTAGATAAAGTTTCGCCGTTTCTTCCAGTTCCTCGGCGGCGAACACAGCCGCCTCCAGCGTTTCGCCGGCGAGGACGGAGCCGTGATTGGCCAGCAACACGCAGGAATAGCGACCGCCGAGACCGCGAATGGCATCGCCGACTGCCGGATCTCCAGGACGGTAATAAGGGACCAGAGCGGTGCAGCCGCAGCGCATGACGTAATAGGGGGTGAGCGGCGGCAACGCGTTGGCTGGATCAATTTCTGGCAGCATGGAAACTGCGACGGCATGGGTCGAATGCAGGTGGACCACCGCGGCGGCCTTTCGGCTTTCATAGATGGCGGCATGGAGCGGGATTTCCTTGCTCGGCGGGTCGCCTGACACGAGCCGGCCGGATGCGTCCAATCGTGAGAGCCGCGCGGGATCGAGGAAGCCCATGGACGAGTTGGTCGGCGTGAAAAGCCAGCCGCCATCGTCGAGGCGCACGGATATATTTCCGGAGGCGCCGGGCGTCAGGCCGCGTTCGAACAGGGAGGCGCCCAAGCGGCAAATGCGCTCGCGCAAGGCTGTTTCGGTCATGACGTCGCATTATCTCCCGTCGCCATCGCGGCTGTTGAATTGGTAGCGCTGCCATTTGACCCTTGGCAAGGGCGGGCAGATGATCTAGAGTCATGATAGCGCTACCATTCAAGAGTGGCGCCGGCGGCTCCGGCCGCTTTCCGGGAGATCGTCCAATGCTGACCCGCCAGAACAATCCGTCATTTTATGGAGCCGGTGGTGGAATCGGAAAAATTTAGATGAACGCGAAAGATGAAATCTTTCCGAATACCAAAGCCGCGGCGGTGGTCGGCCTGGGTTCCATGGGCTTCGGCATGGCACAGTCCCTAAGCCGGGCGGGCTTCTCGGTCGCCGGCTTTGATGTGTCGCCGGACGCTGTCACCCGGTGGGTGGCCGAGGGCGGGCGCGGCGCGGATAGCGCGGCGCGGGCCGCCGCTGGTTCGGATATCGTGGTCAGCGTGGTGGTGAACGCGGCGCAGACGGAGGCGATCCTGTTCGGCGAGGCGGGCGTGGCGGAGACGCTGCCGGTCGGCGGGGTGTTCATCTCCGCCGCCACGATGGCGCCGGAGATCGCGCGGCAGTTCGCGGCCCGGCTGGAAGCCACGGGCCGGCATTATCTGGACGCGCCGATCAGCGGTGGTTCGATCCGCGCGCGCGACGGCGCGCTGACCATTCTTGCATCCGGTTCTCCGGCCGCGTTTGCCAAGGCCAGGCCGGCGCTGACCGCGATGGCCGCGAAAGTTTACGAACTGGGGGACGAGGCGGGGCTGGGGTCGGCATTCAAAATGATCAATCAGCTTCTGGCCGGCGTGCACATCGCGGCGGCGAGCGAGGCGATGGGATTTGCGGCGCGGCAAGGGCTGGATCTGGCGAAGGTGTATGATGTGATCACCGCCTCCGCCGGAAACTCCTGGATGTTCGAGAACCGCATGCCGCATGTGCTGAGCGGCGATTATACGCCGCATAGCGCGGTGGATATTTTCGTGAAGGATCTCGGCATCATTCAGGACATGGCGCGGGGGGCGAAATTTCCGGTGCCGTTGGCCGCCAGCGCATTGCAGATGTTTCTGGCGGCGTCCGGCATGGGCATGGGGCGCGATGACGATGCCTCGGTCACCCGCGTTTACGCGCGGCTGAGCGGCACGGTACTGCCCGGAGATGATGCGTGATGCTGAAATTCGCCGCCAACCTGACGATGATGTTCACCGAATGGGAGTTTCTGGATCGCTTCGGTGCCGCCGCCGATGCCGGGTTTCAGGCCGTGGAATATCTGTTTCCCTATGAGTACAAGCCGGAGGCGATTGCCGAGCGATTGCAGCGCCACCAGCTGACCCAGGCGCTGTTCAACATGCCGCCGGGCAATTGGGCGGCGGGCGAGCGCGGCTTGGCCGCCCTGCCCGGCCGGTTCGAGGATGTGACGGCCGGCGTGGAGATGGCCTTGATTTATGCCGAGGCGACGGGCGTGAAGCGGTTGCATCTGATGGCCGGGATAGCGGACCGGTATCGGCGCGATGCGGTTGCAAGCTATGAACATGCCGTCGCCGACACGGCCGAGCAGCTCGCCGCGCAAAAAATCGATTTGCTGCTGGAGCCGATCAACGCACGCAGCATGCCTGGCTATTTTTTGAGTGACTACGGGTATGCGGAGAGCCTGATTGGCCGGCTCGGTTTGCCGAATGTAAAGCTGCAATATGATATTTTTCATCGCCAGATCATGCATGGGGATATCTCGGCGTCACTGACGCGGCTGATGCCGCTGATCGGGCATGTTCAGGTGGCCAGCGTGCCGTTGCGGCACGAGCCGAATACCGGAGAGCTGAACGACAGCCATGTTTTCAGCACGCTGGAGGCGCTGAATTATGCCGGCTTCGTCGGCTGCGAATATAATCCGCGCGCCGGCACGGTGGCGGGGCTGGGCTGGTTTCATCAGGCGGGAGGGAGGCGTTGAGTTTGCGCCTTGGGTGTATCGCGGATGACTATACCGGCGCTTCGGATCTTGCGAATACGCTGACGCGTAACGGCCTGGCCACGGTGCAGACGATCGGCGTGCCGGAAGCGGGATTGTCGCTGGATGGCATCGAGGCGGTCGTGGTGTCGCTGAAAAGCCGGTCAATCCCGGCGGCAGATGCCGTGGCGGCGGCACGCACGGCGGACAAATGGTTGCGCGCCCAGGGCGCCGCGCATGTGATGTTCAAAATCTGCTCGACATTCGATTCCACCGATGCGGGCAACATCGGCCCGGTCACGCTGGCGCTGCAAGAGGATTGCGGGGCGGAAAGCGTGCTGGTGACGCCGGCCTTTCCAGAGACCGGACGCACGGTCTATTTCGGCCATCTGTTCGTGGGCGGCGTGCCATTGCATGAAAGTCCGCTGAAAGACCATCCGCTGAACCCGATGCACGATTCCAATCTGGTACGGGTTCTGGCGCGGCAATGCGGCGATGCCGGCATTGGTCTGATCGCGGAGGATGTTGTCGCGCGCGGGACGCCGGCGATTTTAGCGCGGATGCGTGAACTTGCCGGCCAGCAGCGCGGCATTGCGATCATCGATGCGATTTCCGAGAGCGATCTTGTGGCAATCGGCGGCGCCGCGGTTACCCAGAAATTTTCGACCGGCGCTTCGGGGCTGGGGCTTGGCCTGGCGCGCGCGCTGACGACCGGCGATGCGGCGGGCCCTGCCGATGCCGGCGCGCCGGTGGGCGGCGACGCGGCCTGTCTGGTGGGGAGTTGTTCGAAGGCCACACTGGAGCAGATCGCGGCCGCGCAAGCGCATATGCCGGTATTGCGGCTGAACCCCGAAAGGTTGCTGCATGATGATTCCGAGATCGAGGGCGCGCTGGACTGGGCGCTCGGGCGGCTGCCGGTAGGGCCGCTGCTCATTACCAGCAGCGGCGGGCCTGAAGAGGTTGCCAGCCTGCAGGCGAAGTACGGGCGGGGCCGTGTCGGCCACGCCATCGAACAGGGCCTGGCGGCGATTGCGGCCGGGCTGGTGGCGCGCGGCGTGAAGCGCCTGGTGGTCGGCGGCGGTGAGACATCGGGCGCGGTGATCGATCGGTTGCGGATTTCGGCGTTTCGGATCGGTCCCGAGATCGCGCCGGGCGTGCCGCTGCTGCGCAGCCTCGGGGCGCGCAATGCCGGCCTGTTGCTGGCCCTGAAATCCGGCAATTTCGGCGGTGAGGATTTTTTCATGCGTGCACTTGCGATGATGCAATGACGGAGCGGCTACGCAGACGCAGGCGGACGAAAATCATCGCGACACTCGGCCCCGCAAGTTCAACGCCGGAGGTGATGACGCAATTATTCCTGGCGGGCGCCGATGTGTTCCGTCTGAATTTTTCGCACGGCGCGCATGCCGACCACGCCGCGCGGATTCAGACCATTCGCGCGATCGAGAGAAAATACCAGCGGCCGATTGGCATTCTGGCCGACGTGCAGGGACCGAAATTGCGGGTGGGGCAGTTCCAATCCGGCCGTGTGCAATTGCAGGCAGGGCATGATTTCACGCTCGATCTCAATCCGGCCCCCGGGGATACCCGGCGCGTCTGCCTGCCGCACCCTGAGATTATGGCGGCCGCCGAGGTGGGGGCCACGCTGTTGCTGGATGACGGCAAATTGCGACTGCGGGTGACGCGCAAGCGTGATGACCACCTGCTCACCGAGGTCATGAATGGCGGGGTGCTGTCGGACCGCAAGGGCGTGAACATTCCTGATGTGGTGCTGCCGATTCCGGCGTTGACCATCAAGGACTTGGCCGATCTGGAATTCGTTTTGCCGCTGGGGATCGATTATATCGGGCTGTCCTTCGTGCAACGGCCGGAGGATGTGGCGCAGGCGAGAGCCTTGGCGGCCGGGCGGGCGCTGGTGATGACCAAGCTCGAGAAGCCGCAGGCACTCGATGATCTGGATGCGATCCTCGATCTCTCCGATGCGGTGATGGTGGCGCGCGGAGATTTGGGCGTGGAATTGCCGCCGGAAGATGTGCCGATCGCGCAAAAGCGGATCATCAAGGCGGCGCAATTGCGCGGCCTGCCCGTGGTGGTCGCGACGCAGATGCTGGAGAGCATGATCACCGCGCCGGCGCCGACGCGCGCGGAAGCATCGGATGTGGCGGCGGCGGTGTATGACGGGGCGGACGCGGTGATGCTTTCGGCCGAGACCGCCGCCGGGCAATACCCGCGAGAAGCCGTGAACATGATGGACCGGATCATCGCGCGCACCGAGCGGGACGCGGATTGGCGGATCGGGATCAACGCGAAGCGGCCGGCGCCGGAAAAATCATCCGCCGATGCGATTGCCGCCGCCGCCGTGCAGGTGGCGCACACCATCGGCGCGCAGGTGATCGTCGCGTTCACCGAATCGGGTTCGACCGCCTTGCGCGTGGCGCGGGAGAAGCCGGATTGCCCGGTGATCGGCCTGACGACGAATATCCTGGTCGCGCGCCGCATGGCGGCGGTGTGGGGCGTGCACGCGCTGCTGACCGGCGCGGTCCATTCGATGACCGAGGCGGTGACGAATGCGGCAAAACTGGCCAGGCTTGAAGGGTTCGCGCAGAAGGGCGAAGAGATCGTGGTTGTGGCCGGCGTGCCGTTCGGGCAGGCCGGCACGACGAATGCGTTGCGGGTTGTAAAGATTTAGGGTCAAAACTGGCACTTATTGAAACCCGGCACTTTCGTGCCGGGTTTTTTTATTTGACCTACTGCAGAACGATTTCCACGCGGCGATTTTGCGGCTCGCGCACGCCGGGGCCGGTGGGCACCAGGAGATGCGTCTCGCCAAAGGCGTGGATTTCGATTTCCGAACGGCTGACGCCGTCGCTGACCAGTTGCGCCGCCACAGCATCCGCGCGGCGCTCGGACAAGCCCTGATTATAGTCCGGCGTGCCTGACGTGTCGGTATAGCCGGAGACCGTGATGGTGGTGACCGGCTTGCTCTGGCTGCCGGCGGCAGCCTGCGCGATGATCGCATCGGCCCGCGGCGTGAGGCTCGATTTGTCCCAGTCAAAGAACACCAGATAGGTGGCGGCGGCGATGGGCGCCGGGGCCATTGCCGGGGCCGTGGCCGGGGCCGGTTGCGCCATCGGCATCGCCGCGGGTGCCGGCGGCTTGATGGACAGGCCGAGCAGGTCCGCCACGTCCACCTGGAACTGCAGGCCGACGACGAAGGCATTCTTGAGGTTCTTCGTGGGGTAGGCGAGGCCGCCGAGACCGTCCGGGTTGATGACATATTGCAGGTTCGGCGTGACGTTGAGCCATGGGGTCAGCTGGGCGGTGTAGTTCAGCTCCATCATGATCAGATTGGAAGCCGGGCGCTGCGTGCCGCCTTCAGCGACCCGTTGCGCGTAAAGAGAGTTCAGGAAGGTGTTGTTGTAATGGACATCGTTGACGAGCAGGCCGGCATAATCCTCTGGCCGGCCGGGGATGATGCCCTGGTAGACGGCGCCGGCTTCGGCGGAGAAATTGGACGGCTGCTTCGAGCCGTTGAGGCCAACCATGCCGACGGCGAAGAGGTAGAGCCCCTGGGGTGAATTGGCGATCGGCTGGAACACCATTTTCTGCGCCTGGACGTAGGCGATGCTGCGGCCATATTGTTGTGGCGCCGCCGCGTCGTAATAGGGCGCGCTGTAATGGGTGCGGTCAACCTGCACGCCGGCATCGTATTGGTCGGGTTCCGCGGCGCCTGGGGCGGTTGTTTGATACCCGATCTCGCCGGCGGTCTGGAAACCGTCGGAATGATTGGTGCTCCAGTCGAAACCGTGATTCTTGTCCGGGTTGATGTTGGGCGCGCCCTGGTAGATGCCGGCTTTCGCGTAGATATTGGGGGTGAAATTGACCTGCGCGTGGCCGCCCCAGACCGGGACCGGGTTGTACGAGGAGCCGATATTGGCGTCCTTGCCAAGGAAGCTGGGATTGCCGCAGGTCGCGTTGGTCTGGAAGTCGCAATAAAAGGGCGAAATCAGGAAGGTGCTCGCGATATCCACGCGGCCGACCGTGATGTCCAGGGCATTGTTGAACAGGCTTTGTTCATAGCTCAGCAAAGACAGCTGATAGGTCTGGCCGTCGCCGTAAATCTGCTGGACGGACACGCTGTTATTGATCGACTTGGCGGCGAGGTTGTTGCCGGCGCGATCGGTGAACTGGACGTGGATGGTGCCGCCTTGCAGTCCGGCGAGCTTGGCGAGATCGAAATCGATGCCGAGGCTGATCTGGCCGGTATACTCGGCGCCCTGGCGCTCACCGCCGGAGGGGTTGGTCGCGAACTCCCCGTTATAGCCGCTATTGAAGGTGATGCCGTGATCATACGCATCCTGGGCGTATTGCGAGAGCGGCGACGGCACGGGCTGCGCATGAGCGGCCGGTACCGAGATGGCGGTGAGCAACGCGCAGGCGCTGGCGGAGCGGTAGAGCCGCGACTTTGCGGGGGCGGAAAAGATTCGTCTTTGCATGTTAGTCTCCCAAAATGGTTTGTTGGTTTTTGACGCAAGGCTGCGCGCCGCGCGGCGCGCAATGATTCTGTCTGGCCGCGCAGCGTATTGTACGGCCATCGGAAATTTCTGGAGTTTTTGGATATCGGGCTCGATCGTGCCGGGCTGACAAGTCGCCCGCGCTCATGCCCTTACAGGTCGATTGATGTTTTACGTTGTCAGTTTGCCTCCCGTTCTTGGTTCATTCAGGAATTTTCGGGCCCGATGCCGTTCAGTTCAGCGACGATGTCCGAGAGCATGGGGACGTAGTCATCACCGCGCCCGGCGCCGATGGCGAGCGCATAGGCGTTGCGTACGGCGGCCGAGACAGGGTTGGCGGCGCCCGCGTTGGTGGCGAAGGCAGAGAGATAGGTAAGGTCTTTCAGCGCATTGCGCAGGGTGAATTTATGCGCGTCGCGATCACGTTCGATGACGTATTTGAAAAAAGTCTGGTAAAAACCGCAATCCATCCGGCCGCCGCGAATTACCTGGTCGAAGATTTCCGCTTTGAGGCCGGATTTGGCGCCAAGCATGAGCGCTTCCGCGTAGAGCGCGCCGTAGCCCAGCGAGACGAAGTTGTTGAGAAGCTTCATGGTATGGCCGGTGCCGGTCGGGCCGGTATGGACCATGCGCTGCGAGAAGGAAGCGATAATCGGTTTGACGCGCGCGACGTCCTCCTCGGCGCCGCCGATCATGACGTCGAGCGTGCCTTCCCAGGCATCTTTCGGCGTGCGGCTGAGCGGCGCGTCGATGAGGGTGACCCCTCTGCCCGCCAGCTCGGCCGCGAGCGCGGTGGTGACCGACGGGTCCGAGGTCGAGCAATCAACGATGAGCAAAGGTTTGCCAGCGGCGGCAAGGCCGTTGTCGCCGTTGATGATGGAGATGACCTGCGGGCTGCCCGTGACGCAGAGGAAGACGATATCGACCGATTCCGCCAGCGCTTTCGCGGAGGCGGCCTCGGCGGCGCCGCGGGTCAGCAAGTCCTCGACCGGGACACGGTTGCGGTTGGCCAGCACCGTGACGTGGTAGCCGGCCTCCAGAATATTCTTGGCCATGCCGTGCCCCATCAGGCCAACGCCGATGAAGCCGATGCGCTCCTTACTTGACATAGTCGCGCCAGAAATGGGCTTGTTTGAAGCCGAGGACTTCGCGCGTTTTTTTGTTGGACAACAGCGTTTCGAATTCGCCCAGCGTGCCACGGACCGGCGCGTTGGGGTAGAAGCGGCTGAGCAGTTCGGCGGTGGGCAGATCCGATGACGTGTCACCGCTGACACCGTTGAAAACCTGGAAGCCGAGGCCGTCCTTTTCGATGCCGAGGCGGGTGATTTCGCCCAGGTCGCGGGCATCGATATAGCTCCAGGCGATGCGCTTGCGAAAACCGGGATCGGCGAAGAATTTGGGGAAGTTTTCGTATTCGTGCGGTTCGATGACGTTGCCGATGCGGATGGAATAGATGTCGATCCCCGAGCGCAGCGCGAAGGCTTTCGCGGTATTCTCGTTGCACAGCTTCGACAGCGCGTAGCTGTCCATCGGGTCGACCGGATAGTCCTCGTCGAGCGGGAAATAGACCGGGTCGCGCGGCTCATTGGCGAACACCAGGCCGTAGATCGTCTCGCTCGAGGCGATGATGACCTTCTTGATGCCGAGTTTCACCGCCGCCTCGATGATGTTGTAGGTGCCCATGGTGTTGACGCGAAACACTTCGTTATCCGGGGTGATCATGATGCGGGGAATGGCCGCGAAATGCACCACCGCGTCGATCGGTTCCGGGCGCAGCGACGGGTCAAATTCATGCAGGCCGGTATAGCTGGAGAGCGCGTTGAAAACCTGGCCCTGATCGGTGATGTCGGTGATCAGCGTGCGCACGCGCGGATCGTCCAGCGGCTTCGTGTCAATGTTCAGCACGCGGTAGCCGTGCTCCAACAAGTGCCGCACGGCGTATTTGCCCGCCTTGCCGCTGCCGCCAGTGAAAATGATCCGTTTCATGCTCTTCTCTCCGCGATTAAGGAACTTCATCCGCCGGCGGAATTTCGCCGGCGGATCATGGGCGCACTCAGAACTGGTATTTGTCGATATTATCCGCCGTGAAGATCAGCGGTTCGCTGAAGATGATGACCTTGTTGTTCACCGTATATGTGCCGAGGCCAGGAACCGTGAACGTGTCGTTCGGCTTCAGCGCGTGATTCGCTGCGAGCCTTGCGACATACATCACCAGCTTGCCTTCACCGACTTCATCCCAGAGCGGGCTGGCCTTGATGACGCCGTCCTTGACATATTGGCGGATCGAGTTCGGGTCGCTGGTGCCGTCGGTGAAGACCTTGCCCTGCAGGCCGAGCTTTTCGATCGCGGCAGCGGCGCCCACTTCGGCGGCGCCGTCCGGCGCGATGATCGCGGTGACCTGCGGGTAGGCGTGCAGGATGTTCAGACCGGCGGAGAGCGACTGGGACGGGCTGGACTGGCCATACTGTGTCGTCACCACTTTCATGTTCGGGTAGGTGGCGGCCATGTAGGTTTTCACGGCATCCAGCCAGGCATTCTGGATGGTTGCGTCGGGGGTCGAGGACAGGATGGCGACCTCTGCGTTCGGGCCGGTCGACGCTTCGACCGAATCGACCAGCGCCTTGCCCATGGCGGGATAGGCGGTGTCCTGAATGAAGAAATCGCGGGCATCCGGCGCCACGTCGGAATCGTAGCTGACCACCGCGATGCCCTTGGCCATGGCGCGTTCGAGCGAGGGTGCGAGTTCCGTCGGGTTGTTGGACGTTACCGTGATCGCGTCGAATTTGCGCGCGGTCAAACTGTTGATGATATCGACCTGGCCCTGGGCGGAGGCGGTCACGGGTCCGGTATAGAGGAAGTTGATGTTCAGCAGTTTGGCGGCCTCCATCGAGCCTTGCTCGTTGGCCTTGAAGACGGAGAGACCGATGAGTTTCGGCACCATCGCGACCCTGATGGCCTTGGAGGTGTCGATTGCCGTCTGTGCGTGGGCGGCGACCACCATGGCACCGAGGCCGGCGGAGATCAAAAACGCTTTCTTCAATGACTTCATAATATCCTCGCTGGAGTTTTTTGTTATCGTCGTAGGCACGTGAACCGGTGGTTTGCTTCAGGATTTGGCCGGGCGGCGCAACGCGGTGAAGCGCCGGACCGCCGCGCCCAGGTCAAACCCCCGGCTGGAAAACAGGTTTTTGATGGCGATGGAGGAGAGCAGAATCGCGCCCGTCAACATCGTCGTCACCATGTCGGAGAAGCCGGCGATCAGCATGCCCTGGCGCAAGACGCCGAGGATCATCACCGCCAGAGTGACGCCCAAAATGCCGCCCTCGCCGCCGAAGATGCTGATGCCGCCAAGGACGACCATGGTGATGGAGGTGAGCAAAAGAATATCGCCCATGTCGGGACGCACGGCATCGTAGTAGGAGGCGAGGATGATGCCGGCGAATGCGGCGGTGAGGCCGCTGATGACATAGGCGCGGCGTTCAACGCTGGCGACCGAGACGCCGGCATAATGCGCGGCATCGCGGTTATAGCCGATCATCACGATACGGCGGCCGAATCCCGTGCGGGTCATCAGCACCGAAAAACCGATCGCCATCACGACGAAGATCAGCAATTGCACGGGAACCCAGCCTACCACGGCACCGGTGCCGAGCACGCCGAAGGCGGCACCAAAACCGTAAGGCGGGGACGCGCCGGCGAGGGCCACCGCCACGCTGGAATAGATGAAGTTTGTGGCCAATGTCGCGATCAACGGTTCCACGCGAAGGCGGGTGATGATCAGGCCGTTCACCCAGCCGAGCACGCCGCCCACCGCGACGGCGATGACCACCGCGGCCCAGATATTGAGACCATAGGATTTGACGAGGATGGCCATGATGACGGCGGCGAGACCGGAAATGGAACCGACCGAAAGGTCAATGCCGCCGGTGAGAATCACGACCGAGAGGCCGAGGGCGACGAAACCAAAAGGCAGAAACTCCTCGGTGATCGAGAGCGTGCCCTGGAACCCATTATAGAAGCCGGGCGTGAACACGCAGAAACCGGCGAACAGGGCGATCAGGATGAGGGCCAGCGCGCGGTCCCAGACACCGCCAAACAACAAGGATTTCATGATTTTGCACCCTGGCGTGCCCCGAGCGTGACGGCGATGAGGATCATTGCCCCCTCACCCGCCGAGTACCAGATCGCGGGGACCTGCAGAAAGACGAGCGCGGTGATGACAACGCTCAAAAACACGCTGCCGATGACCGTGCCGGCAAGATTGCCGCGGCCGCCCGCGATGGCGGTGCCGCCGATCAACGCGACGGCGATGGATTGCAACTCGACATGATCACCCGTGCCGGTGGTGGCGGTGGCCGAGCCGGTATAAGCGACAAAAATCAGACCCGCGAAGGCCGCCAGCGCGCCGGAAATGGTGTATACGCCGAGCAGCGTGCGGCGCACCGAAATGCCGGCATTATAGGCGGCCGATGCGTTGTTGCCGATCGCCAAGATATTGCGGCCGTATTTCATGTGGTTCAGCACGAACCAAGCGAAAACCGAAACAATGAGAAGCGCGATGACGGGTGTCGGAATCGGCAGACCGGGGATGAGATTGGCGTTGCCGAAATTTTCGAAATCCTGCGAGACCTGGTCGACCTGCAGCCCGTTGGAATAAATGAAGGTCAGCCCGCCATAGAGGCTGTAAGTGCCGAGCGTTGCGATGATGGGCGGGATCTTGGCCCAGGCGACCAGAAAACCGTTGAAGCAGCCAAGCACGGCGCCGACGAGCATGCAAAGTGGCAAGGCCTGCCAGACCGGCATGTTGTTGGTGGTGGAGAGCAGGCCAAACACCATCGCGCTGAGGCCGAGGACGGCGGAGACCGACAAATCGATCCCCCGCGTCATGATCACGAAGGTCTGGCTGATGCCGACCAGGCCCAGCACGACGGAGCTGAGCACCATGAATTCGAGATTGCTGAACGACATGAAGCTGGGCCGGAGCAAGCCAACGCCGAAGATGACAGCGAAGGTGGCAATCAGCAGGGTGACTTCGCGAAGTTCACGGCGCCGCCGCGATTTTGCGCGCCGGCCCGGTTCCGGCATGGCGGCGATGGTGCTGCTCATTTCAATGCGTTCCCGCGCCGAGGAAGGCGGCGCCGACGCGGGCGGCGGTGATATCCGCGCCATGCAGCTCGGCGGCGATTTTGCCGGCATAGATCGCGATCACGCGGTCACAAAGGGCGATCAGCTCTTCCAGCTCCGAGGAGATCACGATAATCGCCATGCCTTGCGCGGAGAGTTCCTCGATCAGCTTGTAAATCTCATCCTTGGCGCCGACATCCACGCCGCGCGTCGGCTCGTCCAGGATCGCGATTTTCGGGTTCGTGCTCATCCATTTGCCGAACACGACTTTTTGCTGATTGCCGCCGGAAAGCTGGCCGACGGGCTGGTTGATGCCGCGGGCGCGGACGCGGTAGCGCGCGATGGTATCGGTGGCGATTTCGACCTCGCGCTTGCGATTGAGAATGCCGGTCTTGCGCTGCAAGCGGCCGATCTGGCCGGCGGTCGCGTTGTCACGAATCGACATCGGCAAAATCACGCCGTGGCGGGCGCGATCCTCGGGGACGTAGACGAGACCGGCGGCGATGATGTCGCCGATCGAGGATTTTGTGATGTCCTTACCGGACAGGGTGACCGTACCGGCAGACTTTGCGCGCAGGCCGCAGACCGCTTCGGCGATTTCGGTGCGGCCGGCGCCGATCAGGCCTGAAAAGCCGAGGATTTCGCCCGGCCGCACGTCAAAATCGACACCAGAAAAAACAGGTTCATGAGCGAGGCCGCGAACGCTCAGCACCGGCTCGCCTTCGGGCTGGCGATGGGCGCGCTTGCGATCGAAAATCAGCTCGCGGCCGACCATGGCACGGACCAGGCGGGCGCGGTCAAATCCACCGCGATCCACTTCATCGGTGACGGCGCCGTCACGCAGCACACTAACGCGGTCGCTGATTTCCGTGACTTCGTCCATGCGGTGGCTGATGAAGCCGAGCGTGCAGCCCTGCTCGCGCAGGCGGCGCATGTTGCCGAACAGGATTCCGACTTCGCGGCTCGTCAGCGGCGAGGTCGGCTCATCGAACAGGATGATCCGGCAGCCGCGCAGCAGCGCCTTGGCGCATTCCACCAATTGTTGCTGCGCGATGCTCAGATGTTTCGCGTCGTCGCGGACGTCGACATCCAGCCCGAGTGTCGCCAGCGCGTCCTGGGCCTTGACGCGGATCGTCTTCCAGTCAATCCGGGCGGGAAAGCGGCCAATCGTGGGAAGCATGCCCAGGAACATGTTTTCGGCGACACTTAGTTCCTTCAGCAGCGCCGGCTCCTGCGGCACCAGATAGATGCCGTGATCATAGGCGGCGCAAGGGTTGCGAAGTTCAAGCGGCCCGCCATCGAGGCTGATCTGGCCGGCATCAGGCTGGTGAATACCGGCGAGAATGCGGAACAATGTCGATTTGCCGGCGCCGTTTTCGCCCATCAGCGTATGCAACTCGCCGGGCGCGAGGGTAAGCGAGACACTGCGCAGCACACGGTTACTACCGAAGCTTTTGTCGATCCCGGCCGCGGACAACAAGCCCGTCGCGCGGCTCATCGATTCCTGCACAGCCGATTCCCGAGGCGAGTTCTTTGAGATTTCCACCAATGAACGTTCCCTATGCACAGCCGACCTCTATCGTGTCGCGCCGCGGATGGGAGCATACATCGCCCCGAATGACAGCGCAACCATAATTTTTGATAGCGCTACCATTCTTTCCATTTTGCCAGGACATGGTAAGTCACTGCCGGTGTATCGGCCCCACATCGCCAACGGCATGGAAAGATAACGCATCGTGGATAAGTCCCGCACCGGGGCTACGGTCACGGATGGCAGGCGGCTGAGCCACGGCGCGGTCACGCTGTCGGATGTCGCGGCATTCGCCCAGGTGGCACCCATCACCGTCTCCCGGGCGCTGAACAACCCCGATAGCGTGTCTCAAACACTGCGAACCCGGATCCGCGCGGCGATCGACCAGCTCGGCTACGTGCCGAACCGCATGGCCGGCGCCTTGGCATCCGCCAAGACCAAGGTCATTCCGGTCATCGTGCCATCACTATCCAACGTTGTGTTTGTCGAGGTCATTGAGGGCGTGCAGGAGGCGTTCGCCGCGCATGGCTACCAGCTCATGCTCGGCACCACCGATTATAATCTGGACCGCGAGGCCGAACTTGTATCCGCCCTGCTCGGCTGGGCGCCACCAGGGGTGATGATCGCGGGGCTGCGCCATCTGCCGCGCACGGTGACCATCCTGAAGAGCGCCGGCGTGCCGGTCGTGGAGATCATGGAATACGGCGCTCGGTGCATCGATATGAATGTCGGCCTCTCGCATTTCCGCGCCGGCACGGAAATGGCGGAACACCTGCTCGCGCGCGGCTACCGTAGAATTGGCTTCGTCGGCGCGAGGCTACGCGACGATTATCGCGCCAGGCAACGCTATGACGGCATGCACCGGCGTCTCGGCGAAAGCACGGTGGCCAGGGACGTTCTTTTTGATTACCCTGACAGCGGCGGTCAGCAACTTGGCTGGAATGCCCTGGCTGATATCTTGAAATCAAATCCAGAACTCGATGCGTTGTTCTTCGCCAATGACGAAATGGCCGTCGGCGCCATCCTCCGCGCGCAACGCGACAACATCGCAATCCCCGGCCGAATCGCCATCGCCGGCTTCAATGGCCTGCCCATCAGCGCACTCGTCACCCCCGCGCTCACCACCATCATCTCGCCCCGCAAGCTCATCGGCCGGACCGCCGCGGAAATGCTGCTCGCACGCATCACAGGCCCCGGCCCAACGGCACGCCGCGTCAATGTCGGGCTGGAACTCGCGGTCCGACAGAGCACGTAAGGTATGGTTTTGAATCAGCCAAGCGCCGAGCGCCAACCCGGCGGCTTGGCTTGCTCGACGTCAAACATCATTACCAGAGATACTTGCCGAACGGCAGGCACGACATGGGAAGACGCCTGCCCCCCTCAGGCCTTCAGGAAGGCCGCGAACTCATCCTTATAGTCGGCGTGCCAGCGCGAGAGCGGCGGGCGGTTGTAAATGATGTCCTGGGCAGCCCAGAGGATACGCTTGTTGTCGATCTCACGAGTGACCTCGTTGTCCGGGCAGAGGATGTAGAAATCGCCGGCGGATATGCCGTCGATCAGCATGTCGACCACCTGGTCCGGGGTCCAGGCGCCTGGCGGCTTTTCCTTATGGTTGCCCTCGGTCATGCCCGTGAAGGTTGAGCCGGGGATGAGCAGATGCGCGGTGATGTTCGCGCCCGGTTCGTTGCGCAGGCCGTGCGCCAGCGCTTCCGTGAGGACCTTCACCCCGGCTTTGCTGACATTATAGGCGGTGTTGCCGGGCGGGCAGGTGATGCCCTGTTTAGAGCCGGTATTGATGATGGCGCAGCCATTGTCCTGCGCCAGCATGCGCGGGGTGAAAACCTGCACGCCGTTGATGACGCCGAACAGGTTGATTTCAAGCAGGCGGCGCCAGACATCCATGTTCTTCCATGCGGCCCCGAAGGCGCCGGTGGCGGCATTGTTCATCAGCACCGCGACCTCGCCGAATTGATCGTAGACGGCATCCGCCAGCGCCTGCACCTGGGCGAGATCGGCGACATCGGTGGGCACCGCCATGACGCCGGATTCCCCCAGGGGGCTTGCCGCCGCGACCGCCGCGCGTGCCGCCTGCAACGCATCGGAGGGCAGGTCCGCCAGGCAGACTTTCAGCCCCAGCGTCGCAAAACGCAGGGACGCCGCTCGGCCGATGCCGCTCGCGGCCCCGGTGACAACGGCGACGCGGCCAGGCGTAAGCGCTGGGTGTTGGGTCATGGTTTTCATTCCAATGCTGTTCGTGCTGTTGGCTGGCTTGCCCGCCCGCCATGTGGCCAGCATATAGGGGCTCTGTTGCACCTCGCCAATTCCTGCTGGGAGCCCACGCGTGACATCCTGGGAGCCGCATCCGCGCTATCCTGATCCGGCAATCGAGATCATCGATCCAAGCTTCGCCAAATACCGGCATTTCGCGGCCGGGGTGGAGCGGCTGGCGACCGGCACGCGCTGGGGCGAGGGACCGGTATGGTTCGGCGATGGGCGGTTTCTGTTGTGGAGCGACATTCCCAATAACCGCATTCTGCGATGGGACGAGGTCACGGGCGGTGTTTCCGAATTCCGCGCGCCATCCAACATGGCGAACGGCAACACGCGCGACGCCCAAGGCCGGCTGATCACCTGCGAGCATCTCGGCCGGCGGGTGACGCGCACCGAGTATGATGGCGCGATCACCGTATTGATGGATCACTGGCAAGGCAGACGGCTAAATTCTCCGAATGATGTGATCGTGAAATCCGATGGCAGCATATGGTTCACCGACCCGCCTTTCGGTTTGGAAAGCTATTACGAGGGTGCGATCGCGGAACCGGAACTTCCAACCCGGCTGTACCGGATCGGCCAGGAAGGCACCACGTCGATAATGACCGACGAAATTCCGGGCGCGAACGGGCTCTGTTTCTCGCCGGATGAAACCATTCTTTACGTCGTCGATTCGACCTCGAAACCGAACCGGACCATCCGTGCTTTCGACGTGATTGAGGGTATCGCGCTGAGAAACCATCGGGTCTTTGTCGATGCGGGTCTCGGCGGCACGCCGGACGGAATACGCTGCGATATCGATGGCAATCTTTGGTGCGGCTGGGGCATGGGCGCACCGGAACTGGATGGCGTGCATGTTTTCAACCCGGGCGGCAAACTGATCGGCCGCATTGCCCTTCCCGAACGCTGCGCCAACCTTTGTTTCGGCGGCGCACATCGCAATCGCCTCTTCATGGCCTGCGGTCACGGGCTTTACGCGCTCTACGTCAACACTCAGGGCGTCAAGGGCATTTGATAGCCGTACGCTGCTGGTCAGCTTTCTTACAGGTCGGAGACATACCGAGACCTAGCGCATTTTCCGACCAGATTGGTTCGTCAGAACCAATCTGGTCGGATGTAATGCGCGTAAAAACACGAGCATAGCGCGATTCCGATTGATCGGAAATCGCGCCACTGGCCTGCTTATTGATTTTGCGAGTGTCCACCATGAATCTGAAATCCCAGGGATTTCAGATTCGGAAAACTGGAGTGCGATCGCTTTGGGTTCACTCACTTAAGCGAGCCTGAGGCGTGAACAGCAGCGCAAATCCACCAGGTGTTGCCGGCGGGGTCGGCGATGCCGGCGACGCGGTCGCCGTAATCCTTGGTCTCCGGCTCAGAGAGACTGGCGGCGCCGGCGGCCAAAGCGCGGTGATAGACGGCGTCCACATCCGCGACGTAATGGCACAGCGATGTCGGCGGGCGCGGCGTTTCGGACGCGTCCGAGATCATGATGACGCTGTCACCCAAAGCGATTTCACCGTGCATGACGCCGCCGGACGCGGTCGGCACCACCAGCCGCGCGGCAGCGCCGAACGCGGCGGTGAAAAAGCCGATCAGCGCCGGCGCGTCCCGCACCAGCAGATACGGGATGACGGCGGGGTAGGCGCGGTCGTTCATGGCGTGATCTCCCTGACCATCCGGGCCTGCAATAACGTGGCCCAGACGCGGCCCAGAGCGTAACAGATCGCCGCGAAGGCGCCCACGAAAAAACCCACCGGCCAGTTGGTGAGGTAAGACGCGGCGATCGCGGCCCAGACCGTGATGAGCGCGATCACCACGGCCAACAGCATGGCGGGCAACGGCCGGGCGGTCAGCGCGCGCGCCGCCGCCGCCGGGCCGACCATCAGGCTGAATACCAACAGCGCGCCGACCACCGGCAGCGCCATCGCGGTCGCGAGGCCCAGCAGCGCGAGGAAGACGAGATCGACCAGCCGGCTGGACAGACCCCGCGCGGCGCCGAGATCGGCCGAGACGGCGGTGAGCAAGAGCGGGCGGAACAAGGCGCAGGTGACGGCGATGACCGCGGCGCCGATGATCGCAACCGGCAAGACAGCGCCGTTGCCGATGCCCAGCACCTCCCCGAACAACAGCGCGTACACCGCCTGCGCATACTGGCTGGACAGGCTGAGGAACAAAGTGCCGAGGCCGAGCAACGTGATCAGCGTCAGCGCGGTCGCGACGTCACTGCGCTGGTGGCGGCCGAGCTGGCTGATGCCGGCCACGCCAAGGCCGGAGAAGACGACCAGCCCCCAGAACTCATTGATCCCGAGCAGGCTGGCCGCCGCCGCGCCCGGAAACGTGCCGAGCGGCAGCGCATGGGCGGCGAAGGTGTTGCCGCGCAGGACCACGAAAAAGCCGGTGCAGCCGGCGACCGCGGCCACGATGGTGGCGACGATCCAGGTATTTTCCATGAACCCCGAAAACATGATTCTGCTCCGCCCCCCTACCCTGCCGCCGCGCGGCGACGGGCGGCCAGACCAGAAGCCAAATAGGTGAGGAAAATGATCGTCACGATGAAGAAACTGACCGGCCAGTTATGGCCGGGCGTCCAGCCATAGCTGTCATAGGCGAGCAGCACGCCGAAACAGACCGCGAACAGGCCGAACAGCATGGCGAGCGCGATGGCGAGGCCGGGGCTGCGCGAGACGCGAAGCGCGGCGGCGGCCGGGCCGATCAGCAAGGCGGTGGACAGGATGGCGCCGATCGTCATCGCCGAGAGGGTCACCGCCAGCGCCAAAACCGTAAGGTGCAAAACGCCGATCAGCCGCACCGGAATGCCGCGGCTGCGCGCGAGGTCCGCATCCAGCGAGCACGGCAGCAGCGGCCGGTAAATCGCCGCGGTGACCAGCAGGGCCGCGCCCCCCACCGCCAGCGACGGCCCGATGATCGCGACGGGGATCGCGAACATCGACCCAAACATCACCGAAATCGCCGCCCCGGTGGTGCTGCGCGTGGTCACGTCAAAATACAAAAACAACGCCGTCAAACCGAGGCCGGCGCCGAGCACGATGCCGGTGACCAGGTCGCGCTCCGCGGCGCGGCGGACGGAAAAAATTTCCATCACGCCGGCGGCAAGCGCCGCCATGCCAAGAAAGCCGAGCATCGGGCTGACGCCGAACAGGAAGGACGCCGAACCGCCGGCGCTGCTGACATCCGCCAGCGCGTGGCCGGCGAAAGACTGGCCGCGGATGACGGTGAATACGCCGACCGCGCCGGAGACGATCGCGGCCCCGCCGCCGACCAACAGCGCCGTCCGCACCGGCGCGCTGGCGAACAGGCCAGGCTGGAAGACCGCCGAGAGAATGTCCATGGTTATGGAATCGCGGCGACGTGGATGGGGTGCTCGTC
>Ga0116230_10002012_pt1 | contig 19572 bp, 14 predicted proteins | sample S1TSphfallax_3_FD_88678 | JGI IMG/M metagenome (GOLD analysis project Ga0116230, IMG submission 88678) | Host-associated microbial communities from peat moss isolated from Minnesota, USA - S1T2_Fd - Sphagnum fallax MG | ecosystem: Host-associated > Plants > Peat moss > Unclassified | place... | reverse complement strand
GTCCTGCCAGAGCTGTGGCGGGGCGACCAGGGGACCCAGGCACCGGGTTACGGGGCCCATGTCCCGGTGGGTGAGCTTGTACCAGGCCCTGGCGAAGGCGTCGGCGAAGGCCTCCGGGTGCTCGTGGAAGCGCTTTGAAATCGGCGCGTAGTCTGGATCGAACCTTAAGGCCAGATCAGTGGTGAACATGATCGGGGCGTGGGTCTTGGTCGAGTCGTGGGCGTCAGGCACCGTGCCCGCCCCCGCGGCGTACTTGGGAGTCCACTGGTGGGCGCCGGCCGGGCTCTTGGTCAGCTCCCACTCAAAGCCGAAGAGGTTTTCGAAATAGTTGTTGTCCCAAGCCACCGGATTGGTGGTCCAGGCGCCCTCCAGGCCGCTTGTGATCGCATCGCCGCCGACGCCGCTGCCGTAAGTGTTCCGCCAGCCGAAACCCTGCTCTTCAAGGCTCGCGCCCTCGGGTTCCGGACCCACATATTGACCGGGATCGGCGGCCCCATGGGCCTTGCCGAAGGTGTGGCCACCGGCGATGAGCGCGACGGTTTCCTCATCGTTCATGGCCATCCGCGCAAAGGTTTCGCGAATGTCCCGGGCCGCCGCCAGGGGATCTGGCCGGCCATTAGGCCCCTCGGGGTTCACATAGATCAGGCCCATCTGGACCGCGCCGAGCGGGTTTTCGAGTTGGCGGTCGCCCGTGTAGCGCTCATCGCCGAGCCAGGTGTCTTCCGGACCCCAATAGATGTCCTCTTCCGGCTCCCAGACGTCCGCGCGGCCGCCGGCGAATCCGAAGGTCTTGAGGCCCATGGAGTCCAGGGCGCAATTGCCGGCCAGGATCATCAGGTCGGCCCAGGAGATATTCGCGCCGTACTTCTGCTTGATCGGCCAAAGCAGGCGCCGCGCCTTGTCGAGGCTCACATTGTCCGGCCAGCTGTTGAGCGGCGCGAAACGTTGGGCGCCGGATCCAGCCCCACCACGGCCGTCGCCGATGCGATAGGTACCCGCGCTGTGCCAGGCCATGCGAATGAAAAGCGGCCCGTAATGGCCGTAGTCGGCGGGCCACCATGACTGGGAGCTCGTCATAAGCGCGTGGAGGTCAGCCCTCACCGCCTCGATGTCGAGGGTCTTGAAGGCCTCCGCATAGTCAAAGGCCGCGCCCATGGGATCGGACAGCGCCGAATTCTGGTGGAGGATCTTCAGGTTGAGCTGGTTCGGCCACCAGTGCTGGTTGGCTGTCGTCCCCATCGCCAACTGCTTATGCGATCCGCCCATAACCGGGCATTTGCCGGCGCCGGGCATTTCAGATCCGTCCATGGTGTTTCTCCTGTCGCAGGCTCTCGCATTCGCCCCTGGCCTTCAGCAGTAAACCTTAGACGCTCATCGATCCAATCAATTTATTTTTCGTCTGCCATAGACGCGAGCTATGCGTCAGCTCGATCCTAATGAGGGCCGTCAGGCCCCCGTCTCGGCGCCTGTGACTCCATCCCAAAACTGGCGGGCTTTCTTGAAAAACCCAGCGGAGCGCGGATTTTGATGTTCGCTGCAAGCCTCCTCGAAGGAGCGCAGAAGAGCCTTCTGAGCGGCGTTGAGCTTGGTGGGGGTTTCGATGAACAGCTCCACCACAAGGTCGCCTCGCTCCCGGGACCGCAAAGAGGGCATGCCCCGACCGCGAAGGCGAACCGTGCGGCCCGTCTGAGCGCCTTCCGGAACCTTGATCTTGACGCGCGGATCGCCGTCGCAGTTCTCACCGCCGAGCAGGCAGGGCGCCTCAATTTCCCCGCCCAAGGCGGCGGTGGTCATGGGCACGGGCACCGAGCAGAGAAGATCAAGGCCATCGCGTTCGAAAAGCTCGTGAGGACGGACAGACACGAAGATATAGAGATCCCCTCTGGGGCCGCCGCGACCGCCCGCATCGCCTTCGCCTGAAAGGCGAATCCGCGATCCATCATCGACACCGGCGGGAATGCGAACCTGAAGCGTGCGTTCGCGCCGGACCATTCCGTGACCGGCGCAGGACTGACAAGGTTCGAGAACCACGCGGCCAGCCCCGCCGCACCGCGGACAAGCGGTCTCCACGGCGAAAAAGCCCTGGTTTCGGCGCACGCGCCCAGCGCCGGCGCAGGCCACGCAGGTCGTTGGGCTGGTGCCCCGTTTGGCTCCCGAGCCTTCGCAAACCTCGCAGGCCACGGCGGCGGGAACCCTGATGTCCACTTGAGCGCCTTGATAGGCGTCCTCAAGACTGATCTGTAGATCGTAGCGCAGATCCTGACCGCGGGCGGGGCCATTCTGGCGTGATCCCCGGCCGAACATGTCGCCAAAGACATCGCCAAACACGTCATTGAAAATGTCATGAACGTCTTGGAACCCCGCACCGCCCTCACCGCCACCGCCGCCGTTGAGGCCGGCATGACCGAGGCGATCATAGACTGCGCGTTTCTTGGCGTCGGAGAGAACCGAATAGGCCTCGTTGATTTCCTTAAACCGCGCGGTGGCGTCGGCGCAGCCGCCGTTACGATCAGGATGGTGCTCCATAGCGAGCTTGCGAAAGGCTGACTTCAGGCCCGCCTCGTCACAGTCGCGCTGCACCCCCAGCACTTCATAATAGTCCCGCATCTTACGACTTTCGCCCTCGGCGTTCGCGCGTGGAATTAAGCTGCGCCGCGGCCGCCTCCGAAACCGTCCGGCCCCGGAAGCGTCACGATGTCCCTATTTCTTGTCGCCGGACACATCCTCGAATTCCGCGTCCACAACGCCGTCATCAGCCGGCGCGGACCCAGGGGCGCCTTCGGCGCCAGCCGCCCCGGCCTGGGCCTGATACATGGCTTCGCCGAGCTTCATGGAAGCCTGCATGAGAATCTGCGTCTTGGCCGCGATGGACTCAGGGTCCTCACCCTCCAGCGCCGTCTTGAGATCCGCCATCGCAGCCTCGATCGCGCCCTTTTCCGTCTCGCCAACCTTATCGCCGTGTTCAGCCAGCGCCTTTTCCGTGGAGTGGATCAGGGCGTCGCCATGGTTCTTGGCCTCAACCAGCTCCTTACGCGCCTTATCTTCCGCCGCGTTGGCTTCGGCTTCCCGCACCATGGTCTCGATGTCAGCCTCGGAAAGACCGCCATTGGCCTGGATGCGTATGGATTGCTCCTTCGCCGTCGCCTTGTCGCGCGCCGACACATTGACGATGCCATTGGCGTCGATGTCGAAGGTGACCTCCACCTGGGGCACGCCGCGAGGCGCGGGGGGTAGGCCAACCAGGTCAAATTGACCGAGCAGCTTATTATGCGCCGCCATCGGCCGCTCGCCCTGAAACACTCTGATGGTCACCGCGCTTTGATTATCATCGGCGGTGGAGAAGACCTGACTCTTCTTGGTCGGGATCGTCGTGTTGCGTTCGATCAGCGGCGTGAAGACCCCGCCCAGGGTTTCAATACCCAAGGTGAGCGGCGTCACATCCAGCAGCAGCACGTCCTTGACGTCCCCTTGCAGAACGCCGGCCTGGATGGCCGCCCCCAGGGCGACAACCTCATCGGGATTGACGCCGCGATGGGGTTCGCGGCCAAAGAATTGCGTAACCGTTTCGATGACCTTGGGCATCCGGGTCATGCCGCCCACGAGGATCACCTCGTCAATATCTGACTTCTTTAGGCCCGCGTCCTTCAGCGCCTGGTCACAGGGACCGATCGTCTTGACGATGAGATCCTCAACCAGGGCTTCCAGTTTGGCGCGGGTCAGCTTGATGTTCAGATGAAGTGGCCCTGACGCGTTCATGGAGATGAAGGGCAGGTTGATTTCGTATTGAGCCGTGGAGGACAGCTCCTTCTTGGCCTTTTCCGCCTCTTCCTTCAGTCGTTGAAGCGCGAGCTTATCCTTGCGCAGGTCAACGCCCTGTTCCTTTTTGAACTCTTCGGCGAGATAATCGACGACTCGCAGGTCAAAGTCTTCGCCGCCAAGGAAGGTGTCGCCATTGGTGGCCTTCACCTCGAAGACGCCGTCGCCGATCTCCAGGACCGAAACGTCAAAGGTGCCGCCGCCGAGGTCATAGACGGCGATCTTCTTGCCGTCATTCTTTTCCAGACCGTAGGCGAGGGCCGCCGCTGTGGGCTCATTGATGATCCGCAGAACCTCGAGGCCGGCGATCCGGCCGGCGTCCTTGGTCGCCTGACGCTGGGCGTCATTGAAATAGGCGGGAACCGTGATCACGGCCTTCTCCACCTTTTCGCCAAGGTGGGCTTCCGCGGCTTCCTTCATCTTCTGCAGGATGAACGCGGAAATCTGCTGGGGCGAATAATCCTTGTCATGCGCGCGCACCCAGGCGTCGCCGGTGGGGCCCTTGACGATCTTATACGGCACCATGCCCTTGTCCTTCTCCACCATGGGGTCGGTGAAGGCCCGGCCGATAAGGCGCTTGATGGCGAACAAGGTGTTTTCGGGGTTGGTCACCGCCTGACGCTTCGCCGGCTGTCCGACCAAACGCTCGCCATCCTCCAGAATGGCCACAACGCTGGGCGTGGTGCGCACGCCTTCGGCGTTCTCGATCACCTTGGGCGTCTTGCCATCCATGATCGCGACACAGGAATTTGTTGTGCCAAGATCGATCCCGATAATCTTGCTCATGACTCTCTTTCAAGCTCCGTCTTTGGCGAACGGCAGACTTGGCCTTCGAAAACGAGAAGCGCCGCCTCTACTGCCGTTCCCTTCATCCTTGGTCGCACGGCTTAAGGGCTTTTAATCCCCCGCCGCGCTGAACCGGCCATTGGGTCTAGACGGCGAATTCATGTGAAGAATTTGCGCCGCTGACCGGATATGGGAAACGGCGTGAGCGTCGCAAGGGCGCCGCAATGCCCAAGGCCGCCTCGTCTATGACATTTATCGATCAGCCCATGGCCGATTTGCAGGGTGACGGTTTCCACCTCTATCCCGGTTTTCTGGACAGCGCCGCTCAGAGGGACCTGCGGGATGAGGTGCTTCGCGCTGTGGCGGTCGCGCCTTTGCATCGACCCGCCACACCCAGGGGCGGATGCATGAGCGTTGAGATCACGGCCATGGGCGCGGTCGGCTGGACGAGTGACGCGAAGGGCTATCGCTATGAGATCTGCCATCCCCTCACCGGCCGCCCCTGGCCGGCGATCCCGACGCAACTTTTGGACATCTGGGCCGCCCTGGCAGGGACCAGCATCGCCCCGGATTCATGCCTGGTGAATGTCTATGGCCCTCATGCGCGTATGGGTCTGCATCAGGACCGGGACGAAGCCGACCTGACCGTTCCGGTGCTGTCGGTATCCCTGGGCGATACGGCCATTTTCCGGCTGGGCGGTCGGACCCGCCGGGAACCGACGCGATCAATCCGTCTCGCCTCGGGAGATGTGTGCATCCTTGGCGGCGCGGCGCGCCTGGCCTTTCACGGCGTGGACAGGATCATCCCGGGGTCATCCAGGCTCCTGGGCAACGGCGGCCGTCTCAATCTCACCTTGAGGCGCGCCGCCCCCACCGGCAGCCTCAAAAGTCCCAACCCCGCTGATTGTGGAGCCCGCCCATGACCCGCCTAACGCTCAAACGGCCGGACGGATCGGCGGCGGAGGATTTCCATATGACGAGGCGCGGGGTGGCGGGCGTCTTCTTCAGCGGCTATGCGGCCGCGGCCCTTTCAGCTCAGGCCGAACCGATCCATACCGACGCCGCCGGGATCGTCACAGAAAGCGTCACTCTCGCTCCTCCCGACGGGTTCGCCTTGCCGGCCTATGTGGCCCGCCCAAAGGCGCGCGGGCGGTTCCCGGCGATCATCGTCGCATCGGAAATCTTTGGCGTTCACGACTATATCAAGGACGTCTGCCGGCGCCTCGCCAAGCTCGGCTATGTGGCGATCGCGCCGGCGTTCTTCGTCCGCGTCGCCGATCCGGCGCCGCTGACGGACATGGCCGCGATTATGAAGATCGTCCAGGCCGCCTCCGACACCCAGGTGATGGGCGATGTCGGCGCCGCCATCGCTTTTCTGAAATCTCGGCCCTTCGTGGACGCCCATCGCCTCGCGATCACCGGCTTCTGCTGGGGCGGCGGGACCACCTGGCTGGCCTGCGAAACCTTTGGCGATTTGAAGGCTGGCGTCGTCTGGTATGGCAAGATGGCGCGCCCGGCCGGCGCTGCGCCTGACCCCCGACGACTCTGGCCCGCCGAACACGCCGCCGATCTCAAGGCGCCGGTTTTGGCGTTCTACGGCGCCAAGGATGGCCTCGCCGCCGGGGTCCCCGCGATGCGGGAGGCCTTGACGGCCGCGGGCAAGACCACGAGCGAGATTATTGTGTATCCCGACGCCGGCCACGGTTTTCACGCCGATTATCGCGCGAGCTATAATGCGGTCGACGCCGCCGACGGCTGGCGCCGCATGCTGGCCTTTCTCGCCGCCCACGGTGTCGCGCCGAGGGCGTTCACGTCAACTTAAGACCTGAAGAGATCAGGCGCCAAGCTTGCGCAGCAGGGCTTCCAGGTCCCGCGCCAGCTGTGCGTCGGCCGCGCGCAGTTCATCGATCCGGCGGACCGCATGCAGAACGGTGGTGTGATCACGACCGCCAAAGCGCCGACCGATATCGGGCAGGGACCGGGTCGTCAGCTGCTTGGCGAGCCACATGGCGGCCTGTCGCGGACGGGCGACAGCCCGGGTGCGCCGCTCCGAGATCAGATCCGCCTGCTTGAGGCCAAAATGTTCCGCCGCGGCCTTCTGGATGTCATCGACGGTCACCCGTTTCTCCGGGCCTCCGCGCAGATGGGGCCGCAGGAGACGCTGAGCGCCCTCAAGGCTCAGTAAGGCCGCCTCGGAACCGGCCTGGGCGATCAGGATATTGAGCGCCCCTTCCATCTCACGCACGCTGTCCACGAACCGGTCGGCGAGAAACGCCATGACCTCCGGCCGCAAACTGGCCGTGAAACCGTGGTGGCCGCCCAAAATCTGCAACTTTCGGTCGAGAATCCCTAGGCGCAGTGCACGGTCGGCGGGCTCCACGGCGCAAAGCAGTCCCGCCGAAAGGTGCGATCTCAGCCGGCCATCGAGTTCGGTCAGGGCCGCCGCTGGGCGATCAGCTGAGAAGACAACACGGCGATCATTCTCCATCAGAGAGGCAAGGGTGTGAAACAGCTCCTCCTGGGTGCTCTGCTTGCCGCCTATGAACTGGATGTCGTCGATGAGAAGCAGATCAGCGGACCGCAACTCATCCTTGAAGGCCGCCATCTGACGCTCCATGAGGGCGCGCACAAAGCTCGACATGAATCGCTCGGCCGTCAGATAGACGACCTTGCGACGCGGCGCGGTTCGCATGGCCTCCGCAGCCAGGGCCTGCAGAAGGTGGGTCTTCCCAAATCCATAGGGACCGTGAAACACGACAGGATTGAAGTGACCATCCGCCCAGGACGCCACCCGCCGCGCCATGGCGCAGGCGAACTCGTTAGAGGGGCCCGTGACGAAAGTGTCAAAGCTGAAACAGGCCTTGAGCGGCATGGCCGAGCGCGCACGCGCTGAATCCGCACCCGCCGGAGCCGGCGCCATGACCTCATCGACGGCGGCCGGCGCCGGGGCGGTTTCTGTGTCGCCTTCGAATTCCAGTCGGGAGATCAAGCCTAACGGACGACCATCGGGATCATAACGGCTCCACAGCTCGTCAATCCTTCGCCACGCATTGCGCCGCACCCAATCGCGCGCGACGCCCGTATGGGTCACCAACCAGAGGCGGCCGTCCATGGCCGCGCGAAGCGCCGCGGGCGCTAGCCAGGAGCCGAACGCGTCGTCGCCAATTTCTGTCCGCAAGACATCGCTAGCCCTATGCCAAATTGTGGCTGGCGGGGTCTGAGCCGTAATTTGATTCATTACTTTTTTGCCCCATAGTTCAAGACTTAGCCCAGGCTTCAAAGGCGCCGCGCCCGTGAAGCGTCCCAATTGGCCACGGGACACTTATGTGGGTCCTTTAGGCCCTCGGCGATCGAACGCACGTCTCCCCATGCCGCGCGACCAAGCAGGCCTCGCGGCGCTTATTTTCGTCCGTACAAGTTGCGATTGCCGAGAAGCCCAGACTGGCGCGGCGGAGCGTCGAAATCAACGCCCAAAATATGCCGTTGACGGCTGATTCGCGCCTTGACTCGCGGAAGGTTCGGACAGCGCAGGGAAAACCGGCCGATCACTTTTTTTCGGCGACGAAAGAACCGCCAATTTAGCTGTGGACGAATCAGAACAAACACGCTGACAAGGCGCGGTCGATCTTAAATAATTTTATGGATTCAGGGACTTAAAGGGCCGAACGCGAAAATTAAGCGGCGCCGACCTTCTTCAGTTGACGGTGCAGGCGCGAGACTTTGCGCGAGCCAGTGTTCTTGTGAACAACGCCTTTGGTCACCGCTCTCATCAGCTCCGATTGGGCGGAGACAAATGCATCCTTCGCCGCGACGGCGTCGCCGGCGGAAATGGCCTCATCGAATTTGCGCAGATAGGTGCGAACACGCGATCTGCGGGCCCGATTCACCTCGGTGCGACGCTCGATCTTGCGGGCGGCCTTCTTGGCGCCGGGATTATTGGCCATTCGATCTTTTAACTCTTCAACGGCGGGCGCGGTGCGCGCGCTCCGCCCTCTAGAAAACGGGAGGCGCGGATATAGGGGAAGCGGCGCGGACGGTCAATGTGAGATCTGGGTGAGATACGGGTGAGATCTTGGTGAGGCCTGGCCGATCTGGCCGACAGCTGGTCAAACCCGGGGCCGCGGCTCATCTCTGACACCTGGAACAGTAGAAGGTGGACCTTCCCGACTGCACGATGCGGCGGATCCGACCGTTGCAACCCGGAGCGCCGCAAGCTTCCCCGGCGCGGCCATAGGCCTCGAAGCGATGCTGAAAATAGCCCGTCCCGCCCGCGACATCGGCGAAATCCCGCAAGGTCGAGCCACCCGCGGCGATGGCCTCTGAGAGGACGGCGCGCACCGCGCCCGCCAGCCTCTCCAGGCGCGGAAGCCGAATGACGCCGGCCGCCTTGATCGGTGAGATCCCCGCCCGGTGCAGAGCTTCGCAGACATATATATTGCCCAGGCCCGCGACGATGCTCTGATCAAGCAGGAGCGTCTTGGGGCCCTGGCGACGGCCCTCGAACGCGCGGGCCAGATGGGCGCCATCAAAAGCGTCGCCCAGAGGCTCCGGCCCCATGGCCGCGAAAGGCGGACGACAGGCGAGTTCGCTGCTCTCGATGAGGTCCATGAAACCAAAGCGGCGCGCGTCGTAATAGGTGAGCCTGGCCCCCGCCGTCGTCTCGAAAACAATGTGGGCGTGTCTTAGCAGGGCCGGAGCAGCCATGGCGAAGGCGCCGGGGCGCCGCGCGGCCCCTTCGGATTCCACGCCAAAACGTCCGGTCATGCCCAGGTGGATCAGCAGGGTCTCACCCCGATCCAGCAGGGCCAGCATATATTTTCCCCTTCGTGTCAGCTGTTCCACGCGCGCGCCAGTCAGGCGCCTAGCGAAGCCAACAGGCAAGGGAAAGCGCAGGTCCGGCCGACGGGCCTCCACGGCGGCAAAGGTCGCGCCGGCCAAGTAGGGCTCCAAGCCCCGGCGCACGGTCTCGACTTCGGGAAGTTCGGGCATGGGTGGAGAGGCCTAGATGAAGTGGCGTCTCGAGGGAACAGCATCGCCGGCGGGTTGGCCTTGGCCACCCTTACGCCTAAAGGCCTTTGCGAGCTGGACGGCGATAGGGAGATCTCTTGTGAGCAGCGAGGCGGCGCCATTCGGAGCCCGCGATGTAGACCCTGCGGAAAAGCCCGCCTTGGTTCGGGGAGTCTTTGACAGCGTCGCCGCGCGCTATGACCTGATGAATGACCTGATGAGCGCGGGTGTGCATCGGCTTTGGAAGGACGCCGCCGCCGCGAGGCTCAATCCGCAGCCTGGCGAAACCATCGTCGACTGTGCGGGAGGCACGGGGGACATGGCGCAGCGCTTCGCACGCTATGCGCGCGCCGCCAGAGGGCGTCGCGGGGGCGCCCCAGCACGGATCATGGTCGTCGATTACAATGAGAAGATGGTCCAGGCGGGTCGCCGTCGTGGCTTGCACCCGGAAATCAGCTGGTCGGTGGGCGACGCTCAGGCCCTGCCGCTGGCGGACGCGTCAGCGAACGCCTATTGCATTTCTTTTGGGCTTCGAAATGTCACGGACATCCTGGGGGCCCTGAAGGAGGCGCGACGGGTTTTAAAGGTCGGCGGCCGCTTTCTGTGCCTGGAGTTCTCCAAGCCGCCCGCGGCGGCGATCCGCGGGATTTATGACGCCTATTCCTTCTCCGTCATTCCCGCGGTGGGGGGGCTCGTGGCCCGCGACCGGGAGGCCTATGACTATCTCGTCCAGAGCATTCGCCGCTTTCCGGACCAGGCCACCCTGGCGGAGATGATGCGCGCGGCGGGCTTCTCGCAGGTCTCGGCCACCAATTTCAGCGGTGGGGTCTGCGCCCTCCATCAAGGCTGGGCGATCTAACCAGGTGATTTCCCTGGCCGCCGCCCCACGACTGATTGGCGCTCTTTGGCGTCTGACCCGGGCCGACGCCGTGGCGCCGCGGGAGATTGACCCGCTTCTGCCGCCAAGCGCCCGTTTCGTCGCGCGATGCATTCGCCTCTTGGCGGGACGGGAGGCGCGCCGGGGACGCCCTGGCGAGCGCCTGGGGCGGGTTCTGGAGCTGGAGGGGCCGGTCGCCATCAAGCTTGGTCAGTTTCTATCCACCCGCGCGGATATTTTCGGGGCTGAGTTTGCGGAGGACCTGTCGCGGCTAAAGGATCACCTGACGCCTTTTCCTGACGCCGTCGCCGCCGCCGAGGTTGAGCTGGCTCTCGCGCGGCCCCTCAATAAGATCTTCGCGAGCTTTGACTCGCCCGTGGGGGCTGCCTCCCTGGCCCAAGTTCATGCCGCGCGCCTGACGGATGGACGGACTGTCGCGGTAAAGATTCTGCGACCTGGCGTTGAGCGCCGCGTCGCGCGCGATATCCGCGCCCTTCTTTTGGCCGCGTCCCTGGCGGAGCGCTGGATCCCTGGCGCGCCGCGGCTGGAGCCTCGCGCCTTCGCCGCGACGATCTCCCGCGCGCTGGAATTGGAACTCGATCTTCGTTTTGAGGCGGCCGGGGCCGATGAGCTCAGACAAGCGATGGCCGCCGATGGGTTCATGAGCGCTCCGGCGGTGATCTGGGACGGCGTGGCCAGGCGTGTCCTCACCATGGATTGGGCCGCTGGGGACGCGCTTTCCGACGGGGCCGTTCTGGCCCGCGAGGGACTGGATCGTCCCCGATTAGCCAATGATCTCATCCGGGGCTTCCTCGCCCAGGCCCTCGACCATGGGGTCTTTCACGCCGACCTTCATGAGGGAAATCTGTTCGTGGACGCCGGCGGACGACTGATCGCCGTGGATTACGGCATCATCGGACGTCTAGGGCCTTTGGAGCGCCGCTATCTGGCCGAGATCCTCTGGGGATTTCTGAACCGTGACTATGCGCGCGTGGCGCGGGTTCATTTCGACGCAGGCTATGTGGCCACCCATCACGACAAGGCGGCGTTCGCCCAGGCGTTACGGGCCGTGGGCGAGCCGATCTTTGGGCGCGTGGCCGCGGATGTCTCCATGGGCCGACTTCTGGCCCAACTCTTCGATATCACCAGCCTCTTCGAGATGCGGCTGCGCCCTGAACTGGTGCTGCTACAAAAGACCATGGTCACGGTGGAGGGGGTGGGTCGGCGCATCGACCCCTCTCTCGATATCTGGGCCGCGGCCGAGCCTATTGTCAGGCGATGGATCACCGCGGAGCTTTCGCCGTCCCGTCGGGTCGCGGAGATCGCCCGCGAGGCGCGCGGCGCCCTCACGCGACTTGCGAACGGGCCCGCATACAGCGGGGACCCACTCCCCAGCCAATCCCCATCCAGCCCCCCCGCGGGTAGGGCGTTTGCCCCTCGTGGAAGCCTGGATGGGGTGAGCCTGGCGTTGGGCGCTCTTATGGCCGCCATGGCCTTTGCCGCCTTCGCCCTCTTGCGATGAGGGCAAGCAGACCAAAGCGAAAACTACCCCTGGTCTGAGCCGCCATCCTGAGGCGTCTTGCCGCGCTTGGCTTCTCGGTCTTTTTGCTGCGCCCAGTAGGTGGCGCCGTCCCTGGGCTTGAACAGGGTCCGCGGCGCGCCGTTGCGGGCCACCACGGCAAACACATTGGCCTTGGGGTCATAGATCAGCTTGTCGCCATTGGACCGATCAATGACCTCGGCGTCTCGCGGCGGCTTATCGACGAACGCGTGGGCGACGGTGACGTACTGGCTCTCGCTCTTGGCGTCGAAATCGCCACCGTTCTTGGCGAATTGATACTGAGCGTTTTCTTCCGCCGTGTGCTTGCGATTGGCGGCCCATAGCGGCTTGCCGCCGATCAGGGGTACAGGAGCGTCACGCGGATCGACGGCGCGCGTCCCCGCAGTGTCGGTGGAAGCGAGGCCCGGCGAATAGGCGCTGGTCAGGGCGCCGCCTGTGGCCACCGCCGAGGGCTTGCCGTTGCAGGCGCTGAGCGCGAGGGCGGAAAAGCTCAGCGCGGATAGGGCCAGGGCCCCGGAAAACCGAATGGCTTTTGTCATCTTTATCTCCCGTTTCGTAAGGGTTGGCAGGTCGCTAGTCCCAATAGGAACAAAGAAAGAACATATTCGGAATTTTGTCCAGAGGCCCCGTTTACGATTATGTGCGGGTCTTGACCCGGTCGGAGGCTAGAGATTTTGGCGCACGGGAGCGTTCTTCTTATCGTGGGCGGTGGCGTGGCGGCCTATAAGGCGCTCGAACTCACGCGCCTTCTGCGCAAAGCTGATCTGCGGGTGATGCCCATCCTCACCGCAGCCGGCGCGCGCTTTGTCACGCCGCTCAGTCTCAGCGCCCTGGCCGAAGAGGAAACACGCACGGATCTCTTCTCCGACGCCGATGAGGCGCGGATGGGCCATATCGCGCTCTCCCGCGTGGCTGACCTTATCGTGGTGGCGCCGGCGACGGCCGATCTGATGGCCAAGGCGGCCCATGGCCTTGCCGATGACCTGGCGTCGACGACGCTCTTAGCCACGGATAAGCCGGTGATCATGGCGCCGGCCATGAATGTGCGCATGTGGCTTCACCCGGCCACGCAGCGGAACCTCCAGACCCTCGCGGGCGACGGTGTCTCCATGGTGGGTCCGGACGTCGGCGCCATGGCCTGCGGCGAGACGGGGCCCGGGCGGATGGCGGAACCCGAAGCCATATTCTCCGCGATCATCGCCGCCTTCACGCCTCCAGCCCCGGGACAGCTTAAGGGGCGCCATGTTCTGGTGACCGCCGGCCCCACGGCGGAGGCGCTCGACCCGGTTCGCGTGCTCACCAATCGCTCAAGCGGCAAGCAGGGCTACGCCATCGCGGCCGCCCTAGCCCGGCTCGGCGCGGAGGTGACTTTGGTCTCAGGCCCCACGGCCCTCGCCGCGCCAGAGGGGGTGACGCGGGTGAATGTGGAAACCGCGCTCGATATGCGGGCCGCATGCAGGGCGTCTTTGCCGGTGGATGCCGCGGTTTGCGTGGCGGCGGTGTCGGACTGGCGTCCCGATCAGGTTTTCGGCGTCAAAATGAAGAAGGGTCCCGGGGGCCCGCCCTCCCTCACCCTGGTGGAAAACCCGGACATTCTGGCGGACCTTTCGGCCAGGGGTCCCGGCCGCCCACGTCTCGTCGTGGGCTTCGCGGCGGAAACGGACAATCTGGAAGCGAATGCGAAGGCCAAGCTGGCCCGGAAAGGCTGCGACTGGATCCTGGGTAACGATGTGAGCGCTGAGGCCGTCATGGGGGGCGATGAGAACGAGATCCTGCTGGTGCGCGAGGGCGGGGTTGAGAGATGGGAGAGGATGTCCAAGACCGCCGTGGCCGTCCGTCTCGCGGGAGAGATCGCCCAGGCGCTGGAAGGCGCGGCGACGTGATGGATGTGGTGAAGATCCTCCGCCTGGCCCACGCGCGCAACCTGCCGCTGCCGGCCTATGAGAGTGGCCAAGCCGCCGGCATGGACCTGCGCGCGGCCGTGGGCGAAGACGCCCCGCTGATCCTAGCCCCGGGCGAGCGGGCCGCCATACCCACGGGATTGGCCATCGCCCTGCCCCAGGGTTTCGAAGCCCAGGTGCGCGCCCGCTCTGGCCTCGCCCTCAAGAACGGCGTGGCGCCCCTGAATTCTCCCGGAACCGTGGACGCCGATTATCGCGGCGAGATCAAGGTGGTCCTGATGAACCATGGCGCGGAGCCCTTCGTTATTCACCGCGGCGACCGTATCGCCCAATTGGTTATCGCCCCAGTTGTCCAAGCGACATGGCTGGAAACGGATGATCTAGACGAGACCGCGCGCGGCGCTGGAGGGTTTGGGTCGACGGGGGCGCGGTGAGGCTCCCTAGATATCCTTTGCGCTGTCGCCGCCGGTGACCTCGAACTCCGCGCCGGTGACCTGAGCGGCGGCGTCTGACGCGAGAAACACGGCCACCGGAGAGATATCGTCCGGTTGCAGCCAGCCTACCTTCAAAGGCACGGTCGGCGCGCGAATATCCCACGCCTGCTGCGGTGTCGGATCGACGATCTTCTGACCCTCCTCCGCGACCGTCTCGCTGAACCGCTTCTCGTAACGGGTGAGGGCCGTGTCCACGAGACCTGGGAGCACCGCATTGACGGTGATATTGTGTTCGCCCAATTCCATGGCGGCTGATTTCATGAGGCCGATGATTCCCCACTTCGACGCGGAATAGCTGGAGGCGTCCTTGGTGCCATGCAGGCCCTGCATCGAGGAGAGCACGATAATCCGCCCGTGCTTTCGGGGAACCATCTTGGGCGCAAAGGCGCGGATCGTGTTGGCCGCGCCGTTGAGATTGTTGTCGATTACGTCTCGCCAGTCGGCGTCGGTCATCTCAAGGAGCGGGACCCAGCGCTGAATGGCGGCGTCCGCCACGACGATATCGATCTTGCCATGACGGTCGTCGACGTCGTCGGCGATGCGTCGCAGAGCGGCGATATCACGAATATCCGCCTTGATCCCTTCGCCTTGGCGACCATAGGCCCGGATCTGGCGCACGGTCTCATCCAGATCAGCCGGCGTCGCGGGTCTGGCGTTGGAGGCGGTGGAAACGAATCCGCAGATGTCGATGCAGACCACATCCGCGCCATTCGCGGCGAACTCCACGGCGATGGCCCGGCCGATGCCCCGCGCGGCGCCGGTCACGACGGCGGTCTTACCTTGCAGCATGCTGCCACGGCCTGGCGTGATCGGCCCGGCGCTCTGAGCGGGGGAGGGCTCGGGTACGGGCTGACCGTCCAGTTCACGCGGACCGGTGTCGGAGCGGCCGTCCGGGGTCGGTGCGGCGACCGCGCCGCTGACCACCGCGGCGCCGGCCAGGGCGCCCCCCAAGAGCAAATGGCGCCGCGCGGAGTCGGTATCGCCGGGGGTCACAGGGCGGCTCCCACAAGATAATCTGTCATGGATCTCTCCTGTCGACACCCATTAACATCGAAGGTGACCCGCCGTTCCCAAGGTACGTAACCTCAGTTCCGATAGGGCCTCTCTGGCCAGCCGTGTCCGACAACGTCGCTCAGAGCCGCCTCGAGCTCCGACTGTCGGAAAGGCTTCTCAAGTCGCCGGAGTCCGTCTTCAAGCTTGGGGTTGAGGCCCGCGTAACCGGTGATCAGCAAGGCGGGCAGGTCCGGCGTTATGGCGCGGGCCTCGGAGACCAGCGCGACGCCATTCAACCCCGGCATCATGTAATCAACAATGAGGGCGTCATAATCCGGGCGCTGGCGCAGAATCTGAAGGGCGGCGGCGGCCGAGGCGGCCTCATCAACTTCATGACCCCCAGATTGAAGCATCTCGACCGTCGCGTTGCGCACCAGTTCCTCGTCATCGACAAGAAGAATCCGAAGAGGTTCGGAGGGGACCGTCGCCTCGCCATGGCCCTCCGCCCTGGGCGCAACCCGCACGTCCGCCGCCGGTAGATAGATGGACGCCGTGGCGCCGCGACCCGGCTGGCTTTGGAGGTCGAACATCCCACCCGATTGGGCCGCAAGGCCATGGACCATGGAGAGTCCCAGGCCCGTTCCGCGGCCGACCTCCTTGGTTGAAAAGAACGGCTCGACGGCGCGTTGCAGCGTCTGCTGATCCATCCCCACCCCTGTGTCGGCGACGCTCAGGCGGACATATGTCTCAGCATGAAGCTGCGGCAGGCCGCGGCCATCGCAAGTCTCGACGGAAATCCTCAGATCGCCGCCATCAGGCATGGCATCGCGGGCGTTCACGCATAGGTTGAGGATCGCGAGCTCCAGTTGATTGGGGTCAGCGATGACAGCCGGAAGATCACGAGCGACCGCATAATGGACCAAGATCTGCGCGCTGAGCGAGCGTCCGATCAGATCGCTCATCCCCGTGACCAACTCACCCAAATCCACCGGCTGCGGCTCAAGGTGCTGGCGCCGGCCGAAAGTTAGAAGTCGGTTCACCAAGACCCGGGCGCGCTCGGCGGACTGCTGGGCCCCGCTAATAATCTTCCGGGCGCGCTCGTCGACCGCGTACCGGCGGGCAAGGATGTCGAGGGCGCCGACGATGGGGGTGAGGAGGTTGTTGAAATCGTGCGCCACCCCACCGGTCAGTTGGCCAATCGTTTCCAGTTTTTGAAGCTGGTGGAGTTCCTCTCGCGCAGCCTCTCGCTCGGCGACGGCCCGATCAACCCGCGCGCGTAGCGCCTCTTCGGTGCGTTCCCGCGCGCCAGCGTCATCGAAGACGGTGACCGCGCCGGCGGGCCGGCCGTCATCGCCGCGGATCGGCACGGCGTCGACTTCCAGGATGATGCGTTCGTGACCGCCGGGACCCCCGCGCAGATAGATTAACCTTTCGCCGTCAATCCGCTCGCCCCGGGCCGCCCGACGCGAGGGGTACTCCATCGGGGCATAGGGGCTACCGTCGACATGGATGGCGGCATATGCGGAAACATCATCCGGACCTTGTGATGAGGGTCGGTGACCCAGGAGCTCAGCGCCGCGTTCGTTGATGGTCGTCACAAGCCCGTCCCGATCCACGATGGATATTCCCACGGGCGCCTTGGCGAGAACCGACGCCAGAAATTCCCGCTCGACCTGCAGTTTCGACTCACTGAGCCGGAGAGCCTCCGCCGCGCGGCGCCGGGTGCGCGCCATCTCAAGATTGGCGGACACGCGTGCAAGGAGCTCGCGGGCGGAAAATGGCTTGGAGAGATAGTCGTCGGCGCCGGCTTCGAGCCCCTCGACCTGAGCATCCTCACCGGCCCTTGCCGACAGCATGACCACCGGGAGGTCCGAGAGCTGCGGGTCGGCGCGAACAGCTTGGAGAAGCTGGAATCCATCCATGCCCGGCATCATGACATCGGTCAGCAGAAGGTCCGGCCGCTGGTGTCGCGCCGCCTCAAGCGCCGCCGCCCCATCCGCCGCCACATCCACCGCATATCCGGCGTCCCCGAGAAGACGGCGCACATAGTCTCGTAGGTCCACGTTGTCGTCAGCCACCAGCACGCGCCCTTCGCGGTCGCCGGGCCGAGCTAGGCCCGGCGAAGCTTCTCGCGCGGGGTCGGGGTCGGGGTCGGGGTAGCGTCCAGAGATCCCCTCGGGAAGCCAGAGCAAGGCCTCCTGCGCGAAGGCCTGCGCGCGGTCGGAAGCCTTCTCCTGATGAACGGCATCGGCGCCCTCGATCTGGGGCGCTTGACCTTGTTCAAGGGGGATATCGACCCGAAAGGTTGTCCCCGCGCCGACCTCGCTCGTGGCGGAGATCGCGCCGCCATGCAGCGCCACCAAATCGTGCACGAGGGCGAGGCCGATACCCGAACCCTCGAACGAGCGGCCTCTGGCGCCCTGCACACGATGGAAGCGTTCGAACAGCCGGGGCATTTCGGAGGCCGGGATGCCCACGCCGGTATCCTGGACTTCCAGCACGGCCCGCCCGTCCTGGATGCGGAGCCGCACGGCAATTTCACCCTCGAGGGTGAACTTGAAGGCATTGGACACGAGATTAAGGACAATCTTCTCCCACATGTCCCGATCGACATAGGCAAGCTCACCTCCATCGCCGCCGGGCTTTGGACAGTCGATACTCAGCGTCAAGCCCGCCCGCTCACAGGCGGATCGGAAAGTGGAGGCCAGTTCGGCGGTCAGGGCCGCGAGGTTTGTGGGCTGATAATTGGCGGCGGCCCGTTCGGCCTCGATCCGGGAAAAATCGAGGAGCGCATTGACCAGGCGCAGCAAACGCTGGGCGTTACGATGGGCGGCTTCCACCAGGGACCGGTCGTCAGGCGACACGACCCCGCGGGGTTTGGCCAGAATGGCTTCGAGGGGACCCAGCATAAGCGTGAGGGGCGTGCGGAACTCGTGACTGATATTGGAAAAGAAAGCGGTTTTCGCCCGGTCGATCTCGGACAGAGCTTCGGCGCGCGCCCTGGCGCTTTCATATTCATCCGCCCTGGCGATCGCGGCGGCGATCTGGCCCGTCAGGAGCTCAACGAATCCACGATAGTCGGCATTGAATGCGCGATGAGGATTAAGTCCGGCGACGAAGTATCCCACCGGCGCGCCCCCATCGGAGATCATGATCGGGACGATGAGAGCCTCCGCCGGAGGCTGTTGCCAGTGGAGAAGCGGGAATCCACTTATGGCCCCGTCTGGCGCGGAGACCTTAACGGGTCCGGCCTTGGCCAACGGGAGCGGCCACGGACATAGGGGATCATCGAGGTCAAGGCTGGGCGGGGTCGCCGGGGTGTCAGGTTCTAGCCCGTGTAGGGCGGCGCGGCTGAGGCGTTCGCCGCCCGGCTCCACCAGATAGACGAGTCCGAAGGGCACATCCGGCGCGCCGGCCCGAAGGCAGGTCGCCATCGCGTCCATCACCTCGGTACGGGTTGAAGCCGCTGACAGACGCGCGCCCATATCCCGGAGGAGGTCCAACTGCCGCTCACCGATGACCCGCTCGGTAACCTCCGCGACCACACAGAGCATGCCCACGGTTTGGCCAAGATCGTCCGAAAGAGGTGAATAGGAGAAGGTGTGATAGGACTCCTCAATGAATCCGTTGCGCTCCAGATAGAGCAGCAGGGCCTCATCCCACGTGGCCTCCCCGGTCGACAGAACATGCGCGATGCGGGGTCCTATGTCGGGCCAGATTTCCGCCCAAACCCTGTCGGAGCGCGCGCCCAGCACCCAATCGCCCTTCTCGCCCGTGGTGGGCAGATAGGCGTCATTGCAAAGGAAAGTGAGATCATCGCCCCAGGCCATCCACATGGCGAACCGCGACGTCAGAAGGATCCGAACAACCGTCCGTAGGCTTTGAGGCCAGGAGGCAGGCTCGCCGATGCCCGTGGCCGACCAATCCAGCGAACGCATGCGGGCGCCCATCTCTCCCCCGCCAGCGAGGAAATCGGTCGCTATGTGCCGGGAGGCCGGAAGGCGCATTCTATCTGCTGCGGACATGGAGCGCCTTGGCCGAGGGTTGTCAGGTCTGCCTTATCCGCGCGAACCCGTCGCGGAGCGGGCTCTGATGGCCCAAAAGGCGGAATGCGGCCCGAAAATAACCGTTCCCTCC